>Ga0181533_1000154_pt1 | contig 86478 bp, 91 predicted proteins | sample PEATcosm2014_Bin_45_FD_119772 | JGI IMG/M metagenome (GOLD analysis project Ga0181533, IMG submission 119772) | Peatland microbial communities from MTU Mesocosm Facility, Houghton, MI, USA - PEATcosm2014_Bin11_60_metaG | ecosystem: Environmental > Terrestrial > Soil > Wetlands > Peat | place... | reverse complement strand
GACAATGTGACGGTGGAGATCGAGCTGATTACGCCGGTGGCGATGGAGAAGGGTTTGCGCTTCGCCATCCGCGAAGGCGGCCGCACGGTCGGCGCCGGCACCATCACGGAAATCGTTGCGTAGGAAGTTCTGAGTGGGCGGGATAAAACTCCCCGCTCGAGAGTCAGGCATCCGGCGAAAGGCCGGCCAGGGAAAGATGGACGGGCGTGGAGATCGAGCGCCGGTCCAGCGAAGCAGGCGCGTGAGATGGGGCGGTTGAGCAGCGAACTTGCGGAGCCCTGGTAAAACGATCTTTTGAGAGACACAACTGTGATTGGTAAAGAGCGAATTCGGATCCGATTGAAGGCGTACGATTACCGCGTTCTGGATCAGTCGACGGGCGAAATTGTCGAGACGGCGCGCCGCACCGGCGCTCAGATTGCCGGACCGATCCCGTTGCCGACGGTCAAGAACAAATATACGGTTTTGCGCTCACCGCACGTCGACAAGAAGTCGCGCGAGCAATTTGAGATCCGCACTCATAAGCGTTTGCTCGACATACTTGAGCCGACGCAGCAGACGGTTGACGCGCTGATGAAGCTCGATTTGCCGGCCGGAGTCGATGTCGAGATCAAGGCGTACGGCAAGGAACATAAATAGCCGGGTGCAGCGTTCTCTGGAACCCCAAGATGCTTCTGGGGGAGCAGGAAGAATCGCTGGGCGCGGCACCTACAGTGCCAGCGGCGGTAACGCAGGCATGATGAGGAGAACAAACTAATGCCACTGAACGGAATTCTTGGGAAAAAGGTCGGGATGACCCAGTTGTTTGACAGCAAGGGCGAGGTTCGTCCCGTGACCATATTGCAAGCCGGTCCGTGCGTCGTGACGCAGTTGAAGACGACCACGCGCGACGGCTATGAAGCGGCGCAGCTCGGGTTGATTGAGTTCGTCAAGGAGTCGCGGCTTACGCAGCCGATGAAAGGTCATCTGGCGAAGCACAACTTGCCGCCGGTGAAGTTCCTGCGGGAGGTGGAGATCGTTGCCGACGGACCCGGCGCGGATGGCCAACCGGCAGGAGGCGATGGCGTGAAGGTCGGCGACAAGGTGTTGGTCGACCTGTTCGATAGTGAAAAGTTCGTTGACGTTTTGGGCACCAGCAAGGGTCGTGGCTTTGCGGGTGTGGTTCGCCGGCACCACTTCGGCGGCGGGCCCGCGGCTCACGGACACATGTTCCAGGTGCAGGGCTCCATCGGCGCTTCGTCGTACCCGTCCCGGGTGTTCAAGGGACAGCGCATGTCGGGGCACATGGGACACGAAGCCGTGACGATGCGTAACCTGCGCGTGCTCGGAATCGACAAGGAAGAGAACCTGCTGGTGATCGAAGGCGCTGTGCCGGGCCCCAAGGACGGCTACGTGCTGATCACCAGGGCGAAGAAGCCGCCGAGAGAGCGTCGTGGTTTCGGCGGCGCCGGCACGGTCGACCCGTTGAAGGCTTCCAAGCGCCAGGCAAGCAAGAAGAAATAAATAAAGAGGTGGCGGGTCGCGTGGCCCGCACCGCATTGACCCGGCGGAGACTCTATCGCCGGGTAGTTGGAAGAGAAAATCTTATGGCAACCATTGATGTTTTGGATCTGGCCGGCAATAAAGTGGGCAGCCTCGAGTTGGCCGACGAGGTGTTCGGTGCCATCAATGAGGACTTGCTCTGGGAAGCGGTGAAGCACTACCGCGCCGGATTGAGGGCTGGCACCCATGCCACCAAGAATCGCAAGCTGGTGTCGGGATCGGGCAAGAAGCTGTGGCGGCAGAAGGGAACCGGGCGCGCCCGTGTCGGGTCGATTCGTTCGCCACTATGGCGTCACGGCGGCACGATTCACGGACCGCAGCCCCGCTCCTACGATTACCAGTTTCCGCGCAAGAAGCTTTTGGGCGCGCTGCGCTCGGCGCTGGCGGCCAAGGCGGCGGAAGGCAAGCTGACGGTCGTCGAGGCGTTCGACCTGAAGGACGTCAAGAGCAAGGCTATGCGCCAGGCGCTGGGCGCGCTGAAGGCCGACAAGACCGCATTGCTGGTCGAGGCGGGCAATCACGAGAACCTCAACCTGGAGTTGAGTGCCCGTAACCTGGCTGGCGTGGAAATGCTGTACGGTCCCGAGGTGCACGCCTATCACCTGCTGCGTTACGACCGTGCGATCTTCTCCCGGCTCGCGCTGGAAAGGCTGCAAGACTCGCTGAAGGCTTCGTCGCCCAAGCGGGCTCGGAAGGCGGAGGTGGCGTAATGGCAAAGTCCGCGTATGAAATCATCCGCCGTCCGGTGATCACGGAGAAAGGTCTTGGCGCGAAGGAGACCGAGCACACGCTGGTCTTCGAAGTCTCGGTTAAAGCCTCCAAGACGCAGATCAAGGAAGCCGTGCAGTCGATCTTCAAAGTCAAGGTCGACCAGGTGCGTACGGCAACCTTCGAGGGCAAGGAACGCCGTCGGGGAAAGTTCACCGGCTATCGTCCCGACTGGAAGAAGGCCTACGTACGGCTCAAGGCGGGCGAAAAAATGCCCGAGTACGCCGAAAACGTCTAGGCGCACCCGGCCGCGGACGGGGAACGATTTTGAGAGTCGCGTGAAGCACGGCGCGACAAACTGGGCAGGAAAACGGTTTTCCGGTATCTGCCTGGAAGAAGAGAAGAGCTATGGCGATCAAAACATATAGACCGGTTACTCCGACGTTGCGTTTTCAGACGACGCTCGTCAATGACGAGTTGACGACGAACCGGCCGCACAAGCCGCTCACCGAGCCGAAGATGGAAACCGGCGGTCGCCGCAATCGTGGCGATTTGACCATCTGGCATCGCGGCGGCGGCCACAAGCGCAAGCTGCGCATCATCGACTTCAAGCGCGACAAAGCCGGCATTCCGGCGACGGTGGCATCCATCGAGTACGATCCCAACCGTTCGGCTCGCATCGCTCTGTTGAGCTATGCCGACGGCGAGAAGCGCTACATCCTGCATCCGTCCGGCCTGAAGGTCGGCGCCAAGGTGGTCAGCGGTCCGGAGGCCGACATCCTGGTGGGCAATGCGCTGCCGCTGCGCAGCATTCCCGCCGGCACGGTGGTGCACAACATCGAGCTCAAGCCGGGCAAGGGTGCGCAGATGGCGCGCTCGGCGGGCGCTCAGGCGCAGTTGGTGGCCAAGGAAGGCGACTACGCGCTGCTCAAGCTGCCTTCGGGAGAGACTCGCCGCGTTCTGGTCGACTGCATGGCGACGGTGGGACAGGTTGGCAATCTCGATCACGAGAACATCACGATCGGCAAGGCCGGCCGCACGCGCTGGCTGGGACGCCGTCCGGTCAACCGCGGCGTGGTTATGAACCCGGTCGATCACCCGCACGGCGGCGGTGAAGGCAAAACCAGCGGCGGGCGCCATCCGGTGACACCTTGGGGTCAGCCGACGCGCGGCTACAAGACTCGCAACAACAAGCGGACTGACAAGTTCATTGTCAGCCGGCGGAAGAAGTAAGGCCGGCTGGCGGGCTTCCGAGCCCACACGAAACCGAAGGAACTGAGAACTGAGTTTATGGCACGTTCAACAAAAAAAGGTCCGTTCATCGACAGCCACCTGTTGACTAAGGTGGAGGGCATGAATGCGCGCAACGAGAAGAAGGTGCTGCGCACCTGGTCGCGCCGTTCGACAATCATCCCGGAAATGCTGGGACATACGTTGGCCGTTCACAACGGCAAGAAGTTCATCCCGGTGTACGTCACCGAGAACATGGTGGGCCATAAGCTGGGTGAGTTCAGCTTCACGCGCACCTTCAAGGGACATTCGGTGAAGGCAGCCGCCGAGAGCACGGCGAGACCGGCGAAGTAGTCGCCGTTTTGCGCGGCCCGTTCGACTCGCTTCGCTCGCTCAGGGCAGGCTGAGAACGAGCCGCACAGGCGACTATCCTGAGCGGAGCGAGGGATCTCCGGGCAGGCGGTCATTCTGAGCGAGCCCGCATTGCGGGCCGACAGTAGCGGATTCGAGGCCGGCGAGGAACTCGCGGCAAGATTTGAAGGGACAGAGAGATCATGGAATTCACTGCGAAAGCCAGGTTCATGCGTGTTTCGCCGCAGAAAGCCCGCCTGGTGCTGGACCTGATCAAAGGGCTGCGAGTGGAGCAGGCACTGAATACGCTGGCGTTCACCAACAAGCGGGTGGCGCCGCTGGTTCACAAGCTGCTGCGTTCGGCCATTGAGAACGCCAACTATATGAACCAGGAGAAGGGCGTCGAAGTGGACGTCGACCGCCTGTTCGTCAAGCGCGCCATCGCCAACGAAGGTCCGCGCATGAAGCGCATTCGTCCGGCTCCGATGGGACGCGCGTACCGTTATCAGCGGCGCATGTCGCATCTGGAGATCGCGGTTGCCGAAAAGCCCGGAGCGGTCGCGGCGGCAGGCCAAGCGGCGGCGGCACCGGCCAAGAAGGCGGTCCGCAAACCACCGGCGAAGAAGGCGCCCGCCAAGAAATCGCCGGCCAAGAAAGCGCCTGCTAAGAAGCCGGCGAAGAAAAAGAAGTAACAGCCGCGGGCGCGGCTGAGAGGCGTATCCCGGGCGGCAACGCCGCAGGGATTCGCAAGCGAAGTGTGAATGAGCGCGGCAGCAATGCCGGCGCGGAGAAGAGAAGGAAATATGGGACAGAAGGTCCATCCATACGGATTTCGCCTCGGCTACACCAAGCCTTGGAAAGCGCGTTGGTACATGGATCGCGACTTCGACAAGTTGCTGATCGAAGACATCAAGCTGAAGGAAGAGCTGAAGGAAAAGCTCAAGTCCGCCGGTGTCAGCTCGATCGAGGTGGAGCGTCCCGGCAACAAGCTGCGGGTCATCATCCGCACGGCGCGGCCGGGCATCATCATCGGGCGCAAAGGGACCGAAATCGACAAGCTGAAGCAGGAGCTGCAGAAGCGCACCAATCGCGAGGTGTACGTTGACATCCAGGAAGTGCACAAGCCCGAGCTGGACTCGCAACTGGTGGCCGAATCGATCGCGCTGCAACTGGAAAAGCGCGTTGGTTTCCGCCGCGCCATGCGCAAGGCGGTGGATTCGGCGCTGCGCTTCGGGTGCAAGGGCATTAAGGTCCGGGTGAGCGGACGTCTGAACGGCAACGAAATTGCCCGCTCCGAATGGTATCTGCAGGGACGATTGCCGCTGCACACCTTGCGCGCCGATATCGACTATGGCTTCGCCGAAGCCAAGACGACGTATGGCGTGATTGGCGTGAAGTGCTGGGTCTACAAGGGAGAAATCCTTACCCAGCGCCGCCGCGATGCGCAGACAGCGCAGGCTGGTTTCTAGGATCAGCCGCTGGTTCGTCTTAGCCGGTTGCCTGGGCAGCCGCGCTTGACAGAAGGCGGTGAGTATCACGGTCGCTCAGGCGGGACTGGCTTTGCCTCTGCGCACCGAGAACTGAGAACTACTTATGTTGATGCCGAAGAAAGTGAAGTACCGCAAGCAGCAGCGCGGGCGCATGGCTGGCAAGGCTTGGCGCGGCTCCGAGCTGTCGTTCGGCGATTACGGCCTGAAAGTGCTTGAACCGGGCTGGATCACCGACCGCCAGATCGAGGCAAGCCGCGTGGCCATGACCCGCTTCGTTAAGCGTGGCGGAAAGATCTGGATCCGCTTGTTCCCCGATAAGCCGGTCACGAAGAAGCCGGCCGAAACTCGTATGGGCAAGGGCAAGGGTGCTCCCGATCACTGGGTGGCCGTCGTCCGGCCGGGCAAGATCCTGTTCGAGATGGAGGGTGTGAATCCAGTCGACGCGCAGGAAGCCATGCGGTTGGCTTCGCACAAGCTTCCCCTCAGAACCAAGTTCGTGATGCGCCATACCGCGCACTAATGCGTTCGCGGCGCCAGAGAGAAACGAGATGAAGGCGGAAAAGATTCGCAATTTTACCGATGAAGAGCTCCTTCACCAGGAGCACGAACTGAACGATCAGCTCTTCCGGCTGAAGTTTCAGTTGAACATGGGACAGAGCGAGAGCCTGAAAAAGATCCGCGGCCTGCGCAAGGACATTGCGCGGATCAAGACCGTCCAGCGCGCCAAGAGCTTGGCGGCCGCCAAGACCGGAACGGAGAAGAAGTAGCGATGCCTGAGACCACGAATACCGGAAGCGGCTCCCGCCGCAAACTGTTGATCGGCCAGGTGGTCTCGACCAAGATGGCGAAAACCATCGTAGTCGAGGTCCACCGGCAGAAGGCTCATCCGCTTTATCGTCGCGTGGTGGCGCATTCCAAGAAGTTCTATGCGCACGACGAGGAGCAGAGCGCTCACTTGGGCGATTTTGTCCGCATCGAGGAGACGCGCCCCCTCTCGCGCCTGAAGCGCTGGCGCTTGAAGGACATCCTCAGACGGGCCCCGTTGGTGGCGGGCGAGGCAACGCAAGAGACCGCAGAGGTCAGTTAACGCCAGTCCTCCGCTAGGCCGCGTTGGCGACACGTATGATCGGCTCGCGACGAGGCTTCGGACCGGGGACTGAGGAGATAGAACCATGGCAGTGATGATGAGAAGCATGCTCGAAGTCGCCGACAATTCCGGCGCGCGCAAGCTGCAGATGATTCTGCCCCTCGGCGGCTCAACCGGACTGAGCGCCGGTCTGGGCGATATCGTGACGGCTGCGGTCAAGGAGGCCTCTCCCGACGGCCAAGTCAAAAAAGGCACCGTGGTCAAGTGTGTCATCGTGCGCACGCGCAAGGAGCACCGCCGCAAGGACGGCACTTACATCCGCTTCGACCAGAACGCCGCCGTGCTGATCGACGCCACCGGCGAGCCGGTGGGCACGCGCGTCTTCGGGCCGGTTGCCCGCGAACTGCGCGAGAAGCGTTTCTTGAAGATTGTTTCGTTGGCGCCGGAAGTGCTCTGAGGGCGCAGGTTACCCAGGTCGGCGAGGCGGCCCGGAAAGTTAGAGGAGAACAATGTCAGCCATACTTGATATCCGGCGAAACGATACGGTGAAGGTGATCACCGGGCGTGACAAGGGCAAGCAGGGACGCGTGCTTCGCGTTTTTCCCGAGAAGAACAAGATTCTGGTCGAGCACGTGATGGTGGTCAAAAAGCACGTCCGGCCTAATCCGCAGAAGCAGATCAAGGGCGGAATCGCCGAGCAGGAAAGTCCGATCGCGATCAGCAACGTGATGCTGGTCTGCGGAAGCTGCAACCGTCCGGCGCGGATCGGCCACGAGGAACGTGGCGAGCGTAAGGTGCGGGTCTGCAAGAGCTGCAGCAACACGCTGGAGAAGTGACCGCCGCTTTGCGAGGCCCGTTCGACTCGCTTCGCTCGCTCAGGGCGGGCTAAGAACGAGCGAAGCGGGAGCCTCGCAGGCGGTCATCCTGAGCCGCGCAGCTTGCGGCGAAGGATCTGTAGTCGGCGGTGAGCGAAGGGTCTCGCAAAGCGAAAATGAGAACCTCACGAACCCGGCGGCAATCCGGAAACCGTGAGAGAGAGTGAAGGAAGCAATGGCCGAAAAGGAAAAGAAGCCACAGACACCGGGCAAAGGCGCCAAGCCGGGCGCCCAGCCGAAGAAGGGCAGCAAGCAGGCTGCCGAGCCGGTACAGGAACAGAAGTCGGGCCGTCCTAAGCTGAACAATGCGGCTTCAGCCCGCTTGCGTGTACGTTATTTCGAGCAGGTGCGTCCCGCACTGATGAAGGAACTGAACCTCGCCAACCCGATGGCGGCTCCGAGACTGGAGAAGGTCGTCGTCAACATGGGGGTGGGCGAAGCGACGCAGAACGCCAAGATTCTGGACCCGGCGGTGGCCGAGTTGGCGCAGATCACCGGCCAGAAGCCGATTGTTACCAAGGCCAAGAAGTCGATCGCGGCGTTCAAGGTGCGCGAGGGCATGCCGATCGGCGCCATGGTCACCTTGCGCGGCGACCGCATGTACGAGTTTCTCGACCGGCTGATGAATGTGGCTCTGCCGCGCGTGCGTGACTTCCGGGGCGTCTCGACCAAATCGTTCGACGGACGCGGCAATTACACGCTCGGCGTTCGCGATCAACTGATCTTCCCGGAGATCGATTACTCGAAGGTCGAGAAGATGAAGGGCATGAACATCACGATTGTCACGACGGCAAAGTCCGACGATGAAGCACGGGCGCTGCTGCGCCAGATGGGCATGCCGTTCCGGGCGCAATAGGGTTGGCAATGAGGGAAGCGCCCGCGAGGCGCGATTGACTCCGGCGTGCCGCTGGAGACGACGGGAAAAGGACAAGATGGCCAAGACATCGAGCATCGCCAAGGCGAACAAGAAAGCGAAATTTTCCACGCGCCAGCACAACCGCTGCAAGCTGTGCGGACGTCCGCGCGCTTACCTGCGCAAGTTTGGCCTCTGCCGCTTGTGCTTCCGCGGATTGGCGCTGCGTGGCGAGATTCCCGGGGTTTGCAAGTCGTCCTGGTAAGGCGAATTTTCCCGGCAATGAGGCCGGTGCTGGCAGCGGTTCAAGGGCTGAGCGTCAGCTCAACATGCGCAAAGGGGCGTCTGTTGAGCCGCCAGCGTGAACCAAGTACGTCATCGCAGGTTCTTTCACGGGGAGGCCGCGGAGGCTGACCCAATCGCATGCCGCCAGCGACAGGCGAGAAAGAGAACGGGTGACGATGATCAGGAGAAGCATACGATGAGTTTCACCGATCCGGTGGCAGACTTCCTGACACGGATTCGCAACGGCATTAAGGCGCGCCATCAGAAGGTGGACGTTCCGGCTTCCAAGTTGAAGCTGGAAATGGCCCGCATTCTGAAGGAAGAGGGTTACCTCGCGAACTTCAAGAGCACGGAAGAGAATGGCAAGAAGATTCTCCGCGTGTATCTGAAGTACGGCAGCGACAATCAGGCGTCGATCACAAACGTGTCGCGGGTTTCACGTCCGGGGTGCCGCGTGTATGTCGGCCATTCCGAGATACCGCGAGTTCTGGGCGGTTTGGGGATTAACATCCTGACCACGCCGAAGGGCGTTATGACCGGCCGGCAGGCGCGAAAGCAGGGTCTGGGCGGAGAGATTCTCTGCGAGATCTATTAGCGCCAGGTCTAGCTGTTCGCGGCGGCTGAAGCCGCGGGATTGCAACGGACAGCATCGCGCCCGGCGCGATGCGAGCAGACGAGCCCGAGTCCAAGGACAAAGGCCGGAAGCCCGGGACCGCGAAGGTTTCGGTGTGGAGAACAAGCATGTCGAGAATTGGAAAAAAGCCGATTCCAGTGCCCAAGGGCGTCAGCTTTGCCGTTGACGGCAATACCGTGACGGTCAAAGGGCCGAAGGGCACGGTGACGAACCACCTGCCTGGCGGTGTGGCCCTGGCACAGCAGGACGGCCATATCGTGGTTACTCGCGAAGACGAATCCAAACGCGCCATTCATGGCTTGACGCGCGCTCTGGTCAACAACGCGGTGCTTGGCGTCACCACCGGTTGGACCAAGGATCTGGAGATTGTTGGCATCGGCTACCGCGCCGAGATGAAGGGCAAGGGCACGGTCGTGTTCACGCTGGGTTATTCGCACCCGATCGAGTATGCGCTGCCCTCGGGGATCGAGGTTACGATCGATGCCAAGCAGGCAAAGTTGACGATCAGCGGGATCGACCGGCAGAAGGTTGGGCAGGTTGCGGCGGAGATGCGCTCTTTGCGTTTACCTGATCCGTACAAGCAGAAGGGCGTTCGCTACGCCGGCGAGAAACTGAAGAAGAAGGTCGGCAAGACGGGAGCCAAATAGTCGCCGCTTAGCCCCGGGCGGGTGCGGCGAGGCCCGTCGCCGGCATGGCGCGGAGTTTACGGGAGGAGCGGTTCAAGGACCGTCCTCTCCCCGGCATAGAACCCCGGGACAGAGCCGGAGCGAAATCCGGCGAGGACAGCAACGATGATTAGGAAGACTTCGAAGAATGAGACGCGGCAGAAGATTCATGACCGTATTCGCAAACGGCTCCAGGGAACGGCGGAGCGGCCGCGGTTGAACATATATCGCTCGGTGGGACATATTTACGCCCAAGTCATCGACGATGCCAAGGGCACGACGGTGGTATGGGCCAGCTCACTGGAACTCGGCAAGGCGGCTGATGGCAAGACTCACGTGAGCGGCGGCAACATCGCGGCCGCCAAGCAAGTCGGCAAGTCTATCGCCGAGCGTGCCAAGCAGAGCGGTATTAGCAAGGTCGTCTTCGATCGCGGGGGCTATCTTTATCACGGGCGGGTCAAAGCTTTGGCCGAGGCGGCGCGGGAAGCTGGTCTCGAGTTCTAGAACGGTTTCAGGTCGCCCCTGCAACCGCCAAGCGGAACCGGCCTAGCCGCTCCCGCAGTTTGGGGAGCGGAAGGTTTAGCGGGTGAGGCTGAAATTGAGGCTGTTCGTCCGCGGAAGTTAACGGCGGCATCGACTGAGTACCCCAGTAAGCCAAATGCGAGCTTGCAGGGAACCCCGGATGCTTGCCAGGAGAATCGACAGGAATGGCAATCGTTAAGAAAAAAATCGATGCCGGTCAGTTCAACCTCAAGGACCAGGTGGTAAGCATCAACCGCGTCACCAAGGTGGTCAAGGGCGGCAAGAACATGTCCTTCGCCGCACTGGTAGTGGTCGGTGACCCGGCTTCCGCCGTGGTTGGCTATGGTTCCGGCAAGGCGAAGGAAGTTCCCCAGGCGATCCGCAAGGGCATTGAAGCCGCGAAGAAGAACCTCATCCGGGTCAATCTTTCGCATACTTCGATTCCTCACATCTCGCTCGGCCGTTTCGGCTCCGGCATGGTGCTGCTCAAGCCGGCTCCGGAAGGCACGGGCGTGATCGCCGGCGGCGCGGTTCGCGCCGTCATGACTTCGGCCGGTGTCCAAAACGTGCTGACCAAGTCGATTGGCACGACCAACCCGCACAACGTGGTGAAGGCCACCTTCGATGCTTTGCGCAAGCTGCGCGACCGCAACGAAGTGGCCAGCAATCGCGGCAAGTCCGTCGAGGAGCTCTGATCATGGCGCGCACACGGAACAAGACGGCGAAACCGCGGGCAGCGGCTGGAGCGAAGATCCACTTGAAGTACGTGCGTTCGATGAATAGCTGTCCGGTGAAGCACAGACTGGTGGTCAAAGGACTCGGGTTCACTCGGCTGAATCAGGTTGTCGAGCGTGAGGACACGCCTTCGATTCGCGGCATGGTTGCCAAGGTGCCGCACCTGGTCGTGATCGTCGAGGCGAAGTAAACAGGCCCGCACGGACTCCGGGATCGCGGCGCGCGGCGCCGGCTCCTGGCTCTCTACGGCCACACCTCCGCGGCTTGGTGCCGCAGTGATGGGATGAGATATGAATCTGTCGAATATTCGTGCACCGAAAGGTTCTTCGGAAAAGCGCAAGCGTGTCGGCCGCGGCATGGGCTCGGGGATGGGCAAGACCTCGACCCGTGGCCACAAGGGCCAGCGTTCGCGCAGCGGTTCGCGCATGATGCGCGGCTTTGAAGGCGGCCAGATGCCGCTGCATCGCCGTCTGCCCAAGCGCGGCTTCACCAATATCTTCAAGAAGGAATTCACGGTCGTGAACCTTGCCCGGCTCGCCCAGTTGGAGGCCAGCGATGTCACCCCGGAAGTGCTGTTCGAGCGCGGCATTCTGAAAAAGAAAGATGGACTGGTGAAGATCCTTGGGGTTGGCGAACTCAGCAAGGCGCTGAATGTTCGCGCCCATAAGTTCTCGGAGTCGGCTCAGGAGAAGATCACCAAGGCTGGCGGCAAGTTTGAAGTAATCGCCTGAAATCTCCGGGGTGCCGGAGCCGGGTTCCGGTGCGCGCGATGGCGTGCCGCCGGGGCGAAAGGCAGGCTCCCGCGCGCTGGTGATTAGCGGCAGCAAAGAGGCTTTGCATCTTATGTTCGAGAAGCTCGCGAACATCTTCCGGATTCCGGACCTGCGTAGGCGCGTACTCTTTACGCTGGCCCTGCTTGCGGTTTATCGCGTCGGCTCTCACTTCCCCACGCCGGGGATCGATACCGCCGCACTGCAGCGTTTATTCGAGTCGCAACGCGGCTCCATGCTGGGATTCGTCGATCTGTTCAGCGGCGGCAACCTGCGCCGGCTGACAATCTTCGCGCTCGGCATCATGCCTTACATTACGGCGTCGATCATCCTGCAATTGCTGACGGTGGTTTATGAACCGCTGGCGCGCTTGCAGAAGGAAGGCGAACTCGGCCGCAAAAAGATTACCCAGTGGACCCGCTACCTGACGGTGGCGCTCAGCTCCGTGCAGTCACTCGGCATCGCGCTCATGTTGCAGAGATCCGGCGGAACCGGTGGCGAGCGGCTGGTACTGAGTCCCGGCATCGGCTTTATCCTGATGACGATGCTGACCCTGACGACGGGATCGGCGTTCATCATGTGGCTGGGTGAGCAGATCACCGAACGCGGCATCGGCAACGGCATGTCGCTGTTGATTTTTGTAGGCATCGTCGTCGGACTGCCAAGAGGCGTTGCCGACCTGGTGGAAAAGGCCAGAAACAGTGCCTGGGGCGTATTTACCGTGCCGGCGTTGCTGATCCTCATGACGGTGATGATCGCCGTAGTGGCGTTCATCGTATTCGTCGAGCGCAGCGAGCGGCGCATTCCCGTGCAATACGCCAAGCGTGTCGTGGGACGCAAGGTTATGGGCGGACAATCCACCCACCTGCCGTTGCGGGTGAACTCCGGTGGCGTGATGCCGGTTATTTTTGCTTCGTCGGTGCTGACCTTGCCCCAGACGCTTGGTTATGCCATTAAAGGGAAGAGCGCGCACCTGGATAACTTGATCCAACAGTTCAACTGGGGCGAGCCGCTCTATACCTTGCTTTACGCCCTGGGGATCATTTTCTTCGCCTACTTCTACGTCTCGATCGTTTTTAACCCGGTGCAAGTGGCCGACGACATGCGCAAGTACGGCGGTTTCATCCCAGGCATACGGCCCGGCAAGCGCACCAGCGATCACATTAACGATATTCTGACGCGTATCACTTTAGTAGGCGCGTTCTATCTGATCATCATCTCGCTGATTCCAGAGTGGATGATTGCAGGCATCCACCTCAATCACCTGCCGTTCTGGTTGGGCGGGGCGATGTTTGACAAGTTGCCGTCCTGGTTAACGAACGGCTTAGGCGTGACCTTTTACTTCGGCGGTACTTCGCTGCTGATCGTCGTGGGCGTCGCGATGGATACCGTCAACCAGATCGAATCGCAGTTGATCATGCGCCACTACGAGGGCTTTACGCCTCGCAGCGGACGCATTCGAGGCCGTAGGACCTGGTAAGACGGGTGGCCCGGTAGCACCGGGGCTGATTCGGGGTTAGAGACTGAAGATGGACTCACAGGCGACGGTTGAAGCAAAAAGCGCCCCCAAGACCACCGGGGTAATCATCCTGGTTGGGGCTCCCGGCTCGGGCAAGGGAACGCAGGCAAAACGGATCGCCGAGGTATTGGGGGTTCCGCAGATTTCGACCGGCGATCTGCTGCGGGACAACGTCTCGCGGGGCACCGAGCTCGGACGCAAAGCCAAGCAGACGATGGACCGGGGCGAACTGGTTTCCGACCAGTTGGTGTGCGATATGGTGGCCGAAAGGCTGCGGCAGCCCGATTGTGCTAAAGGGTGCATTCTCGACGGCTTCCCGCGCACCGTCAGTCAGGCGGAGTGGCTCGACAAGTACCTGGAAGGCAAGTCTTTCGCTGCCCAGCCGGCGAAGCCGCCAATTGTGATTCAACTCGGGGTGGAGTATAATTCCCTTTTGCAAAGGCTTACCGGACGTCGTACCTGTCCCACCTGTGGGCGAATCTATAACATTTACCTTCAGCCACCTCGCGTCGCCGGCGTCTGTGATATAGATGGCGGCGTTCTGCAGACGCGGCGTGATGATTGTGAAGAAGTAATCATTGAACGCCTGAAGGCCTACGAACAGCAGACACTTCCCCTGGCGGACTACTATCGCCGCCGTGGGCGGCTGTTGGAGGTGGATGGCGATTTGGCGCCCGACGACGTGACCGCGGAGGCGTTGAAGGCAATCGAGAATGGCAATCGTCTGTAAGTCTCCCGGCGAAATCGAAAAGATGCGCCGGAGCGGGCATATCGTCCGCCAGGTATTGGAGAGCGTGGAGGCTTTGGTTTCGCCCGGGGTTTCCACCATGGAGTTGGAGAAGATCGCTGAAAAGCGGATTCGCGAAGCCGGGGCGAAACCTGCGTTCAAGGGGTATTACGACTACCCTTGCGTGCTTTGCACGTCGATCAACCAGGAGGTAGTACACGGCATCCCGTCCAGCGAGCGGGTGCTCATGGCTGGAGATATAGTCTCCATTGACTGCGGAGTGGTTCTGGACGGTTACTACGGCGACGCCGCGATCACCGTCCCGGTCGGCGATGGTATTTTGCCGGAGCTTGCCAAGTTGCTGAAGGTGACGGAGCAGTCGCTGTATCTGGCAATTGAAGCCGCCCGGGTGGGAAACACCATCGGGGATGTCGGTTCAGCCGTGCAGCAACTGGTGGAGTCGAACGGATTCAGCGTGGTTCGGGAATTTGTGGGACACGGTATCGGCACGCGTTTGCACGAGGACCCGCAAGTTCCGAATTACGGCCTGCCCGGTCACGGACCGAAGCTGCGCGAAGGCATGGTGCTGGCAATCGAACCCATGGTCAACGCCGGTGGCCCGGGGGTGCGGGTGTTGGACGATAAGTGGACGGCAGTCACCGAAGATGGACGCGCAAGCGCGCATTTCGAGCATTGCGTGGCGATCACCAGGAACGGGCCGGTGATTCTGACCGCATAGCCGGAGCCAGCCGGCAAGCAGAGCTGGAACGAACATAGGGAGCGCATGAGCAAGGAAGACGCGATTGAAGTAATGGCCGTAGTGGTGGAACCACTGCCGAACGCCATGTTCAAGGTGAAGCTGGAGAACAATCACGAGGTACTGGCGCATGTCTCCGGCAAGATGCGTAAGAACTTCATTCGTATTCTTCCGGGTGATCGTGTAGCCGTGGAGCTATCTCCTTATGATCTGACCCGCGGGCGTATCGTGTATCGCTACAAATGAACGGACTACAGGCGAGGGCCGGTTCTCAGCCGGCTGAGAACTGGAATTAAAGACTGGAAGCTGGGAACTGGATATGAAGGTACGGGCATCGGTAAAGAAAATTTGCGACAAGTGCAAGGTCATCCGCCGCCACGGTGTGGTGCGGGTGATCTGCGAAAACTCCAAGCACAAGCAGCGCCAGGGTTGAGCTTTTTCCCTGTACGCGCATCGATGGCGCGTGCCGGGCCCCGGCCATGAAGAGTAGGGAAGGATTCTCAAGGAAGTAGGTAGGCTTATGGCACGTATTGCAGGCGTTGACTTGCCGCGCAACAAGCAGACACGGATCGCGCTGACTTACATTTTCGGTATTGGCCAGCCGCGGGCGCGAAAAATCGCCGCGACCGCCGACGTGGACGGCACCAAGAAGATCTCCGACCTGACCGAAGAAGAGGTGAACCGCATTCGCCAGGTCATCGAAAATGAAGGCAACGTCGAGGGCGATCTCCGTAAAGACGTCACCATGCACATCAAACGGCTGATCGAAATCGGCTCGTACCGCGGCTATCGTCATCGCCGCAGTTTGCCGGTTCGCGGCCAGCGCACGCACACCAATGCGCGCACCCGCAAAGGTCCGCGCAAAGGCACGGTCGCCAATAAGAAGAAGGCGGCGGCCAAGACTTAGTCTGCCGGTTGATGTGAGGATCCGAGAGGCGCCGGTATCGGCGTCTGCCGCGGGCGACGCAGCGGTTCTCCGCGGTGGTGCGGTGCGGGAAAGCTAAGGGTTACAGATCCAGGCGCCTCGATTTGCGTCTGGTGGAGCGGGAGCGAAGGCAAGGTTCTTATGGCAAAAGCGGGTGGCAGTGCCGGCGCGGCGCCGGAAAAAAAGGGAAAGACAAAGAAGTTCAAGCGCAAGGAGCGTAAGCACGTCCCTCACGGGCTGGTGACCATCAACGCCTCCTTCAACAACACGATCGTCACGATTTCGGATCCGTCCGGCAACGTGATCTCGTGGAAGAGCTCCGGTTCTCTCGGATTCCGCGGATCCCGCAAGGGAACGCCGTTTGCCGCGCAACAGGCCGCAATGAACGCTGCCAACACGGCCCGCGAACATGGTCTGCGCAGCGTCGATGTGCGTGTCAGCGGTCCTGGATCGGGCCGCGAGTCGGCAATTCGCGCGCTGGCGGCGGCAGGGTTGGACGTTCGCACCATTAAGGACTCGACGCCGGTTCCGCACAATGGCTGCCGTCCGGCCAAGCGGCGCAGAGTGTAGGGGCAGCTTGAAACGCTAAGGCGTTGCTTGAATCTAACTATTGATCGGGACGACAGGAGCGGCCAACTCCCGTAAACCGATCGACTTACCAGGAGAAGAACATTGGCACGATATAAGGATGCAGTATGCCGTCTTTGCCGCCGCGAGGGTATCAAGCTGTTTCTGAAGGGCGGAAAGTGTTTTACCGATAAGTGTCCCATCGAGAAGCGCAACTTCGCCCCCGGCCAGCACGGCAAGGATCGTAAGGCAAAGGTTGTCGGTTATGGTCTGCAGCTTCGCGAAAAGCAAAAAGCGAAGCGTATCTATTTCACTCAGGAAGGCCAGTTCCGGAATTATTTCGAAAAGGCGGTTCGTGCCAAGGGCGTGACGGGCGAGATGCTGTTGCAGCAACTCGAGCGCCGCTTGGACAACGTTGTCTACCGTCTGGGGTTTGCCGTGGCTCGCCGCCAGGCTCGTCAACTGGTTCGCCATGGCCACGTGCAGGTGAACGGACGCAAGGTCGACATTCCGTCCTTCCAGGTGGAATCCGGCGACGAGGTTATGATCCGGGAAAACAGCCGCAAGCTCACGGTGCTCGAGCTGGCGAAGGAATTCAGCAGTCATCAGACTGTTCCGAGCTGGCTTGAAGTGGACCGCGAGAATTATCGCGGCCGCGTTCTCTCGTTGCCCAAGCGCGAAGAGATTAACCTGCCGATCAACGAGCAGCTTATCGTCGAGTTGTACAGCAAGTAGGGATGTGCATCAGGCGGCCAGCAAGGTTCGGAGTCGCTTCATGCGAGCCGGGTGGGCCGGTTGTCGGGAGGGCCTTTATGGTCTCCCTTGGTTGTGCGATCTCGCGAAAACGAGTTTTGAACTATAACTGTGCGGCGTTCATACCGTCAAAAGACGGCTGGCCGCCGTACCCCTTGTCTCGAGCCAGTTCAGCCGGCGTGCTTTCACATTGCCGCTGTGCAGCATGGCTCGAATGATCAGGAGAATGCAAAATGCTCTGGAAGGGTTTTCAGAAACCGAAACGCCTGGCGTTCGACAGTGAATCGCTGACCGATAAGTTCGGTCATTTCTGGGCACAGCCGTTTGAACGCGGCTTTGGCACCACGATCGGCAACGCTCTGCGCCGTGTGCTGCTCTCCTCCATTGAGGGCGCTGCCATCACCGCCGTCAAGATCGAAGGAGTGCTGCACGAGTTCCAGTCGATCCCCGGCGTAGTGGAAGACGCTACCGACATCATTCTTAATTTGAAACAGATTCCGTTCAAGCTGAACGGGGACGCTCCCAAGGCGATTTACCTGCGAGCCGACCAGCCAGGAGTCGTCACTTCCGGCATGATCGAGGCCGATGCCGATGTCGAGGTTCTCGACAAAGACGTTTACATAGCGACCGTGAGCGAAGGCGGCAAACTCGACATGGAGATGCGGCTCAAGAAGGGCCGCGGTTACGTCTCAGCCGACAAGAACTTTGACGAGGATCTCGGGCTGGGATTCATCCCTATCGATTCGGTGCACTCGCCGGTTCGCAAGGTCAACTACTCGGTCGAAGCCGCTCGCTTGGGGCAGATCACGGATTACGACAAGCTGTCGATCGAAATCTGGACGAATGGCTCGGTCAATCCGCAGGATGCGCTGGGGCTGGCGGCGAAGTTGCTGAAGGATCACATGAACATCTTCATCAACTTCGAAGAGGAGGTTGAGGCCACTCTCAGCTCCGAGGAGCGCAAGCCGGAGATCCGCAACGAGAACCTTAATCGTTCGGTGGAAGAACTTGAACTCTCGGTTCGCAGCTATAACTGCCTCAAGAACGCCAACATTCAGACCATTGGCGAACTGGTCCAGAAGAGCGAAGCCGAAATGCTGAAGACGAAAAACTTCGGCCGCAAGTCGCTCAACGAAATCAAGGAAATCCTTTCCTCGATGGGGTTGAGCCTCGGCATGAAGATCGACGAACACGGCAACGCCGTGCCTACGCAGGCAAGCTCCGTCGGCAGCACATCCTCGCCGTTGGGCGCGGGCGAAGGTAATTCGTCGTTCTGAGCGGTGCAGCCGCCGGCCGGAGAAGTGGAAAGACATTCCCGGCGAGTGTGGCTTGCCGGAGAGCCGGATCTTCCGGCAATAAGGAATAGCTGGCTCGTGAAGAGCCAGCCGCCTGGGCAAGCCAAACCGCCCGGGGACCCCGATAGTTAGAAGGATTAGCGATATGCGTCATCGTGTAGCAGGATGGAAACTGGGTCGGAACACCGAACATCGGCGCGCGCTTTTGCGCAACCTGGTGACCTCGCTTATTGTGGAAGAGCGCATTGAGACTACTGTCACCAAGGCTAAGGCCATGCGCTCTCATGTCGAAAAGATGATCACGCTCGGCAAGCGCGGCGACGTGGCTGCGCGGCGCCTTGCCGCCGGGTATCTCATGACCCGTTCCGCCGTCGACAAACTCTTTGATACGATTTCGCCCCGGTTCGGCGATCGCGACGGTGGCTACACTCGCATCGTGCTCGGCGGCTTGCGCAAAGGCGATGGCGGCCAGAAGGCTTTCATTGAACTGCTCGGCAGCGAAAAAACGATCGACGCCAAGCGCGAGAAGCGTGCCGAAGCGCGTGCCAAGCGCGCGGAAGAGACCCGCAAAGCCATGGAAGAGGCACGCTCCGAACAACAGCAACCGACTGAGGACGGCGGCGAGCCAAAGGAGAAGGAGAAGGAGTAAGACGGATGGCAATTCCATGCCGCCGCCGGCGATACTCCTCAACCTGACACTTTGATTGCAAAGATTGCTGCTTGACCGACTGATAGGTAGATAGGCGTACCGGCGTTTGCTGGTACGCCTTTTCCATTTTCGCCGATTACGCCAAAATCGCGGAAGGTATATTCCGTAAAGGAGCCGGGCGCAACGCCCGGCGATGATATCAAGGAAACGCCAACTCCGGAATTGCTCTACTCGTGCATGTGCGTCATCGCCGCAGTCGCAAGTTGCGCGCGTTCGGCGCGCCGGGAGTTTCTCACCGCGAAGCAGAAGATCAGAATCTGCGCAAGCAGGCTCGCGCAACTATCGAGGAGGACATCCCACCAACTGCCCACGCGTGACGGAATCGTCATCTGATGCAACTCGTCCGCCGTGGCCGTCAACGCCGTTACTCCCATGGCCAGCAGCGCCCATGGCAATTGCCAGAGGAAGTGAAAAGCCTGTGGGCGCGGCAATCTCGTCACCCGGGAAGTGCGCCAGTCGTAGTATCCCGCCAGCGCGCGAAAGGTGCCGCGGCAGGCTCGGAAGAAGAGAAAACTGAGCACACCGTAGCCGAGAACGTGACCGCACTTGCGCAAGATACCATTCGCCTCGGAAAGCGTTTCCAGGCTCGGGTGAATGGAGAACCATGCAAGCAAAGAGCGCAGCATTTCCCGCGTACGGGAGCCGGAGAAGTGATCCGTGGATTCCATGGCGATGATCGCGAGCATGAGCATCGCCGGCAACCAGAACATCAGAACACTGCGGATTGTTAGTCTTGGCAACGCATCCCTTCGCTACTCGACCCGGTAGTTCGGAGCCTCTCGCGTAATCGTGACATCGTGCACGTGGCTCTCGCGCAATCCGGCGTTGCTGATTCGGATGAACCGCGCCTTCTGCTGAAGTTCCTTGATATCCGCGCAGCCAACATAGCCCATCCCGCTGCGCAGACCGCCTACCAGTTGCAGAATCATCATTGCGACCGTGCCGCGGTAGGGCACGCGGCCTTCGATTCCCTCGGGGACCAGCTTCGCCAGCCTATTGCCGTCGTTTTCACCCTCCAGCCGGGTCGTGAAATTGCCGCCCTCGCCTGCGCCGCTGTCCAGGCTTTGAAAATAGCGGTCGCTGGAACCGGCGGCCATCGCCGCAAGCGATCCCATACCACGGTATGCCTTGAAGGTGCGACCCTGATAAAGGATGGTTTCGCCCGGGCTCTCCTCGGTTCCGGCCAGCAGGGAGCCGATCATCACCAGATCCGCACCGGCGGCCAGGGCCTTCGTGACGTCGCCGGAATACTTGATGCCGCCGTCAGCGATGATCGGAACGTCGGTGTCGCGCGCGGCACGTGCGGCTTCGGCAATCGCCGTAATCTGCGGCACTCCAGCGCCGGTCACGACGCGGGTCGTGCAAATTGAGCCGGGGCCGATCCCGATCTTCACCGCGTCGGCTCCAGCGGAGATCAATTCGGCTGTTCCCTCGTAGGTGCCGACGTTGCCCGCAATCAGATCGACCTCAGGGAATCTGGCTTTCACGCAGCGCACGGCTTCCAGCACGCGCGTCGAATGGCCGTGAGCACTGTCAATGGCAATCAGGTCAACTTTATTGCGAACCAGCTCCTGCGCGCGCTCCAGGAAGTCTCCGGTGACGCCGATCGCGGCGCCAACCCGCAATCGCCCCTGTGAGTCCTTGGCCGCGCCCGGATACTTCAATTTCTTTTGGATATCTTTGACCGTGATCAGGCCCTTGAGTTCGTACTTGTCGTCCACGACCAGCAGCTTCTCGACCCGATGCTGATGCAGAATCCTTTCGGCTTCCAGCAACGTCGTACCGACGGGAACCGTGATGAGGTTGTCCTTGGTCATCACCTCGGAGATCGGAATTTCGGTGCGGCTTTCAAAGCGCAGGTCGCGATTCGTGAGAATTCCAACCAGCTTGCGATCCTTCGTAATCGGCACTCCGGAAATCCGGTAGCGGCGCATCACTTCCAGCGCGTCGGAGATTTTTTCGTCGGGCGCCATCGTGATCGGATCGACGATCATGCCGCTCTCGGAGCGCTTTACCTTGTCGACTTCGCCGGCCTGCTGCTCGATGGTGAGGTTGCGGTGAATGATGCCGAGACCTCCCTGCTGCGCCAGGGCGATTGCCATGCGCGACTCGGTCACGGTATCCATCGCCGCGCTGATGACGGGAATATTCAGCGGAATCTTCTTGGTCAGATGGGTTTGGGTGTTCACTGTTGCCGGCACCACATCAGACTTGGCCGGCAGCAGCAACACATCATCGAAGGTCAGTGCCTCAGGGACAGGAAACTGTATCATTGCACTTTTCCGTGATTGAGATGGAGCGTAAACATCGATTGTAGGAGCGGAAGCGCCCGCTAGGCAAACGTCTTAATCTTTACTGCGAAATCTCTACTTCGAAGCAGGCTCCGGAGCGCCGGTTTGCGCCCGATGCCGGTGGAGATAGCGATTGATGTCTGGCCAGAACTCGACGAAAACGGCGCCGATCGCGCCTTCCGCCGTAACCGTAAAGGCACGCTGAAACGTTAGTCCGAGGCCGCGATCAGTCGAGGGATAGTAAGCGTTGGCGATACCTCCGGCGACGATGTTTCCGAGCACATTGGCATAGTTTGGCCCCCGCGTACCGTTGTCATTTTTGGTGATCACCGTGGTAGAAATGGCATACCACAGGCGCTTCTTGAAACTGCCCGTGCCTTGGCGGAAATACCGCGGATCCTCATGCAACAGAATGGGCAGAATCGCATTTCCCCACAGCAGCCCGTCGAACTGATCGGCGTACGCCGCACCAAACCGCTTGAAGTATCCCTGCGCACCCTGACCGTAACCCGCGAAGTCATTTTCGGCCTGGCTCAAGCCGGCATCCAGCCCGGAAGCAACGAATTGAAACGGATCGGCAGCGCTCCTGAACATCAAATGGAACTTCTGACTGGGGCTGAGCGGCGCTGCGTTCTGAACATCGGTGGTGTTGAAATTCGGCACCACTCCCAGAATTCGTTGCTTCTCCTGCTGCTTCAATTCCTGCGCCGCTCTCTCCCGTTCCGAAAGCTGCGCCGGCTTGTTTTCGCCATTCTGTGCACCCGGTTGTTGCGTCTGGCTGGCTGAAGCAGCAGGCGGCGCTGCTCCAGGCGGCGTCGTGGTTTGCGCCCACGCGCCCGAGGCGATACACATCGCAACTATCAGGGTTGGCAGTAGCTTGACTAAACCAGTATGGCGAACGATCACTGAGAGGGTCCTTGCCTATAAAGTCTTTTCGGGAGTTCAACGGCTCTTTCCGGGCTATACCTTCCGCGAATCCGGTCTGCTTGATCATTCTAGGGGTTGTGCGAAGGGCAGGCAACTTTATTGCCGCTCGCTTCCGAAAGGCCCGCTGGTAGCCGCTTTCCTGTGCCCCTTGGCCGTCGGGCGATTGAGGTCGGGAAGAAACTCTCGCATCACGTTGAAGCCGGCCGATACGCCAAGGCTGGAGGCCTCCCTGTCTGGGAGCTCTGGACCCCAGGTGCAGGTGCCGGCGGGGTTTGCTGCGCGAAGCTGTTTCCGGAGGCCAGAACGGCTGCCAGAGCTATTCGGAGCGGATGGAGCCTCCAATCCACCAGTTTGGAGACGCATTTGCCGGGGAAGGCGACCATCGCAATAGCGAGCTGCTGGAAACCCGCACTTTCTCGCTGCATCTAATTTATAGGGTTATCGCTTGGGATCAGCAGTTCGGTTGTTTTTGCCATACTGGCGGCGTATACTAAGCATGGAGCTGCGCCGGTTTTAGCTGGTGATTCGTGCGGTGGGCGAAAGCCCACTTTTTGTTTGCTCTCCCCTACATGGAGATTGTCGAACGCAGGTAAAGGACTGAGCCTGTCAGGGAACGTTCGCTTGGGTATGGGGGAAACGCTTAGCCGGCTGCGGAAGTAACGTGCCGGAGCGACTCCTCGGCCTGCGGGCGGACCGGCCGCTGGCTGGCTTGTCAGCCGGGCTTGTACCTGGAACGAATCGATTGTAACGATGGCTTTCACCGTTGATCGCATCAAGGAAATAGCGGAACGCGTCGCCTCCTCGAGCGGCTTGGAGCTGGTGGAAGTGGAGCTGCACGGCAGCGGCAAGACGCGTCATTTGCGTGTTTTCATCGACAAGCCGCAGGGCGTTACGCACGAAGATTGTGCCAATTACAGCCGCGAAATCGGCACGATTCTCGACGTCGAGGATGCCGTGCCTGGCGGGTCCTACGTGCTTGAAATCTCTTCGCCGGGTCTTGACCGGAAGCTGCTCAAACCCGCGGACTTCGAGCGTTTCCAGGGTAGCCTGGTGAAATTCAGCACGCACGAACCGATCGATGGGAACCGCCACTTTCAAGGGCGGCTGGTTCAATTTGACGGCGGCCAGTTGACGGTGGATCTGGGAGCGGTAACCAGCAAGAAGAAGGCGCAGCAGCAAGGCTCCGGCATACTGAAGATTGCCTATTCCAATGTGGAAAAGGCGCAACTGGTTCCTGAGTTCTAGTATTTGAGCGGTTGTTTGTGGAAAGTGAATTCCTATGCCTAGTGAACTGTATAACGTCATCGACGCTTTGAGTCGGGAGAAGGGAATCGACCCGCAGATCGTCGTCTCGGCCGTGGAGGACGCCATTGTTGTCGCCACCCGCAAGTATTACAAGACGCAGGAGAATCTGAGGGCCGTGCTGGACCGCGAAAGCGGCCATATCCGCGCTTACGCGGTGAAGCAGATTGTCGGCAGTCCGGAGGAAGTTCTCGATCCGAATGGCCAGATCACGCTCGACGACGCACGCAAGTTCAATTCCGAGGCCGAAGCCGGCGGCGAGTTGCTGATCGAGAAGCCGACGGACGTTCTCGGACGCATCGCCGCGCAATTGGCGAAGCAGGTAATCTTCCAGAAAGTGCGAGAGGCAGAGCGCGACACGGTTTACAACGAGTACATCAACCGCGTCGGCGAAATCGTCAATGCCACCGTCAAGCGGATCGAAGGGCAGGATTTGATTTTCGATGTCGGCAAAGCGGAAGCCCGCATGTCCAAGAAAGAGCAATCGCGGTTGGAGTCGTTTGCGCCGGGCGAGCGTGTGCGGGTTGTGATCGTGCGGGTCGAAAAGGCCTCGAAGGGGCCGCAGGTGGTGGTTTCGCGTGCCGCTCCCGAACTTGTCAGTCATCTGTTTCAGACCGAGGTTCCCGAGATTTACGACGGGACCGTGGTTATCAGGGCGATTGCGCGTGAGGCCGGCGAGCGCACCAAGATTGCGGTGATGTCCAAGGACAAGGACGTCGATGCCGTCGGTGCTTGCGTCGGCATGAAGGGAATGCGCGTGCAGTCAATCATCCGCGAATTGCGCGGCGAAAAGATCGACATCATCGAGTACCACGAAGATCCGGTCACGTTCGCCGAAAAGGCTTTGCAGCCGGCCAAGGTCAGCCGGGTGAGCGTGGTCGACAGTCAGAGCAAACACCTGGAGGTCATCGTCGACGACAGCCAGCTTTCGCTCGCCATTGGCAAGAAGGGGCAGAATGTCCGCCTGGCCGCCAAGTTGCTCGGCTGGAAGATCGACATCAAGAGCGAGGAAGAGAAGCGTCAGGAAGTCGAGCAGCAAATGAGCGCGCTGGTGGGCACTCCAAGCACTCCGCTGGACAGCCTGGCGGGTGAACTTGGGGCGGGTTTGCTGGAGAAGCTGCAAAGCGCGGGCGTGACTACCATCGAAGAGCTGGCGGATATGCATCCTGAGCAGTTGGAAGCAATTCCGGGCATTGGCCCCAAGACCATGGAAAAAATCTTCTATACGATCAATAATTACTTTTCCAGTCTTGAAGCCGCCGAGGGTAGCGAAACCGCGGATGTGGAAGCTGCTGCGCTTGATCAAGCCGAAGCCGGCGTGAGTGAGGAGAACCAGACGGAGCCGGTTTCAGCGGATCAAAGCGGCGACGACGCCAGCTTTTCAGATGTCTCGGAGCAGGCTCCCGGCAGCACGGATGAGCCGGTCGAGAGCGGGCAGAATCTGGAAGCGAGTATCATCAGTGGTGGGGTGGAAAGCGCGCCCCCGGCAGACGAAGCAAAAGTTAACAGCGATGAGCCGCATCCGGGCGAAGACCATCCAACACCCGAGAAGCAGTGAATACCTGGTTGACGTGCAGTGCGGATGGCGCTCCCGGCAATGACTGTGGCGTGTGGGGTGAACGTTTCGAAACCGAAACCGTGAGGTAGCGATGAAGACTTAACGGCTGGTTTATTTTACGGGGGGAATACACAGGCGGATGAAGATTCGAATCAACGATTTGGCGCGGGAGCTGGAAGTCAAGAGCAGGGAGATTCTCGAAGTCTTGCTGAAAGTGGGAGTGACCGAAAAGAAAACTCACTCCAGCTCCATCGAGGAAGACGAGGCTGCGCGCGTACGCAGGTATGTTCTGGAGCAGCAGGGCTCAGGCCGTGAGGTGCGCCATCGCGTCAGTTCGGATGAACTCCGTCCCAAGATCGACCTGTCGCGAATCTCCAAGCCTGGTGATGCGCTGAAAGCGATCATTGAGCAAAAAGAGCATCCGCCCGCTGCCTTGCGTTCCTCAACTTCCCCCGCGCGTCCGCCGGAAGCGGGGAAAGCCCCGGCAATTCCGCCGCGGGCAGTCGTTACCAAGGCGGCTGCTCCTGCCGCGCACCCCGTCGAACCCCCTGTAGTCGCGTCGACCCGCTCTACTTCACCAGCCGTCGAGCCGCCGGTGTCCAAACCGCGTTTGATCACACCGGCGACAATAGCGCCACAACGTCCGGTGTTTGCTCCGCCACCCTCCAAAGTCGAGCCGCCAAAGGTTCCGGCTCCTCCAATAAGCACCCCTGAACACCCCGGAGAGGAAGAAATCGATACAGCCGTTGTTGAACTCGAAGCGCCCCAGGCGCCGCCTTCGGCGGCAACTGTGCCCGTTGAAGCTGAGCCTGAGGAGGCATTGGCCGCAGAACTGGTGTCGGCAGCGCCTCTCGAGGCGATTGCGTCGTCCCCAGTCGAACAACCGCAGGGGCCGGAGGCCAGCACTCATCCAGCTTCCCCGGCACGCGCGGCCACGCCCGCAAAGCCGGCAGTTCCGTCTCGTCCGCCGCAGGCGAATCGTCCAGCGGCGGCGCAGTCCGATAGGGCTCAAACTCGCCACGCGGCCGGCTCTGCGGCACCGCATGCCCCCGCGGCAGGCGGAGCCCATGCCGCTCGACCGGGACAGCTTGGTCAGCAGGGTGTGGCGGGACGCCGCATGATTGTGCCCCAGACTGGTCCGCGTCCGGTTTATCACGCGCCTGTGCAGCCTGTGCGTCCGGCGACGCCGCCGGCAGCCCGCCCCACTGGCCAGCCGGTTCGTGGGCAACCTCTGTTCCAGCGTTCACGCCCGCAGCCGGGAGGAGCGCCATCGGCGGGAGCGCCTCCCGGCGCAGCGCGTCCGGCTTTGCGTCCCGGTGAGCGCCGTCCCATGCATCCCACCCGCACGACGCCTGGTCAGGCTGGACGCCCTATGGGCAGCCGTCCGATGGGTGCTGCTGCCGGTACCGCGCCTCCGCCTACGGGGCGGCCCGCCGGACGGCCCGGTTCGCCGTCTCGCCGTCCGGGACAGCGCTATGTTCCACGCGGGAAACAAGAAGGTCCGATGAAGGGGTTTGTGCCGCCGCCGCGGCTCTCTCTTTCCACCGAGCCTCTTCCGATCACCCGCGAAATCACCATCACGGAAGGCATCAGCGTCAAGGATCTCGCCGAGAAGCTCGGTATTCGCGCCAAGGACATGATTGCCCGCCTGCTCGCGCGTGGCGTCTTCGCAACCATCAACCAGACGCTCGATGCGGAACTGGCCAACGAAATGGCGCGTCAGTTCGGCGCCAGCACCAACCTCATCAGCTTCGAGGCGCAGGTGCAGCAGGATATGGAGAATCAGGCACTTGCCGCCAATGACGAGTCGGTCTTTGCCCAAGTCACGCGTCCACCGGTGGTGACCATCATGGGACACGTCGATCACGGCAAGACCAGCCTTCTCGACGCCATTCGCTCCACCAACGTGGCCGAAGGCGAGGCCGGCGGCATTACCCAGCACATCGGCGCTTACAAGGTGCAGATCACGGACACCAACTCGCCCGCTTATGGCCGCGAGATCGTGTTTCTCGATACGCCGGGTCACGAAGCGTTTACCCGTATGCGTGCCCGTGGATCGAAGGTTACCGACATTGTCGTTCTGGTGGTTGCCGCCGACGACGGCGTGATGCCACAGACGCTGGAAGCTATCGATCACGCAAACGCCGCGAAAGTTCCGATCATCGTGGCCGTAAACAAGATCGATAAGCCGGGCGCACTGCCCGACCGGGTGAAGAAGCAGTTGGCCGACCGCGGACTGCTCCCCGAAGACTGGGGCGGCTCGACCGTGTTCGTAGACGTATCGGCCAAGCAGAAGACCAACCTCAACCTGCTGATGGAGATGGTCTGCCTGGTTGCGGATCTGCAGGACCTCAAGGCCGTTCCCGAGCGTTCCGCCACCGGCAGCGTGCTTGAGGCGAAGCTCGATCGCGGACGCGGTCCCGTTGCCACCGTGCTGGTTCAGAACGGCACGCTGCATTCCGGCGATCACTTTGTCGTCGGCAATGTGTTCGGCAAAGTGCGCGCCATGCTCGACGATCGTGGACGCGTGCTCGATACCGCGCCCCCGGCGACCCCTGTGGAAATTCTTGGACTGGAAGGTTTGCCCCAGGCCGGCGACCAGTTTGTGGTCGTAGCCGATCGCGAAAAGGCCCGTGAAATCGCGGAGTACCGCGAGCAGAAAGCCCGCGAAGCCTCCCTGGCCAAGAGCACGCGAGTCTCTCTCGAAGGGCTGGCCGAACAGATTAAGACCGCCGGAGTCAAAGAACTCCCCATCATTCTCAAGGGCGACGTGCAAGGTTCGGTGGAAGTTATCTCCGACCTGCTCAACAAACTCTCGAATGACCAGGTCAAGATCAAGGTGCTGCACGCCTCCGTCGGCGCCATCACCGAAACCGACGTGCTGTTGGCCTCCGCTTCGAATGCCATCATCATCGGCTTCAACGTGCGGCCCGAGCGCAAAGCGCAGGAGATGGCAGCCCAGGAGAAGGTCGACATTCGCCTGCATTCGATCATTTACGAACTGCAAGACGAAATGAAGAAAGCCATGGTCGGCCTGCTCGAACCGACCATCAAGGAGACCTACCAGGGACGCGCTGAGGTCCGCGATACCTTCCGCATCCCGAAGGTCGGCACCGTTGCCGGTTGCTTCATTGCCGACGGCACCATCAAGCGCGATTCCGAGGTGCGGCTGCTGCGCGACAACGTTGTGGTCTTCAAGGGGAAGGTCGCTTCGCTACGCCGCTTCAAGGAAGATGCCTCCGAGGTGCGCAATGGAATGGAGTGCGGCATCTCAATCGCCAACTACAACGACGTGAAGATCGGCGACGTTATCGAGGCCTACATCACCGAGCGCATTGCGGCGGAGATGATGGCGTAGGGCTGTGGGTCGGTATCCTGAAGCCGGGCTCCGCGAAAGCGGGGCCCTTTCTGCACGAGTCCGTTTCCTCGGCTTTCCTTGGGTTGGCCATCGCCGCCGGGCTGACCGGCGAAACTGGTCAGGCACTATGCATATTGCCCATCTCACGCTTGAGCTTCGTATGGAAGCTGCTCACTCGCTGAAAGACAAGCGCCAGGTCACGCGCAGCCTGAAGGACCGTTTGCGCGCGAGCTTCAACGTTGCCGTGGCCGAAGTCGAGGTCACGGATCTGTGGCAGCGGGCCACGATCGCGATTGTCGGCGTGTCGGAGTCGCGCGACTACCTGGAAGGTCTAATGAAAAAAGTCGAATCGGCCGCGACCCGCATTGCCAACAACTGTGGGGCTGAAATCGTCGATTCCTTCGTCGATTTCGTCGAGTAGTAGGGGGCCACGATCAAGTCTCGATTTCAAACTCTGCAATCCAAATCAAACGTAAGGAGTGCGAACAATGCTTATCGGATCATTTAGGCTTGTTAACGACAATTCTGGATGTAAGCACCAGTTTATCGTGGGGCCACAACGCATTCAGAATCACATCCATCTTGGATTTTGCGATGCTTGCCATCGCGAGGTCGCAGTTGAACTGGACAAATCCGATGAAAAACAGCGGACTGGACGGTCCTGGTTGGTCGAGTACGGGCCTGTAACCGAGTCTACTTAGGAAACGGAATATCGAGGCCCCTGGATTCCGACCCAACCAAAGCAATAACACTCGGCGATGCGGCAGCGGCGTCTCTCCGGTCGCTCGCAAAACGTGTTAAATTAAGAAGTTTTCCGGTCGTAATCTACGCCGCTGGAATGGAGCTGAAGTGGAAAGTCGAGGGCAAAAGCATCATAAGCAGCGTCTCGTCGAGGCCTTCAAGGAAGAGCTGATCACGATTCTCGGCGGAGAACTCGGCGATCCCCGGATAGGGTTGCTTACCGTCAACGAGGTCGTCATGAACGAGGGCGGCAAGTCGCTCCGCGTTTACGTTGCCGTCGCGGGGTCAGAGGAAGAAGTCCGCCAGACCATGCAAGGCCTGCTCTCGGCCACCAGCTTCATCCGTCATGAACTGGCTGAGAATCTGAGCCTGCGCCAAGCCCCCGAGCTGTCGTTTCACATCAGCTCCCAGCGGTATGCCGCCCGCATCGAGGAATTGCTGACTCGAATCGAAAAGAAAAAGCGTTAGGGCGGTTCCCTCGTCGGTGTATCTAGGCCCAACGCTATGTCATGGCGAGCGGCTTTGGTAAACTGCCCGCAATGGTCAATCGTAGCCGCGTACTCGAGATAATCCTGGTTTTGGGATTCTGTCTCTTTTTGTTCGCGTACGGGCTGGCAGCTTTCGGGCTGACCGGCGCGGACGAGCCCCGCTACGCGCAGATTGCGCGCGAGATGCTCGCCCGTCACGACTGGGTGACTCCGGTTCTTTACGGCGAGGTGTGGCTGGAGAAGCCGATCCTCTATTACTGGCTGACCATGGTCGCCTACAAGATTTTTGGAGTGAGTGATTGGGCTGCCCGCGTGCCTTCTGCTGCCTTCGCCACGCTCATGGTGGTGGGCGTTTACCTGTTCAGCTTGCGCCTGCGGCGAGGCATGCAACTCGATGCCGCTCTGATAACAGCCTCGTGCGCGCTCGTGCTTGCAATGGCGCGTGGCGCATCCACCGATATGCCGCTGACCGCCCCCTTCGCGGTTGCAATGCTTTGCTGGTACGCGTGGCACGAATCCGGCCGGCGCTGGCTCTTACTCGCCTTTTACTTCCTGATAGCTCTGGGGATGCTGGCCAAGGGGCCCGTAGCGCCATTTCTAGCTGCGGTTATCATCGTCGGCTTCTGCCTGTTGGTGCGCCAACCTCGCCAAATCGTCAAGACGTTGTGGATTCCCGGAGTCCTGGTGTTTCTCGTGGTGGCTCTGCCGTGGTACGTCGAGGTACAACTTCGCAACCCGCAGTTTCTTCGTTTCTTCATTCTCGAGCAGAACCTGGAGCGCTTTGGCACCAACATGTACCGGCACAAGCAGCCCTTCTGGTACTACCTTCCGGTGACGTTGGCGGCAACGGCTCCATGGAGCGTGTTTGCCGTAGCCGGGTTTGTCGGCGCCATCCGGCGGTGGCGCGAGTGGGCGGGCAGGAATCTTTCCTCCAATGCGCTCGCGGTGTTTCTGCTGCTCTGGGCCGTTGTTCCAATTCTGTTCTTTTCGCTTTCGCAATCGAAGCTTCCGGCTTACATTCTGCCCTCCATTCCGGCGTGGGCGCTGCTCGCCGCGGTCTACATTCATGACAAGGCGGGCCCCGCAACCACATCGGCAAACCAGAATACGGTAAGCGGTATCGAGGCGCCCAAGTTCTGGGTCATGGGTCTGCATGCCGTACTCTGCGCCGCGATCGTCACGGGGGCTCTGCTGATTCCCAATCTCATGCAGAAAACCATGCCTGGAGCGCGGGCGCTCATGGTGGCTTCGGTCGCCGGTTCAGTCGCATTCCTGGCGGTCACATGCGCGCTGTTTTTTCGAGGGCTTGCCGTGCTGCGCCCAATCACGCTATTGCCGGTTGTGATTGCCCTGGCTTTTCTGATCCGGGTTGCCGCGCCCACGATCGATGCCGCGCAATCCGAGCGTCCGGTGGCAAGGTTCCTGCAGACACTGGGGGTGGAAGCGGATGAACCGGTCGCGCTGTTTCACGCCAAACGCGAGGTCGAGTACGGACTTGCCTTCTACCGCAACCAGCCTATAGCCGTCTATGAGCGGCGGCAGCTTCCGCCGACCGAACACATCGTGGTAGCCGGGGAGGGCTGGGAGCGGCAGTTGCAGGAAATGCTGCCAGGCCGCGAGGTGCAGTCGATTGGCTTTTACCGGCCGCAGCACCTGCAAATTTTCGTCGTGGGCCCGGCAAAGTAGGCGCCAATCCGCGTAATGGTTTACCTTGAAAGAATAAGTGGGCCGACGATCTGCATAGAGCCTGTTTCATAAATAGTTCTTTGAAGGGGCGCGGCTTTACCGGTTGCTGAAAAACTGTTTTCCGAGGGTGTCACCCCGAGCGCAGCGAGGGATCTGCTTTTGCGCGCGTTGAAAGCAAAACAGATCCCTCGGTCGCGCAAAACCGGCGCGACCTCGGGATGACACTGGCACGAGTTCTTCCGCAACCTCTTAGCCCCCGAGGGGATTCGCCGATCCCTCTGATATCGGTTTATGAAACAAGCTCTGCATGGTTTACCTTGACGCAGCTCACGGCTTACACTACCAGCGAACGGATTTTGTCCCTGGTGCGTGTCCTGTGGAGATACTGGATCTACGGCATTTCGCTTCCGCCGACCTTCGGCCGCTGCTGGAGGAGGAATCCTCGCTTTGGATGGAATCCCTGGCGTGGGATTACACCAGTTCGGCGGACATGATCCTGCGCTACCTGGACGCCAAAATCCTCCCCGGCTATGCTGCCCTCGAACGCGGACGGCTGCTCGGCTACTGCTTTTTCGTTTACGAGGGTAATAAGGGTGTCGTCGGCGACCTTTATGCCTCCCCGTCCGGCAATCACACTGCCGTTGCCGCCGCCGAGGTCGAGAGCCAGTTGGTTCAGCACGTGATTGCCACCCTCCAGCAGTCCCCAGGAATCCGTCGCATCGAGGCGCAGTTGCTGATTCACGGCTCCGGACAAGCCGCCGCTCCGTTTGTTCGGGAAGGCTTCCGGCGCTATCCGCGCCTGTTTATGAAAATGCCGCTCCGGCAGCCGCTGCCAAACCCGAAGAGACCGCTGCCGGCCGGAATCGAAATCCGCCGTTGGAGCGAACTGGATTACCAGCCTGCCGCCGGGCTCATTACCGCCGCCTATCGTGGCCACATCGATTCCGACATCAACGATCAGTACCGCACCATGACCGGGTCGCTCCGCTTCCTCAACAACATCATCCGTTTCCCCGGATGCGGGCAATTCGACGAGGCTTCTTCGTTCGTGGCCGTCCACCGCCTCACGCGCACCAACATCGGCCTCATCCTCTGCTCGCGGGTCAAGGACGATACCGGCCACGTCACGCAGGTTTGCCTCTTGCCCGAATACCGCAGCCAGGGAATCGGCGAACACTTGATCGCCGCCACTCGCGACGCGCTGCGGCAGCGCAGCTTTGCCCTGCTTACTTTGACCGTCACCGAAGCCAACGACCGCGCCGTCGGACTCTACCTCCGCCTGGGCTTCTCCACCACTCGCGTCTTCGATGCCTTCGTCTGGGAAGGGTAAAAAGCGGTTTCGCTGGAATTTGCTCACGCAAGGCGAGGGGTTCGAAGGTGGGGCACCGTCAACATTTCTTATTTCGATACCTGGGCCAGCCGCCCAAGGGCCACTGCATCGGGCGTTCGACGCCATATCGAAGGAAATTGAACTGACGTCGAACGGGAGCGTCGCCCTCTTCGCCGCCGAATCATCTTCTCAAGGATGACGGGTGCCCCATTCTACGCTGCTTTTTCGTTGGGTGGGGCAGTTCCTCAAATTGAACTGCCTCGCGCGGAACCGCCAACCTATCTCTTAATAATCCACATCGCCCAGCCGGCCACGATGACTCCGCCAACGAAGAGCGCGAAGCAGTAAGCTCCGTAGCGGAGCATTTCCCTGGTGGTATTGCGCTGCGTAATTCCGAAGACAATGGACGCGCAGAGTGCGAACAACACGGCGGCGCTAAAGTGAGAGAGTTCGAGGGTCATTGTTTCTTCCCGCTCGCGATGTGGTAGGCGTCGACGGCGCTTACGAGGTTCAGCAGTCCGGCGACGATAATAAACTTTGTTCCGTAATCGGCGGTGGCGCGGTGGACAGCGCCTTGGCCCCAATCCATGCTCCGGGCCGCCACGTAGAGCGCGCCCGTGCCGAGGTCGCCAAAGAAGCCGAGGATGTCGAGCAGGTCTCCCGTGTTGAATGCGTATACCTTGCCCTGCATGCCTAGTCCGGCGAGGAAGAGAACGACGACGGCGAACATCAGCAGCAGCCCGCGAATCCATCGTTTCTGAATGATGTGACCTGCCCCCGGAACCAGCCAGCCGGCAACCGGCGCGGCGATGGCGATCGCCGTCAACGGTTGCGCCGGGGTGGGAGAAGTTTTTGTTTTAGCCTCGTTAGCGTTTGCCATTTAGATCAATACAAGCTCTTTCTGTATTCGTCCGGTTACTTCGGCGGTTCCGTTCCGCACCAGCATATCAATTTCGCTGCGTACGCCAAACTCCGGTAAATAGATTCCCGGTTCAATCGAGAACAGGGTATTGGCGATCACCTCGCGTTCGTCGTGCGTTTCCAGGTTATCCATGTTCGCGCCGTTGCCATGCACTTCCATGCCGATCGAGTGCCCGGTGCGGTGCACGAAGCACCCGCCAAAACCGGCCGTGGCAATGAATTCGCGGACCGCCGCATCCACTTCCCAGCCGCAAATCTTTTTCTTCGCGGCAAGAGCTGCCTGAACCGTGCGGATGCCCACATCGCGGGCGTCGCGCACCAGCCCGAAGATTTCGCAGTGCCGCTCGGAAGGCGGGCCGGCAAAGCCCGTCCACGTGATGTCATAGTAGACCGCGCCGGGCTTGTCTTTCTTTGCCCACATGTCGATCAGCAGGAAATCTCCTTTGCGGATGGGTTTCGAGCTGTCGGCGGTCGGCAAGTAATGTGGATTCCCGCTGTTTTCGTTGACCCCTACGATGGGCAAATCGTCGGTGACGAGGTGCTCGCGGCGGAAAGCCTCGGCGAGCCACTGCCGAACCGCGAATTCGTGCGTCCCTCCGTTGCGGAGTTGTTGCCCAACCCATTGGAAGCAGGCTTCCATGATCCGGTCCATCGCGTCGCGCGCTTCAAAATGGGTGGCGATCTGCTCGGGCGACACGGGGGCTTCGAAGCGGGCGACCAGATCGGCGGAGGAGACCACCTCGACGCCGAAGCCGCGGACCAGCTCCAGGGTTCCGCCGTCTACCAGCGAAACATACATGATCTGGTTATTCGGCGAGTATTGCATGGCCACGCGCTTGTACGGGCGCAGCATCTCGCGCAATTGCTCCCACATCTCCTGCCAGGCCGCGTAATGCTGTTGCCGTCCCGGAAGCGAACTCAAATGGCGCGGTTCCACGCGATGATTCAACTTGAGCGGCTCGCCCTGCGCGGGAATCAGGTAATACCAGCGACGAGCTACGTGCAGCTCCGGCGGAAGACCAAGCACGTTGTAAGCGATGGGATCGCGGCGATGGTGGTCATAGAAGAGCCAGGCATCGATTTCGCGCTCGCACAACGCGGCCTGAATCGCCGTCAGATTCATTCCACTATTGTACTGGACTGCCTGCACCGCCTATCACCCAGAGAGCGGTGCTCGCTGGGGATCCCGAGGGCCGCCGGGCCGGCGTTCCTGCCAGTTGGGCATTACGCCGCTTCAATCACGGTCAGAGCTTGTGACTTTTCGGGCGGTGCCCCACATCTGCCGCAGTTAGCAGATGTGGGACTTGGGCACCAGTCGAACTACCCCACGTTGGCCCAATCACCCCAGCGAGCCGAGCCTCGCTGGGGACCCCGACGCGGGCGAACATGGGGCACCAAACCGAAAGATTCATCAATAAAATCCAGAACGGCGCGGAATCGGACAGTGTCCTAGAATGCTGCGGTCACCGCAATGAGGGTTCGTGAGCCAGCAGCCGCTCGCCTACCGCCTCCGCGCTCAGCCCGGAGACACGGATCACCTTGTTGCGGCTGGTTTCACCGGCGGCGATTGCAATCGACGAGCGTGATACGCCCAAGAGCCGCGCCAGAAACTCGATGCAGGCCTCGTTGGCGCGTCCTTCGACCGGCGGCGAAGTCAGCGCCAGCTTGAGCGCGTCGCCCAGGGTGCCGGCAATGGCGTTCCGCTTGGCGCGCGGTTGCACGCGCACGGCGAAACTGGCGCCTCCGGCAATGTTGCGGATGGGGATCATCGGACAGCAGTTCATAGAATAATCCAGTTTGGGCGGCTGCTCATCTTGCGGGTGATGCGGATTACAATCAATTTGCATGTCGATAGCCGGCAACATCGCTCAAATTCGGCAGCGCATGGCCGCCGCCGCGCTTCGCGCGGGGCGCCAACCCGGCGAAGTTGCGCTGATGGCGGTGAGCAAGACCATGCCTGCCGACCGCATCCGTGAGGCCTTCGAGGCCGGTCAGCGGTTGTTCGGCGAGAACCGCGTGCAGGAGTTCCAGTCGAAGCATGCGGAGCTGAGTGCGGCCTCGCCATCGGTTGCATCGGCGGCTGTCTGCAACGTGTTTAGCATCGAGCGCGCTCAGTTTCATCTCATCGGGCATCTGCAATCGAACAAGGCCGTCAAGGCCGCTGAATTGTTTCAAGCGGTTGATTCGGTGGATTCGCTGCGCTTGGCGGAGCGGCTTGACGCAGCGGCCGCCAAGCTGGGCAAAACGCTGCGCATACTGATCGAGGTCAACATCGGCGGCGAGCTGGCAAAATCAGGAGTCGAGCCCGGCTCCGCCGAGCTGGTTCGCATATTCGAGTCCGCGTCGCGCCTTCCGCATCTCGAAATCCGCGGACTGATGACGGTTCCGCCGTTTGCCGAAGACCCGGAAGCATCGCGACCGCACTTTCGGCGGTTGCGCGAGCTGCGCGACCGGTTAACGACGCAAACCAAACTGGGGCTGCCTGAGCTCTCCATGGGAATGTCTCACGACTTCGAAGTCGCCATCGAAGAAGGCTCCACCTGCGTGCGAGTTGGCACGGCAATCTTCGGAGCACGCGGCGAGCTATGAAAATGCCGGGCCGGGGCGTCCCCGGGAACCGGCGCCGCCACACGCCATGACGTAGAGGCGTTTCTCCGGAGGAATCTGCGGCAACCGCTATAACATCAAGTTTTTCTACGACATTGGATAAGCCCAGAGTTCGCGATGCGTTTACCGCCCTGTAACAACTTGTCTCTATACTCGCCACGTGTGGTGTTTGATTGCGATTTCCGTCCCGGTGAACGTATACTGTTGTGTATTCCAGCAGGCGAGTGAACTCCTCTGGAATTCCCCTTATTTTTGGGGGAAGGAGGCGTGTCTTCAGCAGTAGTGGAGACAGATTCCGGGCCAGCCAAGCTAAGCAGCTAAGCCGGCGGTCTTCTGTGGCCAAATTCGCCGGTGCCGCGCTCGGTAGTATGTTTGCGGCTGTTTTCCCCTCCGATTGCCGTCTCTGCCGCGCTCCGCTTGCGAATCTCTCGCGTCTTCCCGTATGCGACCAGTGCCTGGCGAAAATCGTTCCCTTCGACGATCCGCGCTGCCATGTCTGTGGCGATCCGCTGGCTCCCGATTCCGAGTTCCTGGCGGTCGAGATATGCGCCAACTGTTACATCGAGCGCCCGCTGTTTACGCGTGCGATCAGCCATGGCGCCTACGCGGATGAGTTACGCGAACTGATTCACCTTCTCAAGTATCACCAGGTGCGCCCCGCCTCGGGCGTGCTCGGCCGCATGTTGGCGCAAGCCGCCGCACCCCTGATTGCGAGTTTCGCGTCGCAGCCGGTTTTTGTCGTTCCCGTGCCGCTCCATGCCAGCAAGTTTCGCGAGCGGGGGTTCAACCAGTCAGAACTGATTGCCCGCTCCGCCATCAGGGAACTGGGCCGCCAAACGGGCGCCTGCTCTGCGACCAGGCTGGAATTATTGACGACGGTTCTGCTGCGCCGCCGTGCAACCGAGTCGCAGGTTGGCATGACGCGCGAGCAGAGGCGGGAAAACATCCGTGGCGCTTTTGCCGTGGCCGGCAAAGAACAGGTCGCCGGGCGTGAGGTGCTGCTGGTCGATGACGTTGTGACCACGGGTGCAACCGTCTCCGAGTGCGCCCGGATGCTTCTGGGCGCCGGCGTGAAAACTGTTTTTGTCGCATCCGTTGCACGTGCTTTGAATGAGAGTTTGTGGTTCGCATCTTATCGGGAGGGGGCGAAGGAACTGCGCGAGTGAAGGCGCGTTCCTGCCATCGATATGCCGGCCAAAGGGGAACATCACAGATCGGGACGCGAACTCGCCGAAGCTGTTCTTACGCAAGCGCCGTACTCGCCAATGCATGCGCCGGTGCTGGTACTGAACGCCTCCTACGAGCCCATCAACATCTGTGCGGCGCGGCGTGCGATCGTGCTCGTGCTCAAGGGAGTGGCTATCACGGAGGAGATCAATGGCCATCTGCTGCACTCGGCGCGTTTCGCCGTGCGTGTCCCCTCGGTAATCCGATTGCTGGAGTATCGCCGCATTCCCCACCAGACGCGCGCCCTCTCGCGCAAGAACATCCTGCTGCGCGATCGCAACACCTGCCAGTATTGCGGCGTCCTGCTGCCGTCCAGCGAACTGACCCTGGACCACATTGTCCCGCGTTCACGCGGCGGTCAGTCGACGTGGGAAAACCTGGTGGCTTGCTGCCACGCCTGTAACCACAAGAAGGGAAATCATTTGCTGCACGAGTGCTCGATAAAGCTGTTGCGTGAGCCGCGCACCTTCAACTTGCACACCAGCCGGCATATCATGCGCATGATGGGCGGTTCCGACGCCAAATGGCGCAAGTATCTGTTTTACTAGTTTGGCAACTTCAAGGCCTTTCCGCGTGACCCTTCCCAACCCCTCCCGGATCAAAGCAGCCCTGTTTTTTACGCTTTATTGCTCCTGAACGCCTGCGAAATATTAGCTAACTAGTTACTGGTTATCAGCATCTCACTATGACAATGAGCGGATGCCGGTTATCCAAGGTGAGCATCACCATTCCACTTCGCCTTGGCAGATGTCGTGCTCAGCAGGACCTAGTTATCTAAGTGACGCGCATTCAATCGTTTACGTATTCCGGGAAGTTTGGTGGTTGGAAGCATAACTGCACATTCGATGGTGTGAAGTTTTGTTCAGCAGTTCCCGATTCAGCCGTTTTTGACAGATTCACCTGGAGTGTCAATGTCCGATAATGCGATGGAGCAGATTGTCAGCACCTTGCGTCACTGTGGCGCGTCCTGGTACCCCGAACGCGGCGAAATGCGCAATGTGCGGATTGTGGGGCACACTCCCAAGATCGACCACTATATTTATGACGCAGTCATGGAATTCGCCGAGGGTGGCGAAAGGCTCGCGATCAAGGTATTCCGCGCCAACAGGTGCGGCGCGCAAGGGGTCAGGAGTCTGGCGGCGCAGGAGTTAAGGCACCTCCAGAGTGTCTATGCCCTGGTCGAGACGAAAAAGCTCGCGGGAATACCCCGCCCCCTGGGAGACTTTGCCGAGCTGGGGGCAATCGTCAGCCAAAAGCTCGTCGGCATTCCCTTGCAATCGATCATCATGAAAGCGGCTTTGCTCCCCGGTTATGCCGACTGTGGAACGCTGCAATATGGCGCCAAGCGTACCGGTGAGTGGCTGCGCAAGTTCCACCGGGCAACCGCCGACATGCCGGAGCCATTCGATGCGGCCGGGTTTCTCGCGGAATTGGAGAAACTCTGCGCCGGTTGCAAGAAGGAAGGGCTGGACGATCTTTCCATCAAGAACATCCTGGGCGGCGCCAAGGCGATTCTGGCGCGCGCCAGGAAAACCCTGCCGTCTTCGGCGGTGTTGAATAACTTCACGCCGCTGAATGTCGTGATCACGGAAGACGGAGTCGGGTTCTGCGATTTTGCCAAGACATCGAAACGAGGCAGTTCCTTCCAAGACATGGCGCTATTTCTTGCCTCGGTGGAGGCGCTGGAAAAATATCCCTTCTGCGACCGCTCCATCACCTCGGAGGTGCAGAGCAGCTTCCTGGAATCTTATGGCGTCTCGGCTGCCGATCAGCGCTTACTGCGCGTGCTCAAGATGAAGACCTTGCTGAGTATGCTGGTACAGGGACGCACCATCAGGGAGAGTGCGGCGCGCAAGAAAGTGATGTGGGCAAACGTCATGAAGCGGTTCATTCAGCAGGCCGCCGAGCGCGCACTGGCTCCCACTGGATAAGGGGGGACAATCCAGGGATCGGATTTTACGCTTGTTCAGGAGGAGGCTCGGTCAATTTCGCCGCACCGCCTTTTTTGCGTGCTGAAATCACCTTCTTGATGCTTTCCTCTTTGGGGAGGTTCTCTGGCATCGTACCACCAATGCGCCGAATGGCATCGCGTACCTCTTTGCCGACACTGCGATGTGTCTCAGTGGCCGGATATTCGCCTTGAATCCGCTCACGTTCGAGTTTCTGCTGGGTTTGAGTGATTCTGAATTCGTTAGCTGCCAACTCAGCTCTCCCCGCTCGATCTAGCAGGTCTTCCGCCGGTGGAATCTGCTTCCGGCGTTTAATGTCGGCAAGCCCCATTCCATATAATCCTCGATATCCAGCGTCATTGAACAGCCCAAATCGCTTCACTCCCGCTTCTCGGGCGGTTCCAGCAAGTATCTTGTTTCCGCTTCGCACTCTTTCACGCAGCGCTATACGCTTCTCTTGATCGCTTAGCTCTTGTCGCCTCGTTTGCATCGTGAAATATGTTTGAGCAGTGGCAATCTCTTCCTTGCTGGAATCCCCATTCATTGCGATGAGGTAGCAGGCATATCTCGTCAAATAACAATCTGCTCTTTCTAATTCCGCCCCCCTTCCGGCTTTGATCACCTTGTTGGTTTCAACAAAGTGATAAACGGAGTTTATGTTCGACGCGTCACAGGCCGTTTTCGCCTTCTTGATCACCGATTCAAAGTTGCGCCATTCGGTATACCCAAGAATCTGCTGAATATCACGCGCCATCCAATAGTCCTCGCCGTTTGGCGCGGTGCGTTTTTTCCCTTCCAGTGCCCGCATTACCGTGTCGAGTAGTTCCATTCGAGGGCATCTCCTTGTCGGAAAGCATATCAAATATTTAACCTATTTCCCATCACTTTCACTTGCGTTACACCATTCTATGCGTTTATCATCACAAGTGCATAGAGGGGGACTTGTATGGGAATTCGTGACAACTTCCAGAAGTTAATAGACAAAAAGTCTCAAGAAATCAGAGAGTTAGAACTGAAATTGCGCGAAGCCAATGCATATATTCAGGCCCTCCAAGATTCCATGAAACTTCTTCCCCGGGAAAACGACGGCTTGATAGGGGATGAGGTGGAGCTTCGACCGGGAACAGCCTTGGCAAAGACGCGCGATATTCTGAAAGGTGCGGGCAAGCCACTCCACATTTCTGAACTCCTTAAACTCCAGGGTCGTCCGATCGACAAGAAAAACCGCGTATCACTGAGCGGAACTCTTGCCGGTTATGTAAGGGCCGGCAAAATCTTTACGCGAACAGCCCCGAACACGTTTGGATTGATGGAATTCGGTCAATCTACGGTTGAAAGCGAATCGGAACAGGTGGAGCTTCCCAGTAAGTTTGGATCAATGCAGTAAGGGATGAATCGTTGGGCCGCTCGCGAACTCCGAATTTCGGAGCCGAAAAGGGGGTGTGCCATGAGATGAGTACTAGCCTCGCTTTGCTATTTAGGAAGCCGTTCTGCATCCCCAACCATTCAGATTCGACGATTCTCGCCTGCATGAATTCAAGCACCGCCGGAAGGTCACCTCTTCCGAAAGCACCCAGCCCTAGCCGTGCAGTGCGAGGTAGAGTACCCAGCTTCCGACGATGATGCGGTAGACGGCAAAGGGAACGAAGCCGTGGTCGCGCACCCAGACGAGAAACCACTCCACGACCACCAGCGCCACGAAAAACGAAACCACGAAGCCGATGGCCAGCACGATCCAATTATGCCCGGTCATCACCAGAGGCGTGAGCGTGTCTCCGGCGGCGATGCTCGGGTGCAAGGCCTTGACCAGCGAATAACCGGTGGCTGCCAGCATGGTCGGAATCGAGAGCAGGAAGCTGAATTCCAAGGCAGCCGGCCGGCTCATGCCGACGATCTGCCCGGCGGCGATGGTCGACATGGAACGCGAGGTTCCGGGAATTACCGCCGAAAACACCTGGCATAGACCGATCCAAATGGCCTGGCCAAGCGACATCTCTTCCAGGTTGGTCGTCGAGGGCTCATGCCGCTCGCTCATCCGATCCACGATCCACATAACGATGCCGCCGATGATGAGCGCCAGCGCCATCACCTTGAGGCTTTCCAGGTTGTGGCCGATGCGCTTGATCATCAGCAGCGATGGCCCGGAGGTGCAGACGAAGGCGACCAAGGTCAGCGTTATGGGGTGCGTCATCACCGTGTTCTTGCCGCGCTCGCCTTCAGGGAAGGTGCGGAAAAAATTGACGATCCGGGGCAGGAAGAGCAGCAGCAAAGCCAGAATGGCTCCCAACTGGATGACGATGGTGTACATCTTCCAGTACGGGTCGTCGAGGGAAAGGTGCATCAGCCTCTCGCAGATTCGCAGGTGCGCCGTCGAACTGACGGGCAAGAACTCGGTCAACCCTTCCACGACGCCGAGCAGGACGGAGAGTAAATAGTCGTTCAATACGCCTCCAGCGAGAATGGACCCGCCTCTTCGGACCTCACATTATCAAACTGCGGACCGCCCGACAAAACTACCCCACTCAAGCCAACAGAAGGCTTCCACCCCAGCGAGCCGAGCCTCGCCGGGGACCCCGGCTTGAATGGGCCACCCGACCAACCGCCCCCACATTCGCCAACTGCGGGCGGATGTGGGCCACCAGACCAACCGCCCCCACATTCGCCAACTACGGGCGGATGTGGGCCACCAGATAAAATATCAGTTTGTCATGGCGAGCAAAGTCGAGCCACCTTTTGTTTCTGTTGTCGAAAACCAAAAGGTCAGGTGACTTGACCACCCCAGGTTAGCGCCGATCAATCACCCCAGCGAGCAGGGCTCGCCGGTGACCCCGAACAGCCAAGTGAGCCGTTTGCTACGAATGGCGCAGCTTGACCAAACCGCGCGGCGCGTAGTGGGGACCCCGCGCACCCGGCATTCATTCCTTTGCTTCTCCTTCGGGGTAGATGATGCGGGCCAGCAATTGCGGTTCGGTGTTGCCTCCGCTCACCACGGCCACAATTTTGCGGGCGTGCGGCAGTTTATCGCCGTGCAACAGGCAGGCGGCAAACGCCACCGCGCCGCTGGGCTCGGCCAGGATATGCGCCTGGCAAATGAGCGTCCGCATGGCGCGGCGAATGTCGTCTTCACTCACCGTGACGATGTCGTCAACGTATTTTTGCATCAGGTCGAAGGTGATCTCGCCCACGGATTGCCCGCGCAGGCCGTCGGCAATGGTGCTGCCGGCGCGCTCAGGTGCGATCTCGACGATGTGGCCGGTGCGGAAGCTCTGTTGCGCGTCGTTTGCCAGTTCCGGCTCGACGCCTACCACCTTTGCATGTGATCCGCTCAGCTTCATGGCGGCGGCGATGCCGGTAACGAGGCCGCCACCGCTTATGGGCGCCAACACGAGGTCAACATCGGCGAGGTCCTCAAGAATCTCAAGACCGATGGTGCCTTGCCCCGCGACCACCTGCTCGTCGTTGAAGGGCGGGACCTGGACATAGCCGTGCTGCGCCGCAAGTTCTTCCGACTTTTGCCGGCGTTCGCGGCTGGAGGGGCCGACGAGGACTACCTCGGCGCCCATGGCCGCCACCGCCTCCTGCTTCATCTTGCTGGAATTGCGCGGCATTACGACCACGGCGCGCATTCCCATGGCGCGGGCGGCATAAGCGACACCCTGCGCGTGATTGCCGCTGGAGTGGGTCACTACTCCGCGCTTCCGCTCTGCTTCGGTGAGCGAGGCAATCTTGTTGTAGGCGCCGCGCAACTTGAAGCTTCCGGTAGGCTGGAGGTTTTCGGTCTTCAGATAGATTTCGGGCTCAGCCGAGCGCTTGGGGCGGTCGGATGGCGCCGCATAGTACCGGATTAGCGGGGTGCGAGCCGCGACTCCGGCTAGCCGCTCCCGCGCTTTCTCGATTTCTATTAATGTGACCATGGCAATGGAACTGTCTCTATTCTAAGTTGACTTCCCGGCTAAGGAGCCTTGACCGGTTGTGCCGCAGCCGGAGATTCGGCGTCCTGCAGGAAGTCTGACATAAAGTGTACAAGTTTCAGTTTGTCGGCGAGCGTCGGCGAACTCTCAAGGTCGAGATGGCTGACCACGGGAGAGATCAGCGCCATGCGCAACGAACGCCTGGGCACGTCACGCTCGAGCCATTCGGTTTCGCTGGCGGGGACGACATTATCGGCCGCGCCGTGCAACAGATAAACCGCTGCCTGCAAGCCTGCCAAATGCCCGTGCGGCGAAAGCGCGGCCAGTTCATCGTGATACTTGCGAACTCCGCGCAGCAGCACAGGGGACAGCGTGTCGATATGGTGCTGGAACAGCAACTCCATGAGCTGCCCTCCTTGCGGGGTAAGCCGCCTGGCTTCCGCCTGCGCCCGCGTCCGGTCCTCCCAGAGCAGATAGCGAAGAGTGGCGTGGGCGGCAGCCACATCGCGGGCCGGGAAAAACTCTCCGGGGTAGTCGTAAACGGCAACCAGGGGGCCGTACTCATGCGCCGGAAGCTGGGTGACCTTTCCGGAAGGCCAGGTGACGGCGTTGGTGGCATAGTATTCCAAGACGCGTTGCAGATCATCGTAGCCGCCGACCGCGACAATCAACCCGATGTCATCGCGCCAGCGCGGCTGCGCGGCAGCCATCAGCGACAAGCCTCCGGCGAAGCTCAAGCCGATGATCGTCGCCGGCTTGCCCGAACTCTGGCGGACAAAGTGCGCGCACTCGCCGATCGTTTGGATGGTTTCTGGAGTAACCCGGTAATCAGCCAGGTCGTTTAACTCGGGCGTGATGGCGAGGAATCCGTGCGAGGAAAGCGCCGCAGCGAAGGCAACCAGTCGCGGTTCCTCGATGCCGAGGTGATGCACTCCGTGCAGCACGATAACCGCGGGGGCGTTGGCGTGCCCGACCGGATAGTAGAAGCGGGCCGCGATCGGCGTGGAGTCCGGAATCGTTCGGGTCTCGGTGCGCACTGGATTGGTGCCGATCCGCGCGACCTTGCGCTCGACCCAGCTTTCGCCCGCCGGGCTCTGCAACGCCCAGAGCACCGATGCCGCCCTGAGATGGTGCTTCAGGGGAGCGAAAATGGCCGCCAACAGGATCACCAAGACGAAGAGCAGCCCGCGAGCAATGCGCGTGCTCCGGCGGTGCTGGCGATCTCCACTTTTCGCAACTGGAAAGCTGGTCATATCCAGAAGGGCGCCAAGAGGCTGCGGAAAAACTCGTAGCAGTGTCATCCTGAGGTCGCGCCGGTTTTGCGCGACCGAAGGATCTGCTTTATTTTTCTACACGCGCAAACAGCAGATCCTTCGCTCCTCCACCCCAGCAACGGCAAAAGCGGCCGTCGCCGGGGACCCCGGCTCGCTCAGGATGACACCTCTGAGAACAGTTTTTTCGCAGCCTGCCAACGCCGGCTTCGCCGTGATATATCTTCGGCGAATCCGGCGAGCCTCAGATTTCCAGGATGACGGGCATGATCAAGGGACGTCGCTGCGTATTCTTGGCGATAAAGCGCTTGAGGTCCTGGCGGATTTTTTCCTTGATGACGCCGTAGTCGCCCATTTCCTCGGGCGTCGATTGCTCCAAGGTTGCCAGCACAACCTGGCGTGCCTGCTCGACAAAGCCGTTATCCGAGGGGGCGCCGGCAAAGCCGCGCATCACGATCTCCGGCGGATTCTCGACTACCCCGGTAATCTTGTTGATGGCCAGTATCGGCAGCACGAAACCATCTTCGCTGAGATGACGGCGATCGCTGATGATCAACTCCTCCACCACGTCGCCGGTAGAACCGGAGTCGATGCAAATGCGTCCGACCGGCACGGTGCCGCTCTTGCGCGCGCCCAGTTCGTCGAATTCCAGGATTTCACCGCTTTGCAGCAGGAAGATACTGCCGACGGCTCCGGGCATCGAGGCCGCCAGCGCCGCATGCAGCTTGAGTTGCCGATACTCGCCGTGAATCGGAATGAAGTATTTCGGCCGCACCAGGTTGATGAGCAGTTTCAATTCTTCCTGGCTGGCGTGACCGCTGACGTGCAAGGGCGGCTTCGTCCCGTCTTCATAGAAAACCTTGGCGTCGCGGCGGAAGAGATGATCGATGACGCGATAGATCGCCTTTTCGTTGCCGGGAATGATGCGCGAAGAAAGTACAACGGTGTCGCCCGCTTCGATTTTGGCATGTTTGTGATTGTCGAGCGCCGCGCGCGACAGCGAAGACATTGGCTCGCCCTGCGTGCCGCTGATCAGGATCATGACTTGGCTGGGCGCATAGTCCCTGATTTGACCGGGGTTAATCAGCAGGCCGTCGGGGATGGTGATGTAGCCGAGGTCCTGCGCGATTTCGGTGGATTCGACCATCGAGCGCCCCAGCAGCGCAACCTTTCGGTTGTGTCGAAAAGCCAAATCCAGCGCCAGCTTGATGCGATGAATGGAAGACGAAAAACAGGTAATAAAGATGCGGCGCTGGGCGGAAGAGAAAATCTGCTCGAAGCGCGGACGCACGGCCTGCTCGCTCGGCGTATAGCCGGGACGCTCGACGTTCGTCGAATCCTGCAACAGCGCCAACACCCCCTGCTTGCCGTATTCGGCGAAGGCGTGCAAATCGAAGAGGCGGTTGTCGGTCGGCGTCGGGTCCACCTTGAAGTCGCCGGTGTGGATCAGCACTCCGAGCGGCGTGTGGATAGCCAAAGCCACGCAATCGACCAGGCTGTGCGTCACCTGGATAGGTTGAATGGTGAAGGCGCCTAGGCGAAAGCTCTCTCCCGGGCGGATCTCGTTGAGTACGGCGTTATCCAGCAGCCCGTGCTCTTCCAGCTTGTCCTCGACGTAAGCCAGCGTGAACTCGGTGGCAAAGACCGGCACGTTCAACTCCGAAAGCAGCCAGGGAACGGCGCCGATATGGTCCATATGCCCATGCGTCAGGATTACGCCGCGCACGCGCTCACGGTTGGCGGTGAGGTAGGTGAGATCCGGGACCACGATATCGACGCCGAAGAGCTCGGCCTCGGGAAACATCAGCCCGGCGTCGATCACGATAATGTCGTCGCCCCAGCGTATGGCCATGCAGTTCATGCCGAATTCGCCAAGGCCACCAAGCGGAACGATTTGCAGTTTTCCTGAAGGCATGTCTTTTGAATGCTAGCACGTTGGGCGCAACTGCGGCAGCGGAGCGGTTCTGGGGCAAGCCGCAAGGCCGGATGATGCCGTCCGCGCATCGAACTATAATTGAAAAGTAGATGGGCTTATTTCACACAAGAAGAAGGCAATTCATCCCCTCAGGGGCTAAAGCCCGCATTTTTTAGCTCGGGACGGCATGGCTGAAGCCATGCCCCTTCAAAGCACGATTTGAAACGTACTTTGGAAAAGAGAGACCTCATGGACGATGCGACGCCAACTACTTCCTGGCTGATGCGGCGAGTCGAGGGCGCGCTGCGCTCCGGACTCACTCGCGCCTACGAAACCATCAGGGTCGATCCCGAGCAGTTCTTGTTTCAACTGCGGAGCGCGCATGAACTTCCGGTGGAGACTTACGAGGGGCTGTTCAGCTTACCCGTCGACCGGCTGGACGCCGTCGCGCAGCAAACCATCCGCGCGGGCATGAAAATGGCAGCCGCCGAGGGCGCCGGCTTCGGTTTAGGCGGGCTGTTTACGATTGTGCCCGACCTGGGAGTTCTGGCGGCCATCACCATGCGCACGCTGCAAAAGCTCAGCTTGGTGTATGGATTTCAGTTCACCACCGACGAGGAAGTTGCTGAATTATGGGTCGCGGCGGCCAGCGCGGCTGGGGTGGATATAACCCGTGAACTGCTGGAAAAGGGCGTGATCAACCGCTTCGTTCCGAAGGTGATTCAGCGCATTGCGGTTTCCGCCAGTGCCGAATTCGTCGAGAAGTGGACGGCACGGTTGATTCCGTTGGTGAGTTCGGGAGTGGGGGCCGTGCTCAATTACTACTTTGTACGTGTGTGGGGGAACAGGGCTCTGGCTCATTTCCGCCAAAGGCATCTCGAAGCGCGAGAGCAACGACGTCTGAGCACGATCCTGCTCCCACCATCAAATCAGCAGCAGCTCTGAAGGGTCCCGGCATAACAAACTACCCCACGTTAGCCAAAAGCGGGCGAACGTGGGGCACCAAACAGAAAGAAACTACCCCACTCTAGCCAACTGCGGGCTAGAATGGGCCACCCGGAACGGGAGCTATCAACGTTCATGGGACAGCTTTTAGGGGTGTCATTCTGAGTGACCGGAAGAGAACGAAGAATCTGCTTTTTTCAGGCGCGAGAAAAAGCAGAGCCTTCGCTTTGCTCAGGATGACACGCAAGAAATTCTTTTATTAATAGACATCATCTCAACAAATCTTCCAACTCGACGCCGCGATCGGTTTTCGCGTCGCGGTACTTAACAATGACCGGGGTATAAAGTGACAGACCCCACTCCGCGCCCTTTCCTTTTGAAATAGCACGCGCGCCTGGAACCACGACGGCCTTTGCGGGCACGACCAATGGCTCGGAGCCTGAGGCACGATAGATCTCGCCGCGAACAACATCAAAGATGGGAGTTGAGCGGGTGAGAATTGTGCCGGAGCCGAGCACGGCGGCTTCGCCGATTTGCGCGCCCTCGTAAATACCGCAATTGCCGCCGATGAGCACATCATCTTCGACGATTACCGGGGTGGCATTGATGGGCTCCAGTACGCCGCCAACCTGCGAGCCGGCGCTGATGTGCACGCGCTTGCCGATCTGCGCGCAAGAGCCCACCAGCGCATGCGAATCAACCATCGTGCCTTCGTCCACATAGGCGCCAACGTTGATGTACATGGGTGGCATGCAGATGACGCCGGGGGCAAGATAGGCGCCTTGCCGTACCGAAGAACCGCCAGGCACCAGGCGAATGCCGTCGCTGACGGTGAAGCGCCGCGCCGGAAAAGTCTCCTTATCGACAAAGGAGAGAGTTGCGCCATCATCCATCTGGGCCAGGGCTCCAAGACGAAATCCCAGCAGGATTCCGCGCTTGACCCATTCATTGGCTGCCCAGCGGCCCTCTCGCTTTTCGGCGGCGCGAATCTGGCCGCTCGTCAGGGCTTGCCGGAACTGCAGGAAAATATCACGCGCTGTGGGGTCCTTTTGAGCGTCGGGCCCCAACGCAAAAAGTCGCTCGATCTCTCGTTGTACGGGGTGCATGGGGTTCATTTTATGGGTCTATGCGGACGCAGTAAAGCAGCTTCTCCGGCTGCCTTTCTCGGATATTTGCCCCCCTTGGGCCGATTCGCTGTATCCTATCCGCCATGCAGGCCCTGCAGCCCTTGCTTGGGCGCACTCTTCTGGTGCTGGCGCATCCCGACGACGAATGTGTGACTTACGGCGCATTGCTGCAAAGAATGGCCGATCCCATCGTGCGTTTCATGACGGACGGGGCTCCGCGCGATCCCTATTTCTGGGGACGCTATGGCTCGCGCGAAGCATACGCCGCCCTCCGCCAGCAGGAGGCCCGGCGGGCGCTGGCAAGGATAGGCGTCCAGCGTGTCGAGTTCGTCTCCGAGGGCTACCACGGCAGAAAGCGCGAGGGCGGCGGCGCGGCGTCCGACATCCTGGTCGATCAGGGGTTGTTTCGCATTTTGCCGGCGGCCTGGCGCGAACTCGTCGATGCAGTCGAGAGGCTGCGACCGCAGGCATTGCTGACCCTCGCCTATGAAGGAGGTCATCCGGATCACGATAGTTGCAACCTGCTGGTGTCGCTTGCCACCAAGAGATTCGGACTTCCAGCCTGGGAGGCGCCGATCTATAACCGCGCCTGCGAAACCGATGCCGCCCGTCTGGAGCCGCAAAGATTTGCAAGAGAGAATGGCACGGAAACCGATGTCCGCCCGACCGCGCTCGAAGTCGAGCACAAGCGTGCGATGTGGAGCGAATACGCTTCGCAGGGCGACTTCCTGCAATTCTTTTCGCCGGAGAGAGAGTGCGTGCGTCCCTTGCCCGCGTATGACTATTCAGCTCCTCCGCACCCGGGCCAACTGAACTACGAGCGCTGGCAATGGCCGATGACTGGAAGCGACGTTTGCCGGGCATTCGTCTCGTTTCTGGAGCAGTTCCGCGAGCTTGGTCGCGCCGAAGCTGGTGGTAACTCGCAAGCATCGGCGGACATTAGGACGTGAGCCGCCGTGGCTCGCGATAGGCTTCCGAGCCGGGATCACTGGTGAGAATGCCTGTAGCTGTTGAAAAAGTCGGTTTTGGGAAGAGCATTGGAGCGTGGTTCATCTCTTCGGCGCTCCGGATCAGTTGCTCCTCTCTCTTGTTTCACGCCGTAACGGCTGCGGCTTCGGTGGGTTTCAGGCTCAGGAACCGCACCAACCGTTTGAGATTTTGGACCGTGGCGGCCAAGTAGAACTGTTCCCGGACGAATCTCATTCGCCGCAGGCGCAAACGACGCAGTCCGATCTGGTTCTTGAGTTCGGCAAACAGCGCCTCCACTTTTCGACGAGCCCGTTGCGCCGCGACGAAGGCCGGTGTAGCTGTTGAAAAACTCGCTCGCGGAAATTGCGCTGAAAAACCGTCGCTCTAGGAAGCCCTATAAACGATTTTCTCCGACTTCGGATACATTTCTGGTCACCCATTTTGAGCCGGATTTCGGCAAAACCGACTTTTTCAACAGCTACCGGCGTTCTCGCCAACTCCTGTGCTCTCTGCCGCGCCGCTTCGTGGATGTGGACCCCGAGGAAACGACAACGGCCCTTGGTGCATTGGGTCTTCGGCGGACAATCTCGACAGCGTTTCAGGGTGGCCGCGTAAACATGCGTTCGGTTCAGGGCATTGACGCCCACATACGTCATGGTTTTGCCTGCCGGACAGAGGTAGCGGTTGGCCTCTTCGTCATAGGTGAACTTCTCGATTCCGTACCGATCGTTCTTGCGCTGCGCATTCTGCTTGACGCGCATGTACGGGGTGATCTCTCGTTGCTGTAACCAGTGGAGCAACTCGCCATTGCCATAACTGGTGTCGGCGGCCAGCGACTGCGGATATCGCCGCTGCCGCTGGTGAAAACGCGTGATCATCTCGCGGGCGGCCACGCTCTCCTGACTGAATCGTGCTGCCGTCGCTTGTACGCCCACCATAACGCAGCTCGGGTTATCGATCAGGTAGTTGTCGTAGTAGCCCAGCGTCGCCAGACCCTTGCCTTTGCTCGCGTAGGTCGCATCGGGATCGGTGGTGGAGACCTTGTCTTGCTCCTGCACCGGCAGCGGTTCGCCGTCCCCGTTTTCTTCTTCCAGTTCCGTCAGGTACTGGCGGACCGTGCGTTTGAGCTGCGCCACTTCCGCCAACTGCTCGCGGGGGATGCGGCTGTCGCTGTTGGCGTTGGCCTGCACCAAGCTGCCGTCCACCGACAGATGCTCACCCTTGACCAAGCCCACTCGGATACACTGCCCGACAATCTGCTCGAACAACTCCTGAAACAGGTTGGACTCCTGCAAGCGCCCGTGCCGGTTCTTCGAGAATGTCGAGGGGTGCGGAATCTCCTGATCAAAGCCCAGCCCGGTGAACCAGCGCCACGCCAGATGCATGCGCAACTCTTCCACCAGCCTGCGCTCGCTGCTGACGCCGTAGAGATAGCCGATTAGACCGGTTCCGCGGAAGGTATATACCGAAAAGGAGCCGGGCATTCAGCCCGGCGGTGATAGTTCCGGATACACCTACTTAGTAATTGCTCTAGCAGTATCCGCAACAACAACTCGGGATCGATCGAGGGGCGGCCCGTTCCGCTATAGGAGTCGCGCAGCTGCTCGCGCACGAAATCAAAACTGACGTGGCGATCAATGAGCCGCAACAGATGGTTCTCAGGAACTTGATCTTCGAGCCGGAAGTAGTAGAACAGGGACTCGGAACGGGAGTGTTGACCCATCATGAGCAGCAAGCCTCCGAAAATGGCGATCCAGCGCAGCATCAGGAACTCTCGTTTGCTTATAACGTTCCTGCACCGCACTCACCAGCACCAACTCGGTGACTTTTTCAACAGCTACCGGCGTTCTCACTTGTTTGCCGCCGTGCTCTAGCCCTTGCGCAGTTCCGTCAGCACCTGGCGGGCTATTTCCTTCAGCGTTTCGAAAACCCCAAAGCCCTGGTTCGCGATGGCTTCAAAGACAGGCTCTTTGCGCCGCATCAGCTCTTTCTTGAGTGTTTCCACCGGCAGAGCGTTGGGCAGATCGCGCTTGTTCAATTGCAGCACATACGGAATCTGGTGCAGATCGTAACCATGTTCCTGGAGATTCGCCGACAGGTTGTCGATGGCTTCGATGTTGGCGTCTACGCGCTCCTCCTGCGAATCGGCGACAAAAACCACGCCGTCCACGCCGCGCAGGATCAGCTTGCGGCTGGCGTCGTAGTACACCTGGCCGGGCACTGTGTACAGGTGAAAGCGGGTGCGGAAGCCGCGAACCGTCCCGAGGTCGAGGGGCAGGAAGTCGAAAAACAGGGTGCGATCGGTCTCGGTCGCAAGCGAGATCATCTTGCCCTTCTGCGTATCAGCCGATTTGTCGTAGATGCGTTGGAGATTCGTCGTCTTGCCCCCAAGCCCCGGGCCGTAATAGACGATCTTGCAATTGATCTCGCGTGCCGCGAAATTGATGAAGCTCAATCTCTTCCTCGTACTTGCGCATGCGCCGGCGACAACCTGGGTGTTTCCGGTGCGCTGAACAGAAAAGCAGACATAGGCAGCCCGACACAGCAGCGCGAAAACCCACGCGCACCCGTAACCGATGTTGAGTGCTGTTCTGATTGTGCGTCAGCCGCGAGCGTTTTGTCACGAGGCAAACAAGTTACCGAAGGCACTTACTTTGCGGGTACTGGATAGTAACCGTCGCGCGCGTAAACCTTCAGCTTCGGCCGGTTCACCCTGACATCGATGCTGCGATATGCCAGCGAACTTCTTGGCGCGTTGCTGTAGTACCCGAGGGTGTACTGGTTGCGAGCCTGCTCGGTCAGCCTTGAGTATGCGTCCTCGATGGCGGAGCGGCTGAATTCGGCCAAAACCTCGCCTCCAGTGGCTGACGCATACTTCGGCAGGATGTTGCCGTATCCCTGGCGCGGCAGGCGGATCCTCGCCAGTTTGTCATAAACAGGCATGGAGGCGGTATCGGCTCCCACCGCGAATACCGTGATGTTGTTAGTCAGCAGCACTTTCTTGACATCGTCGTAACTGGCGGTGCTTCCTTTTTCGCGCCCGTCGCTGATAATAAACAGGATTCTGTGCCGTGTTGCATCACGGCGCCCAAGATCGACGCTGGCCCGCAGGATGGCGTCGTTGAGCACTGCCGATTCCGGATATGCGCGATTGTCCATACTGGATACGCTGCGCCCGGTGTCGGGAAATTGACGGCCGTTGACGCTGGGGCCGGCTGTCATCGGGTTATCGTTGACCGCCGGTCCCGACGGCAGCCCTTCAATCTTGCGCACCGAACGTAGCGTAGCCGCCGTTTTGTCGCTCAGCGCGCCCAGGAAGTCCTGCTGCGAGCGGACGGTGTTGCCATAGGTGTAAACCGCGAGCTCGTCAAACTCGCTGAAGGCACCGGTCAAGGCACTGAAGGTCTCCTTGATGCGGTCAAGCGCCGTGTTGGGCAAATCGATATCAATGATCAGCGCCGCCGAGATCGGGAAGGGATCGCTGGTGAAAAACACGATGTTCTGCTGCACGCCGTTCTCCAGCACGGAGAAATTGGGGCGTAACAGGCCGTTGACCAGGCGCCCGGAGTCGTCCTTCACGGTAACGGGAACCTGGACAAAATTGAGCTGCCTGGAGAGGGTAAACAACTGCTCCTGCGGTGCCGGTGCGCCCGAAGGCTGCTGGCCTGGCGCAAGCGTGGTAATGGCCGGCTTCGGCTGCGCGGGTTGTGCCGCCGCATCGTCATTGGGCTGCGGTTGCGCCCGAGCCGGAGACGGCGTAGTGTTCTCCGGAGTCGATCCGGCGTCCGGGGAGGGACGATTCGGAGCCGGGGGAGCCGCCGGTGGAGGATCGGGGGCATTATTTTGCGGGAGGGGAGCGTCGGGAAGCGAGTCCTGTGCGCTGGCCGGCAGGGTGGCCATCAGCAGGAGCAGGACCGCCAGGAATGTCAGTCCCCTGAACATGATGCGTGGCGGAATCCGGGCACCCATCTGGCGGCCGCCACGGCCCGGGGCCCCGGCCGGATTCGAATTGGTTGAGCTGAGCAGCAAGCCCGTTTTCATTTACTTTCCTCCCTGCACAATTCTTCAGCTCTGGAGCACAACAAACCGCCAAACTTTGCTCTCTAAATGATAGTAAACTTCGGCACGGCAAATGCAACTGCGGCACAATCGGCAGAGCACACCGTGCGAACCTGGAACGCCATGCAATTCGCTAGAACGCCCCTGAAATCGACGCTGCTGCTCTGGGTTATTTTCGCCTCGGTGACTGCTCTTTCCGGAGCAGCGCAGCAAACCACGAACGAGTCACAGAAGGCTGAACCCCCCGGGCAGCAAGACTCGGTGGGGACTTTCAAGGTCAACGTCAACCTCGTGAACCTGTACTTCGTGACCAAGGATAAGCATGGGACCCTGGTGCCGAATCTGCCGCAGGATCAATTCGAGGTTCTTGAGGACGGCCAGCCGCAGACCATCAAGTACTACAAGGCTGACGCCAGTCAACCGCTCACCTTGGGCCTGCTGGTGGATACCAGCGGCAGCGAAGCGCGCATGCTTGGTACCGAGCAGGAAGTCGCCGGACAGTTCATCGGTACGGTGCTTCGCGAGAAGGACCTGGCTTTCCTGATCAGCTTCGACGTGAACGTCGATCTTTTGCAGGACCTCACCGCCAGAAGTCAGGATTTGCGGGCGGCGTTGCGCAAGACGCAAATCAACACCGGGGGAGGCGGCGGTATTCCCGGCATGGGTGGCGGGCCGATTCCGCATGCCCGCCCAAGGGGAACGCTGCTCTACGATGCCATCTACCTGGCCTCGCAGGAAAAGCTGAAGCACGAGGTCGGGCGCAAGGCGATGATCATCTTCACCGACGGCGATGACCAAGGCAGCCAGACGTCCCTTGGACAGGCAATCGAGGCGGCGCAGAAGGCGGACACCATTGTCTACGTGATACTCGTCTACGATCCAAGATTTATCAGAGGCGATAGAGAGATGAGACGCCTTTGCGAGGAGACCGGCGGACGAGTGATTGTGGTTGGAACCAAGCCCGACAAGCTAAAAAAAGCTCTGGAAGAGGTTTCCGACGAGCTTCGCAGCCAGTACTACATCGGCTACACACCGGCCAACCGAAAGGCCGACGGGGCGTTCCGCAAGGTGACAATCCACACCAAGTCCGAGGATTACAAGGTGCAGGCGCGCAAGGGCTATTACGCGCCCAGGGAGTAATGCGTTTGAGCGATTCCCCAGTAGGTATATCCCGGCATATCAGATTGTCATGGCGAGCGAAGTCGAGCCACCTTTTGTTTCTGCTGCCGAAAACAAAGGGTGGCTCCACTCCGCCTCCGAACAGCTTCTTGCTTTTCGAATGTAATACCGAGTACGCAGCCTGACTGCTCCGGCCACCAGCGCTTGGCGCTCCGGTCGCCATGACATTCCCTCGGGAAGTTTTGGATACACCAATAAGGGAACCGCTCTAGCGTGCCGACTCACCGCTTCGGCGCGTAATACCCGCGGCGGGAGCGGATGCGCAATCCTTTTCTGCCGGACTCGATGGCGATGGTGTGGAAGCGGCCGTCGGCGATGAACTCCAACGGCTTATAGGCCAATGCGTACTGGCTGCGAAGTTCGTCCTGGATCTGGCTGAATGCCTGGGCTACTTCATCCAGTTTCGTGGGAAAGAAGACGCGGCCGCCGGTGGTTTCGGCAAAACGCTCCAGCACCTTGTCGCCGCGGGTCTTGATGCCGCTGATGTTGGTGCTGATGGCGTAAATGATCACCTCGGCGCGCTGTGCCATCTCGATGGCTTGCTCGCGGGTGACGCGGCTCTGGTTGTCTTCGCCGTCGGAGAGCAGGATGATTGCCCGCCGGGTTGGAACCTTGGCTTGCGCGGTGGCCAGCTTGGATTTCGCAGCTTCGTAGATGGCGTCAAACAGCGCCGTGCCTCCGCCCGGACGCAGCATGCGAATGCCATGCGCCAGTTTGTTGGTGTCGTCCGTGAAGTCTTGCGTTATTTCAGAGACGGAATCGAACCCAAGCACAAACGCCTCGTCGGACGAGGGACGGATAATCTGATTCAGAAAGGTGATTGCCGATTCCTGCTCGAAGCGGAAGCGGTCGCGGATGGAACTGCTGGCGTCAATCAGCAGGCCGACGCGCAAGGGCAGGTCGGTTTGACTGCTGAAGCTGGAAATGGCGGCGGGTTTGCTGTCGTCCAGGACCTTGATGTCGTCGCGCTTCAGGTCCTTGATGAAGTGTCCGTGCCTGTCGGTGACCGTGAACACCAGGTTGACTTCGTTCACGGTTTTGACGATGGTCGTGGTGGTATCCGCGTTATAGTCCGCGGCGCTTCCGCCGCTACCCGTCCCTGGGCCGGAGGTTGGCGGCTTCTGCGCCGCGTCCTGCGTCTGCTGAGACGGCGGGGCCGGTCCTTGAGAGTACGTGCTCTGGCACACCGCAGCGGCGGCAAGAGCAAATATGAATGCGAGAGAGCACCAGAATTTCATGGAAGTTGCATTATATCTGCATATGAGCTGCCGTTCCTTTACTTTTGTGAGGCTGGGCGCGGTCTTTGGGGCGCATCTTTCCTCAGGATGAGTCAGATCGACGCAGGCGGCGGAGAAACTGCTCCAGATCCGCGGGCAGGGGAGCCTGGAAGCGCAACCTCCTGCCGGTGCGCGGGTGGGTAAACTCGATTTCCGCGGAGTGTAGAAAATTTCTTGGCAAAGCCAGCACGCGCTCCGCGGCAGCGGGCTTGGAGCGGGCTTTCTTTGCCTCCGTACGCAGCGAAATGGGCGATCCCGCCAATTCTCGCGTCAAGCTATGGGGCGAAAGCGCCTGCGGCGCACCGTAAAGCGTGTCGCCGACAATGGGATGGCCGATCGAAGAAAGGTGAACGCGTATCTGGTGCGTGCGCCCGGTTTCAATCTTCACTTCCAGCAGCGCGAAGCGGCCGTAGGGCGAGGCAATACGCTCCAGCACCTTATAGTGCGACACCGCCGGGCGTCCTTGCGTGCCACGGGTAGTCATGCGCATGCGGTGCAGGCGGTCGCGGCCGATGGCCGCCGAAACCGTTCCCGTCTCCGCCTTCGGCCAGCCATGCACCAGTCCGAGGTAGCGCTTGCCGATCTCGCGGCCCGAGAACTGTTCGCTCAACTTGCGGTGGGCAAGGTCGTTTTTGGCCACGATGAGCAAGCCGCTGGTGTCCTTGTCGAGCCGGTGCACGATTCCCGGACGCAAATCTCCCCCCGCCTCTGAAAGCGCTCCGAAGCGGTGCAGCAACGCATTAACCAGCGTCCCCCGGTTGCGGGGATCTTCTCCCGTGCCCGCCCCGGCGTGCACCAGCATGCCTGCCGGCTTGTTGATGACGGCCACGTCGCGGTCCTCGTAAGCGACATCGAGGGGAATGTCTTCAGCAACCGCCCGCAACGGCGCTGGCTGCACCTGTCCAACAATCTCGATGCGCTCGCCGCCCTTGAGTTTGAGTGAAGGCTTGGCCGAGCTGCCGTTCAGCAGGATTTTCCGCTGTTCAAGCAACTGCTGCACGCGCACGCGGCTCACCTCGGGCAGGCGCGACACCAGGAACTGGTCGAGCCGCACTCCGGCGTCCTCGGAGAGGACGTCGATCCGCACCAGCGGATCGCTCGGCGTTGGCGTCGGCTCGGCGGTTGCGAGTTGTGGAGTACCGGCGGCCTGGACGGATTTCCGCCCACGTTTGGTTTCTTTCATTGCAGAAAAGCTAACGAAGCGGCGCGCTGCGCGCAAATAGAAAATTCAGCAGGGAACCCCTAGCGGCTGGCTGTGGCAATCGCCGGGCAGTTAGAACCCTTGCCTGAAGACGGCTTCGCCTGTGGCGGGGGTTGCAGCGAGGCGCGCACCACCCAGAGCACGCCGCCGGCTACAACCATCAGCAAGGCAATCAGTTGGGTTCCGCTCATGAAACCGCCAAAGACCTCGCCCCTTCCCGGATCGCCGCGGAAGAACTCGATGAAGTAGCGGGCGACGCCGTAAAGAATCATGTACAGCCCGATCACTTGACCTTCAAACTTTTTGTGGCGTACCAGCCAGTAGAGCACCAGGAAGTTGATGATCTCGACGACCATCTCGTAAAGCTCTGTTGGGTGCAGCTTCACTCCTAATGGCGTTCCCACCCACTGATGGGCCAATGGGCTGGTGAAAGTGACTCCCCAAGGCTCGCTCGTCGGCCTGCCATAGCAGCAGCCCGCGGCAAAGCAGCCCACGCGCCCGAAGGCGTGGCCGATGGCAACGCCCGGGGCGAAGGTGTCGCAGGTGCGCAGGAAAGGCAGATGATTCTTGCGTACGTACCAGAAGGCAACCAGGATGGCTGCGACCAGGCCTCCGGAGAAGACGCCGCCGGATTGGAGCACGTTGAGGCTGAAGATTTCGCGCGGGTTGCGCGAGTAATAGCTCCAGTCGTCTACGATCAGCAGCACTTTGGCGCCGAGAATGCCGGCCAGAATGACCAGCGCGCCCAGATTCCACATCTGGTCGGGGTTCATCCCCTGCTGGCGGGAAACTTTGAAAACCACCATCAGGCCGGCGATGACTCCGATGGAAACCAGCAGGCCGTAAGTGGGAAGACCAAATCCATGAATATCGAAAAGACGCGGATACACGTTTATTGTTCCTGGGGGATTACCCTCCATTCATTCTAGACCAGTTTAGCGAGCTGCGGGATGCACCTGCTCTGAAACCGTTCTACGCAATGGTGGCGCAGCAGGTTAGAGCCTTACCAGAGATACTGTATCCCGCGCCGAGGGTGTCATCGTGAGGAGGTTCGCCGCTTTTGCGAACCGACGTGACGATCTATGCATTTCACTGAGCATCACCCGAAGGCCGGGAAAGGCAAATACATGGACCCTCACGTCGCGTCCTAACGAGTTCCTTCGCTGCGCTCAGGATTTCGCCAGCGGGCTCAGAGCACCCCAGAAAGCCTGGAATCTGGCTTTCCGGGGACCCCGCAGACGCCCGCAAAACGGCTCAACCTCAGGGTGACACGCTGGGGAATAATCGTTCCTGGGATACACAAGAAGGCAAAAACAAAACCGACCCGCTTGGCCGTGTGAGTGGAGAGCCTGTGAACCCGTCTCAAGACGTGGGTGCCCCCCGTGGTCCTTTAGGCCTATCCGACTGGGAACTGGCTCACCAGACCATATACGAGTAGGGCTCCCGTTCACAAGAATTACGGTTCAGCAGCTGGATTCCACTCATCACCTAACTTTGCAGGCCGGTTTCTTGTGGGTTAGATGCTACGAAAGACGCGCAAGGAGCACAAGAGCCTCGGTCGATTTTGTTGGAAAGCTACGTGCTCTACGAACACTTTCCCGAAACGCACCCGCTCGGCTGAGCCGCTCAGCGCGGACGCCTTTGGCTGGGAAGGAACGAAACAGAGATGAGGGCGGCCAGACCGGACAATAGCGCTGCCAGCGCCACTTTAGGGCCAAAAACGGCATAGGCGCCGACAATCGCGGCCGCGATGAGCACCTGAATCGTCGAAAGCCGGAAGCGCCGCGTCGCTACCTCCGGCTTTAATTTCACCAAAAGCAAAACCCGCAGCAGGACGACCAAAGCAACGAGAATCAGGGCCACCCTTGCCATATTCAGCAGCTCTTGAAACTTCCTTCCGCCCGGCTGCCCCCGTTCTAGCGGAACAGGTGAGGCACGAATCGGCTGAGATTATCGGTGATCAGTCCGTCGGCCTCGCGAATCCCCATGCCGGCCGGGTCCTGATCGACCATCCAACTGCCCAGTACGGGACGCTTGCCGTTGAAATCCGCGATTGGCGCCACCGCCTGGTAGACGAACCCCTCGCCGCCATAAGGGCCGTAGGTCTGCGTTTTTTCGTCTCCCTGCACCACTTGGATGTTTGCCCCCTCGCGCGAGAGCAGCGGCTTGCGAACGTAGTTGCTCATGCCGCGCGGTCCATCGAGATAGGCGGGCAGCAGCAATTCGTGGTCAGGATACTTCTCCCAAAGAATCGCCAGCAGACCCTTGTTGGAGAACATCATCTTCCAGATCGGCTCGATCCACTGCGTCTTGTGCATGAAGTCCAGCGCCATGGGACCGAACTCTTCCCGTAGCAACATTTCCCAGGGATAGAGCTTGAAAAGCGTCTTGATGGGCTGCTCACCCGCGTCCACAAAGCTGAATGTTTTGCTGTCGAAGCCGATGTCCGGCATCAGGATGTCGACGGTTTTCAGCCCCGCCTGCTCCGCCGTATCGCGCAAGTAGGTGACGGTGAAGTTGTCTTCCCAGGTATCGACGTGTCCAAAATAGATGGGATCGGAGACGTAATCTTTCAGGTCTTTCCACTTGGCAATCAGTTTTTCATGAATCGAGTTCCACTGGTCGGCCTCGGGAAACAGCTCTTGCAGCCAGAACCATTGCACGACGGCGGCTTCCAGCAGCGCCGTCGGGGTGTCGGCATTGTACTCGAGCAGCTTGATTTGCTGGCCATCGTAGGCCAGATCGAAGCGTCCGTAGAGCGCCGGCGGTTCTTCGTTCCAGGTTTTCTTGATGGCATCGACCGCGTTGACCGGGATCTTCAGATCGGCGAAGCGTGCCTTATCGATGATGGATTGCCCGGCTTCCAGGCACATGGACTGCAACTGCGCGGTGGCCGCCTCAAGCCGGTCGATCTCGGCGGACGTGAACACATAATAAGCCGACTCATCCCAGTACGGGTTGAGGTCTCCGCCGGCGGCGCTCGCCGAGTGATATACGAGTCCGAGCGCCTCCACCTTCTGCCGCCAGTCCGAACGTGGCACGATGGTTTGTCGTTTCACTCGCCCGCTCCCGATCCGGTCCCGGAGCTTCCCATGGAGCTTCCAAAGCCCCCGAAGCTCACGCCCCCGCTGCTCACGCCGCTGCCGCGAACCGTCGTGGCGCCCGGCCATGCCGAAGTCGAGCCGCCGAGGACGCTATCTCCAATGTGGCCGCCACTGCTGCCGCCAAACAGCCAGCGGTAGGGATAGTACATATTTGGGTTGTTCCTGCGCTGCTGGTCGGCTTGGTCGCAGAATTGGTCGCTAACGATGCGATTGTCCGCACCGACGCAGTTCTGCACCTGCGTCCGCCGGCAGCCAGAGGTGAAAGCCATGGCGACAGAGGCTACCAATCCCAGGGTGATTTGCGACGACTTTCTCAACCGAGCCAGTTTAACCGCAGACGCCGCCGAGGCAAACCAGAAACTCTGGTCCGCGCCGTTACCTTAGCGCCTGAGGGACTCACCTGATAAACAGCGCTAACTATCTGTCTGAAAAGCGCTATCTGCCCGAAAAGCGGGCGGCTATATCGGCGTTCATCGCCATCACCGATTCGAGCGGCTTGCGGATGGGCAAGCCGTTCACGCGTTGAGCGAGTGCTTCCAGCACCAGTTCCGTCGGGATGTTGCCGACCAGCGCGTCCTGCGCGAAGGGACATCCGCCAAGGCCGCCGATAGCCGAGTCAAAGCGGCGGACCCCGGCATCGTAAGCCGCCAGCACCCTGGCAACGGCCTGGTCGCGCCGGCTGTGCAGGTGCGCCCCGATCTCAAGGTAATCGAACTTGCTGATCACCGTGCCCAGCAGGTCGGCCGTTTGCCCCGGCGTGGCGAGCCCGACGGTGTCGGCCAGCGAAATCGAGCGGATATCCATGTCCGCGATCAGGCCGACCGCTTCGACAACCTCGTCCGCACTCCACGGATCGCCGTATGGGTTGCCGAATGCCATCGAGATGTAGACCACAACATCCAGCCCGGCGCCGAAGGCCTTTTCGGCGATTTTTTCCAGCAGCTCGGCGCTCTCCTCCGCGCTCTGGTTCTGGTTTTTCTTTAAGAAAGTTTCAGAGATGGAGTAGGGAAAACCCAGCGTGCGCACCGCCTCGGTCGCGATCGCCCGCTCCGCGCCCTTTTCGTTCACCACGATGCCGATAATCTCGACGTCGTCGGGCGGGTCCAGTTGCCGCAGCACCTCTTCGCTGTCGGCCATCTGCGGAACCGCCTTGGGAGAGACGAACGAAACCGCGTCAATGTGCTTGAACCCGGCGCCGATCAGCGCGCGCAGGTACTGCACCTTGAGGTCGGTGGAAATTCTTCCCGGCAGCCCCTGCCAGGCGTCGCGGGGACACTCGATGAGTTTGAGTTCCGGCATATGCGTTTGAGCACGGTAGACCATGGACAGGTGAGGATATTGAGTCTATTCCTTCGTTACGCTACTGCTTCGTCCACTGCTGCTTTGTTAAGCTACTGCTTCGTTACGTTACTCCTTCGTTCACTACTCCTTTGTTGCGCTGCCCCTTTGTGAGACCGCTTCTTTCTCCCGGGCGTCATTCCGAGCGAGCGGAGCGAGTCGAGGAATCTTGTGTTTCAGGTGCTTCCGTTTCCGATAGCTGGACAGGCTGAAATGAATGCCGCTCAAACCAGCCCTCGCTCAAGTCCCGCCACTGGGGGTTCTGAAGTTGCACCAGCAAGTTTTTCTTCTCACGCCGCCAGTTCTTGATCTGCTTTTCGCGGTCGATAGCGTTGCGCATGTCTGAGAACTGCTCGAACCATACCAGGCGTTCGGCGTTGTATTTCTCCGTGTATCCTCTGCTGGCATGCATCTTGTGTTCATAAACTCTGCGGGTCAGTTTACTGGTGACGCCAACATACAGTGCGCGGCGGGAAGCACTCTGCATCATGTATACCCAGTATCGGCGTTCAGCGTTCGTCAATGTAGTGCTCTACAGTTTGAGTGGTGATAAAACACAAGATCCCTCGACTCGCTCCGCTCGCTCGGGATGACGTTCGAATGATTACGTCTGGGCAAGCTCGACTTCGCTCCGCTCGCCATGACATTTCAGAGGTAACAATCGCGTGGCGCGCTACGTGCGAAAGAATGCCCGCCCTACGTCTGCAAAATCCCCACGTTGAACTTCGGCACCTCGGGATTGTGCGAAGCCGCCTCCAGCGCCTGAATGATGGCGTCGCGCGTGTCCATCGGGTCGATGATCTTGTCCAGCCACAGGCGCGCCGCGCCGTAGCGCGGGTCCATCTGCCGGTCGTAGGTCTGCTTCACGCTCTCGTAAAGCTCCTTCTTGTCTTCTTCCGTCAGCTTCCGGCCTTGGCGTTCCAGTTGCTTGATCTTGATTTCGACCAGCGTTCCGGCCGCGGACTCGCCGCTCATCACCGAGTAGCGTGCCGTCGGCCAGGCATAGATAAATCGCGGATCGAAGGCTTTGCCGCACATGGCATAGTGGCCGGCGCCGAACGAGCCGCCGATGATGACCGAGATTTTCGGCACCACCGAATTGGCGACGGCGTTCACCATCTTTGCGCCGGAGCGGATGATGCCGCTCCACTCGGCGTCGCGGCCCACCATGAAGCCGTTCACATCGTGCAGGAAGACCAGCGGAATGACGTTCTGGTTGCAGTCCATGATGAAGCGCGCGGCCTTGTCGGCGCTCTCCGTATAGATGACGCCGCCGAACTCGACGCGCCGGTTGCCCTGCGGATCGGTCTGCTGCACGTGCTGCTTCTGATTGGCCACGATGCCGACGGCGTAGCCGCCAATGCGCGCGTAGCCGCACAGCACGGTCTGGCCATACTCGGCCTTGTACTCGTCGAACTTGCTGCCGTCGACGATGCGTGCAATCACCTCGCGCATGTCGTAAGGACGCGAGGGATCGCTTTCATAGATCCCATAAAGCTCTTCGGCGGCGTACAGCGGCGACTCCGGAGCGGCCTGGTGAAACGGCCCGCCGAGCGAGCGGTAGCCCATCTTTTCCACCAGCGAGCGAATGCGCTTGAGGCAGGTTTCGTCGTTCGGCTCGCGGAAGTCGATGGTGCCGCTGATCGCCGAGTGCATGTGCGCGCCGCCAAGTTCTTCCGGCGAACTTTTCTGTCCAATGGCCATCTGCACCAGCGCCGGACCGGCAAGAAACAAGCCGCTGCCCTCCGTCATCAGGATGTGATCGCACATGACGGGCAGGTAAGCTCCTCCGGCCACGCACATGCCCATGATGGCGGTGATCTGCGGAATACCCATGGCCGACATGACCGCATTGTTGCGGAAAACCCGTCCAAAATCGTCCTGGTCGGGAAATACGTCTTCCTGCAAAGGCAGGAAAATGCCCGCCGAATCGACCAGGTAGATGGTGGGAACGTGATTCTCGATGGCGATGTTCTGCGCGCGGATCACCTTCTTCGCCGTCATCGGGAAGAATGCTCCGGCCTTGACCGTCGCGTCATTGACGATCAGCATGAACAGGCGATCATGGATGCGTCCGAGTCCGGTGATGACGCCTGCCGACGGCGCTCCGCCCCACTCGTCATACATCTCCCATGCGGCATAGCCGCCCAACTCGAACACTTCCGTTCCGGGGTCAATGAGCAGCGCTATGCGCTCGCGCGCCGTCAGTCGCTCTTTCTTGTGCTGCGTCTCGATAGTCTTGGCGCCGCCGCCTTCGGCGATCTGCTGCTCCTGGTTGCGAACCTCGGCAACCAGGCGGGCCATCTCCCGCATGTTTTTTTCAAATCGTGGATGACTGGTCTGAACCTTCGTAGGCAAGACGTTGATTGCAGCCTCTATCTTGTTGCGATCGGCCATGATTTACCTTCTGTCCCAACGACCGCGACGACGGCGCTCGCTTCGCGGCGCCCGCGCTCTGCCGGACAAATAACGGAAGTATGAATACGACAGAATCATCAAGCCTAAATGAGAGGCCGCATGATAAGCAATGAAGCTGTTGGGCCGCTAAGACCCTTCCGGTCGAAGCCCGCCTGACAAGCTGATGAAAGACGAATTTCTTGCCCAGCAGCTAATGCGCCACCGCTCCGCGTGCCCGCACATTCTCGCGGATGAAGCGCACGATGCCCTCCATCGGCGTGCCCGGCTGGAACACGGCGGCCACGCCCTTTTCCTTGAGCGAGGCAACGTCCTGATCGGGGATGATGCCGCCGACCAGCACCATCACATCCGTCATTTCGTTCTGCTTCAGCATCTCCATCACGCGCGGCACGATGACGTTATGCGCGCCGCTTAGGATGGACAAGCCAATGACGTCGACATCTTCCTGCAGCGAGGCGTTGACGATCATCTCGGGCGTCTGGCGCAGGCCGGTATAGATGACCTCCATGCCGGCGTCGCGCAGCGCGCGCGCAATCACTTTAACCCCGCGGTCGTGCCCGTCCATTCCCGGCTTGGCGACAAGGACCCGTATTCGGCGGTCAGTAGCCATCGAGGCAACATGATACATCAGGAGAGCACGTTAAGCGGGGAACACGGGCGTGATTTGTACAGGCGCCTGTCTGTCGGAGTCATGCCGGGTAGAGTGAACGGAGGGAATTTAGGTGTTGAGGGGCGTCCGAGCCGCCCGCCGAACCCTTTGCGGAAGCGCACCCAAACCGCGACGCCTTGGCTTGGACCAATATTGAAACGGACGGGCGCGTAGGTTTAATCGCGCCCATCCGCTATGCCGGTCGAAAATGCTTGTTTTTTTTCGCCCTCAGACCAGCCCATCGTGATTAGTTTGCACCACTATCATTCTGGAGTTTCTGCAAGTAGTCGATGTCCTGCTGGCTCTCCCTCCGATCACCGCGAGCCGCCAACGCGTCCTTATCGAAACTCTCGTTGGTGGACGTGGCGGCGCTGTTAGAATAAGTCGGGTCGGTAGACTGCATCGACGTGGTTGGGTCAGTGGACTGAGTCGTAGTCTGGTCGGTGGACTGAGTCGTGTACTGATCCGAACTGGGATTCTCGGATTGTGTCTGCGCACTCGCACTCAAGGTGAGGCCAAGCGCCAGCACTGTAACCAGCGCGAGAATGCTTAAAGTTTTCATTGATGATCCTCCTGTTTGATGTAACGTTCTTCCTGCTTATTTATTCCAAGTTGACATTCGCCGAAAATCATCCTCGGCACTTCAATGGTCAATCACATGACGCCGCCTTGAAGTACTTGTTTCCTTGTATCAAGTACGATCGCCATACCAATTCGATGCACCACTCCATGCAACGATTCATGCCAACGAACTTTCACACCGATGAAAAATTCTTTTCGCCGCTATTAATTCTTGTTTGTTGCGCTTGTGTTTTCCCGTGTTAGCCCGTGTTTGTAAACAATTTGTAACCTGCGCTTATCTCGTGTTTATGAACAATTTGTGAAAATGTAAGGTCCAAAAACAAACGTGCCAATGAAAGCAAACAGGAAAGAACAGCTTAATGAGCAGTAGCAGGAGAGCACGTTAAGCAGGGTTCACGAATGGCGTGATTCGCACAAGCGTCCGTTCATTGGAGCATGCTGAACGAAGTGGAACGAAGCGAAGTATGTTCGCTCAGCATGACCCTTTGGAAAGCGATCAACTACTTGTCACTTGGCCGTATGGTGAAGGATGAGCAACCAACGAATCAACTACGCGAACGCGCTCTCCTCATACGTTCCGTACACTTCGCGCAGGGCGTCGCAGATTTCGCCGACGGTGGCGTAGGCGCGCACCGCGTCAATGATGTACGGCATGGTGTTCGCCGGCGAGATCTGTCCGCCGGCCTCCGCCTTGGGTTCCTCGGCGGCGGCCCGCTTGAGTGCATCGAGTGCGCGGCGCACCGCGTCATTGCTGCGGCGTTGGCGCAGGCTCTTCAGTTTTTCCGTCTGGCGTTTGGCGACCGTCTCACCGATATAGAGAATCTCCGGAGGCTGCTCCTCGATGGTGAATTCGTTGGCCCCGACGATGATCTTCTCCTTGGCTTCGGCGGCGCGCTGGAACTGGTAACTGGCCTCGGCGATTTCTTTTTGCGGGTATCCCTTCTCGATGGCCTTCACCATGCCGCCCATGGCGTCCAACTTGTCGAAGTAGTCGAAGGCGCCCTTTTCCATGTCGAGCGTCAAGCGCTCCAGGAAATAAGAGCCGGCCAGCGGATCGATGGTGTTGGCCACGCCCGATTCGTAAGCGATGATCTGCTGCGTGCGCAGCGAGATGCGCGCCGCCTCGGCGGTGGGCAGTGCCAGCGCCTCGTCGAAGGAATCCGTGTGCAGCGACTGGGTCCCGCCCAGCACCGCCGCCATCGCCTGCAAGGCAACGCGCGCGATGTTGATCGGAGGCTGTTGCGCCGTGAGCGAGACGCCCGCCGTCTGCGTATGAAAGCGCATCAGCCGGGTGCGCTCGCTGGCCGCCCCCAAGCGGTCCTTCATCAGCCGGTACCAGATTTTTCTGGCGGCGCGATACTTCGCGATCTCCTCAAAAAAGTCGTTGTGCGCGTTGAAGAAGAAGCTCAGTCGCGGGCCGAACTCGTCCACGTCAAGCCCGCGTCGCCTGGCCCATTCGACGTACTCCACGCCGTCGTAGATGGTGAAGGCCAGCTCCTGCAGCGCCGTCGAGCCGGCCTCGCGGATGTGATAGCCGCTGATGGAAATGGTATTGAAGCGGGGCGTGAACTTCGATCCGAACTCGAAGGTGTCGATCACCAGCCGCATCGAAGGCGCGGGCGGATAGATGTACTCCTTCTGCGCGATGTACTCTTTCAGGATGTCGTTCTGAATGGTGCCCGAGAGCTTTTTCCAGTCGGCGCCCTGCTTCTCGCCCACCACCAGGTACATGGCCCACAGAATTGAAGCCGGCGAGTTGATGGTCATGGAGACCGTCGTGCTTTCCAGATCGATTCCGTTGAACAGGATCTCCATGTCCTCCAGCGAATCGATGGCGACGCCGCATTTGCCGACCTCGCCCTCGCTGAACGGATGATCGCTGTCGTAGCCCATCAGCGTGGGCAGATCGAAGGCCACGGAAAGGCCTCCGCCGCCATGCTCCAGCAGATACTTGTAACGCTCGTTAGTCTCTTCCGGAGAGGCAAAGCCGGAGAATTGACGCATGGTCCAGAGCTTGCCGCGGTAGCCGGTGGCATGAATTCCGCGCGTGTAGGGCGGCTGACCCGGATATCCCAGGTATTTTTCGTAATTCCAGTCCGCCGGCAGATCAGCCGGCGTGTAAAGCCGCCGCACAGGCTCGCCGGAAACCGTGGTAAAGCGCGCGTTTCCGCGCCCGTCGAGGTTGGTTCCCGTGGCGGCGCCAAGCGGCTTCTCTGGAGCCCGTTCCAGTGCGGCAGAGAGCGTCTTCTCCGCCCACTCCCATTCGCTCGAGGCGGGTGAGCGGCCGGCGAAAACATCTGCCGCGAGCCCTTCAGCTATTTTGTTGGCATTTTTTTTCTCGTCAGGCATCAGAATTCCTTAAAGACGCTAGATCATCGCAAGCGGCGTCCGCTTCCGGGAACTCGCGATTCCCTGTCGATCACCCCGGCAGACGCCAAAGCGTTTCCCGAAGACCCCGCGAAAAACGAACCCCCACAGAAGGTTGACCCCCGCGCGAAAGTCCCACTTCTTAAGATGCCATCCAGGGCGAAGAGGCTCATGAACTGCCAGCCAGATCGCAACCACAGCTCTGAAACGATAGCGAAATCCTTCCGCCGGGGCAACCTGGCTTTCCAGGTCACTGCATTTTGCCACGACGAACGGAGCAGCACCCGGTGAGCACGTCACATCTGAGTTGGTGTAGCTCCTAATGCAGCCTGCTCCCCGAGGTGGCCGCACTGACCGGTTTTCAGCGCGCGATCCCGACGGCGGCAGAGACGGCGATATGCATCGCGGTTTTCGAATGTCTGGTATAAACAATGGCCACAGCGCCTAATTCGGACTTGCAAGACTCGCGCTCCGGGGCCGGCCGCTCCGGCGAATCCGATTACCGGCTGGTGACGCGCATCGTGCATCGCGACGAAGGCGCATTCGGGGCCATCTACGACCGCTATTCCCGCGTGGTTTACTCGGTCGCGTTGCGCGTGGTGAGGGATGCCGGCATTGCGGAAGATATCCTGCATGACATTTTTCTGAATTTGTGGCGCTCGCCGCAGCAATTCGACGGAGCGCGTGGCAAGTTGGCTCCCTGGCTGGCGGTCATCGCGCGCCACCGCGCTATCGACTGGATACGCAAGCAGCATCCCCAGGAGGATCTGTCGGAAGTCCAACTGGTGGCCGACGAAGACTTGGCCGGCGAGGTCGAGCGCAAGTCGGCGATTGAAAGGGTTCGCGTGGCACTGAATGCCCTGCCTGAAAAACAGCGTGTGGCGCTGGAACTGGCATTCTTCCAGGGGCTGACGCATGCCGATATCGCCGCCCGGGCGGGCGAGCCGCTGGGCACGATCAAGACGCGAATCCGTTCGGCACTGCTCTCTGTCAGGAGGGCGCTGGAACGATGAATACGCACGAGGTTTCCGCTGACGATCTGGCCCTCTTTGCGATGCACTCGCTGGAGCCTGCGGACGTGTCGCGCATCTCCGGGCACCTCGGTGCATGTATCTCGTGCCGTACCGAACTACAGCGGATTCGGACGGATTTAGCGGCCGTTGCCCTCACCACGCCCGAGGTCGCTCCACCGCCGCGCGCGCGCGAGCGCTTGTTCGCCGAAATCGGCGAGGAGTCGATCCACCAGCTCGGCGGCAGCCCAAAGCCCGCCGCGGCGGCGCATCCTCGCTGGTGGGCGGCCACCACCTATACCGGGGCTCTCATGCTCGCCATTGCCGCGGGTTTGCTATGGACGGAAAATGCGCGGCTGCGTTTTCAGCTTACCGCGCTGCGCCAGGTCCTGCACCAGGAGCAGACGCAACATCAGCAGGAACAGGCAGCCTTGGAAAACGCATCGCATGTGCTGGCCATGCTGAACTCGCGCTCCACCATGCGCGTGCGGATGGCGGCCGGACCAGCCAAGCGGGAACCTCAGGCCGAGGCCATCTATTCGCGCGAGCAGGGACGGCTGCTGCTGATGGCCAGCAACCTGCGGTCGTTGCCGGCGCACAAAGCCTACCAACTCTGGATACTGCCCATGCAGGGCGCTCCTATCTCCGCCGGAGTCTTGAAGCCAGACGCAAAAGGGAGCGCCATGATGATGTGTCCGCAGGCTCCCGCCGTTGAGGCCAAGGGCTTCGCCCTCACGGTCGAGCCGGAAGAAGGTTCTCCGGCCCCCACCTCAAGCCCGGTGCTGGTGGGAGAGGTTCCTTCGTAAACTTCGCGTCGCGCTCACAGTTAATGCCGCTATGTTCGCGGCAAGAAAAAATGGCACGGTCTCCCGTGCCGTTCGCAATGGGTCACCGTCGGCGCGATGGTGGAACCAGCAGCTATCACCAAAGCGTCGCTATCTGCCGGCGAAGAAGAAAAGGCGACCCGTAAGGGCCGCCTTTAAGCGCGGGCAAGAAATTTCAGCGTTGCGGAGTGGGCGTTGTCGTTGGCTGATTCGGCTGGCTGGGTCCCGGATAGTTCGGCTCGTTCAGCAACGGTTGGGTCGAAGTTCCCTTGGGCGGGACCTCCGGCGAAACCGGGGTAGGCAGGTTCTTGGTCGGGGCCGCGTCGGGTGTCAGCGGTAAATTGCTGATTCTGCCGGTCTCGGCGTCAGCCAGCAGGATGCTGTTGCGCTCCAGTGTGCGCGACATCACCTGATCGAAGTTGACGCGCGATTTGGCGTAGGCGATTTTGGCCGCCAGCAGGTTCTCCTCGGCCGTCGCCAAATTGGTCTCCTGCTGGAAGACCAAGTAGCTGGTCGATGCGCCATACAGATACTTTTTCTGTTCCGCCTGCAAGTTTTCCCGCGCGTAACGCTCCGCCTCAACCGCCGCATCCACGCGAGCTTTGTTCTGCTGCAAGGCAAACTGCGCGTTGCGGACGGCGATGATGACCTGGTTCTCCAACTGCTGCAAACGCACCTGCGCCTGGCGGATTTCCAACTCGGAGCGCACTTGCACCGACTGCGCCTGGCGATTGCGAATCGGTATTGTCAGGTTCAGCGCCACGCCTTTATCTGGCGCGCTGCTGTTGAATAAGTTGGTGAACGCCGTGCCGTAGCTGGATGGAGAAGGGAACGGAGGAGTGCAGAGCGGAGTGCCGATAAAGCGGCCCGCGTAGGGGGTGGACGGCGTTGAAGGCGTGCAAAGACTGGTGTTAAAAATGCCCGCCAGTGAAGAAGAGCCGTAAAAGCCCACCAAATCCAGTGTAGGCAGCAGGCCGTTAGCCGCCGCCTTGGCGTTGAGTTGCCGGTTCTTCAGGTCGATCCGCGCCTGCGCCAGAGTGGGGTTCTTCGCCACAGCCTCGGTGACCAAGTCCTGCGTCGGTTCAACCGCCTCCGTGAGGGGGATAACCATGGTATCGGTCGGAACAATCGGTGCGAAGCGCACCTGTGATGCCCCAATGTTGCGGCTGAGCGCGTTGATGGTGTAGAGCTGCTGCAATTGCAGGTTGGTCTCGGAGACGATGACGTTCTGGCGCGCGGTTGCGACCTGTGACTCCGCGTTAGTCACATCGATCGGAGCCAGCGTGCCGATCTGCAACTGCTTTTTGTTGTCGGAGAGCGTACGCTCGGCGAACGCCAGAGTCTCCCTTTTCACCCGTAGATCTTCGAAGGCGCTCACCAGGTCCCAGTAGATGTCCTGGATCTGCGCTACCGTGGAGATAATCTGCTGGCGGAACGATTCATCGGTGATGGCGCGATTGTTTTTGGAAATCGTGATGAAGCGGTTGTTGATCGCCCAGCCCCGGCCCTGTAGCAGGTGTTGCGTAAGCGTCAGTTGGAAACTCGATGATAGTTCGGGAACGAACGAGGCGAAGATGCTATCGGTGGTGATCCGCGAGTTGTTGAATGTGAGGCCCAGGTTTGTTCCCGTGGCGAATCCCTGCGAGTAGGTGAAGTTTGCCGTACTCGTATTCTGCGAGACCGCCAGCTGTCCGGTCGAGGTGCCTGCCTGCGGGAAAATTGCGCGTTGGATTTGCAGATTCCCGACAACCGATGGATCGAACTGCGGCGCAGCCGGTCCGGCGCCCAGCGACGACAGAACCAGGCCGGATGTGCCCGCGCCCGCGCCGCCCGTGCCGGCGGTGGTGCCGCCCGCGCTGCTGCCGGTTGAGGTGAGCGCGCCTCCGGCGACTCCGGTTCCGGTGCCGCCCGGTGTGCCCGACACCACGCCGGTGGCGACGCCCAGCGGCGTACCGCCGCCTTTGGTGCGCAGAATATCGGTATCCGCGATGGGCAGGTTGTAGCGTGCAATGTCGATGTCGAGGTTATCCTGCAGCGCAATCACGATGGCATCGCTCATCGAGAGCATGATCACGCCATCTTTGATCAGCGAGTCGAGCCGTGGCGAATTCCTGAGGTTCACCTGCGGAACGCTACGGCTTGTGTAGGGCCCAGTCACGCTTAGAACCGACTTGGGCGCAACGTAATTCTGCGTTACGGCCTGATTGGTCGGGGCGTCAGGAAGGGGCTTGCTGCCCGTGTCCTGCTGAGCGAAACTTCCGCTGACCATCACTGCGAGCGAGGCTGCTACCGCAACCGCCTTAGTCGAAAAGGCAAGGGAGCGTAAGGCTGGCATTCTCTTTTTCTCCGGAATATAAGTGCAGATCGGTGACTGGTTCATTCGACGATGAGTATGACGTACCCTGAATCTTTCCGCCAGATGCTGAAAGGTGCAAGTTCCATTTCCATCGGGTCCGTAACCGTGGCGGGCCAAAGCAAGCTACGGATTTCCGGCGAATTCCCAACCGTCTGCCGCCGACTTCACCCCACCACGCACAACTACGGCGTGTTTCGGGGACCCCGCTCGCACCAACCGAGCAGGGTTCACGAAAACGCCGGGAAGTGAAATAGTATATCCGACCGGCTTATTTTGACGGTGATCCGTATCGCGCAAAGGTCATGCCACGGCCTTTGCGGGAAAAACGCGTTGCCGCACACAAATGTTGTCGACACAAACACCGAGGAACTCCGTTTGTTGCGCACTCTCAAACTCACCATCAGCTACGACGGCTACGAATATCACGGTTGGCAGGTGCAACCGGGCGCTCCGACCGTACAAGGCGCGCTGGCCGGCGTGATCGAGGCAGTGACCGGAGAAAAACTCCTGCCGCAGGGCTCCGGGCGGACCGATGCCGGCGTGCATGCGCTGGCACAGGTTGCGAGTTTCCAAACCGAGTCGCCAATTCCGCCGGAGAACTTCAGGATTGTGCTCAACGACCGGCTGCCTCCGGCGATACGGGTGCTCCGCGTGGAAGAGGCGGCTGCCGGCTTTCATGCCCGGCACTCTGCACGCGCGAAAAGCTACGAGTATCGCATCTATCGCGGAGACATTTGTCCGCCGTTCCTCGTCCGCTACGTGACTCATTATCCCTATCCGCTCGACGAGCGGTCGATGGCCGAGGCGGCGCCGCTGGTCGCCGGCCAACACGATTTCACCTCGTTTGCGGCAGCCGATTCCGACCGCACCCACCGGCTGCAAGAGTCGGACTCCGCTCCGCCCAGGCATGTGGGGAACGTGCGCACCATCTTCGAGTCGCGGCTGGAGCGGCAAGGAGATTTGCTGGTCTATCGCGTGCGCGGCGACGGCTTTCTTCACCACATGGTCCGCAACCTGGCGGGGACGTTTTTGCTGGTTGGCAAGGGAACGCTGGCGCCCGCCGACGTGCGCCGCATCCTGGAGCTTCGCGACCGCTCCGCCGCCGGGCCGACCGCTCCCGCCAGCGGGCTGTTCCTGGTCGCGGTGGAATACTGAAAGGGGTTTCAAGGTTTCAGAGTTTCAAGGTTTCGGAAGCAGATGCCGCCGCGAAACTTTGAAACCTGCGAAACTTTGAAACCTGTTTATGAATACAATCGAAAACACATGAATATGAATGCCATAGACCTTGATCACGCTGGAGTTGCCGGGTACGACCTCGACTCGCTGGCTGCGGCCTTCGAACGGCTTGGCTTCAAGTTGACGCCGCGAGCGCGGCACTCCGGCAGGCGGAAACCCGATGGCCCCGTCGAACCGTTCGGCACCGCCAATCGCTGCATCATGCTGCGCCGGGGATACCTGGAACTGATCGCGATTGTCGACCCGAGTTGCTATAGCAACGGGCTGGAGCGCTTTCTGGCCCGGCATCCGGGGCTGCATATCATCGCCCTCTCGATTGGCGACGAGCTGGAAAACCTGCGGCGTCTGCGGCAAGCGGGCATCGACATCCCGGGCGTCGCTTGGCTGGAGCGTCCCGTCGACGACGCCGATCCGACCGGGCTGCGCGCGCGCTTCGCCCGGCTGCCGCTGCCGGACGCGCCGGAGGGCCGCATCCAGTTGATTCGTCACCTCACGCCCGAGGCGATCTGGCAGCCACGCTTCCTGGACCATCCCAACCACGCGGTTGCCCTGGAGGAAGTGGTGCTTGCCGTGGAGAATCCGCAGGAATCGGCGGCGCGTTTTTCGTCGCTTGCCGGCCGCCCCGCGGCGGCCGATGCGGCCGGGGGATACGCGCTCAATTTCGAGCACAGCCGCCTGCGCCTGCTGCCGGCTGAAGCGCTGCGCGCGGAACTGCCGGAAGTCGAGATTGCTTCTTTGCCGCTGATTGCCGCGGTCGCCATTCGCACGGACGACGGCACCACGGCGATCCGGCGGCTCGTACAGGGAGTTGCTCACCGCGAAACGCCCGGCGGCTTGGTGGTGGCGCCGGAAGCAGCCGGAGGAGCGGCCATCATCTTTAAAGGGTAGTCAGCAGGGATCGGGCTCCTGAGCCAGATCAAAACCAGAGATGCTGTATCCCAAGAGATGAACGTCATTCCGAGCGAGCGATGCCCTGCGTCGCGAGTCGAGGAATCTTTTGTGTTGCTTTGCCGCGGGAAGACACAAGATCCCTCCACTCCGCTTCGCTTCGGTCGGGATGACGCCTCCCTGAAACATCGGGATACACTAACTCTGGAATTGCTCTAGAATACTGCTATACCAAGACCCTCCGGCAGAAGCGCCTGTTGGGGCAGATCACAAAGGAAACCAGTGGCCACCGAAGCAACGCAAATGGAACCGACCGTAAACTCAACCACCGCCCAGACACAGCAATTGCCCAATCACAAAGTCAAGATCAAGATGCCTTTGCAGCGTGCCTGCAATGAAAAGGACGAAAAGGGCAAGTTGTGCGGCGGACACCTGAAACGGTGGTTCTACACCTTCGACACGGTCGAGTGCGGCTGTGGCGACGTGGAGCGCGCCTGGGGAAAGAACGCCGAAGTGTACCGCTGCGAGCATTGCAAAACGGTCTATCTGCCGAGTCCGGCGGAGCCCAAGGGCAAGAACGTGGCCGGCATCGGGCAGATTACCATCGTCGGCCTGCCCACGGCGAAGAACGAAAAACCCGCCGCCGTTGAGGACGAAAAAAAGGCATAAAAGCCGCTGGTCCAACTACGACCTGAGATGCCGGGTGCTACTTGGTTGCTGCGAGATGATGGGTCGAATGCATCTGCACGTCATAGGCATAGCCCGTGCAATTCACATCGGGATTCGTCGGCGCGAAGACTCCGTTCGGGTTCTCCTTAAACAGCCACACATGCAGATCGTAGTGCTTGAGTTCAATTGGCATAAGCGGTTCATGACCCTCCATTGGACCCCAGAATGGGTGACCCAGTAATTGAGGGCGCTCTTTTACGCCTGTCGCGAGCGGCACGAACCACTCGGCGCCAACCAATTGGAATTTGCCTCCGACTGGCTCGTAGAGAAGAATTTGCGGGTGCATCGGATCGACGCTTGGACCGATGAGCGATGGGTTGAGAAAGTGGATGCCCATTGCCCCGCGTGGATACTGCTCGTGTCCCGGTTGCGGATCGTGGGGGAAATCGGCGCATCCGATCGTCGAGAGATAACCGTCATGAATGGCGACAATCGGGTCCTGGTATTTTTCCAGTGCCGCACGGACCGGCTCCAGTTCAGGGGGCAAAGCTACAGTTTGCTGCTTGGCGGATTGAGTCCATGCCAGTGAGGTCCATAGGAAAACAAGAAATAAACCCAGACACTTCACCGGGTGCGCAGGTGTGAATCGCTTCGTCATGTCACCTCTCTGGGCTTGAGAAGCTCTGGAATGATGGCGGGTTGCCAATTGGCTGGTGGCCCACATTCGCAGAGCCATAGGTGGAGCTAATGTGGAGCTGTTTTCGATAGCTTTTGTTCTTCAGAACCCCATGATGTTGTAGCCGCAATCCACGTAGATGGTTTCGCCGGTAATTCCGGCGGCGCCGCGGCCGGCAAGAAATGCGGCGGTGGCGGCCACCTCGTCGACGTCGACATTGCGCTGTAGAGGAGAGCGCGCGGCGTGCGCCTTGAGCATCTCGCCAAGGCCGGCGATGCCTCGTCCGGCGAGGGTCTTGATCGGTCCGGCGGAGATGGCGTTGACGCGGATGTTCTTCTTGCCCAGATCGTACGCCAGGTAGCGCACCGTGGACTCCAGCGCCGCCTTAGCCACTCCCATCACATTATAGTTCGGCACCACCTTTTCGGCGCCAAAGTAGGTGAGCGTAATAATGCTGCCTCCTTGGCTCATCAGCGGAGCGGCGGCGCGCGCCACCGCGATCAGCGAGTAGACGCTGATCTCGTGCGCAATCCGGAAGCCCTCGCGGCTGGTCATCACGAACTCGTTGCGCAGCTCTTCGGGGGGAGCGTAGGCGATCGAGTGAACGAGAGCGTCGATTCGTCCGTAGCGGCGCTTCAGTTGCTCGAAGAGCGAGTCGATTTCGTCGTCGCTCGATACATCGCACTGGAAGGCGTCTCCGGGCAGGCTCAGAATCATCTCCTCGGCTTCCTGCCTGATACGCTCGTTCTGATAAGTGATGGCCAGCTTGGCTCCGGCGGCCTGAAGCTGCTGCGCGATGGCCCAGGCAATGCTGCGTTTGTTGGCGACCCCAAACACCACGGCCGTACAGTCTTCCAGAGGTTGCGACATTTGCAGGTTCCTACTCCGGCGGCAATAGGCTACAAATCAGCAAGATACAGAATACCAGCATCGCGGCGGGCGCCGCAGCGGCTGCCAACTGCGAAGGGAAACCAAGGGGTTGAGATTTCTGGTGTTGCAGTTTTCAGCAGTATCTTTGGGCGGGCGCACATTTTCTCTGTGTAAGGGCTCACAGATTCCCCGTACCTGCCGCCCTATACTCTACGCCATGGCCACCACCATGATGGAAACGCCCAACGCCGTGCAGCAACCACTACAACGAGGAGCGTGCGTGGAGTTCGTGAAGTTCTGCAAGGAGCAGCATCTGCGAGCTCAAGCAGCCGAAACGTTTATTCGCGTGCTCCACAATCACGCCTGGCAAGTGGAATGCGAAAACATTCGCGAAGCTATGCGCCCTGAGATCGACAAAATGTTTGCGCCGATTGAGCGGGACATTGCGCGGGGAGCAAACTGCCAGGAACTTCTTAAGAAACTTGTCACGCTTTTGTCAGAACATGAAATGGGAAGCTAGCGTGCTGTCCCGTTAGTTTAGACCAGCATTCATACTCAATTGCTATCTCGAAGCCCGCGTTGGCGGGCTTCTTTAATTTCAACCGGATCGCCAACTTACCACGCGGGACTGTCCAGAGTTGATGTATAGTGCTCTCACCTGCTGGTGAGCGCCGGTTTCGTGGCAAGGCAAGCGGGACAAACCCAGCATGTGCCACACTTAGGGGGATTCAACATTTCATGGTCACGGCAGCAGTTGGATACCACGAGTCGCCGCTTGATGTCGCGAGAATAAATTTTGAAGCCAGTGCCGGGCGGGTCCTGGCCGAACCCGATCTTCGTCTGCTCCTCTCGGCGTGCAGCCGCGACGTGCGCTTCGAATTGCCGGTGCGGCTGGACAACGGCGAACTGCGTCTATTCCAGGCCCTTCGCACGCACCATCATTCGGGTCGCGGTCCGCATCTGGGAGGATTGAGGTTTTCTCCCGCCATCTCGAGCGGTCTGATGTTTGCGCTTGCCCAGACACTGACATGGAAGGCTGCTCTGGCGGGGGTACATTTCAGCGGCTCCATGGGCGGTGTCCTGTGCGATCCCGCCGAGCTGTCCATTGCGGAAGTGGAACGGATTACGCGCGCCTACGTCGCCCGCTTGCAACCGCTGCTGGGTCCGTTCCAGGACGTTCTGCAACTGGAGATATCCTCGAGTCCGCAGATCGCCGCCTGGATACACAACGAGTATGCTGCTCATCTCAACCCGATTCCCGGTGCAAGCCGCGATGACAGTGAACCCGCGGCGCTCGCCTGCGTAGTTGGTAAGCCTGAGGCCATCGGCGGCATCGCCGGTCGCGAACAGGCGGTGGCCCGCGGAGTCCTGGGACTGTTGAGACGGATAGCCGAAGAGAGAGGGAAAACCCCGGGCGAGTTGCGCGTTGCCGTGTATGGCTGCACCGGCGTGAGCCGCGGGTTAGAACAGATTTGCGCAGGGTATATCCCGAGCGATACCCGGGCGTCCAAGTCCGACGGTGATATTCAGGAATACACTAACTCAGGAACGGCGCTGGCGGCGGCAGTGCGCCAGATGGGACGCAAAGGGACTGAAGTCCCCGACACCCCGGACGGCGAAGTTTCCGGGCCGGAAGCCGTGCTCCAGGCCGACTGCGACGTGCTCATCCTGGCTGGCAACGAGTGTGCCGTGCACGCCGGCAACGCGGCAAAAATCGTTGCTCCTGTGATCGTCGAAGCGGCCGATCTCTCGGTTGCGTCGGCGGCCGACCAGATACTCGCGCGCAAGGGCGCTGTCGTAATCCCTAGTCTGGTGGCCAATGCCGGAGTGGTAATCGCGGCATATCTGGAGTGGGACGCCAATCTGCGGCAAGTCAGCATCGGCACCGAGGCTGCCGGCCGCGAAATCGAAGAGCGGGTCTTGAAGGCGTACGATGCGGTGCGTCAGCGAGCCATGGAGCGGAGCCAAACGCTGCGAGCGGCAGCCTACGATATCGCTCTCGAGCGAGTGGCCGCCGTCGAGCGCCTCCGCGCACCGTAGCTTCCACCCAACACGCGCAACTAAGGCGTCTGCCGGAGAACCCGGTCTGGGATCAGTTCATCTGAAACCTATTTTTCCGCCAGCCACTTCAGCCGTGCCGCCCAGAGCCAGGAAGAATGCGGGCTTTAGCCCCTGAGGGGATAAGCCGCTTCTTCTAACGTGGTGTATGAAACAGGTTCTAGAAAAATTGCAGGTTTTAGGCCCGGTGGCCGGGTCACCTTCAGGACGACTTGCCAGCCGGGGGCTGGTTTTCCGCCGATGGCGCCGCTGATTCAGTGGCTCGCTCCGTGGTCTCCACTAACGAAATCTTAGCGGGCTCCGATTCGCGGCGCATTTCTGTCTTGAGCTGCTCTAGAACCTCCTCACGTCCTCCGCCGTGCATGCTGTGCCGCAGATCTTCCACGGCAACGCGGACGATATGGTAGTGGTGCAGGCAGGCAAGTTCAGGATCGGCCGTTGCATCCAGCCACACGTTATGAATCGCGTCGACGTCTTCCGGGCGCAGGCGCGGGGTATGCGGGCCAAGCCAGTATTCGCTCACCACGCCGTCGGGTGAGTGGACCTCGAGCCTGAGCCTCGGACGCGGTTCCGCAAGCCGTTCCCAGGCGTCGCCGGTCAATTTGCCCTGCTGGTCGTGGGTGAGTTGGTTGGAAGCCCCGCTGACGATCTTGGACGACTCGAGGCGCTGCGCCGTCTGCACGATCGCGTCGAACACGTTGGTCGTGGGCATCACCATCAGCTCAACATGCTTGCCCTGTTTTTCCGCCACCTCGACCACCTTGGTGAATAAGTGGCGCTCATAATCGTCGAACAGCTCGTTGGAGTCGTAGCTCACGCTCCCGCTGAAGGCATGTTCCCGGTGATAGTTCCGCGCTGTCATCACCACTACGTCCTGCTTGGTGGTGTCCGTATGTTGCAGAACGTCGCGCAGATAGTACAGGTTTCTCGGGTCGCGGATGGCAACCAGGATGTTGCCGGGACGCACCTTCATCTCTTCGCGCGTGATCAGTGGCTGCTCCGCCACCCGGAACTGCTCGATCATCTCGTGCGCGCCTTTCTGTTTGTGCGCGGTAATGCGTTCCGAAACGCTGAAGAGCGCGAAGAAGAAGATCGAAAAGGATACGCCGCTGATCGTGGCCAAAGGCTTGGTCGCCAGATTGACCAGGGCGGTTGCGAACAGCAGCAAAGTAATCAAGCCCAGCCCGATCGGCAGTTCCAGCTTGCCGATTTGCAGGTTTCCGGGCACTTTGAATTCGCGGTTCTCGGGTTCGGTGAAGCGCAGGATAAAGACCGCGAGTCCTTTGAACGCGAAGCTCCAGATCACGCCGAAGGCGTAGAGCGAAGCCAGCAGGTAGACGTTGCCGCGGCTGGCGATGATCGTGAAAAGCTGAAGCCCTGTGATCAGGTTGATGAGCCGGTAGGTCGTTCCGAAGCGCTTGTGCGGCCGGCGGAACCAGGGAGTCATCACGCCGTCTTCGCTGACGCGGTTCAGCACGCCATTGGCGCCGACGATGGCCGTGTTCACCGCTCCGGAAAGAATGAGCGCACCCACCAGCACCACGAACCCCTGGAAGATAAGCCGCAAAGTATACGGCCCGACCATGTACATGGCGAGACCACTGATCAGATTGGCAAAGTAATCCGGGCGAACCTTGTCCGGGATGATCATGACCGCGAAGAACGAGACCAGCGAGGTGAACAGCAGACTGTACAAGAAAATCACCAGCCCGGCCCGTTCCAGGTTCTTCAGCTTAGGATGCTCGATCTCGCGGTTGACCTGTGCCAGCGACTCCTCGCCGCTCATCGCCAGCACCGAGTGCCCGAAGCCGACCAGCATGATGATCCAGGGCAACTGCGCCAGGAAGCCGCCGTGCAGCCAGCCCAGCGATTCCTTGTCGAGCTTCATGGTTTGTATCGAGGGCAGTGGCGGAAGATGCGCTCCCTGCTTGGCGATCGTGAACAGGCACCACCCGATCAGCAGCACCACCATCACGGTCGTGATCTTCATGATCCAAAGCGCCTTGTCGCTCGACTCGTGAATCCCCTCGATGTTTTTCCACCAGAAGTAAATGGTAACGAGCGCCCCGAACACCGCGGCATAGTAGTTCGATTGCGCCTCGGTCAGGTGTACTGGGTGGCCGAGACGGCCGGCGACGTCCGCGACAAAGCCCGCGAAATACTGCCCGGCCGAGACCGCGCTGATCGGACCGGTCAGAATGTAATCGAACAGCAGCGCCGAAACCGAGAGCTTGGCCAGCGTGCCGCCCATCGCTTCCTTGACCACGCGGTAGACGCCCCCGCGCACGAACATGGAGCTGGATTCGATGTAAACCGAGCGCACCGCATAGCTGAACAGCATCACCGCCAGCACAAACCATGGCGCACTCTTGCCGATGACATTTTCCGTATCGCCGCCAACGTAGTAGGCGGACGATGCCAGGTCGGAGAGCACGATGGCGGCGGCTCGCCAGAAGGAAATAAAGGTCAACATCACCGTCGTGGCGACGAAGACCTTGATGGCGGGGCGTTGAAGATTGTTTACGGGTGGTGACGACATCGATTGGCTACCCTAACCTATTCCGGAAACCGGCTTCAATAACGGCTGAAAATATGGGCTTGTCTGAAGAAGTTGCAACGGCTTCCGGCTGCCGAAGTCGGACTGAGACCCGACTGTGGAGCGCACAAACCATACCTGAGCAACACTGGCAGAACGCGCCTGCGGTCCAGGTTCTCCTCTATTTCAGTTCACGCCATCTCACTTTCATAACATAAAGATTTTATAAAAGTTATAAATAAAGCGTAAAGGCGAGGTTGCCGCGAGTTTTTCCATCTCGCTGAGCGAGACGCTTGCGGGTGCCCGAGGTTTGGCTGGTGCCCCACATCTGCCGCAGTTAGCAGATGTGGGATTTGAAAACCGCCCCATATTTGTCGCAGTTGGCGATGGGATAGCTTCCGCGTTCAGCCGGGTGCCCCAGGTTCCGCGCCGTGTTGTTCGGCGCTAACCTGGGGTAGTTTCTTGAACTATAGCCACTCCCGTTCAGCGGCGTGAGTCCATTTTGCGTTGGTGCCCCACATCTGCCGTAGTTAGCAGATGTGGGATTTGAAAACCGCCCCATATTTGTCGCAGTTGGCGATGGGATAGCTTCCGCGTTCAGCGGCGTGAGATCATTTTGCCAACTCTCCGGAAAGCAGGTTGGCCTTCATCGCCAGGTTGTAGGCGCGTTCCAGGTCGCCGTCCTGGGTCGCGGAGCGAGATTGCGTGATGTAGTTGCGAGCCTGCCGCAGCATCGCCTGTTCGCCGTCCGAGAGTTGGCGAGTGACTTTGCGCAGATTTCCCTCGGCGGCTTGCAGCAGTTGTTCCGTATTCTGAGCCGTGCCTTGCGGCACCTGCGCGGCAATCTGCACCTGGCCTTCGCTGCTCCCGGCCGCGGGAGGTTTCTGTGGCGATGGCTGTGCCGGCTGTGCCGGCGGCGCTACTTGAGCCGTCGGGGCCTGCTTGGCTGCGGCCGGAGCCGTCTTGCGGGCGGAGTTCTTCTGCGGCTTCGGCTTGGCTTTCGCCTGACTGGCCGAGGGCTGCCGAATCGCTCCCGTCTCCGCGCTCGTGGCCGGCGGCGGAGTGGTCTGAACCGGCGGCGCGGGGTGTTGTCCAGCCTGCGCTGTCGGCGGAACTGCGATAGCCGGCACCGTCGCCTGTGGCGAAGTCTGGCGGTTCTTGTTCCGGCTGCAACCTGAGGCAAACGCCAGCGCCAGCACCAGTGCGAGCGACAGGCCCACAAGGCCAAAGCCGCGCCAACCCGGGGTCCCCGGCAAGCCCGTTTTTGGCTTGCTGGGGTGGCAATCCGGGGTCCCCGGCAAGCCCGTTTTTGGCTTGCTGGGGTGGCAATCCGGGGTCCCCGACAAGCTCGCTTGTGGCTTGTTGGGGTCGCAAGCATTGTGCTTCTCCGTCAACGTTTCTCCACGGACCCAAAGGAAGCCAAGCATCTCATGCGCCTCGGGATTCAGCCGCCATCTCATCGCCACGTGCATCGGCTCCCATCGTAAGCGGCAGAATGAAGCGGAAGGTCGTTCCCTTACCGGCTTCCGAGTCGAATTCGAGCGTACCGTTATGCAGTTGCAGTACCCGATAGCTTACCGCCAAGCCAATTCCGCTGCCCGCCTTCTTGGTGGTGAAATACAAGTTAAAAATTTTATCGCGAATCTCCGGATCGATCCCGCCGCCTTGGTCACGAATCTCCAGCTTTGCCGAATTGTCGTGCGCCTGGCTCGATAGCACGAGCGTGCCGCCTTGCGGCATGGCTTGCACGCCGTTGAGCACCACGTTGAGCAGGGCCTGTTTGAGCAGGTCCGCGTCGATGCGTGCCGGCAGCGGGCGCGCACCCTCCTGGCGAACGATCTTGACTCCGTGCTGTCGCGCCTCGGGTTCGGCCAGCGACGCCACTTCCTCCATCAGCTTGCGCAGGTCGACCTCCGACAGGCGCAGATCGATCGGCCGCGTGAAGTCGACCAGCGTCTTCACCACCCGGTCGAGACGTTGAATTTCGCTGGCGATAATATCCATGTGGCGCCGCGTTTCCGGGTCCAGTTGCAGCAGGCGTTCGCGAAGAATCTCCAGGTGAATGACGATGGCGTTGATCGGGTTTTTGACCTCGTGGGCCACGCCCGATGTCAGACGGCCGATGGCGGCCAGACGGCGTGAGAGTTCGATCTCATTCTCGATGCGGCGAACCGATTCGGCGTCGCGCATGGTGAGCAGCGCGCCGATGGGCTGGCCCCGCTCCGCAATGAAATCGAGCGAAAGCTGAATGCGGCGCCCGTCCTCGATTTCGATTTCACGCTGCGAAATCGGCTGCCGCAGAGCGAACGAGTCGAGCACGATGCGGCCCAGCCTGGTGGAATCGTCGAAGATTTCATCGACCCTTCGGCCCAGGATCTCCGCCCGATGCCGTCCGGCGAAGCGTTCGGCCGAAGCGCTCACCAGCACCACGTTCTCGTCGCGGGTGAACAGCATGAGGCCGTCCTGCAAAGTCCCCATGATCTGATCGAGGTTTTCCTTGAGAGCCGAGAAGATCTCTTTTACGTCGCGGATCTTGCGTCCCAGGCGATCGATCCTGGTGTTCACTGCGCCGTACTCGTCGGTGATGCGCGGCGACTCGGGCTCGCTGGGAGCGACCTCGACGGTCATCGCATCCAGCCGGCGCGCGATGGCCTCCAGCGGTTGCAGCGCCCGGCTGGACAATCCCGCGGCCAGGACCAGCGAGATCAACACCGATACAGCCGAGAAGATCAGGGCGCGGTTGAGCGTAGGCCGCAACTCGCTCTTGAGGAAAACCGTCGAGAGCCCGATGCGGATTTCGCCGAACGGAGCGCCGTCGCGTTGGATCGGCAGCCGCACTTCGTACACCGTCGGCTGGCCGTAAACCACCGCAATCTGGCGCAGGAAGCCGCCATGAATCAATCCCTGGAAATCGGGCCGCGTGGGCAACGGCTTTCCCTGCGTTGCCGCATCGGTGTGGAACATCGCCCGGCCGGCGCTATCCACGATGGCCGCGTCGTAAATCGTGGGCGAATAGCCGATGACCGATTGCAAAAGCGAGTTCAGCCCCGCATCCGCCTGCAGAATCGCGGCCATGGCCTCGTGCAACTTGGCGGGATCGGCGCTATCGGCCGGCGCCGGGCTCGGCTCGCTCTCCAGCGCTTTGCGCGCCGCTTCCAGCACCTGGTGGGCGACGAAAGCAGCGTTCGAATCGGCCTCGATCAGTCGCTGATCGATCAGTTGAGAGACATAGATGCACGAGAGCGCAAGCACCAGGGCAAACACCATCCCGGTGATTGCCAGCACCAGCTTCGTCTTCAGCTTAAATCTCGGCATACTGGCTTAAGTCTGCGCACACTGCGGTAGCCGGTTTCAAGGTTCACGTTCGTAAGGCGGTTTCAAAAGTTTCACGTTTCAAGGTTTCACGTTTTTAGGGCGGGCTGTCACTATCTCTTCCGAGACGTGCAACCTTGCAACCTTGCAACCTTGCAACCTTGAAACCTTGCAACCTTGCAACCTTGAAACCTTGTACGTAAGCTTCGCATCAGCAAGCTGTTTTTGCGCCGTTCCCCTAGCGTCCTTGCACTTCGGCCGCCACGCCCTGGGCGCCATACTCTTTCAACTTGTTATGCAACGTCTTCAGGCTGATGCCGAGAATCTCGGCGGCGCGTGTCTTGTTGTTGTGGGTGCTCTCCAGCGTCTTGAAAATCAACTGCTTCTCGGCGTTCTCGACCGTGGTTCCCACGCCCACGCGAATGGCGTTGGCATCGTTGAGCGCGCTATGCGCCGTGATGACGCCGAATCCCGGCGGCAGGTGGCGCGGCTCAATGACCGTGGAATCGCACACGATCACCGCGCGCTCCAGCGTGTTGCGCAACTCGCGCACGTTCCCCGGCCAGAAGTGGTGCTGGAACAGCTCCATGACCGCTTCGCCGGCGGCGCGGATGGCGCGCGAGTGCTTGCGGTTCATGTCTTTGATCAGTATTTCCACCAGTGTGGGAATGTCTTCCTTGTGCTCGCGCAGTGGCGGCATGTCGATGTTGAAAACGTTAAGACGGTAGTAAAGGTCGTTGCGCAACTGTCCTTTGGCGACCGCCTCTTGCGGAATTTTGTTGGTTGCGGCCAGCACCCGCACGTCGACTATCGTTTCAACTTTGCCGCCGAGCCGGCGCAGCCTGCGATCTTCCAGAACCCGCAGCAACTTGGCCTGCGTGCCGATCGGCATCTCGCCGATTTCGTCCAGCAGCAGCGTGCCGCCCTCGGCCAACTCGAAGCAGCCGGTGCGGCGCTCCAGCGCGCCGGTGAACGCGCCCTTCTCGTGGCCAAAGATTTCGCTTTCCATCAACGTGTCCGGAATAGCGGCGCAGTTGATGGGGACGAACGGCTTGCCGGCCCTCGGGCTGAGCTCGTGAATGGTTCGCGCCGCCAGCTCCTTGCCGGTGCCGCTTTCGCCCGTAATCAGAACCGAGGCGGTGCTGGGAGCCACCAGCTCAACCAGCCGGAAAACCTCCTGCATCGCTTTGGACGCGCCTACCAGCGAGCCCAATTCGCCCTTGTCCCGGAGTTGCCGCTTGGCGACCTCCAGCTCACGCTGGGTTCCGCGCTGGCGTGCCGCATTCTGCAGGATGGCGCGCAGCCTCGTCGGATTCACCGGCTTCTCGATGAAATCGTAGGCGCCCAACTTCATCGCCGCGACCGCCGCATCGATGCTCCCCTGCGCCGTCAACAGGATTACGGCAACCTCGTGCGGCTGGGGAGCGATCTTCCGCAGCAGTTCCATGCCGTCCATGCGCGGCATGCGCAGATCCGTCACCACGATTCCGGGGCTCCATTGCAGTACTTTTTCGAGCCCCTCGACGCCGTCACCCGCAACTGCCGTGCAGTATCCCCAGGCGGATATCAACTCAGCCAGCCCGGTCCTTTCGTTTTCCTCATCCTCGACGATCAGAACCTTCTCGGAATTCATCAACTTGTACAGCCTCTTTCAGGGAGTGATTCACCCCAGCCTAAAGTCTAGACCTTGTTGCATAAATGGCAGTGGGTAGGGCACGGCTTCAGCCGTGCCGCCCAGAGGCCTAATTAATAAGGACCGGGCTTTAGCCCCTGAGGGAACAATCAATATCTCGGAGAATTCTTTATGCGACCACCTATAGCCCGCCGCACCTTTGTGAGATGCCGCCGGCCTTCGCGATGTAACTTTTTCCGCCACGTTCAGTGTATTCCAAAGAGGCATTGCAAAGTGAAAGGAGGCGGGGTGTCCCAGGTTCCGCGCCGCCAAGCACCGGAGTGTAAAGGATGTCATGGGACTGAACGGCGAAGCCGGAGGGTGGGGCTGTTCGCCCTTGCTGTGACGCCGAACACGGAGAGAAATCGGAAGTCAGAAGCCCCTGCGCCGAAAAGCATAGCGCAAGGGTAGGGCACTCGAAATCGTTTTGATTCAGAAAGGGTGCGCCTTCGACACCCACGATCAATCAGGATGATTACCATCGTAACCGCAGCTTTCATCTCCGCTTAATACCCGCTTGCGAGAATGCAGCGCATGCGGAAATACACCGGCAATTTTGCACGAGGCCACGGCGCCGAGCCTGAAAACGGTTCTGCCGCGGCACAACCGGCTTTGGCGGACGGAGCCGCCAGCGGCGGTTCAGGCTCTCACCAGCGGCTAAGACTTTCCTTTCTG
>Ga0181533_1000149_pt1 | contig 87617 bp, 71 predicted proteins | sample PEATcosm2014_Bin_45_FD_119772 | JGI IMG/M metagenome (GOLD analysis project Ga0181533, IMG submission 119772) | Peatland microbial communities from MTU Mesocosm Facility, Houghton, MI, USA - PEATcosm2014_Bin11_60_metaG | ecosystem: Environmental > Terrestrial > Soil > Wetlands > Peat | place... | reverse complement strand
CTCAAACCCGTTCGCCATCGCCAGTGTCCGTTGCTTCATCGCTCTCGAAGTCCTCCGCTGTGTCTCACTCTATCCCGAATAGCAGTGGAAATCAGAGAACTTGTTCAGAGTCTCCCTAGCTAACACTTGACCGTTGTTTCCAAAGATCGTATCGACAGCCGAGCCGTTGGTCTGGACCGTGAAGACGACGCCATCAAGCGTCCCGGGGCCAAACAACGACGTAAGGGAGCCCGTAACCGAAGTCGTCGTGAACGAGCCTCTAAACGATGGCGTGGTGCTCCCATCGGAGAACGCGCTGAAGGTAATCGTACCTGTCAGTGAACCCGTCCCGTCCGTTAACGCAAAGGAGAAGTTCACGGCCCCCGACATCAGATACCCGTTGCTGCCCAGCGTATTGCTGATGAAGAGAGGAGTGGCCGCATTGTAGTCCATCTCAAAGCTTCCGGGCATGCTGAATCCAATGCCTGCGGTGCCGGTCGTGCAAGCGTTGGCTCCGCAAGTGCCGAGAAAGGCTACATTGGCACCGGCGCCGTTGCCGGTGAATTGAATCGAGTCGGCGAGGCCGTTTCCAAGGAGGATGTTGGTCTGGGCATGAACGAAGCTCGTAGCCAGCAACATCGAGGCGAATAACATTAGCATTAGAATCCGTTTGTGCATGTAAGTTTTCCTCTCGTGCCAAATCGTCCGATACCAGGGCCTGTTACTTGACAGCGTTACGGCTTATTCCGGCGTTTTCGTATCCAACCGCCCAGTGCGCATAGTCCACTGCCAAGCAGCGCTATACTTGCCGGCTCGGGAACCACGGAAGACGCGGTTCCACCAGCAAAACCCTTGACGGTGCCGCTGGTGGTGCTGGCAATCTGGGTAGCAAACGCGTATCCCGCAGCGTCCTGCTTAAGTAGCTGGCTGACGCTGGTAAAACCCCCGGTAGCAGTAGTGGTGACCGTGAAACTCAGCGACGTTCCCTTATCGCCCGTTGTGCTGTTCGTGATGACATAGCTAAAAGTACCAAACGTGCCGGCCGCCGTTGAAGAAGCACTGCCCCAGGTTCCGCCATTTCCGCCGCCGGAACTCGATATGCTGGAAATAGCTATCCCGGGAGCGGAGGTGTTGAACGCGAAGATGGCCGAGTTGGCCGTGCCCTCCCAAAGTTGATAGTTGCCGCTGCCGAGCATGGTTTCGGTGACGTTAATCGCCCCCGCGCTGAGGGTCATCGTTACGGTTGCGTAAGGAGGTCTCACCGTTCCAGTAGAGCAGTAAGACGGGCCGGATCCACCGCCGCACAGAGTGGTATCACCCAGCGTAAGACTGTAGTAGGCGGTATCCGCCGCCGCGGGAATCGCGCTCAGCAACCCTAAGAACAACACTACTGCCGCAACCCACACTCCAGCTCTTGAGTGCACAGGTTCTTTCCTCATGTCCTCATGGGGGAGGAAATCTGATTTAAAGCACGATTGTTGCCATTCTCTTACCAATCTGGAGGTTTCGCAAGTTACTTAAGTACAGCTACTTAGGGTGGCCCGGGAAGTCTGCTCCACCGTCCTCCGCACAAATTCCCGATCTTTTCCTGTTCCAAATGTGCAATCGCTTGCACACCGGGCGCAAAAGATCAGTTGAGTTTTGCCAGCGCCTGCCGAGCATCCGTTGCGTCCTCCGCGGAAAGTTTCATCCGGAGTGCGGCCTCCAGCTCCGATTTGGCCTTCGCTTTCTCGCCAGTTGCTGCCAGGACCATGCCTAGATGATAGCGGTAGGTGGCGTACTGCGGCGCTTTGCGCACACACTCTTGCAACAACGGTTTGGCGCTGATAAAACTGCCTTTTTTGTACTGCACCCAGGCCAGTGTGTCGGTAATGGAATCGAGTTCGGGCATCAGTTGCTTCGCCTTTTGTGCCAACCCCAAGGCGACATCGAGATTCCCACCCTGCTTGGTATAGACCCAGGCCAGGTTGGAGGCGGCGATAGCGAAGTTCGGGTTGATCGCCAACGCCTGCTCGTAGTGCTTGCGAGCGGCAGCCAAATCACCCTTGTCCAGGTAGAGATTGCCTACGAGAGTCTCCAAGGGAGGGAAATTCGGCCGCAAGGCCAACGCTTTTTCATAGCGGGCGATGGCCGCATCGGTCTGGTGCAATTGCTGGAGAGCGGAGCCCAGCGTCAGGTAGGCGGGGAAGAAATTGCCGTCCAGCTCAATTGCCCGCTCCGCTTCCGTCTTGGCTTCCGCATACTGCTGCCGGCGCGACAGAACGTTGCCGAGCAGATAATGGGCCGAGGCGGAATTCGCATTGGCGGTGACGTACTGCCGGGCGCGTGTGAGTGCCGCGTCGCCCTGATTCGTGTTCTGCAGGAATCCCAGATACTGGCCAAAAAGCTCCGGATTCTTGGGCTGAAGGCTCAATGCGGCCTGGTATTCCTTGTCCGCCGCCGGCATTTGTTTCAATGCCGCCAGCACCTCGGCCATGCGAATGTGTGGCCAGGGATCGGATGGATCAAGCCGCTGAGCCAAGGTGAACTGTTCCTGGGCGTGCGCCATGTCGTGGGCGCGGAACATTGCCGCGCCAAGCAGCAAATGTCCGGCGGGAAGCGCTGGATTGAGCTGAATGCAGTGCTGTGCATAGTCCCGCGCAATCTGAGTATCGCCAAGCGAGAGATGCAACTCGGCGAGCGCTTTCCAGGCGAGGATCATGTCAGGCGAGGTTTTAATTGTGCTTTGGAATTCCGCTCGCGCCTGGCTGGTTTCTCCCTTGCTCCAGTGGGCGAGGCCCAGCGTGTAATGCGCCACCGCGAGATCCGGCGTGTCGGCCACCTGGCGTTGCAGTTCGGCCAGTGCTTCGTCCAGCTTGCCCTCCGCCATCATGATCCTGGCGCGAAGAACGTGTGCCATAGGGTCCTTGGGACTCTCGGCTAGCAGCTTGTCGTCGAGCTGCTTGGCTTCGGCGGTCTTGTTGGTCGTCAGGTAGAGGTCGATAAGCCGGTTCTTCAGTTCCGCATTCCGCTCGTTGGCGGCGATGGCGCGCTGATATACCTGCAGCGCCCGGTCGGGCTGCTTGATGGCGGAATAGAAGTTGCCGAGCGCGATCGCCACCTCCGGCGTGTTGCCCTTTAACGCTCCTACCTTCTGCAGTACCGTCTCCGCCTCGGCGTTCTTATTCTGCACGGTCAGAATTTCCGCCCAGAGGAAATACAGCGGCGACGCATCCGGATTGTTTGCCACGCCTTGCTGCAGTACGCTCTCGGCCGCCGGCAGTTGTTTTTGCAGGCGATAGTAGTTGGCAAGGTTAGCGTATGCCAGAGGAAGCTTCGGATTCACCTCGGTGGCTTTACGCAGTATTTTCTCGGCATCGGAGTAGCGCTGCAGCGTGATATCCACCAGCCCAAGATTCACGTATGCGGCGGCATCATCGGGCGTCAGTTCGATAATCTTTGCGAAGGCCTCGTGAGCGGCTTCGTTCTTCTGTTTGCCGATATACGCCGTGCCGAGCAACTGGTAGGCGGCGGTGTTCTTCGGGTCTTTTTCGAGGATGATCTTGGCCGTTTCCTCGGCTTTGTCATAATCACGAGCCGCGGCGTAGAGCTGTCCGATGCTGAGACGCGCATCAAGGCGGTTGGGATCGATCGAGACAGCTTCCTGCAGGGCGCTGAATGCCTCATTCCACTGGGAGGACGACATATCGGCCTTCGCGAGCTGGTAGTACGCCTCCGCGAAACGAGGGTCGAGCTTCAGGGCGTTGCGGTACTGAAGGCGCGCCTCCTGGAACTTGCCCTGTTGCATGTATTCGTTGCCACTCTCCAGGTATTTCTTCTTGGCCACTTCCGGATTCTTCTTGCAGCCGGCGGCGAATCCGAAGAGTGCGGCAACCAGTAATGCGCAAAGCCACCGTGAACGCATGTTTATAGCCCTCCCTTGAGGCTCACTTAGGAATAATCTGATTCAAACTGGGTATTACCTGTTCGGCAAAGGACACCGCCAATTGCCGTGCTTTGTTTTGATCGCGCCCGAGATTGGCGGTGACCCTGACCAGGGTCGCGTCCGTGCGATTGAGCCGGATAGCATCGATCACCATGTAAACCTTGGCCCAGTACTCGCTGGAAATGATGCGGCCGTGGGATTGATACCAGTAGAGAACGAGGAGTTTTTCCCGCTCATTCTCGACGACGTACAGGTTCACCGGAACCGCGCGCCCGTCCGGCACATGCAGCACAATTTCGGAAGCCTCCATGGGCTGCCATCCGGTGCCGGGAAGACAATTCTTGGGCGAGTGAATCGTATCTCCCGTCTGCTGGCTCTTGTAGTAACCAATGTAGAGCCCGACGCTGTCGCCACCAGGCTTGAAATAAAAGCGGCTGATGTAGGTATCCACACCCGCCACCGCCGTGATTCGGTCGGTGAGCGGCTGGTCGAAGCCATGCCAGTCCTGGATCTCCAGCGGGAACGTCTGCAAAGGCCGGCTCAGCTCCGTCACCGTGCCATGTGGAAGCTTCGCCATGGCAACGGTTGCAGCCAGCAATAATGCAATCGCGATCCACCAACGCCGTGCCGTCATTTTGCCCGCTCCTCGCCCGAACCCCGGCGCAGCATCACGCGCAGCAGGCTATGACACGCCATCAACATCATGATGGCCACCAGAAACAGAACGATCCCCGACAGGAAGTGCGACGTGCCTTCCACGGCGGACATGCCGATGTATTCCGAACCAATCGCCGCGAAGATGACTCGCGCCGAGTTGCTCAGCACCGCAATCGGAACGATCAACAGGCAAAGCAGCCAGCGCAGCCATGTCCTGTTTTCCGAGAGATAGCCGTAAATGATGGCGATGGTGAGCAATGACATCAGTGAGCGAATGCCGCTGCAAGCCTCAGCTACCTCGAGCCGGGAGCTTGGCAGCACCAGTATGTTCCCTTCGCGGAAAACCGGCATGATGTGACTGGCTTGCAGCGCCGCCGCCGCCAATTTGGAGGCAAAAAGCTGCAAGGGAAACACGAGCTGATAGTAAATAACGCCCGGGATCGGGATCATCAGCAGCAGCGCCGCGAGCGGGAAAGCCATTCTCTTGACTATGGGCCAGCCATGCAGAAAGAGCAGCAGGCCGACGATTACTCCCAACAATGAAACTCTTGCCAGGAATAATTCCGCTCCCAGAGATCCTAGAAATAGCACTGCAATCGACCCCAACAAGACCACCAAGCCAGCGGAAGTGGGCCGCGGAGCCAGTTCCGATAATTCTCGGCGACGCTCCCACAATACGTAAGCGCAGAACACTGGAACCAGGAAGCCGTGCGAATAATTAGGGTCGTCCCACCACTGCTGGACGAGCACTCGCAGAACGGGGAAATAGAGCAATACCGCGGCAAGGCCCAGCAGCAGGGCGCGCCAGTGCTCGACAATGTGATTCAGGGGAGGTCCCCCGGCAGGCCGACCCAGCTTCGAGCCCGCGCCCTCCTCGAGCATTGCTTCCTGTTTTAGCATCTGCACACGTGTGAGTAAGACGTTACCAAAGGTGCATTCCTTTGGCCAGTATTAAAGGCAAACCAAGATTTGTAAGTAGCTGATTCTACTGAAATTGTCTAATGGTCTGCGGGAGTCGCGCAAAGCTGTGTAACTTTCGGGAAAAGTATTTCTTGTCTGCCCGCCTGAGCGAGGGTGCAGTTTGTGCAAAAAGCTGGGGCACGGCCAGCGGCCTCACAAGAATTGAGAGACCGTAAGATGCCCGCTGCAAGCGATTGCAGATCCCCTGCGGAGCGGACATCCGCCGCAGTTCCCGCCGGAGTGGAATCATGCGGACGGGCATCAACTGGTCGCGGACCGCAAACGGCGTACCCTTTCAAATATCCGGGTCCATTTGCCTCGGCTCAATCCGATGGTTGCTGTAAGCAGAGCCAAGAGTGTGCATTGCCACGCGAGCGCGAAGGCAAAATGAGCCAGGTCGGGCGAATGGCGCCACGGCTGCGCAAGCGCGCAGACTGCGATGAAAATGATGGCGACCAGCAGGGGAGGCCCGATTCCTTCTTTGAAGTATCGGCGCGGCGGGATGGCGGCAATGTGAAGCGTGTACCAGGGCTGTACGAGCACCTGAATAGCGATCATCGGAACTGCCGTTCCCAGCGCGATGCCGATCAGTCCGTAGCTGCGGCCCCAGTAGATGCTCAACCCAAGGTTGGCCAGCCCCTCGGCCAGTGTCCACCATCCGCGAAGCCGATGGCTGCCCTTTGCGAGCAGCAAATCCACCGACGGTTGCTGTCCCAGCATGAGGCAGTAGCCGGCCAGCAGCACGACCAGCAAGCCGTACGAAGTGGAGTATGCGTTGCCCACCCAAAAACGGATGAGCGGTCCCCCATTGACGAGCAGCATGAGGCTGATGAAGACGCTCAGCAATGAGGTCAGCCGCGTCGCCAGCAGGAAATACTTCTGCAAGTCCGCTTGCTTCTGCTGTCCTTCCAACTCATTCATTACGCCGGCAAAAGGACTGGCAAGGGCCAGCGCCAACTGGCGAAACAGCATCACCAGGCGTCCGGCAATGTTGAAGGGCGTGATCAGCGCAACCGTGAGAACCCGGCCAATCACGATGGAATCGACAAAGAAGCGCAACTGATCGCCGGCCGTGCCCAGGAATGCCGAGCTGCTGAATCCCAGCAGTTGGCGGATGCGAGCCAGTGTTATGTGGCGAGTGTGAAAAGAGAGAGCGGGATCGGCGACGCGAAGCAGGCAGGCGCTCACCACCAGAGACAGCAGTGAGGATGCCAGGGCCATGCCCGCTACGAACAGAACTCCGTGGTGCATGTGAAGGGCCGCGACAATGAGCAAGGCGCGTACGAGACCGCTGCCGGCGCTGGTCAGGTTATAGAGATCGAATCGCCGCGCCGCGCACAAGTAAGTTCCCAGGAACTGGGCGCAGAAGCTGACTGCAACCGACGCTCCCGACAGGATCAACAGCCCCCTGAACGTCCCCGCGGCATCGCCGGAGATGGCGAACAGGGATGGCAGAATGAACAGCGAAGCGCATGACAGCAACAGGATCACGCCGGCCAAAGCGAGCGAGAACGCAAAGCCGGAGGCGAACGTTTCATCCAGGTCGTCGCGCTGCTTTGCGCCCTGGTAGCGCGCCACGAACCGGAAGACGGTGGTCCGCATGCCGAAGTCCAGCAGCCAGGAAGAGTCCAGCAGGGACGTAACCAGCATCCACATCGCAAAGTAAACGTCGCCCAGGTCGTGAACCAACAACGGCGTCAAGACAAAGGAAAGCAGACCGTTGACGACCAGCCCTGCCCAGTTTGAGACAACACTGCGCAGTGGCAACTTCGATTTCGGGGCTGTCGTTTTGAGTGACGCGGCGGTCATCGGCTCCTTCGCCATCGTTTCATTCGCGGTCGTCGCTTTCATTGCCCCAGGGGCTAGCAAGCTGCGGAAAAACGCGCCGAAGCAGGGGCCGCCGACACGCGCCGTAGTTGCGCGTGTTGGGGCAGAACAAGCGAGGCGCTATGTGCTGTGGGCGCGCCAAGATACTTGTACAAGAGCTTATGGAGCCACCTCACCTGAAATCTGTTTTTCCGCAGCCTGCTAGACGCGGGAGCCAGCCGGGCACTCCGTGCAACAGATGATGGATAATGTTGACCGCAGCGCCTTTTGCAGCGCGGTAATGCTGTAAGACTCCGAAGCGCGTGTGCGGGCTTTCCTGCCCATTTGCGCGCGGCGTTCAGGAGCGTTCAAAAGCTCAGCCGTCGCCAGCGCAAAGGCTTCGGCCGTGTCGGCAAGCATAATCTCACCCGGAGCGGCGAACTCCAACCCTTCGGCGCCGAGCGAAGTCGAAACCGTAGCCTTTTCCATGGCCGCCGCTTCAATGATTTTCAACCGCGTGCCACTGCCGATACGCAATGGAACTACGCAGAGCGTGGCGGCTGCAAGCTGTGCCGTCATGTCCGGCACCTCTCCGGTAAACACCACATCCTCGGCCCACAGCGAATTTTGGAGTTCCAGCGACGCGCCGCGGCCCGCCACTACGAAACGGACGCCGGGCACGAGCCGGCGTACGGCAGGCAAAACCTCGCGCACGAAGTAGCCGACCGCATCGCGATTCGGATGCCAATCCATGGCGCCGATATAAAGCAAAGTCCGTCCGTCGTCGCCGGGTGCGCTAACTGGGGCGAGGGGCCGGTAGCGCTCGACGTCGATCGCATTGGGAACCACGCATACGGTTGTCCGCGGACAAAGCTCCCGAATGATTTGCCGGTCGCGTTCCGAGCAGGCGAGGACGGCGTCGGCGGCAGCGCACACTCGCACTTCCCAGCGGCGCACGTTGCGGGCTTCCAGGCGCACATACGCGCGCTTCACCGGGTTGCGTTCGTAGGCGGCGTAGCGCTCCATGATCTCGTAAGTGAGGTCGTGCTTATTCAGCAGCACCGGCGCATTGGTGCGGGATGGCAAATTGCCGAACATGTAGATGTCGTCGCAGATCACCGCATCATAGGCCGCGTGGCGCAGTTCGGCTAGCAATGCTGCCGCCATCCGCGGCTGGGAGAATCGCTTTACTCCGAACGGCGTTGCCGTGGCGGCCGCACGCAGGCGCGACAGCAGATCCCACGCCACGTGCGGGCGCGGCTCCGGCACGGTGATCACCCGTTCGCAGCAGCGTTCGGCCTGCGGCAAATGCGAGCCGTCCTCCGGGCCGGCGAACGACGCCAGCGTCACGCGATGGCCTTCGCGGGCGAGCGCCAGCAGCAAACTGCTGTTTCGCACCCGATGTCCCTTGTTTGGCGGGAACGGGAATGCCAGCGATGTGAACAGGATGCGCATACGCCTCAGTTGCCGCCCTCGACGACTCCGAGCTTCCGCAGCACCTGCACGACGGCGCGAATGGGATAAAAAATGAAGTCTTTTTCCAGCATGTGCCGCACGAACCAGCGATAGCGGGTCATGTAATCCATCGCCGCAATGGCCTTGTCGAGTATGGCGGGCTCGAATTGCGTAGCGTGCCGCGTCCAGTCGCCGTCGACCTCGATCCCCGCCGGGTCGAAGATGCCGAGTTCTTTCCACGCCGTCAGCAGCAGGTGGCGGCAGCGGCTGGGCTCGAGCCTGGCGAGGCGCATGGCCGTGGCGTCAAGCGCAACCGAGTCGCGGCTGGCCAGCAGCAGATCGAGGCGACGCGGCTTTCCGTTGGCGGGCCCGCGGCCTTCCATCGCGATGATACCGTCCATAATCGCCATGGCGGGCTTGAAGATCGCGTGCAGTTCGGCCAGCATCGGATCGAGATAGCGGTGCAACAGGATGCGGTCGTATTGCGGAATGCATCCCCATTGGTTTTTGATGGCGCCGGTAAAATAAGTGAGCGCGTGCGTCTTCAGAACCGGGAGCGTGATGAAAGCGTCGCAGCGCAGCATCAAGGCGGGCAGTTTGACGAGTCCGGCTGGAGGAACATCCACTTCAACCTGCGCCTCTTCGCTCAGGTTGACAAGCTTGACGCCGAGCCGCAAGGCAAATTCGTTGTACCCCGAGGCCTCGAACGCCTCCCACGCGCTCTGGCGCAGACCATCGGATTCGACGACATAGACGTTGCTCGTGCGCGTCAGCAGCAGTTCGCACACCGCCGCCGCAATGCGCGGGTCGGTGTTCGACATCGCGCATTTTTCCGGTACTGCCGTGCAAAGATTTGGTTTCACCACGACTGTGCTGTTGGGTGCAACCAGATCGCGCCACCCGCAAAGCTCCATGCATTCGCGGACGGTTGCCGCCAGCGACTGATCCGTAACCCCGCGGATCACGACCGTGCTCTTCGTCTTTGAGGCATTCGGGGCAGCGTTCATGCTCTGCTTCCTGTAACGAACTGCTCGTAGTTTGCGGTTATCTCGACGGCTGCGCCGCCGCTCTTTCGGAGAGCAATCCTGTTCGCCTCAACCGTGACTGAGTTCGCGGAATTCATTTGTTTCCTGCCGTTCGCGCAGCCGCCTTCGGCTCCTCCAACGAAGCGCCGCTGAACGGCATGCCGGTGCGCCGTTGCCAAAGCTCGCAATAGAGTGCTTCGGTCTCGCGTACCTGGCGCGCAAGGTTGAAATGTGCTTCGACCCGGCTTCGCCCCGCGGCTCCGAGGCGCGTTCGCAAGCCTGGATCACGCAAGAGCCGCACGATTGCCGTAGCCAGGCCCGATGCATCTCCAGCCAACACCGTGAGTCCGGTCTTCTCGTGGATGACGACCTCGGGCGTGCCGTCAACGGCGGTAGCAACCATGGCGCGTCCGGCAGCGAGGCACTCGATGGCTGTCAGCGGCAATCCCTCGAAGAACGAAGGCAATACGCAGACGTCAGCGAAGGAGAGCCAGTCCTGCACCTTCGATTGATACCCCACGAACCTGACGGACGCGGTGAGTTCGAGCCGCTGAAGCTCCGCTTCCAGCGCCGGGCGCAACGCTCCTTCGCCAACGCAGACGAGGCGAGCGTGCGGAAAGTCCCGGAGAACATCCTTAAGAGCGGCAAACAGAACGGTGTGTCCCTTCTGCGGTTCGAGTCTGCCCACCAGCAGCAAGACAGGATCGCTGTCGGCAAACCCAAGCTGCCGTTTGAGCGCAAGTTGCGGCGGATACCCCGGGTCGAACTTCTCGATTTCGCAGCCGTTGCGAATCAGGTGGATCTTCTCCGCGGGCAGACGCTTCTTCTGGATCAGGTAACGCCGGTTGGCGTCCGAGACCGCGATATAAGCGCCGACGCAGCGTCCGGCGAAGCGGTCGATAGCAAAATTTGACTTCCAGCCGCGCCGCCAATGCTCGCGAATGTGCGGAGTTTCGACGACGGCGGGAACGCCGGCCCACGACGCGATCGGCGAAGCCAATACGCTCGAACGGAAGCCATGGGAATGCACGATCTGGATTTTTCTGTTGCGCAGGAAGGACGCGAAGCGTGCCATGGCACGGCAGTCGCGCGGCCAAAGAATAGAGACCGGCATAACTTCCGCGTCGGATGGAAGCTCGTTACCCAGCAACTCCAGCAGTGCGGGTGGACAGGCCAGCGAAACCGCGAATGCATCCCGGTTGAGCCGTTGCATGAGGCCGAGCATGTGCTCTTCCGTGCCCGCGCGAACCGTCGCATTGGTAAACATGCAGACCGGCAGCCTGGCCGGTTGGGAGACTTCGATCATGACACGGACTCCCGCATATACCGGTATACGTCTCTTACGGTCGAGGGCGGAGTTGCCGGTTCGTGATTGGTGAGAAAAACCGCGTCTGAATGCGGATCGTCCGGGTGGTATCCATGCATGCCGGCAGGCTTCCAGCCTCCGGAGCCGTTGAACCCGCTGTTGGCGATCAGCGTTCCCGGCTCCATCAGCAGAATCGTTTCGCCGTAGCGGTTATCGGGGAAGAACACGCCCAATTGCCGCAGCTCATCGTCAGGCAGAAGCCGGCCGCAGGGCACGCGCCGCAAATAATCGGTGATTGCCACGCGCGCCTGCCCGGAGAAGAACCAGAAGCGTGCCATGGTCGAATCGTACACCGCGAGGTAATCCTGCGGCATGCGCAGTCCGCACGCGCCGATGTCGGCGGCGAGATCGTAATGCCGGCGCACGGGCGTCATCCCGTGGTCTGAAAAGAGAAAAAACTTGGCCTCCCGATCGCGCCGCAGCGCGGCTTCAAACAGCCGCTGCAAGCTTTGTTCGTACCAGGACAGCTTGCCGGCAATCTTTTCGGGATCGTTGCAGTGCATGTGCAGGAAACTGTCCAGCTCGCAGAGATAGAGAAAGAAAAAGCCGGCTTGATTCCGCGCAACGTCCGTGGTTGCCTTTGCAAGAATCTGGCGATCGGTGGCGTGCTGATAGGAATAGACGCGATAGGGAATTTCCTGTCCGGCGAGTTCGTCGAAAATGGAAGGCGTGGCGCCGAGGCCGCCCCGTTCGTAAATGTTTCGCTGCTCGGTCCAGTTGAACCATGGCAGCAACTTCGGACTCACGCAGCAGTCGAATCCCGGACCCAGGCCGAGCGCGCGGCGACCCAACTCCGTCATGAACCGCCGCCCGAGGCGGTTGTCCAGCAGGTCCTGGGGGAGAAAGCTCAAGCGCCGCATCCAGCGAAACGGCGAGCGCTCGGGATCGTAGTAAACGAGATTCCATATTCCGTTTTGCGCCGGCGACAGACCGGTGAGAATCGAGGGGATTACGCCGGAGCTGAACCCTAGTTGAGTCCGCAAGCCCTGGCGGTGCGGGAGAACCTCACGCAGGAACGAATTATTCTCGATGAGGCTCCAGCCGAGAGCATCGATCAGCACAAAAATGTGAAGCTGTCGCGGCCCCTTCATGGGTTCTCCTGCAAGACCGCAACTCCCAGCCACTGCGGGCGGACCCGGAGCACCAGCCGTTTGGGAATGAGCAGCGCAGCCTCGCGCAACGATCGCCGCACGAGCGGCAGCATCGCGCACCCGACCAGGTCGCGGAACTCGCCGAGCGTCGTGCCCTGGTAGATTGCGAAGCGTCCCGCGGACGCTTGGCCCGGCCGGCCCGGCCAGCTTCGCGATGAAAAAATAAATTGGAATCCGGCCGCGTGAGCCGCTCCGATCAGGCGGCGGTTCAACAGTCCATAGGGAGCCGAGAAACAGTCGACGCGCCGTCCGAGGTTCTGTTCCAGCATCTCGCGCGAAAGCCGAAGCTGTTCCGCCGCGGTCCGCGGGCTCAGTCGCGAATAGTCCACATGGTGATGCCCGTGTGACTGGAAAGACATGCCGGCCTGTTGCATTTCGCGTATCTCGGACCAGCCGAGACGGCCGGGGTGGCCGACTTCGGCGGTGTTGACGAAGAAGGCCGCGGGAAAGCCGTTCTCCACCAGCAAGGGGAATGCGACACGATAATCGCTTTTCAGCCCGTCGTCGAAGCTGAGAACGACAGCACGGTCAGAGCGCAATGGATCGGCGATGGCCTGCGGATGCAGCGCGCAAAAATGCTGGCTCCGCAACAGCTCCAGTTGCGCGCGGAAATTGCAGGCCGGAAGGCAGTACTTGTCTCGCGCCTGCGGGTCGCCCGCTCCGATTCCGTGGTAAAGCAGCACTGGCAGGCCGGGAACCGATGGCCGCAGTCCCGCTATTGCACTCGCTGCCATGCACTCTCCTTACGGCCGGTCAGGCATTGCAGCAGGCCGACCAGAAACGCCAGGTTCATGGCCACGAGAAAATAACCGACGAGCGCAAAGCGCACTTGACGCAGCCGGTGGCGGAAGACGAATCCAACGGCTGCCCACGCAAAAATGATCATTTGCAGCAGCAGCGATACGCGATAGAACGGGTTACCCAGCAGGAACAGGTTGCTGGCGAAGACCAGAATCAACAGCAGGGGAACAATCCAGCGAAGCAGCTTGTGCGACACAAAGGCGAAAAGGGTGAAGCCGCGCAGAGGCACTCGCAGCAATGACGACAGCGCAAGAAAACTGCCGGTCGCAATGCGCACGCGCCGCTTGAATTCGCCGGCGACCGTGGGTGCGGGATAGTCCACGGCCTTTGCTTCCGGATCGTAATGCACCTTGTAGCCCAGGCGGCGGGCATTCATCGAGGTCACGATGTCGTCCACAACGACGCCTTGCCCGGGCGGGGCATAGGCGCTGCGGCGCACCGCATACATGGCGCCACTCGGCGTGAGCGTGGCGCCCAGGCGGGCCTCCATCAACCGCAATACAGTTTCATATTTCCAGTAGACGCCCTCGGTCTGCCGCGATTCCGCGCCCGCCTCGAAGAGCAAAGAACCGCATACCAGGCCGGTCGCCGGGTCGGTAAAGTGGCGGACCAGCTTTCTCAGCGCGTCCGGCGAGAACATGGTGCTGCAGTCGGAATGCACGAGCAGGTCATGGCGAGCGCGCTCCAAGGCCACGTTCAGAGCCGCGGCCTTTCCGCCCCGTTCAGGTTGGAACACGACTTCGATGCGCGAGTCGGAGATTTGGCGCAGAATGGAGTTGGTCCCGTCGCTGGAACCATCGGAAACGATCACCACTTGTAACTTGTCCGCCGGGTAGTCGAGGGCCGCGATGTTGCGGATTTTTTCCTGAAGATGTTCTTCTTCGTTGTAGGCGGCGATCAGCATCGATAACGCCGGAAGCTCCTCCGCCGAGCGGTCGCCGCGGCGGCGGTCGCGGCGGTTCATCAGGTAACGCAGGTCGCGCGACATCTGTGACAGCCCGTAACAAACGAACAACAGCATGGGATAGCCAAAATATGTGTAAAGAATCCCAAGCAGCGACAACCAGAAGATGAACCCCGCGCAGGCTGTCATCGGGCACCCCGGCCGAGCAATAGTATCTTGACGGTTTTGAAGATGACCAGCAGATCCAGACCGACCGAAAGATTCTTGATATAGAACAAGTCGTAAGCCAGCTTTTCGGCGTTCTCCGCGATGGTGGCGCAATAGCCGCGATTGACTTGCGCCCAACCCGTGGCCCCCGGTCGCACACTCCAGCGCAGGTTGTAGAAAGGAATCTCGTCCGCCAGTTTCGCCTCCTGCTCGGGCACGAACGGGCGCGGACCGACCAGGTGCATGTCGCCGCGGAAGATATTCCACAACTGCGGCAGCTCATCGATCCTGGTTGCGCGCAGCCAGCGGCCTACGCGCGTGCAGCGCGCGTCGCCCTTCGCGGCCGGCCGGTCTCCATCGACTCCCTCATACATGGAGCGAAACTTGTAAAGCATAAAGATCTTGCCGTCTTTTCCGACGCGTCGCTGGCGGAAGATAACCGGTCCCTTTGAGTCAAGCTTGATGGCAACGGCAATCAGCAGCATGAGAGGGAAAGTCAACAGCAAAGCCACGGCGGAGAAGACGAGCGAGAAAAGCCGCTTGTACAGCAAAAAGGGACGCGACACCTGAAATCCGGGCGAGAACAGCAACATGCTGGGACGCAGAGAGTCGAGTGAAAATTTACCGGTGAGGACCTGGTAAAGCTCGTTGCCATCCTGGATTATGACTCCGCGCTTCTTCAATTCGAGCAGGGATTCGACCGGCAGCCGTCCGCGCCGCTCCTTCATCGAGACGATGATTCTGCGCACTCGCAGCACCCGCGTGACGCGATCGATTTCAGCCGCGAAGGCCGGCATTCCCGGTTTTTGCCAGGAACTCCAATCCTGATCCTCCGAAATATGGGCAACCACTCGGATCCCGAGTTCGGGGCGGTCGTGGATCTCCTTCAGCAGGTCCTGCGCCAGGATGCCGTCTCCCAGCACGAGCACCCGCTCCATGAACGCCGGCCATGTGCTGACGAAGCTGAAGAGTGTCCGCCAGAGCACGGTCACCGAAGCCGCGGCGAGCGCTCCGGCGCCAAATACGCCCTGTTGCAGCCGCATCGCCGGAAACAACGAATACACAAAGGAAAGAATAAGGCACACCGTGCCGAATACCTGGATCAGGCGAGTGAAGACCTCCCGCTGGCTGCGCAAAACCGTGGAGTCATAAAGATCGAAGTAATACATGCACAGGATGAAAACGGAGACGACCAGCGCGATCCTGGCGCCGCCCTGTTCATAGCCGATGAACATCTCCGCATTGAACGGCCCCATTGCCGCGATGATCGCAAACACGAAAGCCGCCGCGGTCAGGACTGCTTCCGAGGCGCCCAGCAAGACCGTGCGAGCCGGGAAATACGCATTGAGAAAGCGAATCACTCGCTGCTTTTTCCTTTGTCCGGCTTCGCTACCGCCTTCTTCTTGCTAGGCTTGACAGGCTTGATAGGCTTGCCGGAGTAGTACTGATCGTAGTAGTTCACTTGGTTGAAGTCGGATGCGTCGTTTAGCACGACCCCGACCAGCTTGGGGCTATCCATGGTTTCCATGGCTTGCTTCAACGCGGTGCGAGTCACGATTCCTTTGCGAACCACCAGCAGAGTTCCGTCGACCAATCGCACCCACAGATTGGAATCAGCCATGGGCAGCAGCGGAGGAGTATCGATGATGACCCAATCGAACTGCTTGGAGAGTTCGGCGATGGCATCGGCCAACCGTCCCGATTGCAGCACTGACGCGGGATGCTGCACCGGAATGCTGGGCAACAAGTACAGGCTGGTTTCACCGGCGCGCAGCAGGAAGTTGCGAATGGGGTCTTTGCCGTTCCACCACTCGTTGAGCCCGGGACGCTTGCCCAGACCGAAAATGCCGCTCAGCGCCGGCTTGCGCAAATCTCCCTCCACCAGAAGCACGCTCTGCGACGAGCGCTTTGCCAAGGTCAGCGCCAGGTTCGCCGATACCAAAGTCTTGCCTTCGCCAATGACGCTGCTGGTGACCTGCAAAACTTTCAGCTTGGTGCCGTGACGCAGATTGTTCAGCCGCGCCACCAAAACGCGAAACTTCTCGGCCCCGAGTCCGCGCTCGTCCGCCATGGCCACCAAGCGTGCGGAATCGGCGGTCTTGAGATCAATCGATGGAATGGGCCCCAGTAGATCCGGGGGAGGCTCCTGGACCGCCGGCCATTCGGCGGCCGAGGCCTCCGGGGCCTTTGCCGATACTTCAGTCGCCGACCCTTCGACGGGAGCGGGGTTCGGCAACTTGGGGTCCTCGACGGCCACGGTCGCGATCGGCGCAGCCTCCGGCAGTTCCGCGCTTTCGACCGCCACGGGTTCCGCCGGCAGAGGCGCGCGTGTCGGGATTTCCTCAACCTTGACCGTCGTCCACACGGAGGGCGGCAGATCCGAGACCTTTGCCGACTGCTGAAGCGCCGCGGCGGGCGGAGCTTCCGTCTCCGTCTTTTGATCAAGCTCGGATTGCCGAAGGGCGTTGAAGATACGGCTCATCGGGTTCTAACTCCGGAGCTGGAGTGCTGTTGTTTAATTGCCGCTGGCTCCGGATCAGGGTCCAGCAGCCTCGCCAGTTGAAGCAATGCGTCCACAAGAGCCTTCCGGTTACTGGGGGTTTCCTGCGGGGCGGGCGCTTGATCGTCATGCGGTTGGAAGACTACTCCAGGGTCAAGCACGACACGAGACTGAGGCCCAGGCACAAGGTGAGGTTCCACCTCGAAAACAGTTTCAGCGTCCGTTACCAGCGCGGGCTCCGGTTCCGCCGGCATTTCCGGTTCCTTCGGCATCGCGGGTATTGTCCAGGTCTCCTGGTGCGATTCCCGCGCGCCGTTCACGCCGAGGCGCAGATCGGTTGCGACTTCCTCGATGATCGCGGGGCTGACGGACCTTTCTCGTTGGGCGTATGCGTTCACCAGGGCGGCATCGCAAATGTTGTTGATCAGTCGCGGCGTGCCGCGGGAATAGAAAACGATGCGGGCCAGGGTTTGCGGAGGAAAGATTTCCCGCAGGCGTCCGGGGGCGCCCGCCAATTGCAGCCTTCTGTCGATGTAGCCGTGAACGTCGTTTTCATCGAGCGGATCGAGCCTGCAACGCAGGGCGACACGCTGCTTCAGTTGCCGCAGATAGGGCGAATCCAGGATATCGTCGAGTTCCGGCTGGCCAACCAGCAGGATCTGCAGCAACTTGTGTTGTGCGGTCTCGATGTTCGAGAGCAAACGGATTTCTTCCAGTAGTTCGGCGGACAGCAGATGAGCTTCATCAACCAGCAGAGCCGCCGTCGAGCCGCTGCGGTATACCTCCATCAGGAACTGATTCAGTTGCAGCAGCAGGTCGGAGCGGTTGGTTTTCGGCTCCTTGATCCCGAAATCCGCAACCACGTGCCGCAACAGATCGTTGGTGGAAAGCAGCGGGTTAAAGATGAACGCATGCGTCACCTTGGAGCGCCGCAGCGCGTCCAGCAGGCAGCGCAGCAGCAGCGTCTTTCCGGTGCCGACCTCGCCCGTCAAGACCACGAATCCTTTGCGCCGCCGGATGCCGTACGTAAGATTTGCCAGCGCCTCGTTGTGCTTCGCGGTCCCGTAGTAGAACTGCGGGTCGGGACCGACACCGAACGGATTCCGCGCCAAGCCATAGAATTTTTCGTACATGGCTATCCCCTATAAAAAGTGAAGACGTTAGCGCAGGCCATGACAATAAAGATCAGCACGGCACCGCACCATTCCAGAAACCGCCGGCGGTGTTTCCTGCGTTCGTCGGCGGGCGTGGTCAAGTGTGGAATACCGGCAAGGACGCGCACGTTCGTCATTCGGGTGATGTCTTCTTCCTCACGGATGCGGTCGTCTAGGAACTCGGATAGGAAAACCAGACCGAAGCCGGCGAGGAGTCCTGCGATCAGCCCCAGCAAACTGAATCTCACGCGATCCGGCGAAAACGGTTTGTGGGCAAGACTGGGCGGATCAATGATTCGGAAGCCCTTGCCCTGCTGCCGCTTTTCCAGGTTGGTCGCCAACTGCGACTGCATCTGTTTTTTCAGCAGCGAGTCGTAGTTGGCCTTCGACTGCTCATAATCGCGAGTCAGGTCCGTGAGCTGTTGCTCGCGTATGGGCGTCGTGTTCAGGCGGCTCTGGTATGCGGCGATCTGCGTTTGCAACGCTTGCATTTCGCGGCGCGCATCCTGGATTTCCTGTTCGTTTGCTTTCAACTGTCCTTCCAACTGCAGCATGGGCGCCATCGTCTGTAAATCGGAGGAGCTGCCCGGCGACTTTTTCCCGTCATCCCCCGGCGGTTTGGCCATTTCCGCCTCGATATCACTCTTCAGCTTTTCGGTCTTCGCGATTAGGCCCTTGAGGCGAATCACGTCGGGATGCTTCTCCGTATAGCGTGTCTGCATGTCGGCCAAATCGGCCTTCATTTTTGACAACTCGCGCTCGACTGACGGCAGTGTATTGGCGCCCGTTTCGCCGCCGGTTCGAGCCGCGCGATATTGGCTCAACAGCGTTTCCATGTAGAGGCGTTGCTCCTGCGCCCGGTTCAGCGCCTGGGCAAAATTGTGATAACGCTCCTGCAAGCCGGACAGGATGTGAACGTTGCCGTCCATCTGGCTGGGAAGTTCGCCCAGGTAGCGGGTCTTGAACTGCTTAACCTTGGCCTCCTGCTCGGCCAAACTCGTGCGCGCACTGTTCAGTTCGCTGGAGAGAAAATCAGTAGTGTTTTCCGCGCGTTGAGACTGCTCCTGGATATTTTCGTCGATGAATAGGGAAGTCAGTTGCGTCGCTATCTGCTGCGCCAATGTTGGCGTGGGAGCGGAATAGATGATGCGAAAAGCCGTAAGCTGCCCGCGCTTCCCAGGCGCCTCCACAAGCTGGATCTGGATGTCCTTGCGCATCTGATCGACGAGACCATCCGGGCCGAGCCGCTTCCGCTGGTTCGTGTACAAATGAAACTTCTCGATGATTCGCTCCAGCCTCGTGCGGCTCAGGATCTGCTGCGTCATGCTTTGCAGTTGTTCCTGCAAATCAATGGAAACGTTGGCGGTCACGTATTGCTCCGGAACTTTCTGTTGTTCCACCAGGATGAGGGTCTCGGAACGATACACGGACGGCAAGAGACGGCTGGCCCCCCAGGCCAGGAGCCAGCAACAGAATAGCGAACCGATCAGCCACCAGCGCCGGCGCAGAAGGACCTGCCAATAATCATGAACCGTTAGTGCCGGCCGGGTATTTTCCTGCTCGAACATGTCTTACCTGCCCAAACCTTTCAGGAAGTGAAAATCAACCGTGATCTGGACCAGCCCGTGATTCCCCGGTATAAAGCCAAGCCCGCTCCCGGTTTGGCGTACGTAGGCGCCATCCAGGCGGATCGAGAAACTTCGTTTGATAGCGCGCGACAGGCTGCCGCCTGCCCAAAGCGTCTGGAAATACGTGCTCTGATTGAGCATATCGAGCTGGTCCTGATTGTCGACGCTCAACCGGACTTCCGAAGTCCAGCGCTTGGTAATCCGCGAACGGAAAGCGGCGCTGCCAAATGTCATGACATTCGCATTCATCAGTCCGCCACCGGTGCTGATGCGACGCGAGAACTGGAGGGTAAGAGCGTCTTGCGTTCCCGACCAGGCATACGTCACTCCGGCTGAAGGGTGCCAGTTACGTTGAGAGCTGGAGGCTTCGAGGATCACTCCGGGAATGAGCAGGATCGGGGTGACCGCGGAACTGCGCGAGTATTCCGGCCCCCCGAACACCGTCAGCGTCGAGTGTGGCGTGAGCCGCAGCGTGTCATACACAAGGAACGCCGGCGCCCGGACACGGGATTGCTGCGAGCCGTAGCTGTAGATATCGGTATAGGCAAGCTGAACTCCGAGAGTCTGCCGCCTGGAGAGCTGGTCCGACACGAAGATGGATCCGTTATAGACTGTGGAATTGATGAGAGACGCCGAGGGCAACTGCGTGTTGTCGGTGCTGCCGTAATTAAATTGCTGGTATCCGCCGGTGATGCCGATAGCGGTATGGGCGGTCATGCGATAGCTGATATCGGCGTTGGTTACATAGCTTGTCCTCTTGGAAGAGGGAATGACCCCGTCGTAGTTCGGGCCGAAGTATCCGCCCAGATCCGGCAGCAGCGCCACTCTGCCGACGGTCTCGAAGGGGTTGGTGGAAATACTGTAGTCCTGCCGCGCGTGCAGGGTCAGGCGCGGAGTCGCCTTCCAGACCCCATCGGCCGCCGCGTTGTGCGTGAACAGGGCGCTGTCTGTCGAGTGTTGGCTGACACTCACTCCCGGCGTGTAGCTCAGAGTCCAGTTCGTGGTCGGAAATGTTTGCCGCAAAGCGATGCTGGGCTGGGCGAAAAACCTGACGTCGCTGGATGTGCTGCCATTCGCATTCGTATATCCCCCGGTGTCGAAGCTGGCCCCGAACGAAGCGCTACCGAACAGAGCGTTCCTATAGTCGGGATCGCTCTGGGTTGTCAATGAAGGCGCGTCACCGGTGAGATGCGACGTGTCGGCCTCCGGCGTGAGGTGCAGAGCAACTGCCGGCTCCTGCGCCTGCGCGGCCAACACCGCGAACAGCAACAGGCATGCGCCAAATTTGACCCGCATTGCCAAGCCACTCCTTCCTTTAGGGGACAACGATCGTGTCCCGTGCCGTGAGCATGAAATTCTCCGCAGTGTTGCCGCCAAGCGCCTTCTTGTAGTTGAAGAGCAACTTCTCGGTGGTTCCATCGCGTTTGGTCCGTAATATGTACATCCGCTTCACTTTCGCAAAGTCCTTGAAGCCGCCCGCCATGGCCAGCCCATCCAGAACGCTCAGACGCTGCCCCAGCGGATACGATCCGGGTCGTGCCACCTCGCCGACAACGGTGAAGTACTGACTCCGCGGCTCCTGCACAATGACCGTGACTTCCGGATTCTCCATGTAACTGCGCAACTTCGCGACGATGGTCGCCTGCAACTGGGCCGGGGTCGATCCGCTGGCGACCAGGTCCCCGATCAGAGGCAATGAAATTTTTCCATCCGCCCGCACCGGAAGCATCCGCGACAGCTCCTGCTCGTGCCATACATTGATGACGAGCACATCGCTTTCGCCAATGACGTAGTCGGCACTATTCGGCTGCGGCAATTGCACCGTGCCGGCCGGGGATTCTTTCGCCGGCGTTTCGGATTTCACTTGAGCGCCGGCGCACATGGGCACAAACAGCGCAAGCGCTCCCAGCAGCAGCAAAATCTTGACGCAGTTTTTCATTCTTCCTCCGTTCCCCATGCGGCTTCTAATTGGGGCTGGCGTCTCGCCGGCCGTTGATTCCGGCTCTCTTCAACTTATAGAGCAACGAACGATAACTGATCTGCAGCGCGCGGGCGGCCCGCTTCCGGTTCCACTGGTTAGCCTGGAGCGTGCTCAAAATGATCTTGCTCTCCAGGTCCTTGACCGCTTCGCGCGTAACCTGGCCCAGAGCGATCGAGCTATCGGGCGCTATTTCCATATCGACGCGGCTCATGGCGCGCCATCTCAGCTCCTTCGTGATGACATCCTCGGTGCCCAGCACCACATATCTCTTCATCAAGTTTTCCAACTCCCGGATATTGCCCGACCAGGAGTGGGTCTTCATCAACATCAGGGTGGCGGCGGACAATGGGGGGACTTTGCGCTTGTACTTCTCGCTGTGAAGCGCGATCAGGTAATCCGCCAACATCGAGATGTCGGCCACGCGCTCCCGCAAGGGCGGCAGTTGCAACACTAAACCCGTGATGCGGTAGTAGAGATCTTGACGAAATCTGCCACTGGCGACTTCCCGGTGCAATTGCCGATTGGTGGCGCAAATCACGCGAACGTCGACCTTTTTCCCCTCGCTGGCGCCAATCCGGCAGAATTGCCCGTCCTGGAGCAGTTGCAGCAACTTGGACTGCAGCGACAGATCCAGTTCCGAGATCTCGTCCAGGAAAAGCGTTCCACAGTGCGCCATCTCCACCCTGCCGGGTTTGGAATCGAAGGCTCCCGTGAAGGCGCCTTTCTCGTAACCAAACAATTCGCTTTCGACCAGGGTGTTGGGAATGGCGGGGCAGTTAACCTTGACGAACGGCCCGTTGCTCCATACCGAGAGCTGGTGCAGGTACTTGCAGATTAGTTCTTTCCCCGTCCCGCTTTCGCCTTCAATCAACACCGGTATGTTGGTGTTGGCAATCTTCTGCAAACTCTCTCGAATTGCAACCATGTCGGGTGTGCAGCCGAAGAGAATCAACTCGGGGGGAATCTCATCACCGAAGGGGTGCACATTCGCTGCGCTTGATTTCATGTAACAGGCAAGTTGCACTTGTTGCACCAAAATCATGCACCCGCCGCCGGCCTGTCAAGAACTGTGCAATGCGATTGTAAGTAGCTGAATTGAAAGAATGAAGAGTGCATTTCCCCCAATCCATCGCGAATCGAAGATGGCCGGCAGGCGGGCGCTGGCCGCCGCCGTAGGAAAAGTTTTTCCACGGAAAAGGGAAAGAGTTTGCCTAGACTACCGTTTTGGGAATTACGTTTTTTCCATTATTCTGCAAACCCTTGCCCACAGCGCTAAGTGTGGTATGTTGAACTTGTACTGCTTCTGCAGCTCTCCCCCAGAGCATAGAGGTTTGTGTGCGCTGCATTGTCAGCGTAAAGGCGAAAGACTATGTCGTCACGGATAGTGCTCTCAGGCGGGGAGAGTGAGGATCGTCGCAACGTAGGCATTTCCAGCGCCGTGCACGATCTAAAGGCTCCACTTGCCATCATTTCCGGTTATGTCAACCTGCTGATCGCGGGCAAACTGGGCGAGGTGAATTCGCGTCAGTTGAGCGCACTGCGTGACATCTGTGCGAGTTCGCGGCGCTTGGAGCATCGCATTTCGCAGCTCTTGGTCTTTGGCTCCCAACAGGCGAACCGGCTTACCCTTTCTTGCGAACGCGCCGACCTGAAAGTCTGTCTCAGCGCAATTCACGAGTGCTGGCTGCCGGCGTTTCAGGAGAAGGGCATCGACTTTGAGTGCAGAATAAGCCCTGCACCGCTGACCTTCGAATTTGACGCCCAGAAGGTGGCACAGCTTGTTTCCAACCTGCTGGAGAACGCACTTCGCTTTACCCCGCGCGGAGGGACTGTCTCGATCACGGCGATTCCGTATTGCTGGGAACGGCGCAGCCTTGCCGCGCTTGTTGCGGTGGAACGCAGGGTGTCCCGCAGCAGCGATCCCAACTCGGCCAAAATCATTGTCGCCGACAGCGGCCCTGGGATTCCGGCGGAGAATCATCAGGAGATCTTCGACGAATTCTTTAGTTTGCCCGCGCCTGGAGTTCCCACGGGCACGGGTCTCGGACTGACGATTGCGCGCGAATTGACCGTGGCGCATGGTGGAAAGATCTGGGTGGAGAGCATGGTTGGCTGTGGCAGCCACTTCTGCGTGCTGCTGCCATTTTCTCCGCAAAGGCCGCGAAACCCCGATTCTTCTGTAAGTGGTGAGCCGAAACGAAGTCAGGGTGTAAGGAAAAGCGCACACGCGGACTGACACATGCCAAACCTATTACTGGTGGATGACGATGTATTGATGCTCCGGTACCTGCGTACCGTACTGGAGTGCGAGCAATATCAGGTAGCGACTGCGTCGAGCGGCGTCGAGGCTTTGCAGGAACTGCGCCGCCGGCCGCTGCCCGATGTGGTCCTTTTGGATCTGATGATGCCCGGCATGGATGGCCTGGAAACTTTGGAACGGCTTCGCGAGATTGCGCCTTCCTTGAAAGTGATCATGTTATCGGGGTCCAAAGGATCGCGAGAGGTTGTTCAGGCAATGAAGTTGGGTGCGCATGACTATCTTTGCAAGCCTGTTGTCCAAACCGAGCTCATGGCAGCGTTGAAGACGTGCCTCGAAGTTCCCCCGGAAACGCCGGAGAATCCGGAAGTGCTGGAAGAATTGAGCAGCGATAGCTTCTTCCTCGCCGCCTCTCCAGCCATGCATAAGGTTCACGAGCAGATCCGGCGCATCGCGGAAGTTGATGTGCCCGTGTTCATTACCGGCGAGAGCGGAACGGGAAAAGAAATCGCTTCTCTTTTATTGCACAAGCTTTCTTCCCGTGCGCAGAAGAAATTCCTCAAGGTCAACTGTGCCGCTATTCCGGAAGATCTGCTGGAAAGCGAATTGTTCGGATATGAGGCTGGAGCCTTTACCGGGGCTACCCATAACAAGCCCGGACACTTCGAACTTGGCGACCGCGGCACGATTTTGCTGGACGAAATTGCCGAAATGCCGCCAAGACTGCAGGCAAAGCTGCTCCAGGTGTTGCAGGAACAGAAGTTTTTCCGCCTGGGGAGCAAGTCGAGCGTCACGGTTAACATTCGGATCCTGGCGGCTACCAACGTCGACGTCGAAGAAGCGATCAAGCAGGGCAAGCTGCGACTCGATCTTTATTACAGACTGAATGCCTTCAACGTCTGCCTGCCGCCTCTGCGCGAACGGCGCGAGGAAGTTGCCCCGCTGTTCAGGCACTACATGAAGCGGCTGGCTTATGCCTACAAGCTGCCGCCACGTGCGCTGACGGATGGTCTTCTGCGTGCTTGCATGCAACACGCGTGGCCCGGAAATCTTCGCGAACTGCACAACTTCGTCAAACGGTACCTTGTCCTTGGGGACGATGTAGCGATGACCGCCGAGTTGTTTGCCCAAAATGGGTCGGCGGATCGAATCGCCCTCGCCCGGATGCAGGGGGCCAACTCCAGCGACCTGAAGAAGATGGTTCGCGAGATCAAAGGTGAAGCCGAGGCGGAAGCCATTGCGCAAGCCCTTGAGCAGACAAACTGGAACCGCAAGCAGGCGGCCAGCTTGCTGAATATCAGTTACAAAGCGCTGATGTATAAATCGCGGCAGTATGGCATTTTGCGTCCCAAGGCGTCGCCTCAGAAACTGGTGGCGCTGAGTGCGGCAAACCCGGAATCCGCCCGGCTGAGCGGGGAACAGACAGTGTCCTGATTTGGCTGTTGCCGTCGAGTCGGTTGCGCCTGGAAGTTATTGATTTTTGGCCAAGATTTGTAAGGTTGTGGACAGGCGGTTGTGCTGGGGCCGAATCGAACGGCGGTTGTTACTGAGGTGAAGAGGTTCAGATGCGAAGATCGTTCACGTTGGTTGCGTTCCTGGCACTGGTTGTCACGGTGGTGTTGGGTGTGCAGCTCTGGCATTTGTACAACGTCGACGTTCTAAACATCACTCCTCCGAAGTTTGACTTCAGAGCGGCGCGAGAGACCTATCCATTTTCGGTTGTCCCTGGCGGAGTTTACGACTGGAAAGAGCTAACCGATTCCATTAGGCATGATCCGGTCGCGCGCAAACATTACGAAGGCATCGATACAGAACGGCTGTGGGCTGAGCGAGTTCGCAAACCGATGGTCGCTTACGTCTCTTACCGGAAGGGAGACAAGGTCTACTGGACGGATCATCCGGTCAATATTTCCGAAGGGGAAATCCTGCTCACAGACGGCAAGAACCTGGTGCGATCGCGCTGCGGCAACCGCGTCGAGATGAAGAAGCCCACACCATTGCCGGGTGCCATTCCACCGCCTGAGCCACCGCCGCCCGATATCGTGTTTGACGTTCCCCTGCCCTCGTTGATGCCGCCGACTGTGGTTACGCCGCCGGTTCCGCCATCGACCGTTACTACGAATCCACCCGACCAGAAGTACTGGAGACCGCCGGTCTGGTGTTGCGGACCCTCCCCGCCTCCGGCCACGATACCGGAACCGGGGACTTTGGTTTTAGTTGGTGCGGGTATGCTTGGGCTCGTTAAACTTATTCGGCGGAGCTAGCCAGTGAGCAGAGATTTTGCTTCGTTCCGGCTGCTTCATGGGATACCTTTAACGAGACTTATGCCCCGATGGTAGATTTCACATGCCGAGAATCTTGATCGCCGACGACTCCCGGGTTCAAATCCATATCTTCTCCGCTTATCTTGTGGCAAAAGGATTCACCGTAGCGATTGCAGTGGATGCTTTGCAGGCCTGGACGTCGGCATTGCGGGAGACGCCGGACGCCATCGTGCTTGATATCAATATGCCTGCCGGCTCCGGAATCGACGTCCTCAGAAAACTACGGATGTCTACCAAAACACAGCAGATTCCGGTCGTGGTGGTAACCGGAGCCAGCGACCCTGAAATGGAACGCATTGCCAGGGAGTTAGGAGCCGCCGAGTTTCTCCATAAGCCGGTTGATCTCGGACAACTGCACGCGATTCTCGCGCGATTACTGCCTACGGGCGACGCATCGACCGCACGGTAGTCACCTCACAATCGGAATCAGTTCATCGAGAAAACGAAGGTGCGTCTCAATTTGATTGACTTGTGCTGTCGGCAAGTGATAAATGACATCGAATTCCGGTTTTCGCGAAAAAGCACGCGGTAAATTACAAGGGGGCACAACTATATGGACCGTCGGGATTTCTTGTGGACTGTTGGCAGTATGTCTTCCATGGCGCTTCTGGGCGGCGTGGGCTTCGCTTTAGACGATAAGAAGCTGGCGGCACCGGCCAAGAACGTCCAACTGAGCGCGGCTTGGTTGCCGAAAGGGGATACATCCTACACGCTGTTCAAGAGGATGATCGAAAAAGCCACGGATTTTTCGTGGTTGAAAAAAGGCGACAGCGTTCTTATTAAGCTCGCTTTGAACTCCGGTAATCCATTTCCTGCAACCTCCGACCCCTGGTCGCTGGATTGTTTGCTCAAGGTATTGAAGGAGCATGGTGCCACGAAGGTCTATGTCGGCGATCAATCTGGCGTTCGCAACGTTTACTGGACGGCGCAGGGACAGGTAAAAGGCACTTCGCGGGCCTTCGCCCAGTCCTCGGGGCTTTTGGCTATTACTGAGAAGAACGGTGCGACTCCGGTTTTCTTCGAGGAGCGTGGCTACGGGGCATACATCGAGACCTCGCCGATTGGCGAAAATCACTGGAAGCAACCGTTGCGCATTACCTCGTTCGTTAACGAGGTCGATCACATCATCTATCTGCCGCGCCTGGGTTCGCATGGCTTCGCCGACCTTACGTCAGGCATGAAGATCGGTGTCGGCTTCCTGCGGGAGGACAGCCGCAAGGTGTTCCACCAGGGCGGCGCGAATTACTATCCGATGTACGAGGAGATCAATGAAGTCCCGGAGATCAAGTCGAAGCTGAGATTGGCGGTCACGTCAGGCCGTTCGGTCATGACGCTGATTGGGCCTGACGCCGGCTATGTCGTCGAACCGGAGTCGGCTCCGATTTTTGCTTCGGAAAACCTGCTGGCGCATGAGATCTTCGCTTATGCATTCCTGGAGTACGCGCGCGCGACGATGACGCCGAAAGACGTTTCCGACCCGAGCATTGGACCGGGAACGCTGTGGGAAGTGCAGAAGAATCGGACAGCTCGCAACCGGGGCTTCCTGAAATATGTGTGGAACCTGCCGGAAAGCGAAGTGCCGGAAATGCTGGTCTTCCAGCCGGGCGACATCTACAAGCATCCGGCGATCATGAACTACATTCGGCTCAACGGTCAGCAGGACGTTAAGTTCTCGGTGCTGGAGCTGAACGAGAATACCGACAAGAAAGCGAAGCAGTACATTCAGGGCCAGTTGAAAGTCTGACCTCGGCTTCGCGTCGATGTGTGAAAATGACCTGCTCTTCGCAAGGGCAGGCCATTTTTTGCGTCAATTCCAGAGTAGGTATATCCGCCCGGCAAGATAAATTCGGAAGCGTCATCCCGACCGGAGCGTAGCCGGGGTCCCCAGCAAACGCCGCTGTTGCGTTTGATGGGGTGGGGAGCGGAGTGGAGGGATCTTGTGTTTTCCGCAGCAAAACAAACAAAGGATTCCTCGACTCGCGACCAGGAGAGCGATGTGCTAATTGTCGCATAGCTCGTGAGCGCATTGCGGCAGCACAGCTTAAATGCTATCAAGGCAAGGCGTCGCTCGCTCGGAATGACGTTCACTCCTGGGACACAACATCTCTGTAGCTGCACCAGCCCTATTCAAATCGCCAAGTGAATCCGGTGACGAGGCCAAAGGGATAGCCGGGTGTTCCGTGCACGCGCGCTTCCACCGGCGCGGCCGGGGTGACGCGTGAATCGAAGAGGTTCTGTGTTTCGTAGTAGCGCTTGTTGTTTAGGTTGTCGATGGCAAGATTCCACTCCAGTCCGCGGAGCAGCTTCTTGGTGACCGCAAAATCGATCACGTCCAGCCCGCTGGCGAAGGCGCGTGCCGAGGAGAGCAGAGGCGGAGCCGGGGGAACCGAGGTGTCATCGGGATTCGTAAGCAGGTAGCGGCTGATGTGGCGATAGCGCAGCGAACTGTACAGCCCTTTCCAACTCGCAAGCGTCAGGCTGGAGTTGGCGACCGTGTGGGGAGCGCTGTCCACATACTGGCGTGGCGAAGTGCCCAGGAAGAAGGCATTCGAGACCTGCGTGATGCCGGCGTTCCAGCTCAGGTGCGTGTTCAATTGCACGGAGGTCTTCGCCTCCCACCCATACGAGCGGCTCGGCCCCTGGTACTGCATGGTGCCGTTATCCGGATCGTAGACATCCTCGTGCTGCCGGTTGATCAGGAACATGTCCGTGCTCAAGGAAAAGCGCTTCAGGTGGTGCGAGGTTCCCACCATGTAGAAGTCCGTGGTTGCAACCTTCGGCGCCGCCGGGTCCAGTGCCATCCCACGCGCGTCCTGGCTGGTGACGGCGCGTCCGTAATTCAGATGGATGGCAAGCGGGATGCGCTCGGCAGGCGTATACACGATGTTTACCTTCGGCTCCGCATTACCCGCGTAGTTCAGACCGCTGTTAGCGGCGACGAGCCGGTCCGCCAGATTGAAGCGGAACTCGTCGTAGCGCAGGCCCGCGTCGATGTGCAGGTGCGGAAAATCGATCCCTTGCTGCGCGTACACCGCCTCGTTCGTAATGTGTACGTTCGACTCCGTCCACGGCATGCCCGGCACAGGCGCGATGATCTGCCGGTTCTGGTCGTGGAAGAGGTCAACGTTGATCCAACTGTCGAACAGGTTGGCTCCGGCCACGAATAGTGTCGGACGCCCCCACAACTTCCCGGCGTGGATGTACTGCGCACTCGAACCCTCCTGCAGACGCGAGTCGTGCTGCTGGATGCCGTCTCCGTGCACCGGGTCATTGAGATAGAACGTGAAGTCCGAGAATAGGTCGAATAGCGAGCGCGTAGCGAATCCATCGACGCGCAGGGTATCGTTCGGGCTCAGATCCTTCTTGTAATACGTACTGGCTGTTCCCACGCGGACCTTGCCGCCGTCGCTCGGGTCCATGTATCCAAAGCGGCCGAGCTGCCCGGTGGCTACAAGGTCAAGCGGGATCTGCCCAGACGAATCAAAGTTGTTGCGCCCGCCGTTAAACTTGAAGCCGAGCGACTGCGTGTTATCGAGCTTGAACGTATAGTTGCCGGTAAAATTGTCGCGCACATAATGCAGAGGATTCTGGAACGGGCCGTCGGTGTATGCGTGCTCCCAGGAGAGGAAACTCTGCGCATTCTCCAACTTTGGACTCCACGCCGCAAACGTGCGGTAGCCGCCAAAGCTGCCACCCTGTGCACGTAACGTCCACTCATTTTCGAGACGTTCTTTCAGGCGGATATGGACGACGCCGAGGGCGGAAAAATCTCCATACTCGGCGCTAAAGGGACCATTGATGATGTCGACGTCATCGACGAGTTCGGGGCTGAGGGACTTGAGCCAGCCGAGATAGCCTTGTCCGTGGGCCTGGGTGGCCTGGTTCTGCGGAACGTCATCGACGAGCACCTTGAGACCGCCGTTCAGGCCGCCGTGGTCGAGGTTGAATCCAAAGCGGCGAACCTCAAGCGACTTGCCGCCGCCTTCGTGTTGGCCGGCGTTGATGCCGCTGTCGAGCGTTTCGAAGAGCTGGTCGTCGCGCAGAAACAGCGTGTTCTTGTAGATGGTGTCGTTCCGGCGGTCAATCGAGGGGTCCGGGGCCGTGGCGGTGATCACGACGCTCTGCCGGAGCTGGGGAATGATTTCGCGAACTTTGATGACCAGGGCAGTGGATTCTTGAACGGCTGAAAGCTGGTACGTGGTTGTCTGCAAGAACTTGCCGGATACAATAAGCACTGCGGGGCCCGGCGGTAATTCCAGCGTGAAATGACCTTGCGCGTCGGTAAGTGCCGTGAAACTGCGCTTGCCGGCGGTTGCGGTTACCATTGCTCCGGCAATGGCCTCGTCCTTTGGGTTCAGGACAAGTCCTGCGACGGTTCGATGGCTCTGTTGGGCGAAGAGCGGAATGGGGATAGCGGTCAGCAAAAGCATTACCGCGCACAAGATTACGGCCCGGGCTTTCATGCCAACATCTCCCCGACAGATTCGGCAACGGATAACGGATCGTTTGTAACACGACTATAAAATTCGTGCTACTGTATTTTTCACACTTCCGAGTGACCGGCATCACCCTGTGGGTGGTTTCGCGAAACTGGTCAAGAAGCGTGCTGAAGGAGAGTGTGACGTATGGCGGAACTGGTGCGAACCGGTGTCTCGATTGAACGGGAGCTACTGGAGCAATTCGATAAGGTCATTGCCAAGAGAGGGTACAGCAACCGCTCGGAGGCGTTGCGCGACCTGATCCGGGAAGCCTTGATTGCCGAAGAGGTGAACGACAACAAGCCGGTCGTGGCCACGCTTTCCATGGTTTACGACCACCATCGTCCGAACCTTTCCAACAAGCTGACGGAGACTCAGCATCACCACCATGACAACGTGCTGGCCGCCACGCACGTCCACCTTGACGCGCACAACTGCCTGGAAGTTGTGATCATGAAAGGTCGAAGCGGCGAAATCAAACATCTTGCCGACCACATGCTGAGCATGCGCGGGGTAAAGCACGGCAAGCTTGTCCTGACCTCCACGGTCGGGGACGAGTGAGTGGCTGCCGGACGACCATCGCGCGATAACCATTAGCTAACTCGCAGGTGCTCTGGTGCTGCGCAAGTGTGCTATACTCCCGCCACCAGACTTGGGGATGGGTTGGTTCACAAGGTCAGCCAGGTTGCACAGTAACCGGGCGCGAAGGTGAACTACACTTCTCGGGCAACAGTATTTATCTCTGTGTTACATACGCATCACCGGCATTTTCCTGGAAATCATTGGGTCCGAGTGCAAGGGGCCAAAGCGATCTACTTAAGGGGAGAGATATGAGTCAAGCAATAACAGGCCAGCCAACAGCGGAAAGCGTGATGCATAAAGTGTCATGGCGCCTGATTCCTTTCATGGTGTTGTTGTACTTCGTTGCCTTTCTGGATCGCGTCAATGTCGGCTTTGCCGCGCTGACTATGAATAAAGACCTTGGACTGACAGCAACGGTCTTCGGAAATGGCGCCGGCATTTTCTTCATCGGGTACTTCATATTTGAGGTGCCAAGCAATGTCGCGCTGGAGAAGTTCGGCGCCCGCATGTGGATCGCGAGAATCATGATCACCTGGGGCATTATCTCGGGGCTCATGGCGCTCACCACCGGACCGATCAGCTTCTACACCCTGCGGTTCCTGCTTGGTATCGCGGAAGCGGGCTTTTTCCCGGGAATGATTCTGTACCTCACCTATTGGTTTCCCTCTGCGTACCGGGCCAAGATTGTTGGCTGTTTCCTGTTGGCGATTCCTATCTCCAGCATTATTGGCGCGCCAATTTCAACGGCGTTGCTGGGGACCAGCATCCTGGGCCTGAAGGGTTGGCAGAGCCTGTTTATCCTGGAAGCCCTTCCAGCGCTGGTACTTGGTTTCGTCGTGCTGTTCTTCATGACCGACAAACCGGAAAAAGCACACTGGCTGACGCCGGCCGAGAGGGATTGGCTGAGTCGCGTTTTGCAGGCTGAGCGCAAGACGCGCGAGTCGGTTCATCACTACACACTGGGCCAGGCGCTTATGAATCCGCGAGTGGTTCTGTTCGGCTTGATGTATTTCGGCATTGTCATCGGGTTGTATGGATTCAGCTTCTGGCTGCCGCAGATCATCAAGGGATTTGGCGGGCTTTCGAATTGGCAAGTTGGGTTGATCACGATGATCCCCTCCGCCTTTGCCGCCGCCGCCATGTACCTCTGGGGACGCCATTCCGACAAAACCGGCGAACGCGTATGGCACGTCTTTTTACCCGCGATTATCGGAGGCACGAGTCTTGCCATCAGCGGTTTCCTGACAGGCACTCCGGCTCTGGCGCTGGTGGCGCTCACCATCGGCGCAATGGGAATCTATGCCGCCCTGCCGACATTCTGGACTTTGCCCACGGCCATGCTGAGCGGCACTGCCGCGGCCGGCGGCATTGCCTTGATCAACTCGATCGGCAATCTTGGTGGATATTTCGGTCCATCCTTCATGGGCTACCTCAAGGATTGGACGAAGTCACACACCTACGGCTTGATCGGACTTGGAGCGTGCATGGCGATGTCCGGTTTCCTGGCACTCGCCATGGGACACAACCGCGAGTTGGAGAAGAGCGGCATTGCCGAGTTGCAGTCAGACGCGACAGCAGACTAGAGCAGTTTATAAATGGTTCTTTGAAGGGGCGCGGCTTCAGCCGCGCCGTCCTGTACCGATAGGAATGCGGGCTTTAGCCCCTGAGGCGATTCGCCGTTTCTCTAACATCAGTTTATGAAAACAAGCGTAGTGTGATGTCCCGTAAGTTCGCCGCCTAAGTTTCAGGATGTCATCCTGAGTGAAGCGAAGGATCTATGCATTACGAATCAAATACATAGATTCTTCACTCGCTAAGCTCGCTCAGAATGACACTTCGAAATTGTTACGCGAACTTCCGGGACACTGCACTAGCAACTGCTGAAAAACGGGCCGAGCGTCACATCGCCGCCAGGCTTGGAAGCCCCGCCTTGGTTCAGACCTCGACCATTTTCCCGGGGTTCATGCGATTGTCGGGATCGAGCGCGCGTTTGATGGTGCGCATCACGTCGAGCGCCGGGCCGTGCTCGGCTTCCAGGTACTTCATCTTGCCATAGCCAACGCCGTGCTCCCCGGTGCAGGTGCCGCCCATGGCGAGCGCGCGAGTAGCGATGCGCCCCGCCAACCGCTTGGCCTCGGCGAGCTCCGCTTCATTTTCGGCATCAAACGCGTAGACGCAGTGAAAATTTCCATCGCCGGCGTGGCCCACCAGCGTAGCGGGAAACGGTGCGCTGCGATTGTCCTGCTGTGTCTCCATGATGCACTCGGCAAGACGTGAGATGGGCACGCAGGCATCGGTGGCCAGGCCCTTCGAGCCTGGACGGAGCGCGATCGCCGCGTAGTAGGCCGCGTGCCGCGCTTCCCAAAGTTTGTCGCGGTCTTCCAGACGGGTAGCCCACTGGAAGCCCTTGGCGCCGTGCTCTTCGGCAATCGACTGCACGAATTCCGCCTGCTCACTGACATGACGATCACTGGAGCCGTGGAATTCGAAAAACAATGTCGGCGCAACAGGGTAGTCGGTCTTCGAGTAGCGATTGATGGCGTCCATCTGCGCGTCGTCGAGCAGTTCAATGCGGGCGACGGACGCGCCAAACTGGATGGTTTCAATGACTGTTTTCACCGCGCTTTCAATGCTCGGGAACGAGCAGACCGCCGCGGAAACAGCTTCTGGCAGCGGGTGCAGACGCAAGGTCAGGTCGGTGATGACGCCGAGCGTGCCTTCGGAACCGACAAACAATCGCGTCAGATCGTAGCCCGCCGATGACTTGCGGGCACGGGTGCCGGTCTTGATGATGCGGCCGTCAGCCAACACCACGGTGAGCGCGAGCACGTTGTCGCGCATGGTGCCGTAACGCACGGTCGTGGTTCCCGAGGCGCGGGTGGCGGCCATGCCGCCCAGCGTCGACTCGCCGCCGGGATCGATGAAGAAAGTGAGCCCGGTGTTGTTGAGCACCTTGTTCAGTTGTTGCCGCGTAACGCCTGCCTCAACCGTCACATCGAGATCTTCCGCGCTTACCCTGAGCACCTTGTTCATTTCGCGGAGGTCGATTGAAATGCCGCCATACAGGGCGTTGACGTGACCTTCGAGCGAGGTTCCTCCACCGAAGGGAATCACCGGAACCTGGTACTTGGCGCTGATCTTCAGGATCTCGCTGACCTCTTCGGTCGAATGCGGATAACAGACGGCATCGGGCATTGCGGGCGCGTGATAAGACTCGCCGTGGGAATGGTGTTCGCGCTGCACCAGGGCAGTGCTGGCGCGCGCGCCGAGCAGAGATTTCAACGCCTCCACGGCGCTGTCGAGTTGCTCGGCTGGTGCGGACATTACTTGCGGGTTCTGCATATGGGTTCCTAGGTCGAAGCGCTTGACAACGATACACCAGAATTCAGAATACGGGGTGTATCCCGATATATCAGACTGTCATGGCGAGCGAAGTCGAGCCACCTTTTGTCTCTGCTGCTGAAAACAATCTGCTGCTGAAAACAAAGGGTGGCTCCACTCCGCGCCCGAACAGCTTCTTGCTTATCGAATGTAATGTCGGGTACGCAGCTCGGCTGCTCCGGCCACGGGCGCTCGGCGCTCCGGTCGCCAGGACATTCCCTTGGGAGGTTTGGGATACACCAACAGGGGAATTGCTTTAGCCTGTCTCGTACTAAGATGCTCCTGCCCGGTCCCGCTGGTGCCTTTCGGCTTGCGCAATCCGCTCTTCGACCTGCTGGATTGCGTGCGCCACGTTCCGGCCTTCCAGATAGGCAATGATCAAGGGTGTCAGTTCCGGCGCATGCGCGCTGGTGTCATGGGTGAGCCAAGGGAGATCGAAAGCGGTCGCCAGCCTGGGCCAATGCTCGGTGCGCCCCGCGATGACATTGTCATTGGATGAATAAAATGCGAGCCGTTCCGGCATTCTCCGCTCTAGCCGGACGGCGTCGGCCCAGGTTGGAGAGTTGAGGCAGATGACGCGCAGGTCTTCGCGGCCCTGCTCCTGCAATTTCGCCGCCAGCAGGCCGCCGAGACTGATGCCGATTACCACTGTGCTTTTCGGGATATCCCTCTTTTGCAACTCGGCCAGCGATTGCTCGGCCAGAATCTCTCCATCCGCGTGCAGCAGCCTGGGACGCTGAAACGAACTCACGGGCTTTTGCGGGTAATGGTTGCGCAGAAGCGCCTCGATGTCCTTGACGCTACCTTCAGGGCTGCCGCCCTTGCCATGCAGCAGAAGTATGTTGTCGAAGCTCACGACGCTCCTTCCGGCAGCCAGGCAGAGCCCTCGGTCAAACGGAAACAGCAATCCCTTAGGGGCTAAAGCCCGCGTTGTCGTTGGGCCTGGACGGCGCGGCTTCCACCCCAGCAACGGCAAAAGCGGCCGTCGCCGGGGACCCCGGGCTGAAGCCACGCCCCTTCAAAGAACTATTATGAAACAGACCCGAGTTACTAGAACAGGCCCTAGTATTTAGGAACCTGGGGGTCGACCCGGTCAGCCCAGGCGAGAATGCCGCCAGCGAGGTTGCTTGCCTTACGGAAGCCGGCTTTGCGCAGGAAGTCAACGGCTTTCGCACTGCGTACGCCGCTGCGACAGTGGGCCACGATTTCGCGGCTGGAGTCGAGTTCATTGACGCGCTTCGGAAGGTCGCCCAGCGGAATAGGGTACCCGCCCAGATTGCAGATTTGGTATTCGTGCGGCTCGCGCACATCCAGAATAAACACGTCTTCGCCGGCATCGAGTTTGTGCTTTAGCTCCTCCGGTTGAATCTCAGGAACCTTGGCGCCGGCAGCGCTTTCCTCGCCGCGAATACCGCAAAACGCGTTGTAATCGATCAATTCCCGCACCGTGGGGTGGGTTCCGCAGAGGGGGCAATCGGGGTCTTTGCGCAACCGAAGTTCGCGGAAGCGCATTGCCAGCGCATCGACCAACAGCAGGCGGCCAACCAGGGAATCGCCGGAGTCGAGAATCAGCTTGATGACTTCGGTAGCCTGGATTATGCCAAGCAATCCCGGCAACACACCCAGCACTCCGCCTTCCGCGCAGGAAGGCACCAGACCGGGCGGAGGCGGTTCCGGATAGAGACAGCGGTAGCACGGGCCGTCTTTGGTCGCGAAGACCGTGGCTTGTCCCTCGAAACGGAAGATGGACGCATACACATTGGGTTTGCCGCCGCTGAGCACGCAGGCGTCGTTGACCAGGTAGCGCGTGGCAAAATTGTCGGTCCCGTCGGCAATGATGTCGAAGTCGCGGAAGATCGCCAGGGCGTTGTCGCTGGCGAGTCTGGTTTCAAAGCGGCGCAGGTTGATGTAAGGATTGATGGCCGCCAGCTTCTCCGCGGCGGACTGCAACTTCGGACGGCCAACGTCGTTGGTCGTGTGGATTACCTGGCGCTGAAGGTTGGTGTAGTCGACCACGTCAAAGTCGACGATGCCGAGCGTGCCCACACCGGCCGCGGCCAAATAGAGCGCCAGCGGCGAGCCAAGTCCGCCGGCACCGATGCACAGCACGCGCGCCGCTTTGAGCTTGAGCTGTCCGCTCATGCCCACCTCGGGCATGATCAGATGGCGAGAGTAGCGCAGGATTTCATCGTTGCTTAGCGTGAGGGCTTGCGGATTTTCGAGAACCGTGGACATTGTCGAGATCCTGGGTCGTCACTGTGGGCGACTTGAAGCCGTTATCGGCTGGCAGAGCCGCCGGCGATTGACGGAACGATGGAAATCGTATCGCTCTCCTGTACTCGGGTGCTTTCCTTGTTCAGGTAGCGAATATCCTCGTCGTTGAGGTACACGTTGACAAACGCCCGCAGCTTGCCATCATCGGTGAAAAGGTGTTTGCGCAGCTCGGGATTTCGGCTGACCAAGCTGCCGAGCGCTTCTCCAACTGTGCTGGCGGGAAGCTCTACGCTGGCCTGCTTCCCGGCGTATTGCCGTAAAGGGGTTGGTATCATCACTTTCATGTCAATAGTTATTGATGCAAAGTGAAGCCCGGCGGTTTCAGGCGAGAGCTGGGGACCCCGGCTTGCGGCAGCAGATTGCGGCGATTATTCGACCGTGATTTCCTCGTCGTGAAACTCTTTCGTTTCTTCTTCGCCGGCCAGTGCAAAGGAGTTGGTCTGCGCCGCGCGGCCCTGTTCCACGCTGGTGATGACGTAGGAGCAGCCGATCCAGTGGGCCTCGGCGAGATCGGTTGGCGACCAGCGGGCGGGATGATCCGGATGCGAGTGGTAGAACCCGATGATGTCCAGCTCCGATTCGCGGGCCTTGCGCTGGATGCCTACCAGTTCGCGAGGATCGATATGGTAGCGATTATGCGGAGAGTCGACGCGCGTGTTGCCGCAGCGCACCACGGCGCGCACATGTTTGACGCCTTCGCCATTGATTTGACCCAGCAGCACGCCACAGCACTCGTGAGGATAAGTCTGTTCCCCGTGGTGGCGAAGTTCTTCGAATTGCGATTTGCCAATCTTTAGCACAATGCTCACCAAGCGGTGGTTTGAGACTAGCAGGCCGCTGAAAAACGGTTCTCCGAGGTGTCATCCTGAGCGAAGCCGGGGCCCCGGCGACGGCCGCTTTTGCCGTTGCTGGGGTGGGGGAGCGAAGGATCTGCTGTTTGCGCGTGCTGAAAGCAAAGCATATCCTTCGGTCGCGCAAAATCGGCGCGACCTCAGGATGACACAAGTACGAGTTTTTCAACAGCCTGCTGGAAGATATCGCGTCCAGGATAGGCTCGTCTGGCCTCTCGATGGAAGCTGTGGGGCTCAAAACTCTTCCCAGAATCTCTCGCTCAGGTACTTGTCGGCGGCATCGGGAAGAACGGTCACAATCACGGCTTCGGGGCCTGCGCCGGCCGCGATGCGCAGGCAGCCGGCCATGGCTGCACCGGCGGAGATGCCTACCAGCAGCCCTTCTTCCCGCGCCATGCGTTTCATCATGGCGTAAGCTTCCTCGGTGCCAATCCCGAGGTTGCAGTCGGCGACGCCGGGGTCGTAAATCCGGGGAACGATCGAGGTTGGCATGTGCTTGGCGCCTTCGATGCCGTGGAATGGCGAATCGGGCTGCAGGGAGATGCAGAGGATTTGCGGGTTCAGCTCCTTCAGCCTTCGAGCCGTGCCGATGAATGTGCCGCTGGTGCCGAGCACGGCCACAAAATGGGTGATGCGGCCCTCGGTCTGGCGCCAGATTTCGTTTGCCGTGGTGTAGTAGTGGGCGCGCCAGTTGGCGTCGTTGGAATACTGGTCGGCGTAAAAGTATTTGTCCGGCGCGGCGGAGGCGAGCTCGCGGGCTTTTCGTATGGCGCCATCGGAGCCCTCGCCAGGGTCTGTAAAGATCATTTCCGCCCCATAGGCGTGCAGCATGCGCTTGCGCTCGGGAGAAACGTTGGACGGCAGGCAGAGAGTGACAGGGAAGCCCTGAGCCGCGCCCAGCATGGCGTAGGCGATCCCCGTGTTGCCGCTGGTGGAGTCCAGCAGAGTCTTGCCCGCGACCAGTTTTCCGGTGCGGGTGGCCTCGGCAACGATGCTGGCCGCCGCACGGTCCTTGACCGAGCCGCCGGGATTGACCCACTCGGCTTTCGCGAGCACCTGCGCATTGAGCTCGCGCGTGATGTGCTCGAAGCGCAGAAGCGGCGTATTGCCAATACGTTCCAGCGCACTTTGCCCCAATAAGTGGGGGACGATTGCCAGCTTGGCGTGCTCTCGCGACATAACCTATTGGATGGGGAAAGACGAATTGCCGGATCAGGGTTTTTGAGAGCTGCCGGATCGCGTTTTACATGAACCGTCCGCGGCCGTCAGGGCATCTGGATGCCAAGGCCAGTCATCTGATGGCATACGTCTACTCAGGAGTCGGCAATGGCACATCAACACTCGCCTCGTTTTCTGGAGATCGTCACGGACGCGAAAAAGCGAATCCAAGAAGTGACTCTGGATGAGGTGAAGGCAAAGCTGCAAGAAAGCGAGCAGTTCGTTCTCATCGACGTGCGTGAGGAGAGCGAATTTGCCAAGGACCATATTCCAGGGGCGCTGCATATGGGGAAGGGAACGATCGAGCGCGACATCGAGCAGAAGGTTCCGGACCTGAACACGCCCATCGTTCTTTATTGCGGAGGCGGATTCCGTTCGGCTTTGGCCGCCGATAATCTCCGCAAGATGGGCTACCGGAATGTGCTCTCAATGGACGGAGGGGTCCGAGGCTGGCGGGACAAGGGATTTCCGCTGGCGGCGTGACCTGAATTTTTTGAGATTTTCACTTGGGGGACTAATGAGTAATTACGCAAAACCAGAAGCTCTGGTGAGCACCGATTGGGTCGAGGCGCATGCAGGCGATCCAAGCGTTCGCGTGGTGGAAATAGATGTGAACACGGCGGCTTACGATGAAGGGCACATCCCTGGGGCCATCGCGTGGGCTTGGAATTCGCAGCTTTGCGATACGGTGCGGCGCGATATCCTCTCGCCATCGGCATTTGAACAGCTCATGATGGACTCGGGCATCGGCAACAACACAACCGTGGTGCTATACGGCGATAACAACAACTGGTTCGCCGCCTGGGCATTCTGGCAGATGAAGATCTACGGGCACAAAGACGTCCGCCTCATGAACGGGGGCCGCAAGAAGTGGATCGCGGAGGCGAGGGACCTGTCTTCCGTAACGCCAAAGACTACCAAAACCCAGTACAAGGCCGCCCAGGCCGATCTTTCGCTGCGAGCATTTCTGCCGCAAGCGCAGGAGGCAAGCGCGCGGAGCACGGCGGCGCTGGTGGACGTGCGCAGCCCGCAGGAGTTTAGCGGAGAGATACTGTCGCCTCCGGGCCTGCCGGAGACGTGCCAGCGAGGCGGTCACATCCCGACGGCGCGCAACATCCCCTGGGGCATGGCGTGCAACGACGACGGGACGTTCAAGTCGTATGACGATTTGAAGCGGCTCTACGGATCGGAAGGCATCGACGGCAGCAAGCCTGTGGTGGCGTATTGCCGCATAGGCGAGCGCTCCAGCCACACCTGGTTTGTCTTGAAATACCTGCTCGGGTTCCAGGACGTGACAAACTACGACGGCTCATGGACAGAGTGGGGCAACCTGGTTGGAGCTCCTGTCGAAAGGGGCGGAACTCCCGCCGCCAAGGCGGCTTGAACGATGAAGCCGGAAGCCTATAGCGAACGAAAAATCGAACTGAATGGGTGGCAGATTCGCCTGACCTCGTACAAACTCGGCGAGCAATTCCATTGCACCGCGGACAATGTTTCTCCGGGTGCATGGCTTGCGCGCGCGAGAGGCGCAAACCGGCGGGAGGCGGAGCAGCAGGCGCTGGACAAGGCTCGCAAGCTGCTGGCGCGAGCGCACCGCCAAGCGTCGTAGTTTCTAGAATTCCAGAGATGCTGTATCCCAAGAGATGAACGTCATTCCGAGCGAGCGACGCTTCGCCTTGAGAGTATTTGAGCTGTGCTGCCGCAATGCGCTTACGAGCAGTGCGACAAATAGCACATTGCGCTCTCGGTCGCGAGTCGAGGAATCTTGTGTTGCGTTTACTGGAAGAAACACAAGATCCCTCCACTCCGCTCCCCCACCCCATCAAATGCAACAGCGGCATTTGCCGGGGACCCCGGCTCCGCTTCGGTCGGGATGACGCCTCCTTGGGAGATCGGGATACACCAGCTCTGGAACTGCTCTAAGCTGCGGGATACGGATAACCAACCGCAATCGAATTGCACACAGAAAGCGAAACGAGCGCCGGATGAATCGAGGTTGCGATTCCGGCGCTCGTTTTGTCGCTTCCCGGCCTCATGAGCAGTGCCGGGCTCCCCGGCGAGTGGTGTTTGACACTCGCCGAAGTTGAGTTCTATGCGGCCTTGCGCATACGTTCCTGCCTGATGAGCTCGTGGTAGGCGGGAATCGTGAGGAAATCGACAAACGTCGGCGAAATGTACATCTGGCGCATCAACTCGGCCGCTTTGTCGTAAGAGGGATACTGGCCGGCAGGGACGCTTGCCTTGGCTTTTGCCAGCTCTTCATGCAGAATGGCATCGCAGAGCGCCACGTCGATCTTTCGGCCATCCTTCAGATGCGCGCCGTGGCGAATCCACTGCCAAAGCTGGGAACGGCTGATTTCCGCCGTCGCCGCATCTTCCATCAAGTGGAACAAGGGCACGCAGCCGATGCCGCGCAGCCAGGATTCCAGGTACCCCATCCCGACCACGAGGTTCTGTCTGAGGCCGGCCTCGGTGATGTCGCCTTTTGGAACTTGCAGCAGGTCGGCAGCCGTAACCCGGAACCCGGGAAGCTTCTTGTCGATCTGGTTCGGTTGCGGCATCAGGCGGTCGAAGGGTTCCTTGGCAATGGCCACCAGGCCGGGATGAGCCACCCATGTTCCGTCGTGACCGTCGGTGGCTTCACGCTCCTTGTCGGCGCGAACCTGGGCCATCGCCTTCTCGTTGATTTCCGGATCGCTCTTGACGGGGATGAAGGCGGACATGCCGCCCATGGCGTGGATGTTGCGCCGATGGCAATCGCGGATGACCATCTTGCTATACGAGCGCATGAAGTGCGCCGTCATGCCGACCTGCCCGCGATCGGGCATGACCGCGTTGGGATCGTTCGAGAACTTCTTGATAAAGCTGAAGATGTAATCCCATCTGCCGCAGTTCAAGCCGGCGGAGTGATCGCGCAGCTCGTAGAGAATCTCATCGGTTTCAAACGCGGCCAGAATGGTCTCAATGAGGACCGTGGCACGGATGCTGCCGTGAGGCACGCCCAAAGCCTGCTGAGAGTAGGTGAAAACGTCGTTCCACAGCCGGGCTTCGAGATGGCTCTCCATTTTCGGCAGGTAAAAGTATGGGCCGGTGCCGGACGCCAGCAGCGCCTTCGCGTTGCGGAAGAAGTAGAGCCCAAAGTCGAACAGCGAGCCCGACAGAGGCTTGCCGTCGATCACAATATGCTCTTCATCGAGGTGCCAGCCTCGGGGACGGACGAACAATACCGCCGTCTTCTCGTTCAGTTTGTACTGCTTCCCGCTGGTTGGGTCGCTGAAGGTAATCTTGCGCGCGATGGCGTCGGTAAGATTGATCTGACCTTCGATGAGATTGCCCCAAGTCGGCGTGTTCGCGTCCTCGAAGTCGGCCATGAACACGCTGGAGCCCGAGTTCAGCGCATTGATAATCATCTTACGGTCAGTAGGTCCGGTGATCTCAATGCGGCGGTCCTGGAGATCGGCCGGAATGGGAGCAACGGTCCATTCGGATTCGCGAATGTGCTTCGTTTCCGGCAGAAAATCGGGCTTCTCGCCTGCGTCGAGCCGCTTCTGGCGCTGCTGGCGGGCGGCAAGCAGTTCCAAACGGCGAGCATTGAAGCGGCGCTGAAGTTCAGCCAAAAAATGAATTGCCTCAGGCGTAAGCACCTGATCCTGCCCCGGATGACGGGGCGCATCAATTCTGACCCCGTTGGGGGTCGTGGAATGTACGCTCATCAAATATCCTTTCTTCTTTTCTCCGACTGAAATTCCGGAATAGAACCCTGGGGGCCGCAACACAACATCCGGCGCCCGTTGACGGAATGGGGAAACCAGATGCAGCCCTAACAATTAAATAGATGCAGTTCTGCCGCCTTTCGACCCGTATTTAACGAACGACGCCCCGAAAAACAAGAAATAGCGGCTGCATGGCACGGCGGTGGCGTCCACCCCAACACAGTAACTACGGAGCATACTGGTCCAAAGCTTGGCTATATCTGTCCTTATGACGGGAGGGAAGAGGCGATGGCGGGTTCTGTATCGGGATTATTTAGCTTCTTTTTCCCTCGCGCCTGTTAGTTGCGGTTGTTTTGCTGGCCGCAATTTGATATCAATGGCGAACGCTGCAGCCATTACTTCGTGGGGGATTCGCGCCATGTTCGATCTTGATCGCCGTTCTTTCCTGCGTGCGGCCACTGCTGCTTCTTTTGCGGCCGCCGGTAGTTACAAACCCTTGCTCGCAGCACCCCAAACCGGCAATGCCGGAGGCAGTGCCCAGAGTCTTCCCCCCGCCAAGGGAGTCACCCGGACACTGGCGCGGTATGTGGTGAATGCGAAATACGAGGACCTGCCCCCTGCGGTGCGGAAAGAGGGAGTCCGGACGCTGCTGAATTTCGTGGGGGTTGCCGTCGGCGCCTCGCATCACGAAGGAGTCAACGATGCAGTTGCCGCGATGGCTCCATTTTCCGGACCTCCCCAAGCCAGCATTTTGGGGCGGCGCGAACGCTTCGACATCCTGAATGCCGCTATGATCAACGGCATCAGCGCCCATATTTTTGACTATGACGACACGCACCTGCGCACCATCATTCATCCCGGGACGCCGGTGATCCCTGCCATCCTGGCGCTGGCCGAGTACCGGCCGGTTTCGGGCAAGGACTTCCTGAACGCAGTGGTCATCGGAGTCGAGGTTGCGCTGCGCGTGGGCAATTGCGTCAGTCCCGAGCACTACGACCGCGGCTGGCACAGCACCGGAACCTGTGGGGTGTTGGGCGCTGCCGCGGCATCAGGCATGCTCCTTGGCCTCACCGAACAGCAGATGGTCTGGGCTCTGGGACTGGCTGCCTCGCAGCCGGTCGGCTTGCGCGAGTCGTTCGGGTCGATGAACAAGAGCTTTAATCCGGGCCGCGCGGCCAACGACGGCCTGGTCGCCGCCATCCTTGCTTCCAGGAATTTCACCAGCTCCGACGAGATGATTGAAGCTAAGCGCGGATGGGCAAACACCGTCAGCACGAGGCAGGATTACCGGGAAATCACGGAGGGCTTGGGGAAACGTTACGAAGCGGCGCTCAACACGTATAAACCGTTTGCCTGCGGAATCGTACTGCATCCCGCGATCGACGCGGCCATACAGTTGCGCAATGAGTACAAAGTGACGGCCGATCAGGTTGACCACGTTGACTTGCGCGTCAATCCGCTGGTGCTCGAATTGACCGGCAAGAAGACTCCCTATGAAGGCCTGGAGGGGAAGTTCAGCATCTACCATTCCGTGGCGGTCGCAATCGTAGAGGGCGCGGGCGGCGAGAAGCAGTTCAGCGAACGGGCCGTTCGCGACCCGATTGTTGTCGGCCTGCGGAGCAAGGTGATACCGGTTATCGATCCATCCGTCAAGCCGGAGCAAGTTGACCTTACCATTGTGCTGAAGGATGGCCGGAAGTTGCACAAGTACATCCAACATGCCGTCGGCAGTCTTGAGGTGCCAATGACTGACGGCGCGCTGGAGGCGAAGTTCAGCGATCTCGCGGAAGGCATCCTGCCGGCTCCGCAGATCCGGCGACTGCTGGACGCCTGCTGGGGTGTCGAGAAGCTGCCCAGCGCCGCCGCAATCGCGCAAGCGGCAGTCGTGTAATTGCGGCCAGGCACGAGGCGCAAAAGTAAATCGGCTCACTGGAACTTCTCCGGCGAGCCGATTCAGCTTGCGGGCAATTGCACTGTGGCCGACGAATCCTACTTGTTGACCATGTGTTTGGGCAGCGAGAGCACCGTAAGCCCTCCCGCAGCCACAATGACGGCCATGACGATCATGGGGATCAAGTTGCCATGCGTCAGGTCCTTGAGATAGCCAATGGCGAAGGGGGCGACGAAGCCGCCGAGATTGGCAACCGAGTTGATCCAAGCGATGCCGGCCGCCGCCGCCGTACCCGCGAGGAATGAGGTAGGCAGCGCCCAGAACATAGGCGCCGCGGGAATGATCCCAGCCGCCGCGATCGATAGCAATATGACGGCCAGTATCGTGTTCCCGCCACCAACCATCATACTCAGAACCAAAGCTGAGGCGCCCACAAGCATGGGACCAGCCTCATGCCAACGGCGCTCACGCCGCTTGTCGGCACTGGCTCCAAGCACGACCATCATAATGGCAGTACAAATGTATGGAATGGCTGATACCATGCCGATATTGAATACGCCTTTGACTCCGGCATCCTTGAGGAGGGTGGGGATCCACAGCGTCAACGCGTATTGACCCAGAGCGACGGTGAAGTAAATCCAGCACATCAGCCAGATGCGGCCGTCGGCGAATACGGCCAAGATAGAAGGATGCTCTTTCTTTTCCTTGGCTTCCTCAGCGACGTAGTGCTCGAGAAGCTGTTTTTCCTGTTCGCTGAGCCATTTGGCGTCGCGAATCCTGCTACTGAGATAGCAAATGCAGGCGACACCCATAATAAGAGAAGGTACGGCCTCGAGAAGGAACATCCACTTCCAGCCAGGCCAACCCGCAGCGCCGTGAGTCATCGACATAATGGCGCCGGAGAGCGGGCCGCCGATCATCCCGGCCATCGGGATTCCGACCATGAAGATGCCCACCATCTTGGCGCGGCGGTGCGAGGGATACCAATACGTGAGGAACAAAATGATTCCGGGGAAGAAACCCGCCTCGGCTGCGCCAAGGAAGAAGCGGACCAAATAAAACTGCATCGGCGTTTTCACCAAAAGTGTGAGCGCCGAGATAATTCCCCAGGTGATCATGATGCGGGTGATCCAGATGCGCGCACCCACCTTGTGCAGGATGATGTTGCTTGGGACTTCAAAAAAGAAGTAACCAATGAAGAACATGCCGGCGCCGAGCCCGTAGACTGTCTCACTGAACTTGAGATCGCCGAGCATCTGGAGCTTGGCGAAGCCCACATTCACGCGGTCCAGGTAGGCAACGATGTAGCACAACATGAGAAACGGCAGCAGACGTATAGTTACTTTTCGATAGGTTGCGTTTTCGAACTCCGGGGACGCCTTGAATGCAGTCGATGCCCCAGGTTCGACGGTCTTTAAGTCAGCCATTCGGGAACTCCTCGTAAACGATTTCGGGATGGGTCACGCATACAGCTTCGCTATCAGGAGCACAGTAGTTCCTGCAGCACGTTCAGATCGTCCGGCTCTATGATGACTTCTGAGTATCGGTAGTGAATGATAGGTCGGGTTTTCACCCGCAGTCAAGACGAATCTCGAAACTGCGTTACAGTCAAATGCCTCCAGCAGAGCCTGAATCGAACTAAAGCGGTGCTAAACGGACAGAATGGCCCGAGCGACAGCCGCCGGGTAAGGGAAACGCCTTGGTCCAGAGCGAAAGGCGAAACGCGAAAAAGCACGGGGAAAACAAAACCGGCCACGGAATCGCGGCCGGTGAGTTTGCTCCTGGCGTTATAGAAGGCTTTCCGATCTGCTAGTCGCCTGCTTTGGATGCGGGCTTGGCCAGCGGGAATTTGGCGAGAATATTCTCAAAGTCGCGCAACGTCAGCACCCCTTTCTTCTCCAGGGCGCGCGACTTGACCTTGAGCAATATCTCCATTTGGACTTCTTCGCTAGGCAGCGGATGACCGATCCGTTCCAGCCATATTTTGATTGAATCCGCGCCGCTGTTCTTGCCCAGCACGATCTCCGGTGCATCGTGGCCGACAAGGTCCCAACGGTATGGGCAGAGCTCAAGTGCATGCTCGTCGCCGCAGTTCCTGACCCAGCCGGAGATGATGCCGGACTCGACCTTGAAGATATCGTCGCCGAAGATGCCGCGATTCGGGCGCACCCGAACCCCCGCCATGGCAAGCACCTCCTTGGAAATCGCGTAGAGCTTCTCGGTCTTGATTCCCAGATCGATGCCGTACATTGTCAGCAGTGTCATGACCACGTCTTCGTAAGCGGCGTTGCCGGCCCGCTCGCCGAGCGCGGAAATGGTCGTGTGCGCCACGTTGGCACCGGAGGCCAGGCCGAGCACCGTGTTGGCCGAGCCCATGCCAAAATCGTCGTGGAAATGGGTCTCCAGCGGCTTATTGATGCGCTCCTTGATCTTCTTGATCAGGTAAGGGATGGCGTGCGGCGAGCAACCGCCGAAGGTGTCAACCACCGCCAGCGCGTCCATGTGGCCTTCCTTGGCGATGCGCTGGATCAGGTCCAGAAACCAGTTGATATCGGCGCGCGAGGCATCGATGGGAAAGAAAACCGTGTAAAGGCCGTTTTTCTTGGCGTACTGTGTGGCCTCGATCGACAGATTGACGGCTTTTTCCAGAGGCCACTTGTAGGCATACTTGATGATGTGATCGCTCGACGGCACTTCCATGACTATGCCATCGACGCCGCAATCAACGGCCCGCTGGACGTCTTCCTTCATGCAGCGGCCAAAAGCGAAAATCTTGGGGCCGAGCTTGCGCTTGACGATTTCCTTGATGGCCAGCTCGTCTTCTTTGGAAACCGCCGGCATGCCGGCTTCGATGCGGTGCACGCCCGCCTCGGCCAGCAGTTCGGCGATGCGAACCTTATCGTCCTTGCGGAAGGTCACGCCGGCTTGCTGCTCGCCGTCGCGCAACGTGACGTCGTGCAACTCGATCTTGGGAGCAAATTTGAGTTGCGACCTTACTTCCTCGGCAAAATTCCAAGGGCTGGTAAACCACTTTTTCGTTTTGTTGCTCATAAGGACCTCACTCCTGCCGCAAGAATGTATTTGGTATCCGTTCCGGAACGGTAGCGCTGTCTGAGATACACCGAGGCAGAGCCCGGGGACCATGGATCGAGACAAATCGTTACCTGGCGGCCCTTGTGAATTCTACGCTGGCCGGTTCTGCACGGTCAATTTGCATTTGCGTCGCGAGTGTGGTGTCCCTAAATACTTGCGCATGATTAAAACATCTCGTGAGTGTCATCCTGAGTGTCTGCTTGGGAGCTACTGCCGGCTGAATCCAGAACTCGCCTTGAGGCAGTGGACATGGGAGTGCGATACGTGGCATAAAGTCATGCACCTGCCCGCCGTCGGCAACCCTGGCAGGCTGCTGAAAAACGCGCCGAAGCACCAAGCGAGGCGCTACGAAATGTTTAAGCCAAAGGGCTACAGCGCAATTGTTTATATGCTCACGTCAGAGCAGACGTGTTTTTCAGCATCCTGGTATAGCGAGGAATCACATGGCAAGTCAGAATCCTTACGAAGTTGGCCTCGACAAGAACATTGCGAATTATGCGCCGCTATCGCCGCTCTCGTTCATCCGGCGTACGGCGGCCGTGTACCCGGAGCGAATCGCGGTAGTGCACGGAGATCTCAGGCGCACGTGGCGCGAGACCTATGAGCGCTGCGTTCGGCTCGCCTCGGCGCTGCACCGGCGCGGCATGAGCATCGGCGATACGGTGGCGGTGATGACCCCGAACATTCCCGAGGGCCTGGAAGTGCATTTCGGGGTGCCCATGAGTGGAGCGGTCTTGAACGCGCTCAACATCCGCCTCGACGCCGAGTCAATCGCTTTCATTCTGCAGCACAGCGAAGCCAAAGTGCTGATTACCGACACCGAGTTTTCGGGCGTGATCGGCAAAGCCCTCGCTCTGCTGCCGAACAAGCCTCTGGTCGTCGACGTTGACGATCCGCGCGGCAAAGGCGGAGCGCTGCTGGGGGAATTGAACTACGAGCAGCTACTGGCCGAGGGAGATCCCAGGTTCGACTGGCAGATGCCCGCCGACGAATGGCAGGCAATCTCGCTGAACTACACTTCGGGAACGACGGGAAACCCCAAGGGCGTGGTCTATCACCATCGCGGGGCTCACTTGAACGCCGTCGGGAACGCTCTTACCTGGGCGATGCCGCACCATCCTAATTATCTGTGGACGCTGCCGATGTTCCACTGCAATGGCTGGTGCTTTCCCTGGACCATCACGGCCATGGCGGGCACTCATGTGTGTCTGCGGCAGGTAACGGCCAAAGCAATGTACGACGCAATCGCCGATCACAAAGTGACGCATCTTTGCGGTGCGCCGATCGTCATGGGAACCCTGGTCAACGCTCCGCCGGAGAGCAGGCGCGAGATTCCAAAAGGGGTGCGGATGATGACTGCCGGCGCGGCTCCTCCGGCGGCAATCATTGAAAAAATGCAGCACCTCGGCTTCGAGGTGACGCATGTATATGGCCTGACGGAAGTTTATGGCCCGGTCACGGTCTGCGCCTGGCGGGAGGAGTGGAATGCGCTGCCGGTACGGGAACAGGCGGCATGCAATGCGCGTCAAGGCGTGCCGTACATAACGCTGGAAGGGTTGATGGTGGGCGATCCGCACAGCCTGAACCCGGTGCCGGGCGACGGCACGACCATGGGCGAGATCTTCATGCGCGGCAACACCATCATGCGTGGGTACCTGAAGAATCCGCGCGCCACGCAAGAGGCGTTTGCCGGAGGATGGTTCCACACGGGCGACCTGGGCGTGATGCATCCGAACGGCTACATAGAGGTGAAGGACCGGCTGAAGGACATCATTATTTCCGGCGGTGAAAACATCTCCACCATCGAGGTCGAAGCCGTGCTGTACCGTCATCCGGAGGTGCTGGAGGCGGGCGTGGTGGCGCGTCCGGACGAGAAGTGGGGCGAGACACCGTGCGCCTTCATAACCCTAAAGGACGGTGCTCAGGCGACCGAGGCGGATATCATCGCGTTCTGCCGGGAAAACCTGGCTCACTTCAAGGTTCCGAAGACGGTGATTTTCGGGCCGCTGCCCAAGACCTCGACGGGTAAGCTGCAGAAGTTCAAGCTGCGCGAGAGTGTCAAGACGTTTCCGCCGGCAGCGCGGAAGGAAGGATGATAACTCGACCCAGCGTTTACGGGTGGCCCACTCAAGCTTCTTTTGCTTGAGTGGGGTAGTTCCTTCGAAACTTCGGGAAACTGATGCTACTTCGCGCTTAGCAAATCGTTCACCTTGCGCATGACCTCGAACGCGTCGGCCACGTAGAGCACGTCGGCCTTGCCGCGCGCCCATCCACAGTTGGGGTCGAGATTGACGGCGCGGCGTTCGTTGATGAACCGCCAGCCCACAACGTGAGGCTCTTCGCCGTGGCAGCAGGTGGAAAGGCCCTTGGGATGGCGCGGAGTCGCGCCGGTCTGGCCCACCTGGTTCATGTGGCTCATGAAGCCGAGCACGGACTCTCCTTCGCCGCTCAGGTCGACCAGCGACTTGCTGCCGCCGAGCGAGGCCTGCGAGCAATCAAGAAACCCAAGAATGAGCTGCTCGGCCTCCTTGGCGTGCGTCTGTCCGTCCTTTTGCTTCTTGGTCCATCCCGCGCCGGCGACGAACAGCAGCTTGGCGTCCGGACGAATGGTTTGCTGTGTGATGCCTGGAGAGCGAACTCCGGTGACCATCGTGCGCACGTGGCTGTCGCCGAGCGCGACCGGAATCAACTCCGCCGCGGCCTGTCCCGGCGCCCCCTGGTATGCGGCGTGGCAGCCCGTGTCCAGCGCGAGCAGCCATGGACGCTGCGTGCGCGCCAGTTCGGCAACCATACGCTGACGGTAGAACCAGCGCGTAATGCGCAATGCACCGCCTTCCACCTGGATGCTGTTGACATGCGTGTCGACGCGTCCGCCGAGGCGGTGCGAGACGCCAGGCAGCACGCGCGCTACCCGCGAGGTTCCGGCGCTGACGACAATGGTGGCTTGCGCCGCACGGACCAGCATCTCGACTGCGGCGGCGTCGGTTGCGTAGCGCGCCTGCGCGAATTCAGTGCCAGTCACACCCAGAAATCTCGCCGCGCCGCAGTTGGCGACCTGATCCGCCGCCGGGGCTACCTGCGCTCCGTATAATCCCACGACAAACGACGAGCCGGGAAGCGCGGCTGCCAGCTCAATGGCGGCGCCAAGCGCTTCCAGCGCGGGCTTTGCCAGCAGGCCATCCGCTTCCGTGTGAGCAACAAAAAGAATCGTTTCCATCAATTCCCGTTCCTTCCATGAACTCTCTCGGCCACTGCATCCGCGGTGCGTGAGCCAGAGCGGTTTCAGAATACAAGCTGTTGCATGACCACCTATTCTCCGGCTTCAGAGGCTGCTGAAAAACTCGTAGTGGTGTCATCCTGAGGTCGCGCCGGTTTTGCGCGACCGAAGGATCTGCTTTATTTAGCACGCGCAAACAGCAGATCCTTCGCTCCTCCACCCCAGCAACGGCAAAAGTGACCGTTGCCGGGGACCCCGGCTGCGCTCAGGATGACACCTCGCAGAACAGCCTTTCAGCAGCCTGTTCAGCCGCCGAGGGACCCTTTCGCAAAACTGGTCTACTCTTGCGCGATCCAAGCGACGATTTCCTTGGCGATCTCGTCGGCCGGCACATCCTTCACAATGCGCGTAGTGCGCTGCTGCTTTGGCAACTCGACTTTGGCATATGCGAGACCTTCGTTCGCCAGCTTTGCCGGTTTTGCACGTTGCAGCGCGGGCATGACGGTGCGCATGTTAGCCATGCCGACCTGCGGATCGTTGCGTGGCTCGCCGAGGTTGCCGGTTGCCCAGCCCAGCACGGCGGGCGCTCTGGCGCATACGGAAACCTGGTGCTGGCCGCCTTCCACGCGCTCCAGCACTTCAAACGATCCGTCGGCGTTGAAGGTGATCTGGTCGACGCCCTGAAACTGGTCGGTGATCCCGAGCCGTTCGCCGACGATTTGCAGCGTCGCGCCGGCGCCGCGCGAAGCCGACTCCCAGCCGCCAAACAGCAGCAGGCGCGATTTGTCGAGACCGGGAATCGCCTGGATAGCGGCCGCCAACAGCGACGCCACCTCGCTCGAATCGGCAAAGCCGGCGGTAGGGCCGTCGATGGCGACCAGTTCGAACGGAACCTTCTGCGCCACCGTCATCATCACCTGCTGAAGCTTCGCCTTCGGCCCGAGGCTCACCAAGTAGACCTTGCTGCCGGGCACTTTCTTGGCCAGGTTGGCGGCTTCGTAAAGTGCGTGGCTGGCCCACGGGTCAAGCACCGCCGGCAGCATCAATTCATTTTTGAGGGCGGGCAAGCCCGTGCCCGCCTGAGGTTCCAGGGTTTGCAGCGGGTCGGGCACAATGCCGCCGCATACGATGATTTGCAAGGGATCGCTCATAATCTTCCTGACTCTGTTCCAGGTTTGATCGTCTGGACATTTCGCAAAAGGTCTATCTTAATGGAATTCCATGAAAGGCGTAACCCGCCGGGTAGTGGGTCAGTTTGTCAGTTTGAATGATGGCCAATTGTCGTACCGCCGCACTCGGCGGGCTGCGGAAAAACGCGTCCAACGAACATTCCGGGCCGTGCTACCATTTGCCTCGACCAAAGAGAGCTCGAATGCGTGAACGGACGAAATCGGCCGGTGAATTGTGGGGAAACAATCCTGGTTCGTCCCGGAGCCGGTGTATAAGACAGACGGTCACGCTGAACCAATCGAGTCCACGCCATACGAATCGAGCACGTCTCGCAGAGTTACAATGCCTTCCAGCTTGTGGATATCTGCCCGGTTGACCACTGGCAAAACGTCAACATGGGCGTTACTCATACGTTCCAACGCCTGGTGCAAGGCATGGTCTTTGTGCACATGAGGAAATTCTAGCGTTTCGAAGAGATCCATCAGTTTCTGTTCTGCTTTTCCATCGTCAAGTGCGCTTTCCATTGTCGCTCGGCTCAAGACGCCAACAACGCTTTCTTCGTCCACCACCGGCCATGCGTGGAATTGATTCGAGCGCATCTGTTCAACCGCCTCCTGCACGCTCATTTGTGCCGGCAGGGTCTCCGCGTCGTTTCGCATCACATCAAACACCTTGCGTTGGCCGAATTCCTCCCGTTCCTTGTGGTTCGGTAAATGAATGCCATCCTGACGCGCCAGGGCTTCATAAATGGGTTGTCTCTGGAAGCGCGAAGAAATGAAAAGACTCGCCAGGTTGGCGATCATCAGCGGTACGATGACAGAATAATCGCGGGTCATCTCAAAGATCATCAGCACGGATGTCATGGGGGCGCGCACGATGCCGGCGAAGAGCGCACCCATGCCGACCAGCGCGTAAGCCCCGGGAGTTGCGGTGTAGGTCGGCAACAAGTGATGGGCCACGGTACCGACAGCGCCTCCCAACATTGCGCCGAGGAATAGGCTCGGACCAAAGATTCCACCGGCGTTGCCGGAGGCATAGCTGGCAGTAATGGCAAAAAGTTTGAGCACCACCAGCAGAACCATCAACTTGAACGCCATGGTTCCGTTCAGAGCGTCACCGACGTAACTGTATCCCACGCCCAGAACCTGGGGCACGAACCAGCCCATCAGGCCAACCATCACACCGCCCACCACTGGATGCCACCAGCGAGTGTTTCTTGGCAAGAGCAAGAAGCGCTTGCGCAGCTCCAACAACAACTTGGTGAACGCTACGGACAGAAATCCACCAGCGACGCCCAGCACCGCGTAAATGCCGAATTCCAGCGGATGGATCAGTTCGTATTGCGGCACGTGAAACAGCGGGTTGTTGCCCAGGAGCAGACGCAACATCGCCCAGGAAGTAGCGGAGGCTAGCACCACAGATCCCAGAACTGGCGCGTGCATATCTCCCACTACCTCTTCCAGCGCAAACAGAACAGCCGCCATCGGCGTGTTGAACGCCGCAGCGATGGCAGCGGCAGCTCCCACGGGTATAAGGGCTTTCACCTTTTCCGGACGTAATCCGAGCGCGCGACCGAGAACAGAGGCGATTCCAGCACCGACTTGAACGGACGGCCCCTCCCGACCAAGCGGAATTCCGCTGGCGAGAGTGGCTGCGGTGCAGCCGAACTTGCCCAAGACCGTGCGGAGCGAGATGCGACCATCACGCGCGTAAAGAGCAGCCTTCGTCTGAGGCACGCCACTGCCCCGGGCGTTCGGAAAATAGCGGTATAGCAGGTAGCCCATGGCCAGAGCCCCGGCCACCGGTATCAGCACGCGCCGCCAGCCGGCACTACCGACCGGGTAGAGTCGCATCCCCAACCGCTCGGTGAGAACAATAAATGCGACAACGGCGAGTCCGGTCAGGGCGCCGATCAGCAGCGTCAGGACCAGAAAAACCTGCTCCTCGCGCTGTTGAAGAAGCAAAATCCAGCGCGACCACAGAGCGGTGCGCCATTTTTCTTCCGGCTGGTTCTTGAAGGCAGTTGCAGGAGCCACAGAGATAGCTTACTAGAAACCACCTTCATGCTTCAGATAGGGAACGAATATGGGCGGCAATGGAAACTCTTAACTGCTCTAACCTGCTCTAGTTCTCGGCGGAATGCAATCCGCCCGCGCCGGCGCGGAATTCGATGTTGCTCTTTTCTCCGTTGAGCGTCTGCGAGCAGTTCCAGAGGCACGCGCCGCAGTGGATGCATTTCTCGCGGTCGAACGCGGGAACCGCTTGCTCGCCCGTGGTGATCGCCTGTCCCGAGCACATTTCGATGCAGGTGCGGGCTCCGCAACGCTTGCACAACTGGGCGTCGATAAAGACGACGTGGTCGGCGTAACCGGCGGCGGCTTGCACTTTTCCGCCCACCAGCAACGCGTCCTGGTGGGTGATCAGGAGCTTGCCGTCGAAGGGGACCGCGGGCCACCCGCAGGCATCCATAAACACATCGTGAAGCGACCTGTTTTCAGAGGCGGCCTGCTGCTTCAACTCCGCGATCTTCGCCGGGCTGAGCTTGCCGGAGAAATACTCCTCGGGGGAGCGTAGATGTTCGTGCGGCGGCTTGGGATCGTTCGACAGCACGATTTTGCCGCCGGTCAATCCGGCAATCCCCATGCCGATCAGGCCGGAGATAAACCCGGTCTGGAATCCATCGCGGGCGTGCTCGGCAACGAGTCCTTCCTTCTGCACCCAACTCTGGCGGCGGCGGCGGACGTAGCAGGCTTCAAGATTCTCCCTGCTGAACGGTTGCGCTTCTTTCAGCAACTCGAGAACGCCCTCGGCAAGCTGCACGCCTGTCGTCCAAGCCTCGTCGACGCCCGATCCGGTGAGAACATTCGTGCTGCCGGAGCCCTCGCCGATGCGCGCATAGCCATTGCCGGCCAGATAGGGCTCGCCGCGCTTGCCCGATTCCTGCAATGATTTTGCGCCCCACGAACGCAGCGTTCCGCCTTCCAGGTAGCGCCACAGGTACGGGTGCATCATGAAATGCTGGAGATAGCGGTACGAGGTGCGCAAGGGGCTCTCAAACCACGAGGGAACAAAAATTCCAACCGATGCGACGCGCTCGGGATGAACGTAGAAGAAGCCGAAGATTTCCGGCTCGGGGAATCCCATGGTGTGAATGACCGTTCCCGGTCCAAGCGTGACGTGCTCGGGAAGATCGACGACCGCCTTCATGCCCACGGCCCACTCGCGTTTGTGGTGTCCCTCGGGCATGCCGAAGTGATCGTCGAGTTGGCGGCCAACCGGGCCGACCGGGCCGTCGCCGACCACAGTGAGCGCCGCCTTGATGTCCATGCCAGCCATGAAACCAGAATCCGGGTTGCCCGCTTTGTCCACGCCCTGGTCGACCATGCGCAGGCCCGTGACACGTTCGCCTTCGATCAGGGCTTGCGAGACGGGCATGCCCGGCCATATCTGGACGCTGCCGGAGCCCAGTACTTGGCTGCCGACCCAGAGATTGAACTGCCCAAGCGAAAGCAGCAAGCCATCGTGCTTGTTGAGAAACTCCGGCGTGTAAGGCAGCTCGATAGCCTGGTGTTTCAGCCGCAGAGCGAAGCCCAGGAACTTGATAATTTTGTCGACCAGCCGCAACGCTCGCGAGCGACGGCTGGCGCCGATGGGGTCGAGCAGGTAAACCACTTTTTCCTGGCGGACGCGTGCAGCCATCGGAATCTGCGAGACGTCCAGGTCGGGGAAGCTCTGCGTGATGCCGCGAGCCCGCGACACCACGCCCGAGACGCCAAAACCAAGATCGTCGGCGCGCTCGTAGCAAATGACCTGCAAGGGCATCCCCGGCATCGCCTGGCTTTCCACGGCGGACGATCCGTCTTCCTTCACCAAGCCACGCGCCAGAGTGGTTAGAAATCCTCCCATGGCCGGGCCAAAGCCTACGCAAGCGATGTCCACTTCGAGACTTTGCCGCTCCAGATCGACGTGTTGTTCTTCAGTGCTCAAAAAACTCTTCCTTCGCCTTCCAATTCCATTAGTGTGGTGAATCCGAAGTTCGCGACATGACCTTTTGAGGCGTCATCCCGAGCATAACCTGTTGACGTGTCATTCTGAGCGAGCGTAGCGAGCGAAGAATCTATGTATTTGATAATGCATAGATCCTTCGCTGCGCTCAGGATGACATCCTGAAATTTATGCAGCGAGCAGACGGTGCAGCACCCAGGCTTACATCGGGTAGTCGAGCGCTTCCGGAATCATGACTTTGGTAAGCGCTTCAGCCGCCCGGTCCTTCGCCAGCATGGACCCGGTCAGGCAGCTATCGAGCCGGCCGCGCAAACGTCTGAATTCGTCGAGCCCTTTGCCGCTGACGCACGGGCCAGCCTTCTGCGGATGCGAGCCGTCGGCGCCCACGACGTCGACCGCGACAGCCGCGATGCCGGGGATGAGATTCTCCAAGCCATCCATCTCTTCCGCCCGGAAACAACCCTTGTATCCCTCGTCGTCCCACGCCGGATGCCGGTTGTAGCCGTTGACCAACTCGGCGCAAACCCGGCCCGCCTCGCCCGCGGCGCGAGCAACTTGAACGTGGCACAGGTCGCTGTAAAACTGGACAGTGCCTGCCAGGCCTTCGGCGACGAGCGGATTCTCCGGGCCCTTCTGCTCGAGTTCCAGCACGTCGAGCACCTGCTGACGAGCTGCCAACAACCAGCAAAGCGCGTCTGCCAATGCGAACGTCACGCCTTGGCGCGTGCCGTGGTACAGCTTGTTGCCATTGGCGTCGGTGGCGGATTGCAGATGTTCGAATGCCCACAGCCACAGTCTCATCGCGGTCGCCAGTGCGCAGGCTCCGGTTCCAGGGCGGGCGCTGGCGATGTGGCGCATCTCCACGATCCAATTGCGGAACTGGGCCAGGAACACCTCGCTGGTCATGGTGACCGTAAGATTGCGGCGCTGCACGGCCTCCGGGCCTTCGTAGGTCGCTTCCAGTTGCGAGTCCATCCACTTGTGGCCGAGGAAGCCGGGACAATCTTCGGTGATGCCATAGCCGCCCATCAGGCTCACGGCCTCGCGCATCATGACCGAACCCTGGCCGGTATTCCAAAGCTTGGACGCGGGGCAGAGCACGCTTGCCACCGAGTCGAGAATGGCATACTGCACCAGCGTGTTGTCGTGCAGCTCCTGTAGCCGCGGATTGTTCTTCGCGGCCTCGGGATCGCGGCAAAGTTGCAGGAATTCAATCGCGTCCTTGGCGATTCCGCGGAAGAACTTGATCTCCATTTTGCCGCCGTTAATACCTTTTTCGGCGAGAAGCCGGTTCTTTTCTTTCTCCAGCGGGTCCAGCACGTCGAAGCAGCGCGCCGCGGCAAATCCCAACGAAGCGGCTGATTCGCCCATCGCCCACACATCCACCAGCCGGTGCAGCACGTCTTCGCGTTGCTGCAGGCCGAGTTCGTAGCGCAGCGTGCCCGGCGTAGCCTGCTCGGCTCCGCGAAAACGTCCGCGCTGATAGCGGATGACCGGCTCGACGGCCGAGAGCAGCTTGGCTGCGGTCATCACCGCAACCGTGACCCGCGTGCGCTTGAATACGGCTTCAATGATTTCGCTGTGGTCGTAGTTGGGGACGATGACGCCGTCCTTAACGGTATAGCCTCCGACGATGCGGCTGGCGGGAACGCGCAGGCTGAAGATGGGGTCGCAAGTCGACGATAACTGGTGGACCATCTTGCGGGTCGGTGTGCCACGGTCAAAAGTCCCCGGATCGCCTTCTTCCAGGATGATGATGCAGCTTCCCTTGATCTTCTCGTCGGCCGTTTGCACGGCCGCGGTGACGAAGTTGGCGAACCCCATGTTGGTGATGAAGCGCCCGCGCTTGTCGACCTGTAGCATCGGCTCCTCACCCTCTTTCCACTCGGCAATCCGGACCTTGCCGTTGAGCATGCCAGTGTCGACGCCGACATAAGGGATGGGCTCGGTCAGGCAGAAGGCGCCGCGCCAGGGCGTGCGATTTTCGCCTGACTGCGCCGGAGCGCACAGCGACATGTAGCGCTGTTTCTGCTCGGGAGTGCCGCGTTCGTGAATGGGCGACAGCGCAAGGCAACTCGCCAGGGCGCCGGTGGCGGCTCCGCCATCCACCCAGGCCAATTCGAAAGCGGTCAGCGCCAGCGCCAGGTTCTTCGGACCGGCGATGAATCCGCCTTCTTCAGGCTCCATGAAGGCCGCCGTAATGCCGGACTCGTCATAGGCTTTTAGCAACTCGTTTTTGCGCGCGGTCCATTCATGCGTATTGCGTTCGCCTTCGGCCACCAGGCGAGCGACGACCGTGCGTGCAACCGAGCGGGAGGATTGCACCAGCATCTGCAGGTCATAGCGGTCGGAGAAGCGCCAGAGAATCTGGCGAATATCGTCGCCGGGCAGGGTACGCAGAGTTTCGGCTTCAGGCTTCGCGGCGGTGCTGGACATATTGGGTTTCCAGGTTTCCTTTCCGGGGTCCCCGGCACGCGCTGTGGTTGCGCGTGTTGGGGTAGTCGGGCTGTGCAAATATTCTTCAGGGCCTTGTCCGGCCGGTCTGTGATATGCGTCATAAAAAACGGGTGACGCCAAAATTTTTCCAGGGCTCGAACGCCTTAGTACTCCACTCCGAAGGCGAAGCAGGCTACTACGAAAGTAGCTGCCCGGCCGTCTCGATCAGCGCGGCGGGTGCCCCCGACAGCAAGAGCGTGGCGCTTGCGAACACGTCTTTCACCTTCTCGCCTTCGCAGAAAAGCACGATTCTGATGTTCTGGTTGCGCCGTTTCGCTTCCGCTTCCATGCGCCTGCGGTCGCCAACCGGAATGTCGGGGGAGAGCACCATAAGATCTGTCTTTCCCGGTCCGACCGCGCCCAGAGCGGCGGAAAGCGAATCGCACTCCCGCACTTCATAACCGGCTTCGGTCAAGGCCTGCTTATGCGGCGAAAGCAGTTCAGGGTTGTAGCTGACGATCAGAACCGTCTTGCTCATTGTTTCGAATCGAACACTTACATTAAATCTACACGAAATGGCCACGCGCCGGGGACGCGAAATAGGGAAATGCCACTAAATGGGAGCACGGCGCGAGCCGGAATTCTGGATGCTCGGTCCGGGTGTCGCCCCTTGCCCGAACCCTTTTTCGTGCAGGCGGATGCGCCGCCTTTAGCGCACATCGACCTGTGATCTATTGGTGCGATCTCCAGGGATTTCAAGGCATTGGACAAGGGCAATGTGACGATGTCACACGCGAATGTGATGAATGTACTTGTTCTTGGTACATGGATACGCGACCTTAGCGATAAGGCGAGTTAGATGTGCGCGCTTGATGTGTGTCCTGCCTTGACACGCTTCAAGCGGGCGCAATCAGGCCCGTCGCAAACAGCCGATCAACCTCGCGCTGAAGTCCGGCGCGGGGCTGCCCGCAAAGTCGCGGGAGCGATCGGGAGTTCGTCCGGGTGTTGGGAAGATTCCCGGACGGGGACTACAGGGGGTGCGTGGTGCTTTCACCGTATGGGTTAGACATCATCGAGAGCTGCCTGAGCTGCAAGATGAAGACGGATCATTTGTTCTGCGATCTGCCGGCATCGGCGCTCCAATCATTCGAAGCAATCAAATACGCTACTGCTTATCCGAAGGGCGCCGTCCTGTTTGTAGAAGGACAGGCTCCGCGCGGTATTTTCGTTCTCTGCAAGGGACGCGTAAAGTTGTCCATTTGCTCAACCGACGGCAAGACGCTCATTCTCAAGATCGCCGAATCAGGCGAGGTGCTGGGACTGAGCGCGACGATCTCCGGGAAACCTTACGAGCTGACTGCGGAGACCGTCGATCCTTGCCAGATCAATTTCGTCAAGCGCGAAGATTTTCTGCGCTTTTTGCGCGAACACAGTGAAGCCTGCCTGCGTGTCGCCGAACAGTTGAGCGAGAAGTACAACACTGCCTGCCGCGAGATTCGTTCGCTCGGATTGTCGCACTCGGCCGCCGAAAAGCTGGCCCGGCTGCTGCTGGACTGGACTGCTCGCAACGGCGAGGCCGGCAAACAGGAGCCGCGCGTGAAGTTGGCGCTCACGCACGAGGAAATCGCGCAGATGATCGGCACCTCGCGCGAGACCGTGACGCGGCTGTTCGCCGAATTGAAAAAGCGACAGATTGTGCAGGCCAAAGGTTCGACACTGGTGATCCGCAACAAGGCGGCTTTGAAATCCCTGGCCACCGTCTAAACGGTGTAGCGGAGCATCACCGGGAGAAGTTCTGGCTTTTTTTCCTGATTCGCCCCGCGAAACTGCGGGGCATTTTTCTTTTACGCGCCGATGCCGGCGGATGCAGGTCGCGATTTCCCCGCCATTTATGCGGGTTTTGTAACCGGGGTCACGGTAACGGGTGATAGTTATCACTGCGGGTCGATTCCGACTCCTGTAAATCAGAGTCTCATGGAGAGCGCAACTCAGCCGAGCTGTTACTACTGTGAATTCCGGCCCGACCGGCTTTTCTGCGACATGCCGGTCGATGCGCTGCAATTGCTGGACACCGTCAAGTCACTGGCCATTCACCCGAAGGGCTCCGTATTGTTTGCCGAAGGACGGCCGGCGAGAGGGATATTCGTCCTCTGTGACGGACGCGCAAAACTCTCCATCTGCTCGGAGACGGGCAAGCGCCTTATGCTGCGCATCGCCGGCCCCGGCGAGGTTCTCGGCCTCGGCGCGGCGATGTCGGGCACGCCTTATGAAATCTCAGCCGAATTGTTGGATACTTCGCAAGTGATGTTCATCCGCCGCAAAGACCTGTTGAAGTTCCTGCGGGAGCACAGCGATCTTTGCATCCGGGTTGTGCAAATGCTAAGTCAGGATTTGCATGCGGCTTACGAGCGTGTGCGTTCGATTGGCCTGGCCAGAACGCGTCGGCCGCGCGCGGCGTCGGCGTCGGCTGATTAGACCCGATGATTAGACCCGATTCGCGAAAGGTATATCCAGCGAGGAAGCCGGGCGTCCAGCCCGGCGTTGATATTTTGGGGGCATACCGGCTATGGAATCGCGCTAAAGCAAGGGCGGGAAGTCCCGGCGGGCGATCCGTTCAACGGATCGTTTTTTTTGTTTCCGGCAGACGTTGGTTGCTTGGCTTTTCGATCCGCATCGTCGGCGCCTCTCCCATTCCCTGGTGCCTGCAACGGCGTTTCTGCTGGCACACGCTCATGTGATCCCTGACACAAGCAGCTATGCGTCTCCCATGGTGAACATTTTCAAGGTGATAGGGGTCACACCTGCACGTGAGCACTCTCACTGCGAGTGCGGGCATGTGAATGCGAAAAACGAAGAGCCCCCTTAGTTTATTAGAGGTGTTGTGAATCGCTACAGCAAATTTTTACTGATGTTCGTGCTGCTGTCCGGCTTAGCCCAGGCCAAGTCACCGCAGAAAGCGGAGAAGTTCACCAATGCGGATTGCCTGGCGTGCCATAACGACGCATCGTTGACCAAGGAAGAAAACGGCAAGCAGGTGAGCCTGCAAGTGAAGGAAGAGCAGTTCAAAAATTCCATTCACGGCAGCATGTTCAGTTGCACGGATTGCCACAAGGATGTCACTTCGGTTCCGCATGAATCAACGCCCGCCAAGCCATCCTGCGCGCAATGCCATGGCGACGAGCAGAAGGCGTACGATAACGGGCTGCATGCCAAGGCGCGTGCGGCCGGCGACCAGCAAGCCGCGCGCTGTGTCGACTGCCATGGCGACATTCATGCGATTCTTCCCGCAAGCGATCCCGCTTCCAAGGTAAGCCACAAGAACATCGCCGCCACCTGCGGCAGCTGTCATGGCCAGCAATCGGTGATGCAGCAGGCTGGAGAGACCACGCGGCCTTTCACTTCCTACCAGGACAGCGTTCACGCCAAGCTGGTGGCCGCCGGCAACGAGAAGGCCGCGGTTTGCAGCGACTGCCACGGCACCCACGACATGCGGCGCATTTCCGATCCGCAGTCGCCCGTCTACAAGACCAGCGTTCCCGCCACCTGCGCCAAGTGTCACGAAGCGCAAAGGGCGGAGTTCATGAAGAGCATTCACGGGCAGGCGATCAGCAAGGGCAACCTGCATGCGCCGGTCTGTACCGACTGTCATAGCTCGCACATGATCAAGGACCCCAAGGATCCGAGTTCGACAGTCTCGTCGGAAAACCTGGCAACCAACACCTGCGCGCAGTGTCACGAGAACGTGAAGATGTCGCGGGATTTCGGAATCGTAGGCGGCCGCGAGAGCAGCTATCTGGCCAGCTATCACGGGCTGGCCACGGCCCGCGGATCGAAGGTCGCGGCCAACTGCGCCAGTTGCCACGGCGTGCACAACATCCTGCCTTCGAGCGATCCGAACTCGACGATCAACAAGGCGCATCTCGTCCAGACCTGCGGAAAGTGCCATCCCGGCGCCAACGCCAACTTCGCGGCCAGCAAGATGCACCTGGATGCGCACGCGGCCGATATCGGCAGCAAGGCCGTTGCCTTGATCCGCCGGTTCTACCTGCTGATGATCATCGCCACCATCGGCGGCATGCTGTTGCACAATGCCCTGGTCATGCGGCGCAAGCTGGTCGACATTCGCAATGGGCACGCGCACCTCTCGGGTGGTCCCAGAATCGTGCTGCGCATGACCTTCAACCAGCGCATGCAACACATGACCTTGTTCGTCAGCTTCTTTGTACTGGTGGCTACGGGCTTTGCGCTGAAGTACCCGGAATCCTGGCTTGGATTGCTATTTCTGGGCGAGACCGTGCGCAGCGTGCTCCACCGGACCGCCGGCGTGGTCCTGATCATGGTCGGCATTTATCACGCCTGGTACGTCGCGGCAACCAGGGAAGGCCGCAAGCTGGTGGTTGATTTCCTGCCCGAGTGGAAGGACGTCACCGATGTCAAGGACGTGTTGTTCTACTACCTGCGCCTGAGCGGAGACAAGCCGCAGTTCAAGCGCTTCAACTACGCCGAGAAGATGGAGTACTGGGCGCTGGTGTGGGGAACGATCGTCATGGCCGTGACCGGCGTCATGATCTGGGCCAAGGTGGGGATCGGCAATCACCTGCCGCGCTGGGTCATCGATGCGGCCACCGCCGTTCACTTCTACGAAGCCATCCTGGCCTCGTTGGCGATTCTGGTGTGGCACTTCTACATGATCATCTTCGATCCGGAGGTCTATCCCATGAACTGGGCGTGGTACGACGGCAAGGTGACCTACGAGCTCTATCAGTCAGAGCACGCGCTCGATGTGGAGACGCTGAATCAGGCAGTGGAGGCGGAGGAGCGCGAGCAAGAGCAACGGGAAGTTCCGCCCGAACAGAACTCGGAAGAGAATGTCCCGGATCGTAAGTGATCGGGAAAGCTATTAAGTTCTCCGGAAGAAATTTTGGTGGAATTCTGTAATGATGTGAGCACGATGTGAGCTGATCCTGGTGGGGAATCAGCGGTTTTGGACGGCCCTTATTTTTGGATGGCACTAATGAAGAGCAAGGATCAGGATAGCCGCGCTTGTGGTTCAAGGATGGCGCGCGCAACGGAGTGGGCGGTCTGCCGCTACCGCGCAGTGGCACGTGCGGTAGTAATGGCGGCAATTCTCCTGGCGCTCGGCGTGTGTCTGCCGGTGAGTCGCGTGCAGGCCGGCGAAGCCTCGGGTCAGAACGATCTCTGTTTCGGCTGCCACAGCGAGAAGAGCATGACTGCCAAGCGGGCAGGGCGGACCATCTCGCTTTTCGTGGACGGGAAAAAGTTTTCCGCCTCGGTGCACAACAGCCTGTCGTGCACGTCGTGCCATGCCGACCTGGAGGGAGTGGATTTGCCGCACTCCACGCCCAAGAAGGTGCAGTGCGGCACCTGCCATGCGCAAGAGCAGGAGCTGCATGCCAAGTCGCTGCACGGCAAAGCCAGTGCGCGCGGCGATGCGCTGGCCCCCCGCTGCGTCAATTGCCACGGCAATCACGATATCCTGCCGGTGAAGGACAAGAACTCAGCCGTAGCGCCGATGAAGGTGCCGTTCGTCTGCGGACGCTGTCATCGCGAGGGCACGCCGGTTCAGTCGCAACGTCATATTGATCAGCACAACATCATCGAGAATTACACGGAGAGTATCCACGGCGAAGGATTGCTGAAGAAGGGCCTGGTAGTCTCCGCTAACTGCGCTTCCTGTCACACGGCGCACTCGATTCTGCCGCACACCGATCCCAACTCCTCGATTGCCCGGCGTAACATCGCGGCGACCTGTACCAAGTGCCACGCCCAGATCGAAGCCGTGCACCGCAAGACCATCCGCGGCGAATTGTGGGAGAAGGAAGCGAACGTCCTGCCCGCCTGCGTGGACTGCCACCAACCGCACAAGGTGCGGAAAGTCTTCTACAGCCAGGGCATGGCTGATGCCGATTGCATGCGTTGCCACGACAATCAGGCTTTGAAGTCGGCGGACGGCCGCTCTATGTTCGTCAGGGCGGCGGAGGTCTCCGGGTCGCGTCATGCGAAGGTCGCTTGCAGCCAGTGCCACTCGGAAGTGAACGCCTCGAAGGTTCGTCCCTGCGAAACCATTACGAAGCACGTGGATTGCAGCAAGTGTCACGAAGCCGTTGGGCAACAGTACCAACGGAGCACTCACGGGCAACTGTTTGCGAAGCAGGACCATAACGCTCCGACCTGCCGGGAGTGCCATGGTACACACGGCATTCTTGGCAAGCAGGATCCGCAGTCGCGGACATTCCCGCCTAATGTTCCAAATCTATGTGCGCAGTGCCACCGCGAAGGCCAGCGCGCCGCCGTACGCTACACCGGCCAGCAGCATGAAATTACCACGCACTACAGTGAAAGCATTCACGGCAAGGGGCTGCTGAAGAGCGGCTTGACCGTAACCGCCACTTGCACCAGTTGCCACACCGCGCACGGTGAACTGCCGAGCAAAGATCCCGAGTCGACGGTCAATAGCAAGAACCTGCCGGCAACCTGCGGCAAGTGCCATCACGGCATCGAAGAGCAGTTTGTGCAGAGCGTGCACTCCGCGACGGTCAACAAGACCGACAAGAAATTGCCGGTGTGCAGCGACTGCCACAGCGCCCACTCCATTCGTCGAGCCGATGAAGATGGATTCAAGCTCGAAATCATGGACAGGTGTGGCCGGTGTCATGGCGAAATCGCCAAAACGTACTTCGACACCTATCACGGAAAGGTATCGAAGCTCGGCTACACGAAGACCGCCAAGTGTTACGACTGCCACGGCGCGCACGATATCCAGAAGGTGACGGACCCGAGGTCGCACCTGAGCCGTGCCAATGTGGTCGCCACCTGCCAGAAGTGCCACGCCGATGCGACCCGTCGGTTTGCCGGATATCTGACGCACGCGACGCATCACGACCCTAAGAGGTATCCATTCTTGTTCTGGGTGTTTTGGGGCATGACCTCGTTGCTGATTGGGACCTTTGTCGTCGGCGGCGTGCATACGCTGTTGTGGCTGCCGCGTGCAATCGAGATGCGCCGCCAGTTGCGCGCGGAGGAAGCCGCGCTCGAGGGCAAGCCGGAAAGTCCTGCCGCGGAGGATAAGTAGAATGGTGATAAGTATTATGGACAAGCGCACACCAGGGCCGCAGGGGCCCGACGATTCGCGCCAAGACGCAACCGCGGAAGAACGCGCCAGATATATGAAGCCAGCCGCCGCGGTGCAGCGTGAATTCGTGCGCTTCACCCGCCTGCAGCGCACGCTGCATGGTTGCATTGTCCTCAGCTTTCTCAGCCTGGCTATGACCGGCTTGACGCTGAAGTTCTCTTACACCGGGTGGGCGGTTTTCTTGTCGCGACTGCTGGGTGGATTCCAGACTGCCGGCTATATCCACCGCTTCGCGGCGCTGGTGATGTTTGCGGCTTTCATCACCCATCTCGTGGATCTCTGCAAGCTGAAAAAGAGGAAGTACGGCTCATGGCGCTCGATGCTGCTGGGGCCGAACTCGATGATCCCGATGAAGCGCGATCTGGATGAGTTTATCGTCACGCTGAAGTGGTTCTTGCACCTTGGTCCGAAGCCGGAGTACGGGCGCTGGACATACTGGGAGAAATTCGATTATTTTGCCGTGTTCTGGGGAGTCTTCATCATCGGGTCCACCGGCCTGACTCTCTGGTTTCCCGTTTTCTTCACTCGTTTTCTGCCGGGAGCGTTCATCAATGTGGCCACCATTATCCACAGCGACGAAGCTCTGCTTGCCACGGGATTTATTTTTACCGTCCACTTCTTCAATACGCACTTGCGGCCGGAGAAGTTCCCGATGGATACGACGGTCTTCACCGGCCGCATGGCGCTCCCCGAGCTGAAGCGGGACAAGCGCAAGGAATACGACGCGCTGGTTGCGAGCGGCGAACTGGAGCAGCATCTGGCTGAGCCGCACCCGGAAATCGTGGTCAGGACAATCCGGGCCTTTGCGTGGATTGCGCTGAGCATCGGTTTCAGCATCGTTGTTTGGATTGTGTACGCAATGTTGTTTGCGTACCGGTAGATCCGTTTCGCCAAGAGTATATTCCGTGAAGCTGCCGGACCGCCGTTTTTGCCGCAGGCGGCGTACGAGTTATACTTGCGCTTTGATCCGTGTGGGGTCTTTGTTCCAGGGCGGTTAGCCAAAATGTATCGGCACTGAGTTGTTTCAGCAGCCGATTAGGGTCGCAGGAGACAACTTACGATGAGTGATGCGGGAACGCCCCTTCCGCCGAATCCTCCGGGGGAAGGTTTTTCGCTGAAGAGTCTGCTTCGCAATTACATCAGCTTGATTGGACTCGCCTTGGCGGCCGTATCGCTGGCGAACATCATCTTTTTGTTTCTCGTCGATGTTGTTTCGAACCAACCGAGCCCCTACATTGGCATTTTTGCCTACATGGTGATGCCCGCATTCCTGGTAATGGGCTTGTTCCTGGTGCCTGCCGGGATGTGGATAGAGCGTCAGCGGCTCCGCCGGAGAATTGCAACTCTGTCGCGTTTCCCGATACTGGATCTGAATAGCGCCACACAACGCGGCACGATCGCATTCTTTCTGTCCTCCGTGATCCTGTTCATCCTTCTCAGTGCCGGAGGCAGTTATCGCGCCTACGAGTACACCGATTCCGTCCAGTTCTGCGGTCAACTCTGTCATACAGTGATGCATCCGGAGTTCACCGCGCACCAGGCCTCCCCCCACGCTCGCGTCACGTGCGTCGAGTGTCACGTGGGAGCAGGGGCGAGCTGGTACGTCCGCTCGAAGCTGTCCGGAGCCCGGCAGGTCGTCAAGACCGTGATGAACACCTATCCCCGCCCGATTGAGACGCCGGTAGCAAACCTGCGCCCGGCTCCGGAAACCTGCGAGCAGTGTCACTGGCCGAGAAAGTTCTGGGGAGCGCAATTAAAGGTCATCAATCATTTCGCCAGCGACGAGCACAACACTCCACGGCAGTTGCAGTTGCTGATCAAAACCGGTGGCGGCGATGCCAATGCCGGCCAGGCAAGTGGGATTCACTGGCACATGAACATCGCCAACATCGTTACCTACGCCTCCGATCCCAATAGGCAGAACATACCCTACGTGCAGATTCAGGATGCGAAGGGCAACATAACGGAGTATTTCGCCAACGGCGCCAAACCCGAAGAGATCGCCAAAATGGGCCGCCGGCGTATGGATTGCGTCGACTGTCACAACCGCCCAACCCACATTTATCTCCCCCCTGACCGCTCAGTGGATGACTCGCTCGCGGCAAATCGGATTGATCCGAGCTTGCCATACGTGAAGCAGCAGTCAGTACAGGTGCTGACGGCGGAGTACAAAACTACCCCGGATGCAATGCAGGCTATCGCCACCGCCATTCCGGCGTTCTATCGCGAGAAATATCCACAAGTAGCCGGTACGAAACAGACGCAGATTAAGGCAGCCGTCGCCGACTTGCAGCGTATTTTCCGCACCACCATCTTTCCGGAGATGAAGGTCGATTGGCGCACCCATCCGAACAACGTCGGCCACTTCTATTTTCAGGGATGCTTCCGCTGTCACGATGGCAACCACGTAAGCAAAGATGGAAGGACCATCAGCAAGGATTGCGATTCCTGCCACACCATGCTGGCGCAACAGGAAGGCGTGAAGTCGCTGGTTGCCTCCACCGCCGGCGTCCCCTTCAAGCATCCGGTGGACCTGGGCGATCTTACGGCTGTCAACTGCTCCGACTGTCACTCCGGCGGCGTCGGACCGTAGCTTCTGGCGGGGGTTTTCCGTTTCGCTTTACAGTGGAGGGGTGATTCTGCGAAATTAGACAGTGGAACATCCTGCGATTGAATCCATCGTTATCCTTGATTTCGGCTCGCAATATACGCAGCTGATTGCGCGCCGCGTCCGCGAGCAGAACGTTTTCTCTGCCGTTCTGCCGTGTACCGCTCCACTGCAGGAAATCCAGAATTACAACCCGGTGGGCATCATTCTCTCCGGCGGGCCATGCTCGGTTTACGACGCTGACGCGCCGCCAGCCGACGGCCGCGTGCTTGCCTTGGGAGTGCCCGTGCTGGGCATTTGCTATGGGCTGCAATTCATTGCTCACAAACTCGGCGGCAAAGTGAGTGCGGGGGTAAAGCGGGAATACGGCCACGCGGAGGTAAGCCTCCTGGGCAAGTCTCCCTTGTTTGAGAATCTACCGTCGCGGATGAGCGTATGGATGTCGCATGGAGACGAAGCGCTGGAGTTGCCGGCGGGTTTCCAGCTTGTCGCCAGATCAGCCACTGCGGTGGCCGCCATCGAAAACCGCGCCACGCGTATCTTCGCCGTGCAGTTCCACCCCGAGGTTCACCACACCAGCCACGGCACGGACATCTTGCGCAATTTTGTTTTCCGAATCTGCGGAGCCAAGCCGAACTGGACGGCGCAACGTTTTATCGAATCGACGGTCGAAAATGTCCGGCAGACCGTCGGCCCGTCGGGACGTGCCATCTGCGCGATTTCCGGCGGCGTCGACTCATCCGTGGCGGCAACGCTGGTTTCCCGTGCGCTGGGCGAACGCCTGACCTGCATTTTCGTCAACAATGGGGTGCTTCGCAAGCACGAGTTCGAGAAGGTACAGCAGAATCTGCGCAGCAATCTCGGACTTAACGTGGATGCCGTGGACGCGAGCGAGCGCTTTTTATCGAAGCTTGCCGGTGTTTCGGACCCCGAGCGCAAGCGCAAGATTATTGGCAACGAGTTTATCGAGGTGTTCGAGCGCGAAGCGCTCCGCCTCAAACAGGTTTCGGGTCAAGTTGAGTGGTTGGTGCAGGGAACGCTTTACCCGGATGTGATTGAGTCGCGTTCCGTGCGCGGCCCGTCGCAAACCATCAAGAGCCATCACAACGTGGGCGGACTTCCCGAAAAGATGAACCTCAAGCTCATCGAACCCTTGAAGGATCTCTTCAAGGATGAGGTGCGCCGCATCGGCCGCGACCTCGGCATGCCCGAGGAAATGGTGCAGCGGCAGCCATTCCCCGGCCCTGGATTGGCGGTCCGCATCCTGGGCGAAGTTACCCCCGAGCGTATTTCGCTGTTGCAGGATGCCGATGAAATCGTGGTAGCCGAGATTAAGCGGGCGGGCCTGTACACGCAGATCTGGCAGTCATTTGCCGTGCTGCTGCCGGTGATGTCCGTCGGCGTGATGGGCGACCAGCGCACCTACGCTTATACCTGCGCCATCCGCGCCGTAAATTCCGAAGACGGCATGACCGCCGACTGGGTTCCGCTCCCTCACGAGGTGCTGAAGACGATCTCCAGCCGCATCGTGAACGAAATCCGGGGCATCAACCGCGTCGTCTACGACGTGACCTCGAAGCCGCCGGGGACCATCGAGTGGGAGTAGGTTAGTTTCCGACCAGGAGGTTCGATGGTGCCTCATGTTCGCCTGGGTTCTCGCTCGTCCGCAACTCACCCACCACCTGCAATGGTGCCCCATGTTCGCCCGTTTTTGGCTAACGTGGGGTAGTTTCTTCCCGCCCCGAAATTGACCCACCACCGCTTTCCGCAAGGATTGCCAGCCGGCCATCTTACTTAGGACATACTACTTAGGTTATCTCCTAAATATGTGTGCGGCCCGGTACTCTTCCGCGAAGCAATGTACCGGGATGTCAAAATCGTTCCGCCGGAGGATGGCTATCCGGCATTGCGCCGCTGGGCGCGCTATCGAGCGCACATGCTCACCTGCCTCATCGCGCAGAAGCCAAAGAAAGTGGTCATCGTTCCAGGCCGTGGATCGGAGCTGAACCACGGCGGGATGACCGTTTATGCAGGCATCGAGCTGGCGGTCAATGAGCAAGTCAGGGTCACATTCACCCCGCCCCACTGTGGAGAGTCAATGACAGTCCAGTGCGTCGTTCGCGATCGGAACGGCTATACCTATGGAGTCGAGTTCATCCACGACGAAACCGCCAGCGGCCATATCGAGCAGATGCAACGCATCCTGAACGCCATCGAAGATATGAACAGCAAGTGAGCGACTGGCGCCCCGCGCGCTAAAGCGGTGCCTTTGTTGGTGTATCCAAAATCCCAAGAGGATGTCATGGCGACCGGAGCGCCGAGCGCCTGTTGCCGGAGCAGGCCAAGCTGATTACCCGACATTACATTCGACTAGCAAGAATCTATTCGGGCGCGGAGTGGAGCCACCCTTTGTTTTCGGCAGCAGAAACAAAAGATGGCTCGACTTCGCTCGCCATAACAGTCTGACATGTAGGGATTTACCTACTGGGGAACCGGCCGAACTTCGGTCCTCCACGATGGTGTTTCACGTCAACTCAATCTGGCCGCCAATCCTACGACTGCCGCGCCGAGGATGACCCAGAGAGTCGTACGCTTGGTGAGCACCAGGAAGAGAAAGCTTCCAATCGCGATCAGAATCGGAACGATTCCTGTCAAGGAGTCGCGGGCCAGCGGAACGATGGCGCTCACCAGCAAGCCTGCCGCCGAAAAGGTCACGGCGCGAATCGCACTCCTCACCGCCGGCTTGTCGGCCCTGCGGCCCAGGTATTGCAGCAATGGGATGATCAGGAATGCCGGCGTGATTACCGCCAGCAATCCGACGAAGCCCCCGGCAACACCGCCGACGAAGTATCCAACGCTCACAACGAACAGGCCATTTGGTCCCGGCGCAGTTTGCCCGGCAGCCACGGACGCGTTCAGTTGCCGGTCCGTCAGCACGTGACGTTGCTCGATCAGGTCGTGCCGGATCACCGGAATCGAGGTCACTCCGCTGAAAGACGTCAGCGTTGCCTTGGCAAGCAGCAGGTAAAGCAGCAGGAGATTCATTCCGGAACCCGCCAGACGGAACCGACCGCGGCCGCCAGGCCGAGAATCGCGATCGGCGCCAGGTCGAGTTTGAGAGAGAGCAATACCGAGCCCCCGGCAAGCACCACAACGTGAATCCAGCGCTTGCGGTCGAGGTAAGGCTGAAGCAGTTGCCATGAAGCCATTCCCATGATTCCAACCGCGGCCGCCAGGGTGCCGGCGACAGCGGCCATGGCGTTGGAATTCGATCGCACCACGTCATAGCTGCCGGTGAGCAGCATCACGATGATGCCGGTCGGGACGCTGGCCGCCGCTACGCTGGCGATGGCCCCGGGCCAGCCGAGCAGTTCCCAGGCGGTTCCGGCGCAGAAGGCAAGCATGTTCGTGCCCGGCGTAATGCGCGCCAGCGCATAAACGGTGGCGTACTGTTCCTGCGTCAGCCACTTGCGGAGCGACACCAGTTCCGTGTGCAGCGCCGCCATGGTGATGGTGCCGCCGCCGAAGGTAAGATTCGTCACTCGCAGATAGGACAAGAAAAGCTTCAGAAGAGACGGGCGTTCACGTTCCACATTTTTAATGTAACACTAGCGTTTTAGCCGGCTGGGTGGCCCACTCAAGCTTTCTTTGCTTGAGTGGGGTAGTTTTCTGGGCGGTGGCCCGCACTTCACTCCGTATGTTTCTTGGCGTCTTCCAGGATGCGCTGCGCCCGGCTCGGATTGTAAACGCCGCAAGAGCAGAAATGCGTCAGATACTTCGCCGCCTGTTCGGGCGTGCGGCGGCCTTCCTTCACCCAGTCGACCATTTTCTTGGCCAGACTGGCGCTGACCATGCTGTGACCACACATCGTCGTCAGCATCAACACCTGCGTATTCGGCAGCTTTTCGGTCTCGCCCTCGAAGCCAAGCGAGTAGGAGAGACTGTGCCGCGGTTGACCGGCGGCGCAGGAGCATGCCATTGCATTCTCCAACGAGGTCGACATGTTGACGCACAGCCCAAGGTCGGCTTCCTTGACCTCCTTGAGAAACTTCTCGGCTGCTTCGAGGTTGTTGAGAACCACCACGGCATTGGTCGGCGTATCGATTCCGTCGATCACGGCGCGGAAATCCAGTTCCAGGTTACGGCTCCAGTGCGCGCTGGGCGTGAGTTCCTTTGGCCGCAGCGCGCCACCATGAGCGGAATCGCCCAGGTTCACGGGATTGTACATGAGCGCCATCTCTAGGAAGCGCTTCAGTTTCGGCACGCAGTCCTTGTCGTTCTTGCCTCTGCTGGTACGGGCGAAGATGACGATATCGTCGCGGAAACTTTCGGTAGTGCCAAAGCGATGAAGTGTATTAGTCATGGCCTGCTCCTGCTCCTGCTCCTGCCTTTATTGCTTCGGGGTTGGTGATGCGGCCGAGGCCGAAGTTTGTCTTGGCGCGGACCAGTTTGAAGCCCAACCGCTGCACGATGGGCGCTACGTCATTCTCTTCGCCGTTTTCGTCGCAGCGCACCCCTGTAGCGATCGCGACCACGGTCTTCACCTGCTTCTCGACCTCGCGAACCACCCCGAGAATCTCTTCAAGACGGTCGATCTTAACCAGAACCTCAATGATTGCCGAAAGGATCTTCTCGTTGAGAACCTCCGGCTGAAGAGCGCCGGTGCCGGGGTCGGGCATGAGCGTGGTGATGGGATTGTTCTTCTCGAAAGCCACGCCAATCTTGGCCAGCGCCATCGTCATCTTCTGGATGTCGTACATGCGAACGCCGACACCAGGGCGGCCAAGCTCGATAGTGAAGTTGACCTCACCGCGTTTCACCCGTCCGGTCAAGTCGTTGGTCTTGACTTCTTCGGTGCCGCGGCCGCGCACGCCGGTGGACTCGTGCGGCACCAGCGGGTCGGAGAACGCGCGCCGTATCACGCGCGGCCATGTCAACTCGTCGGGCGTGAGGGCAGAGGTTGGACAAACATCCGGTTCGGGATCGAAGCGCAGCCGCGCCATCTTGAACAAGCGGCGCAGCAGCCTCACTACCGTGGGGTTGAGGTGCTCCTTGCTCATGCCGTTGTAGCAGCTATAGCATTCCACACATTCGTCACGCTCGACGGTCGCCCGGTTGATCACCGGGTCGACGTAGATCGCGCCCATGGGACAAACATAAGTGCAGTTGCCGCAGGCCACGCACTTTTCCTGGTCTATGATCACAATTGGCCTCACACACTGCCACCAACTTGCTCCGTGGCACTTTGGTATCCACGATAATTTAGCCCGGATTCGCGGAAGGTACACCCCGCGAAGAAGCCGGGCCTCAAGCCCGGCGGTGCAAGCACAGGGGACATCAACCTCGAAACCGCTCTATAAGGTGGGAACTTAATAAAATTGTCGCAAATGCCACACCAAAGTACAAGCTGAAACCGCCGCCTCCGCGTGATCGCGGATCACTTACAGATGTGACGTCAGTCACCGACCAGATGTATCAGGCCCCAGCCGAGTATTCGGCCCCGGATATAGCTTTCGAAAAACTGGTCTAGGCCGAATTAGCGGAAGGTATTTCCCGCGAAAAAGCCGGGCTTCCGAGCCCGGCGATGATACCTCGGGCATACTGCCTGTGGAATTGCTTTAGAATCATTCCATGCCGCCAAGCAGGCGCGATTTCGAAAAAGCGCTGAGAGCCACTCCGCTGTTTGCGGGGCTTACGGATACGCAGTTCAGTCTACTGGCTTCGCGACTCGTCGAGCGTAACTTCGACGCCGGAGAGATGATCTTTCAAGAGGGCCAGCCTTGCGCCGGACTGTTTATCATCCAGTCGGGGAGCGTGAGGATCTATAAAAATTCTTCCAGCGGCCGCGAACAAGTGCTCTCGATCGAAGGTGCGGGCGCGTCAATTGCCGAGCTACCGGTGTTCGACGGCGGCGCCTATCCGGCTTCGTCGCAGGCGCTCGCCAAGAGCAGCCTGCTCTTTCTCAGCAAGCAGGATTTTCACGCCCTCTGCATGCGGCACCCGGAAGTGTCGCTCAAGGTTTTGCAGAAGGTGGGCGCAAGGCTGCGGCAGTTGGTCGGCATCATCGAGGATCTCTCGTTCACCACGGTGCGGCATCGCCTGGCCGCGCTGCTGTTGCGGATGGCGCGCACCGATGGCAGGAAGACGCCGGGCGGAACCGAAATCGTTCTTACCGCTACGAACCAGGATATCGCCGCGCAGATCGGAACCGTTCGCGAGCTTGTCTCGCGCAATCTCAGCCGCTTCCAAGGTGAGGGATTGCTGAGCCTGGACGGAAGAACGGTGCTCATCCCCAGCCTGGACCGGCTTGAACAGGAGGTCGGCGAACCGTAGCCGACCTCGATGGTGGCCCACATCTGCCGCGTCGGGTGGCCCATTCAAGCCATCTGTTGGCTTGAGTGGGGTAGTTCCCGCTCGCTGGGGTAATTAGGGCTGACCTGGGATTGTTTCTTGCGAAATAGGATGTGGGACTCTCGATGTGCGGAGCCGTGCGGGGTGTACAATCCGGCTGTTGAAGCACTCTCGATATGAGCGACTCACCCAGTTTGCCGCCCGACTTGACGCCGCCGAATGCGACTGAAGCAACGCCAGCTCCCGTGCCATTGCCGGAGCCTACACGCGATGAATGCACCTTGGGCATGCTGGCTCACGTCCTGCAGATTGTTTCCTGGCTCATCGCCCCGCTGATCATCTTCGTAGTGCGCAAGGATTCCAGGTTCGTGCGCTATCACGCGCTGCAGGTGGTCTTTTTTCAGTTGCTGGTTATGATGGCCTGGGGCGCAACCATGCTGGCTCTTTTCGCCGGATTCTTTACCGCTATTGCCCGCCATAAAGTTGTGGTGGGGCCGGCTGCCATCGCCTTTCCAGTTCTCTTTTTTGTTATCTTCTGGGGCGGTGGCGCGCTCACCTGGCTGCTGAACCTGGTGCTCGGCATTGTCTACGGCTTGCGGGCGAACAACGGCGAGTGGGCGGGCTATCCCGGCATCAAGTATCTGGCGGCCAAGGTTGCCGGCGTGGAACTGCCTCACTGACCTTCGCAATGAACCCGAGCGGTTGCCGGGGCTGGCGCCTGAAACAGCGACAACTGTGTGGCGGATGCGGCGTTCACCGGAGCGGCGGTGCGCGGCTCTCTCTCGAAGTTGATTGCATACTTCTCCCGCAGCTTCGCCATGAGCTTCGAAATGTTGCGGTGATAGGCCTCTGAGACGAAAGCGCGGCTGGCATAACGTTCCTGATATTGCTTGACCAGGGCAGGGAACTCCTTTTCCAAAAAGGGCAGAAAAACCGCGGCTGAGCATGGCTTAAGGAAGAGCGGATTGGCGAAGATGTTCTTTCCGCCCGCCTCTTTGGTCGCCGCCACCAGCGCTTCCAGCGATTCCTCCGAATCGGTAATGCCCGGCAGCACCGGCGCGCAAATCACGCCGGCGTCGATTCCTGCCCGGTTCAGCTCCTCGACGGCGTTCATGCGCAGGTCGGGCCTCGGGGCGCGCGGTTCGAGGAGGCGGGCCAGGCGAGCATCGAGCGTCGTGACCGTTACATTTACATAGAGGCGGTTCTGCTCCGCGACGCGCTGCAAAACGTCGCGATCGCGCAGAATCAGGTCCGACTTGGTGACGATGCCGATCTCGAATCCGCGGTGCTGGGCCAGCTCCTCCAGGATGTCCCGCGTAATGCGATGCTGCCGCTCGGCGGGTTGGTAGGGATCGGTCGCGGTGCCGATGGCGATCGCTTCGCCTCGCTTCACCTTGCGCAGGTCCCGGCGCAGCAGCCACGCTGCCTGCTGCTTGATGTAGATCTTGCGCTCGAAGTCGAGCCCGTCCCGCATCTCCATGAACTCGTGGGTGTAGCGCGCGTAGCAGTATTTGCAGGCGAATTCGCAGCCCCTGTAGGGATTGATCGTCCACTTGAACGGCATGCGCGGCGCGGTGCAACGGTTCAGCAGGCTACGCGCCTCGAGCGTGAAATATTGCACGTTGTGGCCGGGACGGACGAACTCACCCTGGGCGGCAAGCTTGGCGATTCCAACCAGACGGAGCGGCTCTTCTTCCGGCTCGGCAAGATGGAAGAGATAAGAATTGTGGAGGGCTGGCATCGGAAACTCCGTCTTCGCCTTTTCTTCGCTCTGTAAGATTAGCCCCAGCGGATAGCCGTGTCAAGCGGCGGGTAGGTAATGGATCGGGTTCCGGGGCGACGACTGTGCGGGCGTTGATAGACTCCGTGGAATGAGATGTCGCGGATCTCTGCGTTTGGCGCAAAGGTCTCGCTGAGTGCAAGACTGAGAATTCAAGTCGAACAACTCAGCCTGAGAATGGTTCGCCATCTTCAGATGCTTGCTTCGATTTGTGCTCGTACATTCGCCTGATCTGTTCCTCGGAAAAGCGAAGCCACTTCCCTTTGCGAGGGAGAACCATTCGTACTACTTGGGCGTAATCGACCTTGTCGATGTCGCGCTCGTCATGGGTTGGCAGGCCTGGTTTAGACAATTGGTCGATCTCTTTGAGTAGTTGCTTTTCCTCTTCAGGATCGCGTTCAGGCTTGGGTTGGGCTTTTATGGATCGCCACCGCGGAAGAAATCGGTCCCACATGCGCGTGACGAAGAAATCCTTGTCCTCCGGCGGGTGCGCCGCGAAGTTTATGAGGCCCGTTTTGAGAACATCGGCAGGCAGAGCCGAATAATACTCGTTTAGCTTCTTCAAATCCTCCTTGAACTGGATGCCATCGATAAACTCTTGATTCGGTCCCAGGAAGAGTGGCACGATCTGAACGTGAAAGTTGTCCTTAGACGTGAACACGGAACAAAACGGCAAGTAATAAAGATAGGCGAGATCGACACGGTGGCTTGCCTTCACATTTTTCAGCAACTGCGTCGGTAGAACGAGGCAGAAGAAAATATTGATGGTGAGCATAAAGACGAAGTACGGCACATGCTTCCGAAGCGGCGGCCGCCGCCGGCTGATCCAATCCGCGACAACCCATTCCGTGGCTTCCGGCACTCCGAGCAGGTTGATGCCGAAGCGCAGGAGCCATTCGGGGTCCATACAGTCGATGATGGTATCGGCAAGATGCTTTGCGTCGGGGAGACTATTGGGCTTCCGCCAATGTCCCAGCTCCGCCATGACGGTCTTCACCATCGCATCGAAATCTACGGCAGTCAGAGCCCTTCGCCATTCCTTGGCAATATTGCGCTCGATTTCGAGAAATTCTCTCCGTGTCCATCTCTCGAAGGCTTCGGCTTCCGGACTGCGTCTGAACACAAAGCCCTTTTTATCGCCGAGCCGGACCGGTTCGCCCCCGGCGAGTAGGACGCGACCGAAAACCTTCGTGAGGTCGAACTGTCTGCTCAACTCGGCTTTCAGGACATTCATGTGGTGGATGTTCGGATAGGACTGTGATTCGGGCGTGCGATCAGCAAGCGAGCCGACGAGCTGCTCAGGCGTGCTTTTGCTTCTGAGCTGCTTTTCGAGGTCGGCCAGGCACTCAACGAAGAACAGGGGCGTGATGGTAGACATGTAGAAGTTATCCATCAGCACAGCCTCATCAAGATTGAGACTTTCGAGCGACGACTTGTCGAAAATTAGGCTCGGACCATGCATGTAAAAAGATTACGCCTTAGAGCGAAATTTCGGGGCGAGTGCCCCAGGTTCCGCGCCGCGCAGTTCGGCGCTAACCTGGGGTAATTCTTTTCGGGGTACGCCTGAGTGGTGCAAGAAACTACCCCATGTTAGCCAAAAGCAGGCGAACATGGGGCACCGTCGAACTCCATCGAACCTAGACGGCTGCTGAAAAAGTCGTTGGAGTGTCATCCTGAGGTTGCGCCGTTTTGCGCGACCGAAGGATCTGCTTTATCTTCAGCACGCGCAAACAGCAGATCCTTCGCTCCTCCACCCCAGCAACGGCAAAAGCGGCCGTCGCCGGGGACCCCGGCTACGCTCAGGATGACACCATCAGAGAACAGTTTTTCCGCAGCCTGCCGGTCGTCGCACTTGCCAGGCGCCTGATCACCGGGCCGCAGCCGCGGCGGCCGGAGCTGGAATCGAGATGTCGATCTTTGTTACCGGGCCAAGCGGCGCGAGCGGCTTGCCGAATTGGCTCGTATTGCCCACCACCAGCACGGCAAATTGTTCGGGGTGAACGTATTTCTGCACCACGCGGTTGACATCGGCGGCGGTGACCTTTTCGATGCCGGCCCGAAACTTTTCCAGGAAATCGAGCGGGTACCCGTGGAACTCGTAAGTCATACGCTCGTGCAGAACTTTTTCCGGCGTATCGAAGCGGAAGATGAATGAATTCAGGATTGCGTCCTTGGCGAATTTCAATTCATCCGGTGTGGGAGGGTCGGCCTTGAATTTCGCCAGGTCTTCGCGCATGCCCTCGATGGCGTCGACCGTCGAGGCGCTCTTGGTGGCAATGGTCAGCCAGAACATTCCGCGATGATCCCATCCCGCGCCGAGGCCGCCGCCGACCGAATAAGCCAGGCCGCGCTTGGTGCGCAGGTCAGCCATGAGCCGCGACGCGAATCCGCCGCTCAAGACATGGTTCATCACCTGCACGGCGAAATAGTCCGGGTTACTGCGCTCGATTCCGAGGGTGACAAAGCGGATTTGGCTCTGGTTCACGTCAGGCTTATCCACGGCGTAGAGGCCGGGTTTGGCGGGCGTGAGCGGAATGTCGGGCTTGGCGGCCTGCGGTCCGCGCGGCCAGCCTTCGAAGGCGGTCCGCAGCCGCTTCTCCATCTCGGCGGAATTAAAGTCGCCGACGATGCCGAAAATGATGTTGTTGGGAGCAACGTGCTGTTTGAACCAGGCGAGCAGATCGTCGCGCGTCACCGCCGCCACGGTGGCAAACTCGGGACTGCGGGCGTAAGGACTGTTCTTGCCATAGACAAGCTTTGCGGCTTCGCGGTCGGCGATGCCCTGGCTGCTGTCATTGCGGCGCGCAATGTTCGTGTTCATTTCATTTTGGGCAAGTTCGATCTTGTCCTGGCGGAATGCGGGGTCGCGTAACAGCTCGAGGAACAGGCGAAAAACGTCGTCGAAGTCTCCCTTGAGACAATCGAAGGCGATCGTGGTGCTCTCCTTGTGGTCATCGGTTTCAAGCTTGGCGGCGCGCACTTCGAGGTAGTCGTCCATCTGGTCGCCGGTCATTTTGCTGGTTCCGCCGGTTCGCCACACGTCGCCATAGATGTCGAGCATCCCGACCTTGTTCGCCGGCTCCGATTGCGAACCTCCGCGAATCGTTGCCTGGCCGCTGATCAGCGGAAGTTCGTGATCTTCCTGCAAAAAAATAATCATGCCGTTGGCCAGCTCGATTCGTTTGGGCTGCGCGGCCGTCCACCGAGGCAATGGGGGAATGGGAATCTGCTGCCAACTGGAAGGGACTCCATCCGCAGCGCCGAAAGTGCTCGCCGATGCGGCAGGTTGCTGAGCGATTGCCGTGGAAACCACGGCGGAAACAAAGAACAGCAATGTCAGCGAGAGAAGCAACCGCCCGGGGCCCCCACTACGCGGCTTTGCACGTAGTGGGGTGGAACTGATGCTGTTCATTGTTCGTTCTCCTTGCCACCCTGTGCGGGCGTTATCGTTTCAATGGAGCCGACGGTGCGGTTAGCCTCTACAAAGGTCTTGTTCGCAACCCGGCGAATGTCTTGCTTCGTCACCTTGTCGATGCGGTCCACCTGGCGGAAGAGTTCGCGCCAGTCGCCGTAACGGGTCTGCGCGACCGCCAGTTGCTGCGCCAAGCCGGAATTGCTGGCCAGCCCTCGAATCAGCGTGGCTTTGGCCCGTGTCTTTACCATCTTCAATTCGTCGTCGGAGACGTCCTCTGTCTTGAGGCGTTCGATCTCGCCGTGAATAGCCTTCTCCATTTCCTCGGGTGTGTGTCCAGGCAGCGGCACGGCATAGAAGGCGAAGAGGTGCGGATATTTTTCTCCGGGAAAGGGCGAGAAACCGCCGGCCGCGGCCGCGATCTTCTGGTCGCGCACCATGGAGCGGAAGAGCCGCGATGTGCGTCCGCTGGAAAGCATATCGCTGATCGTGTCGTAGACTGCGTCATCGGAATCGCGGTAGCTTGGCCGGTGATATCCCTCGAGGTAAATCGGCTGCGAAGGGTCTTTCACCAGAATCGAGCGCTCCGAATCCTGCGGGGGTTGCGTGCTGACGAACTCCTCGGGCTTGCTGCCGGAGGGAATGCGGCCAAAGTACTTCGAAATAACCGGCATGGCGGTTGCGGGGTCAAGGTCACCCACGACGGCCACTACGAGATTGCTGGGGACATAGTACGACTTGAAGAAGCTCATCGCATCCGTCGCCGAGAAATACTGCAAATCGCTCATGTACCCAATAGTCGGGCGATGGTAGGGATTGGCGTCGAAGGCGATCGACAGAAATTGCTCGATCATCCGCTGGGTCGGGTCGGAATCCGTCCGCATGCGGCGCTCTTCCATCACCACATCGCGCTCCTTGTAAAACTCGCGCATCACGGGATGAGTGAAGCGTTCGGACTCGAGATAAGCCCACAGTTCAAGGCGGTTGACCGGCATGGAGTAAAAATAAACCGTCTCATCGTAGGTGGTGAACGCGTTCAGCCCGACACCGCCCTCGCGCTGCACAATCTCGTCGAAAGCGCCCTTGACGACATATTTGTCAGCCCGGGCGATTGCGTCTTTCCACGCCTTTTCCAGTTCCACGACCTTCTTGGGATCGGCGGCGGCCTTGATTCGTTCGGAGCGATAGGCGGCATAGGCGGTTTCGACCTCTGCCAAAGCCGCCCGCTCGGCTGAATAGTCGGCCGTACCAATCTTGTCGGTTCCTTTGAACGCCATGTGCTCCATCATGTGGGCCAGGCCTGTCATGTGAAGCGGGTCTTGCGACGAACCGGAATCGACCCACGTAGCAAACGAAAAAACTGGCGCCTCCGGCCGCCTGCAGAGGACGACCGTCAGCCCGTTAGGAAGCTTGTTTACCGTCACCCGCTTCTCGAATGAGGCCAGATCCTGGGCGAACGCCGGAATCCAGCAGAGCACGAGCAGCAACAAGGGGAAGCCAGTCTTTATGCGCTTCATCCTGCCTCCGTCGGGCGCTTCATCGGCAATAGGAATGGTGGATACCAAGCATCCCCGCGCGATTCGCCCGAACTTGTCGAAGTTACAGATGCGAGATAGCTGTGTCAAATGCACCAGATTTGAGCCGGCGCGTTTCTCCACCGTCTATTAGACGTCGAATATGCGATAAGGCATCGGTGGATTCAGGCGCTGCGAAATGGACAGTGCGACGTTGTAGACCGGAATGCCGGACGTGGTTTTGCCATCGGCTGCGCCATGGTGGGCATGGCCGTGTGCGACAAGGGTCGCGCCGTGCCGGTCCACCACCTCCGCAAGGCGCGAGTTGCCAAGATAGGGATAAATCTCCATCGGTTCGCCCTTCACGGTGTCGGCGATCGGAGAGTAATGGACGACGATGACCCGCCTTTCCGTGCGCAGCAGCGACAGGGCGCGCTCCAGCTTGAGCGCTTCGTCGATGGAACTCTGGACAAAGGCTTTCACCTCGGGCTCGCCGAAAGCGGTCAGCATTCCGCGGCCGAATCCGCCCAGGAAGCCTTTCGTTCCGGCGAAGCCAACCCCGTCGCGCTCGTAAGCGGTACCATCCAGAACCTTGACGCCTTCAGCCGTCATCATGTTGATCAGCTCTTCTTGCTTGCCGCTTTCGTAATCGTGATTACCCAACACCGCGACAATCGGAATGCGCAGCCGCACCAGCGCATTCAGCAGAGACTCCATTTCCGCAGGCCGGCCGTAATTCGTCAGGTCGCCGGCGAGGACGAGCACGTCGGCTTCGTCGCGCACCCGGTTCATCTGATCGCGAATCTTGTCATACATCTGGGGCGTGAAATGAAGGTCCGCGGTGGCGGCGATTCTCATCCCTGTTTTCCCCCAATGGTCACAATCACCATGCTGGTTGGTCAGGCAGCGCTGTCTTTCCGGGCAATCGGAATCATCTTCTCGCGCATAAGACGGAATTGTTTCACCAAGTTGTCGAGACCCCATTCACCGGCATCAATGGCGAACATATTCTCGTCGATGAGGCTGCCGCGAAATTGCGCATTTGGGTCGGGGTGTTCCACTTCCAAGCGGAAACGCGCCAGCAAATCGTCCCAGACCGCTCGCGGAATGTAGCCGGCTTGAGCGGGATAGACGTACTGGAAAAGTACGATCGCCCAGAGCACGACTCCCCAGTGCTTGCCGGCAAGAGCCAGAATGCGGCTCCAGTCGAGATTGCCGCGAGTGCCGTGGATGACGTGAACGATGTCGGCTCCGTCGAAGCGTTCGCGGCGAGTTACGAACAACTTCGACGCGATCAGCTCCTCCGGCGCCAGAACACGGGTCGGCACGCCAAATACTTCAGAAAGGCTAGCATGCGAGATCCAGGAACGATCGACCGTGATCACGGCATTGCTCATCCCCGTGATCAGGTCTACGAAGTACTCGCCGCGATGCGCCTTCGCGAGCCAGACCGGATCGCAGACCTCCGTCTGGAAGCCCGCGTCATGCAGGCCGCGCAAGGCTGAGGGCACATCGTCGGCGGGAAGGAACAGATCGAGATCCTTGGTGTCGCGCCATATGCCCGTGTGTTTCTGCAAGGCGAAGGCGCCGGAAACCGCGTAGGGAACGCAATGACGGTTGAACAGCTCCAGCACTTCGCGGAACAGTTGCCGCTGCTCTTCGGGAAACGGCGGCGGCTGCGATGAACTGACTGGAAGCGGTCTTTGCTGGTCGTTCGCCACATGCGCTTGGATGGCCGCTGGATCGGGCGAGTTGCGAAAATCGCGGGGCAATTGCCTGGCATGCGCTTCGCTGCCAGAACAGAGTGGCAGCCCATCTCTGGTTTTGGCCTAGCCAGATTGGCAAACGCGCATCTGCGATCGCATCTAACCTGTCGTGGCAAAAGATGAAACAGTGGTCGATATCGAAGGACGCGCGCTGCGGCTTTCAAACCTCGGCAAGGTGCTTTATCCCGAGGCCGGCTTCACAAAGGGGCAGATGATTGACTATTACGTGCGCATTGCGCCCGTGCTTCTGCCGCACCTGGAGGGACGCCCGCTGACGCTCAAACGCTACCCGAACGGCGTCACGGGAATGCACTTCTACGAAAAAAACTGTCCGGACCATCGTCCCGAGTGGGTGCAGACGGCGCCCGTTTGGAGCGCGGGAAACAACAAGTGGATGAAGTACTGCCTGGTCCAGGATCTCGCGACGCTGGTGTGGTGCGCGAACCTGGCGGACATCGAGCTGCACACGTCGTTGTCACGGGCCGTCGACATCTTGCGACCCACGATGATTGTGTTCGATCTCGATCCGGGAGAACCAGCCGACATCGTGCAGTGCTGCCAGGTGGGGCTGTGGGTCCGCGCGGTTTTTGACCGGCTTGGACTGGAGAGCTTTCCCAAGACTTCGGGCTCCAAGGGGTTGCAGGTCTACGTTCCGCTAAACAGCACTATCACCTACGATGAAACCAAGCCCTTTGCGCATGAGTTGGCGAGCGCGCTGGAACGGCAGCACCCGGACTTGGTTGTGAGCGAAATGAAAAAAAACGTCCGGGGTGGAAAGGTCTTTGTCGACTGGAGCCAGAACGACGATCACAAGACCACGGTTTGCGTCTATTCCTTGCGCGCCAAAGCGCGGCCCACCGTATCGGCTCCCGTGAAATGGGACGAAGTGAAGCGCTGCTTGCAAAAGGGCGATCCGGAGCTTCTCGTCTTTGACTCTGACGAGGTACTTTCGCGGAGCAAGAAGATGGGAGACTTATTTGAGCCGGTGTTGGAGCTGCGGCAGAAGCTTCCCGCGCTCGAAGAGCTGCAAAAACTGTTTGCGGCCGGCGATGCCGTTCGGCCTGGCCCAAACTTGAGAGCTGCATCGAAAAGAAGCGCGACGGCGGGCGAGCGACGCAGCGTTGTCTCTGAGCAACTAACGCAATCAGGGCGGCCGGCGAGCAAGGGCAGGAAGGGCGCGAAGCCGCCAAGCGACTCGACCACACGCAAGCGTCGTCCCGCGTGAGCGTCGAGGGCATGCGGCGAATCTCAATCGGAGGTGAATGAAATCATGAAGGAGATTTACGTTGGTACTTCCGGTTGGGCTTACAAGGCCTGGCAGCCCGATTTTTTTCCTCCAAAGCTGCCGCAGAAGCAGTTCCTGCACTATTACGCGACGAAGCTGAACGCGGTTGAAGTCAATTACACCTTCCGCCATCTGCTTTCGGAAAAGACCATCACGAACTGGCTGGCTGAAACGCCTGAAAGCTTCCGTTTCGTGCTCAAGGCGCACCAGTCGATCACGCACTTCCATCGCCTGCGCAACGTAGATGAGCCGCTGCTGCGCTTTCTCTCATCGATTCAGCCACTTGCGGCCGTGCACCGACTGGGGCCGGTGCTCTTTCAGCTTCCCGGGCTCTGCAAGGCAGATGCGGAGACGCTCGACTCGTTCCTGGCAATGCTGCCGCGAAGCTTAAAGGCCGCCTTTGAGTTTCGAGACGAATCCTGGTTCCAACAAAGCACTTACGAGGTTCTGCGCAAACATCGAGCGGCCCTCTGCATCGCCGAAAGCGAGACGTTTTCCACACCGCAAGTGATCACTGCGGATTTTGTCTACTTTCGTTACCGGAAACCCGATTACCAGGCCGGCGAGCGCGCCTCGATTGCCACGAACGTCACCCGGATTTCCGAGCGAGTGCAGGAAATCTACTGCTTTTTCAAACACTTAGAGAGTCCGGAAAGCCCGCTGCATGCGCTGGATGTGCTTCACAAACTGAGCCTGGCAGCGCAAAAAGTGAGCTAGGAACCTGGCTCTCCGACCACTCCACGAGGCCGATTTCGATCATTTTTTGGCGGCGAAAACGCGTCTAAAACACGTTAAAAACGCCTATTGGTTATCGCATCAGTGTCCGATAATGCGCAGGGTCGTCGCCTCTATGTCCGATAATGCGCACCCAATTGGTTATCGCGTCTATGTCCGATAATGCGCATACTCAAACGCATGAGCCGCGCGCGGGATGATCAACATCTGCTGTCGTCATTCTGTGAATACCTCAAGGTGGAGCGCGGACTCGCCCGACTCTCGATTCAGTCCTATGCCGGCGATCTGAAAAAGTGGATTGGCTTTCTCGAAAAACGTAAACGCGGGCTGGTGCAGGCGCGGCGTCAGGATGTGCGGGACTTTCTCGACTGGCTGTTTGCCGAGGGAGCCGATGGCCGGACGGTGGCGCGCAAACTTTCCAGCTTGCGGCAGTGCTACAGGTTTCTGCTGCTGGACCGGCACACCAAGCACGACCCGACGCTCGACATCGATTCGCCCCGGCAGTGGAAGGTTCTGCCCAAGTCGCTGGGACGCACGGAGGTTGAGCATCTGCTGGAACGCTCCGATATCACTGCTCCGAAGGCGAAGTGCGGGCACGAGCTGAATCTGCGCAATCGCGCCATGCTGGAGGTGTTCTACGCGGGCGGCCTGCGCGTCTCCGAAGTGGTGGGCCTGCGCATGGAAGACGTCAAACTCGATCTCGGCTACGTTCTGGTGCGCGGCAAGGGAGACAAGGAGCGCATTGTGCCGCTAGGTCAGGCCGCGCTAGACGCCATCTCCGGCTATCTGGCCGTGCGCTCGGCGTTGGCAGGCGAGAAGCAATCGGCGTTCCTCTTTATCGGCAGGGGAGCGCGCAAGCTGACGCGGGAGCGCGTCTGGCAAATTGTCTCCGCCAGTTCGGCGCAAACCGGTCCGCATGCCAGTCCGCACATGCTGAGGCACAGCGCCGCCACCCACATGGTCGAGAACGGAGCGGACCTGCGGACGGTGCAGACGATCCTGGGACACGCCGACATTTCGACCACGCAGGTTTATACGCACCTGGCGCTCGACCGTCTGAAGAGTGTGTACCGGAATTATCATCCGCGGGCGAGGGACCGCTCGCGCCGCGACGAAGGCAAGGAAGGGAATGGGCGGGAAGAGTAGGGGCGTTTCAATAAATCCGCGGTAATGGGATTCTTCGCTCCCTGCGGTCGCTCAGAATGACAGCTACAAAGTGATGGGGTGAATGTTGCGAGATCATGTTAGCGCCGGCAGAAGAAACTACCCCACGTTAGCCAAAAACGGGCGAACGTGGGGCACCCGGCACGGGGTGAAGTGAGAACAGCTAGAATCCCACATCTGCCCAGTCACCCCAGCAAGCAGGGCCTTGCCGGGGACCCCGACGCGGCAGATGTGGGGCACCGTCGGGGTCGATGCGAGATATGGGCCACCAGCCGCTCGCTCGGAATGACGTTACTCGGTGGTCAGAGGACTACTTTTGGAGCGGACTCTAACGATCTCATGAAGAGTAAAACGACTAAACCACGGAATGCTTCCAGCGCGCCGGTGAAAGAATCGGCGAAGGAGTCGCCGGCGAAACAATCAAAGGTAGCTCGTGACGTGGCGCAGTTTCTGCGGTCGCTGCGCGAAAAGAATGCCTCGCCGCACACGATCAAGGCGTACAAAACCAACCTGGAGCAGTTCTCGGCATATCTTGGCGAGAGCGCGTGGGAGGCGGTCGACCACGTTCGGATTCGCGGTTTTCTCTCGCATCTTTACGATCACGGCCTGACGAAGCCATCGGTGGCACGGGCGCTGGCCGCGGTGCGTTCGCTGTTCAAGTTTCTGGCGCGCGAAAAACTGGTGAAGCAGAATCCGGCTCTGCTGGTGTCTACCCCGAAGCTTCCCAAGAAATTGCCGCGTGTGCCCAGCATCGAAGAGATGAACCGCGTGCTCGATGCGGCGCAGCCCGAAGATGCGGCGTTTCCCGAGCGCGATCGTCTGATCGTCGAACTGCTTTACGGGTGCGGAATCCGCAACTCGGAGCTGACCGGCATCAACATGGATCACATCTATTGGAGCCAGCAGGGAATCATGGTGCGCGGCAAGGGCAAGAAGGAGCGCCTGGCGCCGTTCGGAGATAAGGCCGATTGGGCACTGCGCAATTATCTGCACGCGCGTCAGCGGGTGCTTGCGGAGCAGCGGAAAACGTCGACGGCACTGATCATCAATCATCGCGGCACGCGCCTGTCGACGCGCAGCGTGGGACGCATCGTCAAGTCCGTAGCGGTTGCCAATGGCTTGTCGCCGGAGGTGCATCCGCATACGCTGCGGCACGCGTTTGGAACGCATCTGCTCGAGGAAGGCGCGGACTTGCGCTCGATTCAGGAGTTGCTTGGACACGAGCGCCTGGCCACCACGCAACGCTATACGCAGCTCTCCACGCGCAAAGTGATGGAGGTGTACGACAAAACGCATCCCCGGGCACGCCCGAAAGGAACTACTCCAGGTTAGAAGTCCCACATCTGCTAACCGCAGCAGATGTGGGGCACCAGACGGGGCTTACGCCCGCTACGCGGGCTGGGGTGTGCGGGTTTCGTGCGTACCCCAGGCTTGCGCCTGGGGCTACCGTCTAATGCCCG
>Ga0181533_1000145_pt1 | contig 88815 bp, 80 predicted proteins | sample PEATcosm2014_Bin_45_FD_119772 | JGI IMG/M metagenome (GOLD analysis project Ga0181533, IMG submission 119772) | Peatland microbial communities from MTU Mesocosm Facility, Houghton, MI, USA - PEATcosm2014_Bin11_60_metaG | ecosystem: Environmental > Terrestrial > Soil > Wetlands > Peat | place... | reverse complement strand
TTGATGAACTGCATATAATTTTTAGTTATCCTTCATTAATTTGAATAAATCGACATCATAATTTTTCACTGCTTAAGTTAATCTTGCTGTTATACCACATTCAAAGGTAAAGCGGCAATTACCCGAAAGTAGTATATCGGAGGGCACATTCTTAACATGCTTAGGGTAGCTGACATTCCCTTTCCACGTTGACTAAGAAACATTTTGCCCTAAAAAGCAATTCTTTCCGCCTTCCAAGAATTCTCAGTAGTGGCATCATTGCCTCATGACCAATGACAATGATAAATCTAAAATTACCTTTTTCGCCATAACCAACTTCCGAAATACCAATAAGCTCTTCGGCATCAAACAAAAAGACCGGGGCGGCCATATGTATATCATCGGCAAAACCGGCACCGGCAAATCGACTTTAATAGAAAACATGATTATTTCCGATATCCAGGCCGGGAACGGCTTGGCCTTGGTCGATCCACACGGCGATTTGGCCGAAAATATCCTGCATTATATCCCCAAAGAGAGAATTGAGGATGTCATCTATTTCAACCCGGCAGATATCGAGTATCCGATTGCCTTTAATCCTCTGGAGAAATCTCATCCAGATACCCGGCATTTAATCGCTTCCGGCTTTATTTCCGTCTTCAAAAAGCTGTGGCAAGACTTTTGGGGACCCCGATTAGAACATGTACTGCGGAATTCAATCATGGCGCTCCTGGAATATCCCCAGGCCACCCTGTTAGACCTGCCGCGTTTTCTGACCGACGATGCTTTCCGCAAAAAGGTTTTACAGTCAGTTACCCATCCCCAAGTGAGAGAGTTCTGGTTTTATGAATTTGAAAGGTATTCCCGCTGGTTCAGATCGGAGGCAACCTCGCCGATATTGAATAAAATCGGGCAATTCCTGACCAGTCTGCCGGTCAGAAATATTGTCGGACAAAAAGAAACTGCTTTTAACTTGAGAAGTGTGCTGGATGAGCGTAAAATCCTTATTATCAATCTTGCCAAAGGTAAAATCGGTGAAGACAGCAGCACTCTCTTAGGCGCAATGCTGGTCACGAAAATACAACTGGCGGCTTTGAGCCGGGCTGATCTCCTGGAACAGGAGAGAGTGCCTTTTTACCTGTATGTGGATGAAGTCCATAACTTCCTGACGGAATCCTTTGCGGATATTCTGTCGGAATCCCGAAAATACGGATTGAGACTGATCCTGGCTCATCAATATATTGACCAACTGGAGAAAGAAATACGGGAGGCCATTTTCGGCAATGTCGGCACCATCATTTCTTTCAGGGTGGGAGCCAAGGATGCCCGATACCTGAGCCGGGAATTTCATCCGGTTTTTAGGGAAAGTGATTTAATCAATCTGCCGAATCACCAAATATATCTCAAGCTGATGATTGACGGGTTTACTGCCCAGGCGTTTAGTGCGATAACGTTGGCACCGTTTGAGAAAGGAGGTTCATATAGAGAAGAAATTGTTGAGGTGTCGAGGAGGAAATATGGGAGGCAAAGGAAGGAAGTGGAAAAAGAAATATTGTATAGAAAGGATCTGTAGAGTAGTAAGGCGAACCCACTGAATTCATTTATTAAGCTCGCAACTTTTTAATTGCAGTATAAACTTTTCCCACTGCATTGAAGACATGCTTTGTTTCAGAATCGAACCATTGTTTATTCATTTCCTGATTAAAAACTATTCGCACTTTTCCATCCTTCGGTTTGTCAAATTTGATTATTCTTAAAGGCTTATGTTCTTCATCTGTGGACACGCGACCATGAGCAAGCGCATCACGAATATCTATCAATGATATGTCTAATGCTAATGTTTTATCGGAAATTTCAATATACGAATTGTATTTTTTTATTAGATTCGCCAAACTGTCGTAATTTGTTAATGGACTCTCTGGCAATTCCTTTCCAGCAGTAAACGAATAAATATCTGTACCATGAGGCAAGCCAATTCCGACACCAGATTTTTCAAGTATGTACGCCCGCAATAAAAATTCCAATGAATGGTAATTGCTCCAAAGTTTGCCTAAAGAAAAAAAATGTTCTTCAGCCTTCATAACGTAACGAATCATTATTTTAGTGTAAGTTCTCGTTTTGCTGCAATTCCCTCAATGTTTCTTTAAAGAGAATTGAGGTAAATTTATCAAAATGCTCTTTAATATCGGGATGCTCTCTAAAGATAATGTCCCATGCTTTTTCAATTCCGGCAGCGCTTTTTTTAACAAAACCACTATCAATCATCTCTTGAGTCAACTCAAATAACTTGTCCATCGAGTTAGCAGAATCTTCCAGCCGGTAATTTTTAATCATCAGGTCCATTTCAGCTTTCGCAAATTCCAGTTCTTCTTCCGTAGGCATAGGTGGTTTTTTACTTTTCGTTTTGATTACAGGCTCTCCAAAAATTGCCCGCAAAAGATTTTGCGAAGCCGCCTCTTCGCACGCCTGGCTGCAATAAAAATCGCCATTAGGATCGAATTGAGTGTTAGCAATCTCAAAGTCTTGGTGGCACTCTTCGCATTTGATTCTCAAGCGCATTCCCTCCTGATGGTTATGACCACATTTTACCAAAAACACATTTTTTTGTGTTAGAACGCAATTTTACCCTTCTTTTCCCTCCACCCAAATCCGTATAGGCTGAATTCAGTTCCTGAGAACTACATCAGCACTTTAAAAATTAACCAAGGAGGAAAACATGTACAGCCCAAAAATCAAAGAGGAGTACATACCCGTTCTTTATCGAATTGCCCAAAAACTTAAAAAGCCGATGACGGCTATCGTCAATGACATGATAGCCGAAAGTTTAAGGAAACAAGAAAACGAGGTACAGGATAATGTTACCAAAGATTCATGAGGAGCCTTGCCGAGATCGAAAACTTCCGCAAGCTCCTATCAGGAGAACCCGCATGCGTCAACTGTATATAAAATGCATTTGCTTTGTTGGGCAAACCAGAAAAAACAACCGGATGATAAAGGTCAAACTTTCAAACGGTGCGGTAGTGAAAATCGTTCCTTGTTATGAAAGTTGGGAACAGTACAACGCAACACTTGATGAAAAACGCGCAACTATCCAGATAGCCGAAAAATTTAACGACTGGCTGCATGGCGACCACTTTCCCTATGATTAAGAAAATGGGCAAAGAACAACTAAGAAAAAAAGCTCATGAAGGGAAAACCAAAGGAGATGAACCCTCATCTCCTTCTTTCTTTAACCTCATCCCCTTTGGTAATATATCTCATCCGTATTAACCCTGAAAATATTTTGAGGGCCTGCACATGGAAATGACCAAAACCGTCGCTATCTGGATTCGAGTCTCAACCGATGATCAAGCCAAAGGCGAAAGCCCGGAACACCATGAGAAACGTGCCCGCTATTACGCCGAGTCCAAAGGCTGGAAAATTAAAGAAGTCTATCACCTGGAAGCCGTGAGCGGAAAATCAGTCATGCAGCACCCGGAAACTCAAAGGATGCTCTCCCATATCAAGAGCGGCCATATCACCGGCCTCATTTTCTCCAAACTCGCTCGTCTGGCCCGCAACACCAAAGAACTGCTGGACTTCTCGGAAATCTTCCGGGAGTACAATGCGGATCTCATCTCTCTCCAGGAATCTATCGATACCTCCACTCCTGCCGGAAGGCTGTTTTACACTATGATCGCGGCCATGGCTCAATGGGAAAGAGAAGAAATCGCCGAACGGATAGCGGCTTCTGTCCCGATCCGAGCCAAACTGGGCAAACGCTTGGGCGGACAAGCCTCTTTTGGCTATCGCTGGGATGGTAATAAACTGATTCCCGATAAAAGCGAAGCCCCGGTCAGAAGACTCCTCTATGAGGTCTTCCTGGAGCAGCGCCGTAAAAAAACCACAGCCAGAATCCTCAACGAAAAAGGCTACCGCACCCGGAACGGTTCCAAATTTACCGATACGACCATCGACAGGCTACTTAAAGATTCGACCGCCAAAGGCCAATACAAACTCAATTATACCAAAAGCAGCGGCGACAACAAAAAATGGCTATTAAAACCGGAAAGTGAATGGGTGTTCCAGGATGTAGAACCCATTGTTTCCGAAGACCTCTGGAACCAATGCAACGCTATTTTGGAGGAACAGGAAAAGAAGAACAAGCGCCCCGCCAAAAAAGCCGTGCATCTCTTTACCGGCTTTGTCTTTTGCGGTTGCGGCTCCAAAATGTATGTCCCATCCAATTCACCCAAATACACCTGTTATGAATGCCGCAACAAAATCGGCACGGCAGACCTGGATGAAATCTTCCACCACCAGCTCAAAACCTTCTTCTTTTCACCTGCCGATATCGTCAGCTACCTGGATAAGGCTGATCACCTGATCAAGGCCAAGGAAGAACTTCTCAAAGCCTTAAACGAAGAACAAAGCAAGGTCCAACGAGAAATGGATAAAATCTACCGGCTCTACATGGACGACCAGATTACCCCGGAAGGTTTTGGCAAGACCTATAAACCGCTGGAAGGTCGACTCAAACAAATCGAGGATCAAATTCCGGAACTTCAAGGTGAGATCGACTTTCTCAAGATTCAATACCTCTCCAGCGACCAAATCCTAAACGAAGCCAAAGACCTGTATTCCTCCTGGCCGGAACTGACCCAGGACGAAAAACACCAAGTCATTGAAAACATTACCGAACGCATCATCATCGGCCAAGACGACGTGACCATCAACCTCTGCTACTTACCATCCTCTTCTGAAATGATGGCAGATAGGCAACGCGGCAGTGTCCCTGCGGTTACCTGGGCGACCCCAGTCATCAGTGCACCTGCACGCCTGGCATGACTAATCGCTACCGGTCGAAAATCTCCGGGCCGCTAATGGACCGTATCGATATCCATGTAAACGTTCCATCGGTGCCTTACAAGGAATTGTCGGGAGACTATTCGGGAGAGCGGTCGGAGGTATTACGGCATCGGGTCTCCCAAGCAAGAGAGCGACAGCTAAAAAGATTTAAAGACGACAAACTGTTCGCGAATGGCCAGATGAAGACACGACACATAAAAAAATATTGTATGCTCTCAGGGGAAGCGCACAGCCTTCTTGACGCGGCTATGCAGCGGCTCGGTTTAAGTGCGCGCGCTTATTCGAGAATACTTAAAGTTGCCCGTACTGTTGCTGACCTGGACGGCTCTGAATCAATTGGCGCCAGCCATATTTCCGAGGCCATCCAGTACCGCATGCTGGACAGGGGACAGGTGTAAGGAAACGTCTGTCGATGGATAAATTTTAATAAAACGCTTAGAATGTGATAAGAAAGACATGGGGTATGTGAACAATGGCTACTAAAACAATAAAGTTAGAGATTCCCTTTCAGAAACTCATTTCCATAATTGACCAACTCGATCCAGACGAAAAACTGCTCCTAAAGAAGAAACTTGAGAAACAAAAAATCACAACTTGGCAGGATCGGTTTGGGCATGCTTTGCATAAATTGGGCAGAAAAAATGTGCGTTTTTCTGAAAAGGAAGTAGCCGAAGATATTAAGAAGGCAATTGCAGAGGTGCGTTCTGGCACAAAAAAATAGGGCAGTAGTTGATACCAATATACTTGTAAGCGGAATCATCTCACCCAAGGGCGCACCGCGAATGATACTTGAACTGGCAAGAAAAGAAAGTTTCGCAGTTGTTTCTTCTCTTTCGATTAACCAGGAGATTCTCAGCGTCCTTCATAGAGAGCATATCTACACTAAATATAATCTTACCGAAGAAATAATCGATGACATATCGATATTTCTGTTTGAGGGAACTATCTTGACGGAAGATCGATATGAATTATTAAAGGTCAAGAAGGATCCGAAAGACGACAAGTTTCTTGCTTGTGCCCTTGAGGGAGAGGCCGACTATGTTGTGTCAGGAGATAATCACCTGCTCAGATTGAAACATTACAGGGATATTCAGATAATTGATGCGCGAGATTTTTTGAAAATCGTTGGTAAGAAATAACTCGGATAAAGCTCCGAACGCCTGAGAAATTTTATTAATTAAGGAGTGTTGTCGTGAAGTGCTAAGTTATGAATTTTTCTGTCTGGATCTTAAGACCTTCTGTCATTCGCGCAAGCTCGAGCGCTACGTCTTTTATCTGCCCTATTCCGCTATGAGTCTGTGCCGTCGATTGAGATATAGTAGTCGTGTGCATGGCTATATCCTCGGAAGCCGCCGATTGTTCCTCTGTCGCAGTTGCCATTTGCTGAGCGACGTCTGTGACATTATTGGACGCTTCATGTATCGAACTAAAAGATTGTGCAACACCTTGCAGTATGGTTATGCTGCTTTCGACTTCTGCCTTGCTTTTCCGCACTGTCTCTACAGACTGTTGCGCCTCAGACTGTATAAGCTGTATCTTCTGAGCTATTTCCCTTGTCGCCTTTGAGGTTTTTTCAGCCAACTTTCTCACCTCGTCAGCAACAACTGCAAAGCCCCTTCCTTGTTCACCGGCTCTCGCAGCTTCAATTGCAGCATTAAGCGCCAGGAGATTGGTCTGATCGGCAATGTCCGTAATAACGGATACTATATTGCCGATCTCCTGCGAACTGCCTCCGAGTTCTTCTATCGTAGCGGCCGTATCTTTGATAATGTTCGCAAGGGAACTTATTTTATTAAAAGCGTTGTTTGATATGTCCTTGCCACCTTCAGCCAGATCGGATGATTCACCGGACAACTCAGCAACGCGTAATGAATTTTTTGCCAACTCAATGCTGCTCTGGGACATTTCGGTAGTGGACGCTGCGATCTGGTCCATCTGAGTGCGGTCCTCGTCCATTTTCGCAGAGATTTGACGCGTAGTTGCTGAAAGTTCCTCCGAGGTTGAAGACAAGGTTGAAATATCTTTTTTCACAGTCATCACAAACTCTCTGATTTTAGCTGTCATCTGCTCAAAGGAAACGGTCATCTTGCCAATTTCGTCCATGCCCTTGCATTTCACCTCTGATCCCGCCGAGAAATTACCTTCTGCCATCTTCGTTGCCTTCGCTGAAACAGCCATCACCGGATCAATTATCAGTGAAGACAGGAATAACGTAAGGGCTGTGAGAAAAGCTATCATGATGAAGCCGCCGATAAGAAAACTATACCTGATATAATCAGCCTCTTTTGTCATCTTTTCTACAACCAATGGGAAGACCGCGCTCAAGGTGTCCATCGAGGAAGACAGGTTTGTCATCAGTTCTCTGTGCTGATCTTCAAATTCCTTCTCCATGATCTCCCTTAACCCCCCGGAGTTACCTGTACCCAGGGCGGGAATAATTTTTTCTTTCAACAGGGTCTTGTAGGTCTCCCACGTTTTTTGCGCAGTCATAAGATTGGGGGTGACAGAGGTTTGAGGCGAATGGCACGAGCCGCAATAAAAACCGCCCTTTTCAGCAGGAGGAGAAAACTTGCCTGTTACAGACTTTAACAGTTCATCGGTATTATCTATCCTTGCTGTCATTGCGTTCTTCACATTTTCGTCAGACTTTTCCACGTTAGAATAAATAGTGCCGCGTAGAAGGTTGATGTTGACCATTATCCTTGATATTTCGTCAATAGTCCCTCTCTTAAAATCGATTCCTTTATACTCATGCCCTCCCACCTGGACCCGGAGAAAGGCCCATTCGCCGACTGAAATACCAATTAAGAGGGCCAACGTCAGAGATCCGAATATCAGGTAAAACTTTTTTCTCAGCCCCATATCATAAAACCATTTAAGCATGACTTCCTCCTGATGCGCCATTATATCATACTTTATCGGAAGATAAGTAAATTAATAAATTAAATAATTCGATAAAATTTATTAATATATTTTATCAGATTCTAATGCATATTGGGTAGTGGGTGACTTGCTGCCAAATAGTAACGCACATTTACTTTTTACGTTTCAAGTTGCTACAATTACATGGTTATCAATCTTCTTCCTCTTCGTGGTAGAGCATTGAGGTTAGTAAGCGAATATAATGAAAGATATTCCTTACTTTAAGACTCCATGCGTTTTTGCCGCAGGGAGTCTTCCAAAAAATATTGTTGGAGGGTTTCATGGCAGAAAAAAAATCAGTATCTAAAAAGAAGACACCGGTAAAAAAAACTGCTGTAAAGAAGGCGGCGGCGCCAAAGAAAACTTCTGCAAAATCATCTGCAAAAAAGTCTGTGCTCAAAAAGACGCCTGTTGTGCGTAAGCCGGAGATCAAAAAAGGCCTTTTAAAGAAAGCCGGCCCTATAGCAAAAGCAAAGTCCGGGAAAGCTGCCGCACATAAGCGAACGGTCAAAAAAATAACGCCGGCAGCCACAGAAGCAGTGGCTAAAAAGCCTGCGGTACAGGCGCATATAACAGCCAGAAGGGCTGGTCTTGGGGCCGTAATCGCAAAAATAACCGGTACCGGGACGAAAGCGGCGCCCAGATAAGCAATATCACCGGGGACTTGCAGCAGCCCGAAGACTTTAATGCATGGAGTAATAACCTGGCCCGAGTGGCTGCCTTACCCACAGCCGGCAATCTGCATTTCTGCATACCACCCGAAGTATCCGCCGACAAAGCATACCCTCATTAAGGGGCCACGAATGTCTAAGACGTTTGGGGCGGGGCGGCGCTTGAATGCAACCGTATTTTTGAATTGAAGCACTATGATATAATACTCGGTAAATCCGACAGGGATTGAATGGAAATAGAAATTGATACATTCCACATAGGCGATGGCAATTTACCGGTGATTATCGCCGGCCCATGTGTTATTGAGAGTGAAGACATCGCCTTCCATACTGCCGGGCGACTCCAGGCTTTGTGCAGCGCTGCAGGCCTGCCCTTTATCTTCAAAAGCTCGTATGACAAGGCAAACCGCACCTCTGTTTCGTCTTATAGGGGGCCTGGTATTGAAAAAGGACTTGCGATACTGGCTGAAGTGAAGCGCAAATTCGGTGTCCCAGTTCTTTCGGATGTGCACTCCGTTGATGAGATTAAAACAGCTTCAGCTGTCCTGGATGTGCTGCAGTTGCCGGCATTTCTGTGCAGGCAGACCGATTTGATCATTGCTGCATCGGAAACGGGCAAGCCGGTCAATATCAAGAAGGGCCAGTTCCTTGCTCCCTGGGATGTCAGGAACATCGTCGACAAGTTTGTATCAACGGGGAACAGAAAGCTGCTGCTTACGGAAAGAGGCACTTCTTTCGGATATAATAACCTTGTTGTCGACTTCAGGGGCCTGCTTATCATGCGCTCTTTCGGGTATCCCGTGATTTTTGACGTTACCCACAGCCTGCAGCTTCCCGGCGGCATGGGGAACACCTCGGGAGGGCAACGCGAATTCGCAGCGCCCTTTGCGCGTGCTGCTGCTGCGGTAGGTGTTGACGGGCTTTTTATGGAGGTACACCCAGACCCTGAAAAGGCTCTGTGCGATGGGCCGAATATGATCTCTCTGGACGGCCTGGGAGCGCTATTGCAATCGGTCCATGCGATTAATGCGCTTGTTGCCACGGGAAAAAACCCGGACAGGACAGTCTGACAGTGTCGGTAAGGCTGCTTATTTACCTGGCTCTAATCCTGGCGTTAAGCTTTTCGACGGCTTTTGCAATTGAAGATGTGGACAAGGGTCAAAATATCGGCCACGATGACAATACTATTCTTGCAAACCAAGGCAACACACAATTAACGGGCAAGCCGGATGCTCCACGGGGTGCGCTATCTTTGAAGCCGGGAGATGGGAAAGAGGATACTGAAAAAAATAAAGAGCTGCAGGAGAAGGAATACTGGTGCAAACGGGCTGTCTATCATAAAAAAAGGATAGAGAATGCACAGTACGAAGTTGATAAGGAAGCAGAACTGTTATCGGAGCTGAGGGATGAGGTTTCTATGGAAACAGGGAGGGACAAAAAGTTTATTGAAAAAAAGATAACTAAAACTCGGGACAAGCTGACAAGCGCTCAAAAACTGCTTAAGGACCGGGAGAGCGACCTGGCCCGCCTCGAAGATGAGGCGCACAGAAAAAATATCCCTTCCGGATGGCTGCAATGCCCGTCTGTATGGTAGGTTTATATCCGGGCGGCACACTGCCGAAGACAGGACCCCATGGACACTATTCTTGATATTGCAATAAAAGTATTGACGATTGAAGCGAAAGCAGTCGGCGCGCTGATAAGAAAACTCGACAGCGGTTTCGAAAAGGCGGTTGATATTATTTTTAACAGCAAGGGGAGGGTCATTGTCACCGGCATGGGAAAATCCGGACTGGTAGGCAAAAAAATAGCTGCTACGATGTCGTCAACCGGTACCCCGGCTTTTTTCATGCACCCTGCAGAAGCAGGGCATGGAGATCTAGGCATGGTCACATCGAATGATGTGATTATAGCCCTTTCAAACAGCGGCGAGACAGAGGAGATTGTCGGTCTGCTCCCCTTCCTGGAGCGGTTTAATGTACGGTTGATCTCTCTGTCCGGAAACCCTGATTCAACATTGTCAAAAGCCGCGGATGCCTCACTCGATGTGTCCGTAGCTGAGGAGGCATGCTCTCTCGGCATTGTTCCGACTGCGTCGACTACGGCTGCCATGGCGATGGGAGATGCCATTGCCGTAGCGCTTTTGACAAAAAGAGGCTTCAAAATGGAGGATTTCGCTTTTTTCCATCCCGGAGGAAGTCTGGGCAAAAAGCTGCTTATTCGTGTTAAAGACCTCATGCACACTGGAGATGAGCTTCCACTTGTCTCCCCTGAAACATCCATGATAGCAGTGGTCATGGAAATGTCGTGCAAAAGACTCGGCATGACGATAGTCGCAAACGATGAGGGCATGATGCTCGGAGTCATTACCGATGGGGACATTAGACGGGGAGTTGAAAAATGGGCCAAGGATTTTTACGATATGAAGGCCGGTGATATGATGACGAGAAATCCGAGAACGATTGCAGGGGAAGAGCTTGCCGCAAAGGCATTATCCGTAATGGAAGAACTGTCTATTACCTCGCTTGCCGTACCTGATGGTTCCGGAAAGGCCAAAGGCGTAATTCACCTGCACGACATATTGCGAAAGGGAATAGCTTAGTGCTTCAGTTCATAAATACGGTGTCGCACCGAGAGTGTCGATCCTCCGTGCCATTGAGGCGCGCGACTGAGGCATACCTTTCTGCCCCAAAGAGTTTATCAACTCTTCGGAGACCCCGTTGAGTACGGGGAAGAAGCGCAGCAAAGCTGGAGCGGATGCGGGGTCCCCGAAAGGCGAAGACTTTCGGGGCAGAGCGGGACTCGAATGCAACCGTATTTATAAATTGAAGCACTCAGTGCCGAATCAAGGCCGCAGGGAAATTTCTCCGCGCGTAGTTGAGATCGCAGGCAAGGTCAAGCTCCTTATCCTGGATGTTGACGGGGTTCTCACTGACGGAGGAATCATCCTCGACGGTGGCGCTGCCGAATTAAAAGTTTTTCATGTACGCGACGGGCATGGACTGACAATGCTCAAAAGGGCTGGCGTCAAGGTTGCCATTATTACCGGAAGAAATTCTGAGGTCGTGGACAGACGGGCCAGGGAACTGGGAATAACAGAGGTCTACCAGGGATGCCATAAGAAGATTGTTGCCTACGAGAAACTCCTTGCAAAGTTAGCCATTGCGGATGAATATGTGGCATACATCGGCGATGATGTGGTGGATGTTCCGCTATTCAAAAGAGCCGGGTTCCCTGTAGCAGTGGCTGATGCTGTCGAAGAAGCCAGGGAATCAGCTCTTTTCATAACCAATGCGCGTGGAGGCAGAGGTGCGGTAAGGGAGATATGCGACCTTATATTAAAAGCGAGCGGGAAATGGAGAGAGTTGCTGGATGAGTACGATCAGGCTTAATGTCCCCACAATACTTACCTTCAGCAGGATATTCCTTATACCTTTTTTTGTTATTGTCACTCCAGGCAGTCCGTATATGGGTATCGCCATTTTCCTTATTGCCTCGCTGACAGATTTTCTCGACGGCTATCTCGCAAGAAGATCAGGACAAATAACAAAATTCGGCATAATCCTTGACCCGATTGCAGATAAATTTCTTGTCATATCTGCGCTGATACTTTTAGTTGATATGGCGAGGCTTTCCGCATGGATTGCCATAATCATTATTGTGCGGGAATTTGCGGTCACAGCTTTAAGGGTCGTATCATTATCGAAGGACATTGTTATTCCCGCTGAAACCGGAGGTAAACTGAAGACAACCGCGCAGATGACATCTATAGTACTTCTGCTTCTGCCCGGCGGCATTGGGAATATAGATTTTTACGATGCAGGTCTAGTTGTCATGTATGTAGCCCTTGTCCTTGCTATCACTTCCGGCATCAAATACACCATATCTTTCTGGAAACAGATCCAATGATTGTCGGTCTCGTAAGCGGGGATTCCACATGCTAGCCTTTCTTGTGGTGCTTTCATTTTTGATCGGCTCGATCCCTACGGGGTTGCTCATTGCACGCGGCAAGGGGATTGATCTTAGAAATATCGGCAGCGGCAATATAGGGGCTACGAATGTGTTAAGGGCTGCCGGTAAAAACGCGGCGCTGCTTACATTGATCGGGGACATTGCAAAAGGGGCAGTGCCGCTCATTATTTATAAAGTGCTGTACGTGTGGTGCCGTATTGGTGACGCCGGCCCACCAATGCCGTTGCCAATCCCGGACAGTCAAGCGGCAGCAGAAGGATTGTTAGGGTTGGCATCGATAGCCGGTCACGATTTTTCTTTTCTGCTTAAAGGCAGAGGGGGCAAGGGAGTTGCAACAAGTCTGGGGGTCCTCATCGTTCTATCGCCTTATGTAGCGCTTTTTTCGGCAATGCTCTGGCTCATCACCGCAAAGTGTACACGGTACTCCTCCCTGAGCGCGCTCGTTGCCTTCGGACTTTTGCCAGTGAGCTTTTATTTGATAGACTATTCTAAAGAGAAGATATTTATTGCTTGTGTAATCACCCTCCTCATATTTATTAAGCACAGGGCCAATATCAAGCGCCTTATTAACGGGACCGAAAGCAAAATAGGACAAAATTCATGAAAGCTGTAGTGCTTCTGAGCGGAGGACTTGACTCCGCAACAACCGCAGCCATTGCAAAAGCAGATGGCTACGATGTCCAGGCTTTAAGTTTCGATTATGCTCAAAGGCACAGCATTGAACTTGAGTCTGCAAGAAGGGTTGCGGAGGACCTCGGCATTGTCAACCATCTTTTTATAAAATTCGACATGAGAGAAATCGGAGGTTCCGCGCTGACGTCGGATATCCAAGTACCAAAAGACAGGATGGGGGGGACCGGAGAAAGGAATAAAGGGAGAAACTTCGATCAAGCAGCCTCCGATTCCCCGATTCCCCGATTCCCCGATTCGTCAGAGGTTATTCCCGTTACTTATGTTCCTGCCCGCAACACTATTTTCCTTTCTTTTGCCCTGTCGTGGGCAGAAGTGCTCGAGGCCCCGCATATATTTATTGGAGCAAACGCTATTGACTATAGCGGCTATCCTGACTGCCGCCCGGAATACTTCAGGGCCTTCGAGGCCATGTCAAACCTTTCCACAAAGATATCTGTAGAAGGGAAAATGCATTTTAAAATTCATGCTCCCCTGATTAGTCTGACAAAGGCCGATATAATAAAAAAAGGCGTCTCTCTTGGTCTGGACTATGCACAAACCTGGAGTTGCTATGACCCGCAGAAAATACAGGAATCGGAGAGTCGGAGAATCGGAGAATGGGAGAAACCCATAACCTCAGAGTCGGGGAATCGGGGAATCGGGGAATTGGAGAAAAGGAGAAAAGGATTTTCCCCCGACTCCCCGGCTCCCCGATTCCCCGACTCGCAGTTCTATGTCCCCTGCGGCAGATGCGACAGCTGTCTTTTAAGGGCAAAGGGCTTCAGGGAGGCTGGACTGTCCGATCCTCTTGACCGTCCGCTATTCCGAGGGTAAACTTATACAATGCTCGAATCTCTTTTTAACCCCGGCTCAATCGCGGTCATTGGCGCGTCAAGAGATCCCAGGAAGGTGGGCTATGCTGTCTTGCACAATCTTATGCAATTCAACTATATGGGAGGCATTTATCCCGTTAATCCCTCATCCGATAGCATACTTGGTCTCAAGACCTACTCCCGGGCTTCCGCTGTCGGCAAGCCCATAGGACTTGCCGCAATCGCTGTGCCCGCTCATGCCGTGCCTGATGCAGTCCTCGATTGCGCAGCCGCAGGCGCAGGCGCCGCGGTTGTTCTGAGCGCAGGGTTTAAGGAAGCCGGCGCCGAGGGCGTAAGGCTTGAAGAAAGGCTCAGGGAAATCAGCATAAAACATGGAATAAGAATTCTCGGACCGAACTGTCTCGGCATAATAAACACCGCCAATGATATGAATGCCTCTTTTGCGGGAGGGATGTTGCCCAAAGGCAGAACTGCCTTTTTCTCCCAGTCGGGCGCCCTTGGGATCGCCATCCTAGATTGGGCGCTTGGGAATAATATGGGATTCTCAAAGTTTATCAGTCTCGGCAATAAAACGGACCTTAATGAGACGGACTTTATCGAGTATTTCTCCAGCGACCCCGATACCGACATTATTTTAGGCTATATTGAGGATGTTATAGACGGCAAGAGGTTTTTAGATGTGGCAAGAAAAGCGACAAAAGTTAAGCCGATCATTTTGATAAAATCCGGGGGGACCGAGGCTGGCGCCCGGGCCGCGTCGTCTCACACCGGCGCTCTTGCAGGCTCTGAAACCGCATTTAACGCAGCTTTCAAGCAGACCGGCATAATACGGGCCCAGGGGATAGAGGAGCTGTTCGATACCGCCGTTGCCTTTGCATCCAATAAACTCCCTGCAGGCAACAGGCTGCTGATTATAACTAACGCAGGCGGCCCGGGAATACTGGCGGCGGACATGGCCGAGCAAACCGGCGTTAAACTGCCCATGATGACAAAAGAGACCATAGATACTATTGCGAAGATACTCCCTTCAAGTGCGTCTCTGTATAATCCAGTCGATATTATCGGCGATGCAACTTCAGAACGGTATGCCGTTGTCCTCAATAATGCTATTAAGGACCCGAATATTGACGGCATTCTCGTTATCCTCACGCCTCAGGCGATGACCGATGTTGAAAACACGGCTGATATCATCATTCGCACCGTGCAGGAGACTGATAAGCCGATTATTACCTCTTTTATCGGAGAGGTGAGGGTCAGGCATTCTATCGAGAAGCTGAAGGCCAAATCTATCCCGTCGTTCTCATATCCTGAAACAGCAATAAAGTCTTTTAAGAAGCTTTGCGACTTTGCGGTCTGGAAAAACCGTGCTGATGAACACGCGCCTGTTCTCACATCAAATAAAGATGCGGTAAAAGATAGTATTGACGCACTTTTGAAGGAAGGCAGGTTTGAGCTGGGTGATGATACCGCCATGACGATACTCTCCCACTATGGGTTTCCCTTTCCGGAACGGGCACTTGCCAGGACGGCAAAAGAAGCTGCTGCTATTGCCGAGCGGATTGGGTTCCCTCTGGTAATGAAAATTTCATCTCCTGATATTCTCCATAAGACTGATGTAGGCGGAGTGAAGCTCGATATTAATTCCGAAATAGCTGCTGAAGACGCCTTTACGGAAATAACCACCAATGCGAAGCGTTTTATGCCTCATGCTATGATAAACGGCGTGATGCTCTACGAAATGATCAAAGGCGGCAAAGAGGTAATCCTCGGCGTTACTTATGACAGGACCTTTGGGCATATGCTTATGTTCGGATTGGGCGGAATATATGTTGAAATTCTGAAGGATGTCTCGTTCAGAATTGCGCCTCTCACACGCAGCGAGGCCGTATCCATGATCAGCGAGATAAGGACAAGCGCTCTTTTACGAGGCGCAAGGGGAGAAAAGCCGGTAGATGTCGAGGCCATAGTGGATGGCATTTTGAAACTGTCCTCCATTGTTACGGATTTTCCGCTGATACGCGAGCTAGACATAAATCCGCTAGTGGTTTTGAATAAAGGCGCCATTGCCATAGATGCACGAATTATTTTTAAACGGACATAAAAACGTCAGCTCATAGGTAATAGGTCATAGGTTATGGGTAAAATAAAAAAGTCAGTTTCTATTTCTTCGATCCATGACCTATGACCTATTACCTATGAGCTATAACCTGTATTTATTGGAGGACTATCATGGTTCCTATTTTTATTGCGTCAAACAGAAGCTATACCGGTAAGACCTTTTTAGCTCTGGGGCTTGCCCAGAAGCTGATAGAACTGGGGCATAAGGTCGGTTATTTAAAGCCTCTCGGAAAAACTCCGGTCAAAAAAGGCAGCGACCTGTTCGATGCGGATGCCATTTTTATCAGGGAAGCTCTTTCTCTTCCCGACCCTCTTGAGGTGATTTCACCTTTTGTTCTCAGCTATGAAATGCAAAATTTGATATTTGAAGGGAAGCTAAAGGACATAAAAAAGCAAATACTGGATGCCCTTACGGCCCAAAAGGACAAGGATTTTATTATCTTGGGCGGGGCCGGAGATTTTTTTGAGGGTTCAACGCTCGGAATTGATGGAGTCAGCCTCATTGAGGAGACAGGGGCGCATGTTATAATGGTAGAAGGGTGGAGGGGGGACAAATCAATCGATTCCCTCTACGGCGGCTATAAACTGCTGGGAGAGCGGTTCATCGGTGGAATTTTTAACAAAGTGCCGGAGAACTCTTTCAGTTATGTTAAAGGAAAGGCGGCCCCTTTTCTGGAAAATAGCGGAGTGGCGATTCTCGGAATCTTTCAGAAAGACAGCCTGCTTGAATCCATTACCATACGACAGATTGTCGAGATATTGAACGGAAAGATCTTATGCTGCGAAGAGAAACTCGACGACCTTGTCGAGCATTTCTCCATCGGGGCAATGGATGCAAGCAGCGCCCTGAGTCACTTCAGCAGGATACCGAATAAGGCGGTCATAACCGGCTCGCACCGTACTGATATTCAGCTTATAGCCATGGAGACTTCTACAAAATGCATTATCATTAGCGGGGGGTTCAGCGCGAATGATGTCGTGCTTGGAAAAGCACAGTCTCAAGGAATCCCGATAGTGTCGGTCCCCCTGGATACGTTTACAGTGGTCGATAGGATAGAAGCGGTCTCAGGCAAGACAAATATACGTCAAAATGAAAAAAAGCTCCGCATAAAAGAGCTCATTAATACCCAATTCGATATAGACAGGCTGTTAAAGCTATTGGCTGTTTGATTTAAAAGGAGATGAGCGATGAGCTATGATCTCATTCACTGTTTGAAGGAATTGTTTCAACGAAACAGGTTTTGAAATATAGCCGTCAAACGCCCCATTCCTGAATATCTCATGACCGCTATGCATAGCGTACGCAGTAAGAGCCACCACTTTTATATCCTTTGTCTCTTCATTATCTTTCAATATTCTCGCTACGGTAAGCCCATCTATTCCGGGCAGCTTAATATCCAGAAGTACGAGGTCAGGGTGTTCTCTTCGGGCAATTTCAATCGCGTCTTCACCGGTTGAAGCATTGAGGCACTCGTAACCTCCTACGGCGAGGAAATCCACAAACAGCTCGAGATTAGCTTTGTTATCGTCGACGACAAGAACACGCGCCTGGTTATTCACTGGCTTCTATCCTTCTTCCACCCTTTGCCTTTGCCTTGCGAAGCAACTGGTGCGACTTCAATATGATTTCATCCGATGAAAAGGCATCGTCAGGATAGTTTATGATAGCGATGCTGGCAGTGACTTTTTGGTGAGGCATTATCTCTTCGCCATAAAAAGGGTACCCCTCAATATAGGACAGGAACCGCTTTGCAACTATTGATGCCGTGTTTTTCGGGGTGTTGGAAAGGATCACTGCAAATTCGTCAATACCGTTTCTGGTAACAACATCCGAACCGCGCAGGCTTTTCCTCAGGAACTCTGCGATCTTCCGTATGCAAATATTTGCCCTATGTATACCATGAGCTCTTATGTAATCGGTAAAATTGTCGAGGTCAAGCACAATGTTCGTAAAAGTGCCCTTGTACCGACTTGCCCTGCTTATTTCCTGAGCAAGACGCATATGAAAATAGCAGTGATCGAGCAATCCGCTCACCTTGTCCAGAAGACCCGCCCGTGCAGGATACGTCAACTCAAGATTTCTTATATACATAAGAAGGTCTTCTTTGCTGAAATAACTTTTCTGGACGAAATTTTCGATCTTGCCCGCGAGCCTGAGCTTATCGTCAGCAGACAGGTCTTTTGAGGTGAGGGCGAGGATGGGGATGTCAACAGTGACGGCGTTGGCTTTAAGCTCCTGTACTATTCCGAACCCGTCAATTTCCGACATCATGAGATTAAGTATAATGAGATCAGGCCTGTGCTTCACCGCCTTTTCGAGTCCTTTCTTACCGGAATTGGCGGTAATGACATTATATTGGGCAGGCTCAAGATAGGATTTCAGCAGATTCAGAGCATCCTCATGCTCATCAATGCACAATATGGTCAACTCTCCCTTGCGCTTATTTATGCAAGAGCTCAATTCCTCCATTTTCTTGAGCAATGATATTTTATCAACAGGCTTCACAATATAATCGGATGCGCCAAGCGCGAACCCAAGCTCCTTGTTGTCTATAACGGAGGATATTACGATCGGAATGTCCTTTAATTCCGGATCGCATTTTACCTCCTGTAACACTTCCCAGCCATCTTTACCGGGGAGCATCACATCCAGCAGCACGGTAAACGGCCTGAGCTCTCTAATCCTCTGGAGGGCCTCATCTCCAGTGGAAGCATGGGCAACACGGTATCCCCCCTGGGCAAGGTAAAGTGTCAATACTTCAGAAGTTGCCGGATCATCTTCTACGACGAGGATAAGAGGTGGCGCCCCCCTTCTGAACATTGGCCTGGCTTCTTCATCATCGAGGAAGGTCTCTTTTTCGGCATCTTCATGGACCGGAAGGGGTTCTTCTACATCCATAGTATCAGCAAGCGGCATAGCAATAGTGAAAGTGCTTCCCACACCCTCTTCGCTCTCGACGAAGATTTCTCCGCCGTGCAACTCAATAAGTCTCTTCGTAAGAGCCAACCCCAGTCCTGTCCCTTCGTATTTACGCGACAAGCCGTTATCGACCTGCTCAAATTCAGAGAAAATCCGGTCCATGTCTTCACGTTTTATACCTATCCCGGAGTCTTTTACTGCGAGTATTAAAAATTTGTTTTTTCCTGAAAAAAAAGTAAGGCCCCTCGCCTGCGGCGGCAGGTTGGCAGCATTTGACACCTCGGCCTCGAGTGTAATCGTGCCTCCTTCGGGAGTAAACTTCACTGCATTTGAGAGGAGGTTGTAAAGTATCTGCTTGAATTTTACTCTATCTGCTACAATGAACGGAACGTCACCTGTCTTAATCGTCAGCGTCTGCCCTTTTTTATCGGTAAGGGACCGTATGACCGCTTCGACTTCGGTAACGACATGGCTTACCAAAAAGCTTTCATAATGCAGTTCAATCTTGCCAGACTCTATCTTGGCAATGTCGAGCACATTATTTATCAGCTGAAGCAGATGGGTGCCTGAACCGTATATATTATTTATGTGCCGCTTCTGCCGGTCTGTAAGGGGGCCTGATACCTCCTCAAGCAGCAGTTCGGAGAAGCCGAGTATGGAATTAAGCGGCGTCCTCAACTCATGGCTGATTGTCGATATAAACCGGCTTTTCAGCATGTTGGACCTTTCAAGTTCCCTGTTCGCCCGCTCTAAGTCCTTAGTCCTCGCAAAGACCTTGTCTTCCAGGTTTTCATTCAGCTCCTGCAACTCAAGGTTACGCTCTTCAATGGCCATTTCCAGTCTCTTTTTTTCGGTAATGTCCTTGCTAATGCCAACCGTGCCCAGCACCTTTCCTTCTCCATCGGTAAGGGTTGACAATGTAAGGCTTACGTCAATAGGCGCCCCCTGCTTTGTCTTGAGCTGCGTCTCATAATTTGCAACATATCCATCCCGCTGAAGTATTTTTAATACTTCCGGCCGCTCCAGCGGATTTACCCACAACACGTCGGCTTTCTTTCCGGCTACCTCTTCCCTTGTAAACCCGAGTTTTCTTGATGCGCCGCTATTGAACTCAACGATTTCTGCTTCGGCATTGGTGGTCATAATAATGTCCGCAGAATTCTCCAGGACATTATTCAGATAGTTTTTTGCTCCTGAAATTTCCCCGATAAGTCTGAATTTTTCGATAGCGTATGCTGCCTGGATGCCGAGTAGAGTGATAAACTCTATCTCCCGCTCTGTCCAGGTGCGGGGTCGAAAATCGTCGATATAAAGGATACCGGTTATGATTTCATTGGCGAACAGCGGGACTGCCACAAGGCTCTTTATCCGCTCTTTCAGCAGCACTGCATTATCGACAAAAGAATACTCGGCAACATCTGAAATCACGGTAGGCACCCGTTTGCCGATGATGTGGTCGGTCATGCCGCCCTTGCGTCGCTTCCAGGTGGAAACCTGCGAAAAGTCCGCGGAAAATCCGAGAGAAGCCTTAAGAGTCAGACACCCTTTGGCTTCATCATATAGCGCTATACTTCCGGCAGGGGCCTTTAGCGTCCTGGTGGCCTCCAGCAGAAGCGTATCGAGAATCTCCTGGAGACTATCAGCCGAAGTGAGGGCCACCCCGATGCGGTAGAGTTCTTTTGTTTCCGCGAGGTGACGTTTTGCCTCCTCCTGGGCATCAAACCGTTTCCCGAGCATTTCACCCATTAGCCGGGCACACATGCCGCCGATAACTTCCGTATCGGGCGCTTTGTATTTTCTTATTTCATCCGCGACGGATGGATCAGTGGTCGCGGTTATTACGATATCCGGTTTTTTATCCAGGAACCCTCTGAAATCTTCTGACACAGCAATGCCGCACTGCCTTGCCAGCTCGATCCCCGGCGCATCGGGATCACTGTCGGCAACGCCGATAATATCAATATCACATTCCCTTACCAGCACCGATAAAATAGCATGCCCGTTCTTGCCGGCCCCGATCAGAACAATTCTTCCTGTCAAACTATCCACCATAACCAAACCCTTTTCAATTTGAGTATATTAATTGACTTTAACATTTTTCATCAAGTATCTTAATAACAGTGACGGCAGGTACTTCTAATTTACTGGGGCAATTGCTCCTCAAATCCAAACTTATCTCCGAAGAACAGCTTACTGAGGCCGTTCGTCTGCAAAAGATTGAAGGCAAAAGGCTCGGTTCCGTTCTGCTGAAGCTCGGCTTTATTAATGAGGAGAGCCTGATCACGTTTCTGAGCAGGCAATATAATGCTCCGGCAATCAACCTTTCAGACCACAAAATCGACACTACCCTGCTCAAGCTGATTCCTTATGAGACTGCAAAGAAATACCAACTCATACCGATTTCGAAGGACGGCGCAGCCTTAAGAGTTGCAGTTGTAGACCCTTCAAACAACTTCGCCACAGACGAAATCAGGTTTCTTACCGGGATGAAAATCTCGGTGCATGTGGCTGCCGAGTCTGCGATTGTGGAGGCCATAGAAAAACATTATCCCAGAAAAGATACTATGAGGGCGTCCGTAAAACAGTCCGTGGCCTCCGATAAGGATATACTGGAAATAGAGGATCTGAACAAGGTGATAGGCAGCGCCCTTGAGGATATAACCTTTCTTGAGGAAAAGGACGACAGGGACCTGCCCAAGGAAATTGATGCTCCTATCGTGAAATTGGCAAACGGCATATTGATGAATGCCATAAAATCACACACGAGTGACATTCATATAGAACCCGCCGAGACGCTCGTCCGGGTGCGATACAGGACTGACGGGGTGCTGCAGCCGGTGCTGAAGCTTCCGGTCAAGATCAAGAACGCCCTGACCTCGAGGCTGAAAATCATGTCTCATCTCGACATATCGGAACGCCGGCTGCCCCAGGATGGCAGGATAAAACTCAAATTCGGCGATAACCGGGAAATAGACTTCAGAGTGTCCACACTGCCTACCCTGTGGGGTGAAAAGATCGTATTAAGGCTTCTCGACAAGTCAAACCTGCAACTGGACCTTACCAAGTTGGGATTCGATGAGAAACCACTGCAGGATTTCATGGAAGCCATTGAAAAACCTTACGGCATGCTACTGGTCACGGGACCTACCGGAAGCGGTAAGACAACCACACTGTATTCCGCGCTCTCACAGCTCAACAAGCCGGGGGTGAATATTATGACCGCAGAGGACCCGGTGGAATACAATTTTTTCGGCATCAACCAGGTGCATATACGGGAAGATATAGGGCTGACTTTTGCTGCTGCTTTAAGGTCTTTTTTGCGCCAGGACCCCGATGTCATAATGGTGGGCGAAATAAGGGATTTCGAAACTGCCGAGATTGCAATAAAAGCCGCCCTCACCGGACATTTGGTTTTGAGCACGCTGCACACCAATGATGCGCCGAGCACTATTACACGGCTGCTTAATATGGGAATTGAACCGATCATGGTGTCCTCGTCGGTTATCATTGTTGTGGCGCAGCGGCTTGCTAGAAAGATCTGCCAGAACTGCAAGGAGGAACAGAAAATTTCGGAAACAACCCTTCTTCGAAGCGGGATAACGGCCGAGGAAATAGCGCATGCCAAATGTTATATTGGTTTGGGGTGCTCAGAGTGCAACAACACGGGATACAAAGGGAGGATAGCGCTCTACGAGATTATGAGGGTCAAAGATGAGTTAAAAGAACTCATACTGCAGGGCGCATCTGCAGCCGATATCAAAAAAGAGGCTATACGCTTGGGGATGGCCACATTGCGCCGGAGCGGCATTCAAAAGGTGCTCGACGGGACCACCTCGATCGACGAGGTGCTCAGGGTCACGTTTGAAGATTAGAACCTATCTCAAAATAGATGCTGAAGCGAAAGAGAGATGAAATCGTTGCAGGCAAGAAGCTATTTTGAGATAGGTTCTAGAAGAAAATCAGGTAATAGGTCTTCTTGAGGTCTATATAACCTATTACCTGTTACACATTACGTAAGGATGATATGCTGAATATTTATGATTTTCTGAAACTGATGATCGAACGGGGCGCATCCGATCTCCATATCACCACCGGAAGCCCTCCGAAACTGAGGATTGTAGACCGGCTTGTGCCCATTGAAGATTGCTCACTGCTGACCCCCGATAATACTCGGGAGTTATGTTATAGCATTCTTACGGACCTGCAAAAGAGCAAGTTTGAGGAAAACAACGAGCTTGATCTTTCTTTCAGCATAAAGGGACTGAGCCGGTTCAGGGCCAATATATTTATGCAAAGAGGCGCTGTTGCCGGAGCATTCAGGGCGATACCTTTCGACATCAAGTCATTCAGGGAACTGGGCCTGCCGGATATGCTTTCAGACCTCATTAAAAAGCCTCACGGTCTGCTGCTGATAACAGGTCCCGCCGGAAGCGGAAAGTCAACTACCATGGCAGCAATAATTGACACGATCAACTCGGAGCGTGAAGCGCATATAGTCACCGTAGAGGACCCCATAGAATTTATTCACAACCATAAAAAATGTCTTATCAATCAACGAGAAGTCAATTCGGATACCGCATCGTTCAAAACCGCATTGGCAAATATAATGCGTCAGGACCCCGACATTGTCTTCATCAGCGAAATGCGCGATTCTTACACCATAGAGGCTGCCATGACCCTTGCAGAGACAGGTCATCTTACCCTTGCAACGCTCCACACCAATTCAGCAATTCAGACAATCAACAGAGTAACGGAGGCCTTCTCCCCGCATCAGCAGGAGCAGATACGGGTCCAGCTGTCGTCGGTGATAGAGGGCATAATATCCCAGCGGCTAATCCCGGGCAGTGACGGCGACGGCAGGGTGCTGGCACTCGAGATCCTCCTGATAACGCCTGCTGTGAGGAGTCTGATACGCGAAGGCAAGCTTCAGCAGCTTTGCTCTGTTATGCAGGCAGGGCAGGGACGCTCCGGAATGCAGACGATGAACCAGTCACTGTATGGTTTGCTCGAAAAAGGTCTGATATCCTCTGACGATGCGATCAATTATTCCCCGCTCCCTCATGAAATGGAGCAGATACTGGCAAAGGGTCCGGCATCCTGCGTACAGAAAAAGGGGCCATAGGTCAAAGGGCCAATGGCTCGATAAAGATTCAACTGAAAAACAAGAACGTGTCAAAGACAAAACTTCAGTATTATACCCGGGAATGGAATGCTATTGACCTTGGTGATACAACATTTGACCCGTTCTATCCGGAGTATAAATTCCCAATGAGTGTTGGCTCCGGTTGTAATCAACAAATTCAGACAGAGCTACTTGATCACACTTATAGGGAGGAATGTTGTGAGACGCCGGTTGTCGCAAAGTGTTGAGTAGAAGCGCAAAGGAACATGTTTCTGGCGCCAAAAGCTACGAGGACTTCGATGCGAAACTTATCAGGTAGTCCAATTGATCTGAACGCCTTTCAACTTTTGAGATGTCCTGTGCATGGCGCGAGTGACTCTACATCAATCTATGCGCAGTTCATGTGGGTTTGCTTCTTTGGATGCTCGGTCTTTGCATCTTCGATTCACAGAAGATGCAGCCGATAAGGGAACATGCCTTGAGAGGGACAAAAAAGGGTAACATCCAATGGGACTTAACTAACCAATAGATTCTAACACTCAGATGCCTGAGGTTTTCTGGTTAGGAATCCTGACAGAAATAATGCCAACAGGGTGTATGTCAGGAAGAGGTAATAACCCGGCTGAAGCGAAGTTCCATTCGTAGTCAAGATCACCACTTCCTGGCTTGCTGAACTTAATTGACCTAACTGGCTGGTAATGATTCCATTAAATCCGATATAGGCCATAAATATGGCGACCACCATGACATCGGCCATGGACCATTTCCCTGATTTTAAGACAAAAAACTTGATCACCGGGTTCTCCCTTGCACTGTGATAATTGTAATAATATCCCAGTGACGAGACTATTTTTAACAGAGGGAAAAAAATACTGAAGGTAATCAGCAAGACCCCGACAAATTTCATCTGAATACCCTTATGAGTAATCATAATCCAAAATACATCCAGGATGCTTTTGCTTTGAAAATACAATACCTGGTTCTCAAAATGGATTGAATGCCCCATCAACACAAAACTCATCTGTGAGATTTTTGCTTCCAAATCGATCATGGGAGTGGTTACGCCTGCTACCAGCAGTATGATAAGAGACAGAACGAGGAGTATATACCGGGAAGGGGCCAAAGGTTGCCTGCTAAAACCAGACAAAGAACAAAGGATAACCGATAGAATGATCAACAGGATAGCTTCCTTAGAGATCAGATCATGCTTAACCGAAATTGCCTTATTGAGCTTGATCCTCGCACTTTCCATATCCTTAGAATCAGTCCTAAGAAGGATGCGGCTCACTTGAGATGTATCCTGTGCATCAAACGTTTTGTTAAAATATTGTTTAAGCTGCTCGTTCAGTATGGTCTTCATCTGACCCCTTGTTTCCGATTTCGTCAGCTCATGTATGATGGCATCCGCATATTCAGGAATGCCTTTTTTAATATCTTTCAGACTGATGAAAATATTTATAAAGGTTTGTTTGGCCCAACCCTCCGCGGAGCCTAAGTTCCCTTCCCTGATTTTGTTGAAGATTTCATCAACAAGTGTATTCAGCAGAACTTCGATATGTTTTCGGAGCTCCCGTTCAGTACTCTTTGACAAATACAGCTTATTGATCTCCTCGGTAAGAATTACGGCAAGTTGTCGTTTCCATTCTTCAACACTGAAAAGACCGTATTGGACATTGTTGAGTTCAGCATAATCATTCTTGTCCTTTTGGCTTGAAATTGAATTTCGAATAATCTGATGGCATAACAGGACCGATGCGATGATGATTGTTAAGTATAAGAACAAATTAAGCAGTTTCATGGCAGTGACCTTCATCGTAGTGACCTGGGAAGACGTTTTGAGCTCACTTCCTTGCGCCTTTCATTTTATGTCCTTACCCGGTTCCATCTTTGACAGTAACGTAATTCCTGTCTCAGCGCATATCCAGGGCGAGTTCGGCCCGCGACCCGGATACCTCGTCGTCAGTCGATAGAAGGCAGTATTTTGAGTCTCTGATGTTTGTTTGCTCATAAATTTTCCTTCAAGGCCCCTCCGTTTGCGCTCGTGTTCCTGATTGCCACCTTTAACGCACGTTGCTTCGCGGCGTTCGCGAATGTGTCTTTCGCCTTCATGATTGCCCATAACTCCAACCGGTCAATATGTAAGATGCATTATGTTGAGTATGCTCGCTCTTATGTTATCATGTTTAGGACAATGGGTAATACATGGATTACTGACATCCGCCATTTTTTAGACAGCGAGGGCAATGTGATTCAGGAACCTCGCCCCGCTCGGCTTCTTGCTCAATATTTTTGTTCCATCATAGAGGCCGTTACTGGACGGTCGGTTCAGCGACAAGATCTGAGCACGGGCGAAGCGTGCGAAGGGAGCAACAAAAATTCGCATTGAGCGCGGCTGAACAATATAAAATATGCGGTGAATTTCTTTGAAACGCTGATTGTTTATGAGCGGTTGATAGCGCAAACCGACACGAGGAGATCCTATTAATACCATCACGCGCGCTGAGAGGACAATAGGCGACCGGATACGCACAGCCCTTTACCTCCGGAAGTTTTGCGGGCAGTCGCTGATGCAAGACAGAGAGGTTTGCTCCCTCTTGGGTGAGCTGGATCGACACATTGAGGCCACTCAAAAGGCGATGGTCGATGCTGGGATAGTGAAGGAGTGCTCCGACTGCGCGATTAACGGCGAAGGAACTTGTTGCGGAGTTTGCACTGGATATAAGTGCGGCAGCGTCCTTCTCTTGATTAATCTACTGCTTGGCAGAACCCTTCCTTCTGTGCCAGCCGATTCACATCTCTGTCATTTTCTGACGAAACATGGATGCGCCCTCAGGGCGCGGCACGTGATCTGCGTGAATTTCTTATGTCAAAGGCTGAGGGATGTTTTTCCGCACAACATATTGTGCAATATGCAGGAGATTGCAGGCTGCGAGATTGAAACTCTGTTTGTCCTTGAGGAGTGCATAAAAAAGATAATAGGCGCCGCCAAGTTGATCAGGCTGAGAAGCAATGAGATTGAATGCCCTGGATCCAAGAGAGAAACAATAAGCGTAAAAGAAGCCTTGTTATGCCCTGGGCAAACTGGAGAAAAGTAATACTCACCGACACAAAAAACGAAAGTCTTGCCGGACTAATTTCAAAATTGCAACTTGCTGGACTACAGGACGATGCAGTAGAAATGTATCACGGGGAAATCGGGTCCGGAGACCATATATCCGTATGTTCGCCCAGGATGCTAGAAATAGCGGGAGACATTCTATTAAAGGCTGATGCTACTCCTTATGATGGTGAACCACCATTGCAAAGCATGAGGAGACTAAAATAAAGAGGGTGGTTGCCTGTGAAACGGGGACCTGCCAACCTTTTGGTCCGCCCCGATCAACACAATAAAAAGCATATGTCATCACGCCCTGAATGGCGTCCGATCTTGACTGTCTCCCGGGAATGACGCCTTTTTGACTTATGCATGCATTATTCTTTGCGGATGGCTGTAGACGTTCAAACGGTCGGCCCTGACAAACCCGACTACTGTTACTCCGCTCTTCTCCGCGATTTCAACGGCAAGACTGGTGGGTGAGGTGCGGCTTGCAACTACAGGGACACCCCACCGTGCGCATTTGGAAATAATTTCCGACGAGAGCCGTCCGCTTGCGAGCATGATTGTGCCCTCAAAGGAAATATTCTCCAGGATTGCGTACCCGATAACTTTATCTACGGCATTATGCCTGCCGATGTCCTCGGCAAGGCAGAGCATTTCGCTGCCGTTACTGAGGGCCGCACTGTGGACGCAACCGGTAAGCTTGTAGAGTTCTGAAGCGTTCTGAAATGTCCTGTAGATCGCTTTTATCTTTTCAGCGCTGACGACGAAAGAATCGTGGAGCTTCCGCAGCGATAGGCGTTTGGGAAAGGTAATTCCTCCGACGCAGCCAGAGGTGATCACCGCCCCGTCGGTTTCAGCCTGACCCTCGGCAGGGATGTCGACAAGTACCTCGTCGGCGTAGTCTATCGCCATCCGCTCTGCGCACCATTCGCCCTTAATGATGTCCTCAGTCATGAACATGCCGACAACGAGCTCTCTTATCATTAGGGGCGTACAGTAAAGGCTGAGCACCTCTTTGCCGTTGACGGCAATCCGGAGTCTCTTTTCCAGAGCTATGAAATCGTCATGCTCTTCAAAGGAGTTTCCGTTGTTCTTATATATTTTTCGCTTTATGGACCCTTGCATTTTATGAAAAGGCGGCAGCTGGATTGTTATGCAAAAAGGAACTGCTATTATTATTCATTGGATTGGACCCTGGTATCACCGCTTTGCAAATGAAGCATCTCATACATTTTAGCATTCTCAATCGCGGTTCCGCACACTTCTGCAAGTGATGAAGAAAACGTGATGTCCTCGTCAGAGAAGTGTCTCGGCGTAGCGGTGAGCAGTCTCAAAATGCCTATCACCTTTCCTTTGACGATGATTGGAAGGGTGAGCATGCTTTTAATACCCTCCTGGCCGGCCTCTTTTTGGTAGTGCACTTTCGGGTCAGTCGTCACATCATGCATGGCAACTGGCCTTGTTTGCAGCGCCTCCCTTACATTGTCCTCAAAATCCACAGCCCCCCGTGACAGATACTGCTCGCTTAATCCGTATGCAGCGACAAGCTCAAGCTTCTGGCTGGATTCATCGAGCAGCCGTATCGTGGCAGCCTTCAAGCTCATCACTTCAGGCAATTTCCTGACAATCAGGTTCAGCACCTCGTTCAGGCGCAGACTTGAACTCACTGCTTTTGTCACGACTTCGAATGCCCTCAGGTACTCTTTCGCCCTTGACACGGTAGACTCGAACTCACGCGCATTCATTATCGCTATAGCGGCCTGCTCGGCAATAGCGGTCATAAACCTGAGATCTTCGGGTTTATATTTTATCGGTTCGGCGGTGTACATCCGCAAAACGCCGATAACTTCTTTTTTAAACAGCACTGGGATAGAGAGAATGCTCCTGATTCCTTCATCTTCCGCCTGACGGCGGTATTGAGCGTCAGGGTCGGCGATTATATCGTATGTGGAGGCCGCTTTGCCCGACAGTGCATCGAATATGGTGGGGTCATAATCAACCGGGCCCTTGTTGATATACTGCTCACTAAGACCGTAATAAGCAGCCACTTCCAGTTTCTGAGTTTCCTTGTTGAGCAGCCTGAGCATGCTCGCCTTGACATTCATAACTTTTACCGCGTTAGTAACGATGAGGTCCAACACCTCGCTAAGGGAAATGCTCGAACTTATGTCCTTGCAGATTTTCTGATAACTCTCAAGATAGACCTTTTTCTCGAATATATTTTCAGCACAGTCAGGACACATTCCATGAGTGAACACGCCGAACCCCTCATCGGTGAGATATTTCTCCAGCTGCTTCCATGAATCGTCGTTAAGACGTATCTTCTTGCACCAGGCACAAATTGGGACAAGCCTTTCCTGCCGCTGGTTTTTTAAATATGTTTCTAAAGCCGGAAACATGCGGCGGCTGTCCCTTAACACAGATACGGCCCCAACAACTTTCCTGTCGCGGAAAACAGGCGAAGAGTGCTCCTCGACAAACCTTCTTTCGGTGTCTTTCCCTAAAAGGACAAGGTCCTTTACAACGGACCCTGAAGACTGCAGGCATAGGACCACGGGGTGCTCATAGGAAGGCAGTTGGAGTCCGGCTGCATCCTCGTAGTGCAATACTTCATCGCATTTTTTGCCAGTGACGTCTTCTGAAGTCAAACCTGTCAGGTTTTCAGCGCCTTTATTCCAGTATTCTATTTTCTTGTTGCGGTCGACATAGTACACACCATCAGCGATGCTGTTGAACATGTCCAAAAAAATATTGCCGAAAATTCCCGAAAAGGTATTGCCAAACATTTATTATTATATCACTAGAAGGGCAGTAAAAAAACAGGTAAAGGTTAAGGTAGAGAAAGACAGGCAGACAGAGGAGAGGTAGAGGGCAGAGGCAGAGGTAGAGGGAAAAATAAAGTCTTTACCTATACCTCTGCCTGTTCTTTTCTCTGCCTCTACCTGTTTTTATGCTGCTTCAACCCTCACGCTAACCAGCGGCAATCCACCGTTCAACGCCGGATACGTCAGTGTATTGACCTTTGCATGGGCGAAGTGAAGGGGAGCAAAAACCGTTCCTTCAGGCACTTCATCGGACAGCATTGCCTTCAAATACACGGAGCCTCTTTTCGAGGTCACCTTTACGAAGTTATCACCGGTGATATGGTATCTTTCAGCATCCTGTGTATTTATCTGGAGAAAGGCGTCTGTCACTACCGAGTCAAGGTTTCTGGAAAGGGCCGAGAGCGCTCCGGAATGCTGTACGATATTAGAGGTGACAAGGTATAACGGATACTCATCACTCACAGTATCCAGTACTTGATAAGAAACCGGGTTGAATGAGGGACTGAATTCTTCCTTCTGTCCGGTTACTACCAGATCGGCGATGGAGGCGCGTATGTCGGCAAGGTCCTTGATGCCGAGGTCCTTGTTCATGGACTGCGCAAGATTTATGAATATCATCCAGTCAGGGATGGACTGCCCGGTTTCGGATATAAGTTTAGGTATTTTCTGTACGCTTCCCGTAGCACTCATGAACATCCCCTCTTTTTCAGCCCAGCTGCTGGCGGGCAGCACCACATCGGCGAGTTTTGCCGTCTCGGTTAGGAAGATGTCCTGCACCACCAGAAAATCAAGCCCTCTCAACGTCTTATCCACTGTATTTACATCCGGGAACGATACCAGGGGGTTTTCTCCCATTATATAAAGCGCTTTTACCGCGCCCGGTTTATACAGCATTTCATACACATTCTTTCCTGATTCAGAAAGCGGCCTGACGCCTACCATCCACATGCCGAGGGTGTTGGAGAATTCGGCGGGGATTTGGAGTGTTTCGGGGGGATCCCCCATAAGCAGTACAAGGTTAGCGGCGGCGAGGAACGCACTCAGGCTCTTCGTATTTTCCGATGACCCTGCTGTCATGGCAATAACTCTCTTGCTGGAGGCAGCATACGATCTTGCCAGTTTGATGATCTCCTCCTCAGAAAGCGAGGTGATTTTCGACACGGCAGTGAGGGAGAATTCTTTAAGACCTTCCACAAAGGCCTCGAACAGCGGTACCTTCATGGCGCTCTCTTTATTGTAGGTCCCTTCATCAACGATCACTTTCATGATACCGTTCAGAAGGGCGATGCCGGTACCCGGTTTAGTTCTCAGCCACTCGCTGCTGAGCCTTGCAAGCTTTGTCTCTTTTGAATCGGCAACGACAAGTGTTGCCCCTTCCCTTTTTGCCTGCAGGAATTTCAATCCCCATACGGGAAGGGCGGAGGTGACATCAGAGTCAACCACGAGAATGAAGTCGGCGTTGAGGGGGGATTCCCATTGAATCGGGAGGCTTTCAAGGGCAAAGGCCTTTTCAACGGCTTTTTGAGCTTTTGCATACCCGAACCGTGCTGCGGAGTCAATAGTATCGGTGCCTATGACATCCCTCATGAATTTCTGCAGCATGTAGTTGTCTTCCATGGTGCACCGCTGGGAGCCGACAGCGCCGATTGCGGACGGGCCGTGCTGTGACTTTACGGCTTCAAGCCTTTGTGCCACATACTTCAGCGCCTCTTCCCACGAGACAGCCGTCAGAGTGCCGTTCTTTTTTATAAGGGGCGAAGACAAGCGGTTCTCAGCATAAATATAGTCAAACCCGAACCTCCCCTTGCTGCAGAGGTCTCCGTCGTTTATACCCACTCCCTCCTTCCCACGGGCCCTCATTATCCTGCCCTCACGGAGGCTCACGTTAGTTGTACAACCGCAGCCGCAGTAGGGACATGCGATCTCATGTTCTTCCATGTACCAGGCCCTTGAACGGAAACGATAAGGTTTGCTGCCCAGCGCACCGACCGGGCATACGTCAATACACTGACCGCAGAAATCACAGTCGAGGGTCTCTTCAAAAGCAGGGCTGATGGTCGAGGTGAACCCCCTGCCGAGGAGATTGATGGCGCCAACCCCCTGGTGCTCATGGCAAACCCTTACGCACTTGCCGCAAGAAATGCAGCGATTGGTGTTCCTTTCCACTATCGGAGAATCGATCCTTTCAGGGTCGTTCTTCCTTTGCCCCTCGAACCTGTTCTTCGCCGGCCCGTACTTGAACGCGAGGTCCTGCAGCGCACACTCCCCTGCCTTGTCGCAAACCGGACAATCCAGGGGATGGTGGACCAAAAGCAGCTCAAGCACCGTCCTCCGCATCTTTGCAAGTTTTGGGGTTTCGGTAATGACTTCCATGCCTTCTCTTGCAGGCGCAGAGCAGGCCGCAAGGAGTTTTCTCTGTCCTTTCACTTCCACTACGCAGAGCCTGCAGCCGCCGTATGGCCTGAGCCGTTTGTCGTAGCAGAGATTCGGAATATACATGCCGTTGCTGAGAGCGGCCTGAAGTATTGTCGTGCCCGGCTTGGTTTTGATAATTTTCCCATCTATCGTAAGCTCTATCATGATGCCTTATTCCTCCTTTCCTGCCAGCGTTTCGATTAGCTTGTCCCTTAGCGCATCCTGGTTCGGTATCTGGTCTGCCGCTGCCTCTCTCATGCTTCTGGGCCCTATCTTGACTGAATCGAACTTGCAGGCTTCATAGCATGAACGGCACTGAATGCATTTTGACTGGTCTATACTGTGCGGCACTTTCTTCTCACCGGAGACCGCGTTCTGAGGGCAGACTTTCTTGCACAAACCGCAGGCCTTGCATTTCTCTGCGTCTATATAAAATGTGCAGAGGTCTTTGCATACGCCGGTCTTGCACCATTTCTCTTTAATGTGGGACTCATACTCATTCCTGAAGTACTTTATAGTCGTCAGAACCGGATTAGGCGCTGACTGCCCCAGGCCGCAGAGCGATGTTGAGATAATATCCCGGGACATGTCCTCCAGCAGGTCTATATCGCTTTCTTTGCCCTTCCCAGCGCAGATATTCGTCAGGAGATCCAGCATAATAGTTGTGCCGATCCTGCAGGGAGGACATTTGCCGCATGATTCTTCAGCGGTAAACTCAAGAAAGAATTTTGCAACACTGACCATGCAGTTCAGGTCGGTCATGACCACCATACCGCCTGACCCTACAATGGCCCCTGTCTTCTCGATGTCTTCATAAGTCACCGGCGTATCGAGAAGGTGTTCCGGAATGCAGCCGCCGGAAGGCCCGCCCAACTGGACTGCCTTGAATTTTCTTCCTTTGGGTACGCCTCCGCCGATATCAAAAATTATCTTTCTGATCGGCATGCCCATGGGCACTTCAATTAGTCCTATGTTGTTTATGGCGCCGCTCAATGCAAAAACCTTTGTCCCCGTCGATTTCTCAGTGCCCAGAGTCTTGTACCAGTCAGCCCCGTTCAGGATTATTTGAGGAATGTTTGCAAACGTCTCCACATTGTTGAGCACCGTGGGACAACCCCACAACCCTTTAATCGCCGATGAAGGCGGCCTTGGCGTAGGCATGCCGCGCTTGCCTTCTATCGAACGCATGAGCGCGGACGACTCGCCGCACACGAACGCGCCTGCTCCCTGGTATATGTCTATATCAAAATCGAACCCGGTCCCAAGAATATTATTGCCCAACAGGCCGTACTCTCTTGCCTGATCTATTGCAAGCTGCAGTCTATGCACTGCCAGCGGGTATTCCGCCCTGACGTATATGCCTCCCTTGCTCGCGCCTATTGCCTTGGCGCCTATGAGCATCCCTTCGAGGACAACGTGGGGATCACCCTCCATTATGCTCCTGTCCATAAACGCGCCGGGATCGCCTTCATCTCCATTGCAAAGGATATACTTCTGTTTGGCCTTCACCTTTGCGCTGACATCCCATTTCTCCCCTGTAGGGAATCCGGCGCCGCCTCTGCCGCGGAGTCCCGAACTTTTCACTTCATTGATTATCTGTTCGGTGGTCATTTCGGTCAGGGCCTTTCCGGCAGCCTGGTAGCCGTCGCGCGCAATATACTCATCAATCTTTTCGGCATCAATTAACCCCTTGTTCCGTAAGGCCCTAAGCACCTGGAGACTGAAGAAGGGGATGTCCTTCATGAGAGGTATGGTATGTTTCTTCACAGGCTCCGTATAAAGGAGCCGCGTTACAGGCCTGCCTTTGATAAAGTGTTCTTCGACTACCACAGGCACATCGGCTACTGTGACCTTTTCGTAGAAGATATCGTCAGGATACACTGTCATAACAGGCCCCTTTGCGCAAAAACCGTTGCAGCCGGTCAGGACGACATTCACTTCGTTTTGAAGCCCTCTGAGCTTTATCTCCTCATCAAGGGCTTTCTTCACCTGTAAGCTGTGTCCGGCTATGCAGCCGGTGCCACCGCACAGCATGACACTTGTACGATACGTTGTTTCCATTATTCCTCCAATAAATTCCGGCTATAGGTTATGGGCGATGGGCTATGGGTCATCAAACAAGAAATGTCCATTACTTCTTTCCCATAGCCTATAGCCGATTGCCTAATGCCTGTTTTTTTAATATGCTGTCTCGCTGCCTATAACAAGGGCACTCTCTTCAACCGGGTGTCCGTTCAATACATGCTCTTTGAATATTTTTCGTATTTTTTCATCGTTCAGAGAAATATATTTCACCGGGGCCTCATTAATAATCTCAACCGTTGCCATAGGCTCCTTGCTGCATAGTCCGGCACAACCTGACGTGGTGACAGCAACGTCATTGACATTGTTTTTGCTCATCTCATCAAGGAGCGCCTCCATTACTTTGCGCGCGCCTGCGGCGATACCGCATGTCCCCATATGCACGGTTATTTTTGCCCTGCTGCCGCCCTCCCTGAGAGTAAATGTCGCCTTATGCTCTTCTTTTATCCGCTTTAAATCATCGACCGTCAATCTTGGCATATAACCTCCTATTTGAGTACCGCGTTCAGCGTCGAGCGTTCAGCGTATTGGAATTCAACGCAGTACGCAGTAAACTGCACGCTGTACTGTCTTAAAAATCTTTTAACAAGTCCAGCACTTTTACCGGGTTGATAGGCCCGAAAGTGTCTTTGTCCACTACGACGACGGGTGCAAGACCGCAGGCGCCAAGGCAACGCACCGTTTCAAGAGAGAATTTCTTGTCGGCAGTAATGCCGCCCACTTCGATCTTGAGTCCATCGCTCACTTTTTTTATTATTTCTTCCGCTCCCTTGACATAGCAGGCTGTGCCGAGGCAAACCCTTACATTGTGTTTGCCCTTTGGTTTCATTGTAAAGAACGAATAAAACGATACCACCCCATGCACTTCACTGACCGGTACCCGGAGTCCGCGTGCAACATGTCGCTGCACAACGGGCGGGAGGTAGCCGATAAGTTCCTGCGCTTTCTGGAGCACAGGAATCAGGCTGCCGGGTTTGTTTTTATATTGCCGGATGATATCGTCCAGCTTTTTTGCGGCTTCCGCGTTATAAGCCTCATCCTTTGTTTCAGGGACGGCGCCCTTTTTCTTAAATTCCACCCCCTTGGTTACTACTTCCAGAAGCAGGGCAGGCGAGAACGGTTTGGGCAGGTAATCTATTATTCTCAAATCCAGAGACTCTTTAATGCTCTCCTGCGACGGGTAGCCCGTTATTACCACTATGTTAATATCGGGGTCCTTGGTCCGCACCTGTTTCATAAATTCCAGGCCGTTCATCTCAGGCATCTTCAGGTCCGTAATGATAAGGTCATAGCTGTTATTGTTCAGCAACCCTATGGCTTCTTTTGCCGAACTTGCAGTGTTGACCCCATAGCCTTCGGGTACGAGTATCCTCTCACAACTCCTGAGTACAATTTGTTCATCGTCAACTACAAGGATATTGCCCTTCATCCTTACTTCCTCCTTATACCTTTATTGGATTAATTCTGTCAAGCCATATAAACCAGCCGTATAAATCAGCCATCGCACAGGCGATCGTGCCATGACATAAAAAAAGATTTTCTATGTAGTTTAACTCATTTGAGAGGAAATAATATATATTTTTTATATAAGGTTATTTTCAAGCCTTATACTGCAGCATCGAATATCCTCCTTGACAAAGATCTGAAAACCACGATCCAGGTGGTCCGGAGCAAAAACAAAATGTGCCACGCCCCTAATCTCCGGGCCACTTGCTACTTTCTGGCGGATTTTGTTAACATTTTCGATGTCGTCAGCCCGGAAATGTTGTCACCTGCATACCCTTGTTCTCTTTTATTTTTTGTTCTTCACGATCTCCACTCTTTCATATACACCTGACCAGCTGAACAAAGACATTGATAAACGGGCGGAAGCTGAGATGGGAATTCCCCGTCTGTTCCTTCTGGAACTTATCGGATCAGAAATGACGCACGAATCGGGAAGCGGGAGGCCTCAATCTCCGTTACGGTTCATTTTTTTGAAGAAGCGGGCTGTCCTGCCGGAGGAGAATCTGATCAAAAAAAACCAGTTGCAGTACCACGGGTTGAGTTCTTGCAGCCTCACGTCCACCGAGGGACCGACCTGCGCCCCACTGGTCCGGGATATCAGGGTCCTGCAGTATGCGCTGCTTCTTTCTTTCCATTCAGGCATCTCGCCGCCTTATGCATAGTGAATTTTTAAGGACAACTGTCTCTCAAGAGTTGCCGAAGATATTGCATAGAAGCACAATATCTGTTAAATTATAACAACTAATATTATCGAGGAGGAAAAAAATGAAACATTTATTTATTGCGTTCTTAATTGTTCTTGGCATGATAACTATTACAGGGTGTGCCCACAGGGCGGTCACTCAGGCGCCTGAACAACCGCAGGTTACTCCGCCGCCCCCTGCTCCGAAAGCCGGGGCCGAGGCCCAGAAGGAGACCGTGACTGAGGCTCCTGTCACAAATGCTCAACAGGCTGAGGCGGGGCAGGCCGAAAGAGAACTGGGTACAAAGGTCGAAGACATACATTTTGATTTCGATAAATCAGACATTATGGACAATGCGAAGCCGATACTGAAAAACCTGTCCGGAATGCTCTCGGCAAACACAAAGACAAACGTTGTTATTGAAGGCAACTGCGATGAAAGAGGCACCAGCGAATACAACCTGGCGCTTGGCGACAGGCGCGCAAATGCGGCAAAAACTTACCTGGTTTCGCTCGGCATTCCGTCCACCAGGATAAAGACAATAAGCTATGGGAAAGAGAAGCCGCTATGCACCGAGAGCACCGAGGAGTGCTGGACAAAAAACAGAAGGGACCATTTTGTTCTGACTGAAGCTAACCGCTAATAATGTTTTTGCCTTTTCTAAAAAAAGTGAATATGCCGGGCACCCAATACGCTGCTCACAGGCGGCTTGAGCGCCCGGCTTTATGCTTGCTCTTAATATGGATGCTTGCGGGTTGCGCAAGCACCGGCTACGTAGAATCCATGAAGAGCGATACCGACGTTGAAATACTTAAAGATAGACAAGAAATCGCCCAGTTAAAAAACTCGGTAGATACCCTGTCACGTGATATTGCCTCGCTAAAAGAGCAGAGCGTCACTGCCTTAAAGGAGGGTCAGTCTTCACTGCTCTCGCAGGTAGGCGATCTGTCAAAAGAAATTCAGGTTCTTGAAGGCCGTTTCGACGAGAACAAATATTCCCTTGATAAGACAATAAAAGACCTGCTTGCTGAAAAAGATCTGCAGCAGGCGCGAATCTCCGCTCTTGAAAACGAGGTAAAGGGACTAAAGGCAACAGGGGTTCAGCAGGCGCAGACGCCGCCTGCAGCGGCAGTTCCTGGTACTGAAGCTACTGCTCCCCCTGCAGAGGAGCAGAAGAAGGCGTCGTCCGCGACTGATTATACGATTGCCCAGAAGCTCTATGATGACGCGCAAATAGATTTTAAGGGTAAACACTATGCAGAGGCAAAGCAAAAATTTGAAAAATTCACCACGGACTTCCCCAAACACACCCTGGCGCCAAACGCCTACTTTTGGATTGGAGAAACCTATTACGCGGAGAAAAAATATGAGGACGCTATTCTTGCCTATGAAAACTTCCTGAAAAAATACCCCTCTCACGATAAGGCAAAAGGAGCGATGCTCAAGCAGGCGTATGCCTTTATAAATATCGGCGATAAGAAGACCGGCAAGGTGATACTGGAACGGGTCATTGAAAAGTATCCGCAGTCAGCCGAAGCGGAACTGGCCGAGAAGAAGATCGCAGAAATTCTCCATAGCAAAAGCACCAGGAAGAGAAAATAGCTAGGGCCCGCGAATAAATAACTCATTTATTCGCGGGCCCCTAGCCAGGGTATATCCATGCGGCCGATCCATGACAAATACAATAGAATAATCGATTATATGCGCATATCCGTTACGGACCGCTGCAATCTCCGCTGCGTATATTGTATGCCCTCAGAAGGCATAAAACCGCTGGAGCATAAAAACATTCTTCGTTACGAAGAGATTGTGCGGGTTGTCACTATCGCTGCAAAGCTGGGAGTAAATAAAATCCGCATCACCGGCGGGGAGCCTCTCGTCAGGAAAAAACTTTCTTTCCTGATCGCTGCCATACACGATATAGAAGGCATTGAAGATATCAGTCTTACTACTAACGGTGTATTGCTGCGAAAGCATATCAGGGAGCTCTCTGCTGCCGGGCTTAACAGGATCAATGTAAGCCTCGATTCACTCATCCCGGACAGGTACAGGGAAATAACCAGGGGTGGAGACATCAACAATGTTTTTGAAGGCATACACGAGGCCCAACAGGCTGGATTATCTCCTGTGAAAATTAATATGGTCCCCATCAGGGGGTCCAATGATGACGAGATTGAGGCCTTCGCAAAGTTGACCATGAAAACGCCCCTCCATGTGCGCTTTATAGAGTTTATGCCCATAGGAGCGAGTGCGATATGGAGCGAGGAGAAATATATTTCGAGCGAGGAAATCAAGGGACGCGTCTCGTCCATTGCTCCCCTGCATCCGGTGAAACTGAGGAGGTCCGGCCCTGCCAGGTATTACCGGTTTGAGCATGCCCCAGGCGTGGTAGGTTTCATAAGTCCAATCACGCATCATTTCTGCCGATCCTGCAACCGTCTCAGGCTGACGTCAGAGGGAAAGCTCAGACCTTGCCTGTTTTCGGAGACAGAAATTGATCTGAAATCAGCCATGCGGAGCGGAGATTCCGATGACGAAATCGAAAGGCTCATCAGGCTTTCCGTCGAAATCAAACCGAAAGGGCACACAATGGATCATGAAAAAAGTTTTGTCCATCTGAAGCCGATGTCAAAGATAGGGGGATGATATCCGCGAGGCAAAAAAACCGATCTCACACATCATGGATAATAGCTAGCGCCGATATCCGATACTCACAGAAATAGAGAGTAACCTTATTTTTTCATGCCTGAGAATTACGGGACATAACTTTACGCATCTTCCATGACCCGGGATGAGCTATTGCATTGAGCGAGAGACGGGAGACGATTTTCCCCTGTGAGAAATTCCAAAAGAAACCTTCACTGACAGCTGCCCCAAAAAAAGTGATCCAGTATTTCCAGCGACTAGCACCTGATTCACCGACGTAGTTTCAGACGGACGAAACTCTATGAAGATTACGAGCGGAATAAGAGACCTCTCAAAAGACGTGAGTGCGTTTGTTTCAGCCACCTAAACGGTATTTATCAACGGGTGGAATGATTAACAATTTCCAGATGAAAGAAACGTACCTGAGAAGATCACCTTTTTCCTCGAGTCTAAGCCTTGATGTGAATTCAAAGCTGAACAGGAATTGATTGACAACCTCTGAGTCAGTGCTAAAATCCTATCAAGAGGGCAAACCTGATTAGAATTCTCTGTCCCTGGCTCTTATCTTATGAAGAAGGCAAACGAATATGAATGCACACATTTCAACTCTGCCTTGACAGTTGTGGTATTTAGTGGTAGAAGGTCAATAAGCTCTGATGAAAATCGGATCAGTGTCCGGCAAATAAGAAGAAGGAGGTATTTGATATGAAGGGTAAAAACGTCCGGGCGATTGTGATCATTGTGGTATTTGTATTGCTCGCTGTCGTGGGCAGCATGGCCATTTCCGCGCAGGACAAGTACACTGTGCAAGTGCCGAATGGGCTCGCGTTCTCTGAGTTTAGGGGATACGAAAACTGGGCGGTTGTCGCCGTCAGTCAGACCGAAGACCTGATCAATGTGATCCTCGCCAATCCCGTAATGATCGACGCCTACCGGGCCGGCGTTCCCGGCAACGGCAAGCCTTTCCCCGACGGCTCCAAGATTGCGAAGATCCACTGGAAAGCGAAAAAGAGTGCCGAGGCCCCCGCTCCGACGATTGTGCCCGACACCCAGAAAAACGCTGATTTCATCATGAGGGACAGCAAGAGATTTCCGGACACCGGCGGATGGGGATACGCCCAGTTTGACTATGACCCAGCTTCCGACACGTTCACGCCCCATGGGAGCGGGACCAATTGCGGGTACGCGTGCCATACGATAGTGAAGGCAAAAGATTACATTTTCACGGCGTACGGGAAGAGGTGAACGGGCACGAAGGTAATGCGTGCCAATGAGTTCGTGCTCCTGAGATGATGAAGTGGGGCTGCCGAGCCGTTCGAAGTTTCTCCGCTTCTCCTTATCGGAGGACGCAGGTCTATCGCGGGATGGGCCGTTGGCAGGTCGATTGATTCGGAGGATACGATGGGCTTCAGTGTGCTAACTGGCGTACGCTCTATGAATGAAGTCTTCCCGCTGGAACGCGCTACCGAGGCCTATGAACGGATGATGGGCGGCAAGGCGCGGTTTAGGGTCGTTCTAACAACCGGGCACTAGCCGGCCGCGTTGGCTATCTGCCCTTACGGATAAACCATATCACGGGGATACTTGACACGGAAGAATGGACAATTCAAATGAGGGACGGTAAGCCTGACGAGACGAAGAGAACTCAAGCGCACAGTGTCCACATAGAGGCTGCCATTTACGTGTTGAGCACTCACCTCGGCCTCGGATGCCGCGATATCGGCGGTGCGTGAGTATGGCGCGCTCTGAGCGAAGCCGTCGCCGTTAACCCGACCACCTACGAACGACTACAAGGGCTACGGTGTGAGGTCTATTTTGGGTACGATTACCATGCAGGCATTCAAGCTTTCCTGGAGAAGCGCCCGGCAAAGTTTTGAATCAACAGTAGGGAAACAGCCCATAAGGCACGACTAAGTCACATAAAAGGGAGGATCTCAAATGGCATACGTTACTGTCGGGAAGGAAAACTCCAGCAACATCGATCTCTACTACGAAGATCATGGCGCAGGTAAGCCTGTGGTGCTCATCCATGGGTATCCGCTGAGCGGGACGTCATGGGAGAAACAACTCGGAGTCCTGTTGGCTGCGGGTCATCGGGTCATTACGTATGACCGCCGGGGATTCGGCAGCCTGCTGATCTGTTACTTGTGCGCTATGGCGGTGTGCGCCGAAAGTATACGTTCGATCTAGGGCGGAATGGGACCCGTTTTTTCGCAACTGCTTTAAATCCAATAGGAGAGAGATAAATGCGTACACTTTCGAAAGAGCAAATGTTAACCCGCGAAGGCTCTCACCCGGCCGGCGCCGAGCAGCGATTGAAAGAACTTGGCATCAAGCTCCCGGAGCCGCCTGAGCCGTTTGGCATCTATGCGGAAGCGGTGCAGACGGGCAATCTGCTTTTTCTGACCGGGATGCTTCCGACGGAAGGTCGTGAAGCTAAATTCATTGGGCGTGTCGGCGCGGAGCTCGATGTGGAAGCGGGGCGCAAGGCGGCTCACCTAGCGGCGCTCAACGTCCTCGCTGTCACTCGGCAGCATTTGGGATCGCTCGACAAAGTGACGCGAATCGTCCGGCTCGGCGTATCCATGGCTACGTCGGGAGATGTCCGCGATCAGCCGAAAGTCGCTGACGCCGCTTCGGAGTTGCTGCAAGAAGTCTTCGGAAAAGACAAGAGCCCTTGCCGTTTGGTGTATGGCGTAGCAAGCCTTCCGCTCGGCGCCCCTGTCGAGGCCGCTATGAGAACGCCGGCTAGTAACCATTCTGATGTAACCCAGCCACGCATTTTCAGACAAGGAGGTATGTATGTCAGACAAGAAAACAGCAGTCGTTACGGGAGCATCGCAGGGTATTGGTGAGGGTTTGGTGGAGGCCTTCCTGAAGGAGGGTTATAACGTCGTCGCAACATCTCGTAAGGTCAGTCAATCGTTGAGTGCCTCATCCAGCCTGGTTCTCGTCGATGGCGATATAGGTAAGCAGGAGACCGCTGCCAAAGTTGTCGAAGCAGCGATCAAGCACTTCGGAACCATCGATGTTCTGGTGACTAACGCCGGAATTTTCTACGTCAAGCCTTTTATAGACTTTACTACAGAGGACTTTAATACCTTGGTCTCGACCAATGAAGCCTTTTGCAAAACCCGTAAAAAGGAAATTTGCACTACCTGCTGAAGCTCAGCAAGACGCTCAAACCTACGAGGTCCCGGATGACGTGAGCAAAGTATTCAGGCGCCGACCTATCGTGGTCAACCGCTTTTATCAACTACCTGGAAATAAAACCCGTAAATCTATTAATAAGTTATAATTCCCTGAGTTGTCTATTGTCCCGAATCAAGTTCTGCCTTAGGTTTGATTCAGGTTTTGCATAACTTTTTGATTTTATCGTCGTGAAGGAGGAGAATGAAAACAAGCAGGGGTTACATCTTTTTTTTGGTTATTTTATTTGCCCATTTCGGTGTGCATGCAGGCAATGCCGCGGTCATCAAATCTGGTATTGTCATTGCATGTGACCCGTCGATGCAATCATGCAATAACCTGACCGTTAATCAGACGGGGAGCGGCACGGTGACCAGCGCTCCGCCAGGCATTAGTTGTACGAGCCAGGTCAACGGCAATGCAACATGTTTAGAAGCATTCCCGTCAAACTCTACCGTGACTCTTTCGGCTGCCGCTGGTCCTGATTCAACATTTACCGGTTGGTCGGGAGCGTGTTCGAGTCAGAGTTCGAACCCCACCTGTGTTGTCACCATGAGTGCATCTGAATCGGTCACAGCTAGCTATGTTTTGACCGGCACAACTCCATTCAGCGATGTTCAGAGCGGGTCGACATTTGAAACTTACATTGAGGCGATCTATAACAACGGCATTACCACCGGCTGCGGGGGCGGCGGCTACTGCCCTTCGGAAAATGTGACCAGGGACCAAATGGCTGCCTTCCTTGTCAGGGCGACACAAGTTGAAGCAGGACAGAGTACCGTAAACTTCACCTGTAATGGAGGAGTAAACTGTTCGGCGGAAACACCTTACTTCAGCGACGTGTCAACAGCCGATCAATTCTTCCCATATATCCAGAAGCTCAAGGAGCTCGGCATCACCACCGGCTGCGGGGGCGGAGACTACTGCCCTTCGGAAAATGTGACCAGGGACCAGATGGCTGCCTTCCTTGTCAGGGCGCTGTATGGCGGAACCTTCACCTGCAACGGAGGAGTAAACTGTTCAACGGAAACACCTTATTTCAGTGACGTGTCAACGTCCGATCAGTTCTTCCCTTATATTCAGAAGTTAAAGGAGCTTGGCATTACCACCGGCTGCGGGAACGGCAACTACTGTCCTTCCGAATATGTCACAAGGGACCAGATGGCCGCTTTTCTAGCGAGGGCGTTTCTAGGAATGGCTCCCGTTTCTGCTAACGCCGGGGGGACATATACATATAGCTCGGGCACTCTTAATTTGAATACCACCAGTTCAACCTTTCCATGTAACGGGGTTACGGTTGGGACAAAATCATATACTGGAGTGACAATTACATCCACCACCATGACATGGCCGAATAAGGATATAACATGGAGCAGAACTAACGGGACGGCCGGCAGCATCGTGGGGACATGGACGTCAACCGACGGCGGCAATTCTTATACAATCACCTTTAATGACGACGGCACGGTTACGATGACAGGGACTATAGTATCGTGCAGCGGGGGAAGCTCAAATGGCTCAAATGTATCTGCATATTCTCTTGATTTTTCCACGGGTTATGAGGTCGGATTCAGTTATAATGACCCAGGCGAGACAGCAACCTCTGTGAGTGTATCAGGCCCCGGTATAACCGGCACTTTATCCCTTGCTTATATTTCAGGTGGATGGGTCTATTCACCTAGCAGTAATAATGGTTATTTAGGGTCGGCCATCAACTTAGGAACTACATATCCTACCGGCCTGCCCTTTACTTACACATTCTACATTACCGGTTCAGCCGGCACATCTACAGCCACTTCAACGGTGTCCTGCTTCCAGTTGCCTTTTGCCACAAACATCTCTCCGACAGGGACGGTTACAGGAACTCCCACATTTAGTTGGACCGGTATCGGTGACTCCAGCGCAACATACCAGGTGCAACTGAGCGACAGCAGTGGCAATAACCGGATATGGAATAGCAATAGTATATCTGGAGCCTCCATTGCCTATAGCGGCCCTGCGCTTACACCCGGGGCTAACTACCAATACTTTATAGTAGTAGAAAGCAGCAGCGCCTGCAGCAATGGCCAGTCACTTGCTTCAGGCTATTTTACTTACCAATAAGCACTACCTTAAAAAAAGGCTTGGCAGCAACAATTGCAAGGGAGAAAATGAAAGATTTTAAAAAGGCCCGAAAGGGCCTTCTTTAATTCAGTGCTCCGATTCGAGCGCTGAAGATGTGACCACCACCATGGGGAGTTCTCTAATGCGATAGTCGGCACGTATTTCACGTAGCAGTTCGATGCCGCTCATACCAGGCATTTTCAAGTCGAACAAAACTAGAGCTGGCGCCCCAATCCCGTTTCTGAGCATTGCGAGCGCGGACTTGCCGTCAGTTGCAGAGCATACACTTATTTCTCGACCGGTCGCTTCCAGCGCGAGTGTCGTAAGCTCTACATCGGTCGGACTGTCATCAATAATAAATATCATTCTTTTTTTTCGCCCACCCTGCCGAACTGGATATCGAAATGGTTCAGGAATACATTGATTATGTTCTTATTCAATTATCGACAGATTCAGGTCAAACTGAAATAGATCGTTGCCCCTTTGCCTTCTGCACCCTCTGCCCATATTTTACCTCCATGACGGCTGATGACACGGTCAACAATGGCAAGGCCTATTCCGGTACCCTCAAACGCTGACTCTGAATGAAGCCTATGAAAGGGCCAAAACATCTTCCCATCATGTTGCTGGTCGAAGCCGGCGCCGTTGTCCCTGACATAGTAAATAATCTTGCCATCCTGCTCTTGGGTCCCAAATTCTATGCGGGGGTGTTCCGTTTTCCCAGTGAACTTCCATGCATTACCGAGCAGGTTCGAAAGAACTACTTCGATCAGTCCAGGATCCGCAATGGCGGTAAGACCTTCATTGATGTCTATCTCAACGTTCCTGTCCGGATGAACCTCGCGTAGTTCAGCAACGATTGATGCTGCTATTGTGCTCAAATTGACCTCTTCCCGTTGGATATCCTGCCTTGAGATCCTGGAAAGGTTTAGAAGATCGTCGATAAGGCGACTCATCTTTTCGGTCCCACTACAGATGTGGGAAAAATATCGTTTCCCTTTCTCGTCGAGTTTATCTGCATAGCTCTTCCTAAGGAGGTCGGAGAACCCATATATGTGCCGAATCGGCCCACGCAGGTCATGGGAGACAGAGTAGATGAAAGATTCGAGCTCTTTATTGGCGAACTCTAACTTCTCGTTCCTTTCAAGAAGATCATCGTTCAGTCTTTTGATTTGCTCCTCAGCTGTCTTGCGATCGGTGATGTCCCAACAAACACCTGTCATCACAACAGCCCGGCCCGAGCTGTCACGCTGAATTTTCCCTCTGGCAGCCATGTAGCGAATGCTGCCATCCGGCCACACAGCGCGGTATTCGGTCTCGTATTGGCCGGTTATTTCGACAGCTTTGGCAAGGGCCGCTTGTACCGTACTCCGGTCTTCGGGATGTATTACCTGGAAAAACTCTTCAGCTGCTCCAGTGAAAGCCTCCGGTTTAGTGCCCAACAGACTATGAACTCCATCACTCCAGGTGCGCGTGTTCTTGACAATGTCCCAGTCAAAAGTGGCCATCCTCGATGAGAGCAAGGCAAGGTCGAGTCGCTCTCGACTTTCGCGAAGCGCCACCTCGGCCTGTTTGCGGACGGTGATATCAGTTTGAACCCCGTCCCACACCACCTGGCCGTTTGGCATCCGTCGTGGTCTGGAGTGCAACCTCATCCACCGCAACTGCCCATCAGCCCTGCGCATAGGCACATCCATGTCGAAGTCGGACAGATCTTGAGCACTCTGCTCTTCAGCTTCGATAAGCTGTGTTAAATATTCTGGCGGAATCTGCCGGTGCAGGACGCCCGAGTCCCGCATCACATCTTTTGCGCTAACGCCGTTCAGACGTTCTATGCCCGTGCTGAAATACGTGAAATAGACGCGGCCGTCACTCTCATGAACATATTGGTAAACTGCGCTGTCCGGGAGGTTGTCTCCCATTAAACGCAAACGCTCCTCGCTTTCGCGCAGAGCTTCTTCAGCTAGCTTCCGTTCGGTGATGTCATGCACCATTCCTATTGACCTAACGATAGTACCGGATTCATTCCGGAAGTGCTCGCATTTTTCATGGACGATGCGAACCTCTCCGTCTGATTTCCTTACCACCCGGTGCTCGATCTCGTAAGCATCCCTTCCCTCACGCAGTGAGCCGGAATACGCGGCATCAACTGCCGCGCGGTCCTCAGGATGGACTCGATCGAGAAATGCTTCGTATGTCGCGCCGAACTCCTGCGGCTGCAAACCGAAGATTCGGTATACTTCATCCGACCAGGACAGACGGTTGTTCACAAGATCCAGCTCCCAGCTGCCCAGATGTGCGATCTCCTGCGCCCTCTCTAGTCGCCTCTCGCTTTCAAGCAGCGCCTCCGCGGCCTGCTTGCGTTCGGTGATGTCGTGAGCGATCTTGGATGCGCCGATGATCCTGCCGCTTGCATCCTTAATGGCTGAAAATGTCAGGGATACAGGAATAATAGTTCCGTTTTTCCGCATGCGCTCGGTTTCGAAATTCTCGATACGTTCCCCCCGTATAATCCGTGTGAGAATTTCGGGAGCCTCGTCAGTGTGCCCTGGTGGCACAAGGATAGAAATAGGTTTGCCGATTACTTCTTTCGTCTTGTATCCGAAAACATTATCTGCTCCAACATTCCAGGTCTGAATGATACCGTTCAGGTCCTCGCTGATGATCGCATCTTCAGCACTCTCAACGATAGCAGCCAGGTGGCCCTGTGCCTCTTCCGCACGCTTGCGGTCAGTGATGTCGATGAACGCCCCTATGCAGCCTCGCACATTGCTTTTAGCATCGGTCAACGGGATGGCACTGCCCAGCATGGTCATCCGGCGGCCAGACGGCAGGTGCACGTGCAGCTCAACATCGCGGACGACTTGATTGGTGGCAGCTGCCACCTGCATTGGCAATTCGCTGGAGGCGAGTTCTCGTCCGTTGGGGTCGAAGAATCGTCGGACATCGGGGAGAGTTGTGGCCGACACGTTTTCCCCGCTCCTCGCTTCATAGAATTGGTCGGCCCAACGGTTGCCTGTAATTGTAAGACACTGAGGATCGCTCGCGACCCACACCGCCGCCGGTACCACGTCCAGAAGCCGTTGCAACTCCTCCGCGGTATGACGCTGCGCCTCCTCTGCCCGCCTGCGCTCGCCAACCTCTTGCGTGAGTTGTTCATTGATCCTGCTGAGATCGGCAGTGCGCGCCGCTACTCGTTCCTCTAATTCCTTATTTGCGGCTTCGAGCTGTACGTTCAGGGCATCGGCCCTTTCCTTTGCTTTTTGCATCTCATCCTCTGCTCGTTTGCGCGCAACCGCAATACCAATTAGCGAGCCCATATCTTCAAAAAAAGAGATCATTTCAAGTGTGAACTGGTTGGGCCTGCGATCGTTAAGTTGCAGTATGCCTATAATTCGTTTTCCGGCCCGCAGTGGGATAAGCGCTACGGAATGGAAGCCTTCATGTATGCAGCGATCTCTTGGATGAAGCCTTTTGTCCTCAATCGGGAGGTCGACTCTTGAACATGACTCATTGGTCCAGCAACTTCCCTTTGGAGTAAAGATGGGATTTGTCGGATCAGTCTTTCCGGAAATTACCATGCCGCATGTGCACTCCAGGCTAATGTTCCCGTTTTTATCTACGCAAACCCCTCCATCATGGGTACGAACAGCCAGTGTATTTTCCGCGAGTATGAATTCCTTAGAAAAACCGTCGTGCGCAACATAAGGGAAGTCATCACCGCGCTGTAAGCGAATCCCTATAGCATCGAACCCCGTCTCCCGCTTAAGTGTTGTGATAATCTTGCTGATCGCGTCATCCATTGCAGGTGGATTATTGAGAATGCCAAGGATTTCAGTCGAAAGAGTCTGACGACGTTCCGCCTGCTTCAGATCATCAATGTCGGTGCAGGTGCCAAACCACTTGATAATTTTCCCTGTAGTGTCCAGCAACGGAACACCACGAACTAACCACCAGCGATAGACGCCGTCCGCTCGTCGCAGACGCACCTCAAGCGAATATGTAGCGCCATGTTTCGTCGCTTGCTGCCAGGCATCCCACGCTCTCTTCTGATCATCAGGATGAAATGGAATATTCCAGCCGTGGCCGTAACTCTCCTCTAACGTCAGCCCGGTGTATTCAACCCACCTCTTGTTGAAAAAAATGTTCCAGCCATCGGCCCGGGTGGCCCAGACTATCTGCGGCATCGTCTCGGCCAGAGTCTGAAATGCCTCTTCGTTTTCTTGCAACGCCATCTCCATGCGCTTGCGCGACGTGATGTCCTCAGAGGCGGCGAACACTCCGACGACTTCTGTTTCGGATTTCTGTAAGCGTTTCCCTGCCTTCTTTGATTGCAGCATTGAAGAGGTATTTTTCTCAACAGGAGATTTTTGAGGTTTCGATTTGGTCGTTTTAGATGAAGACTTCTTCACCGGCATATTCGGTTTAGGGGGTTTTCCCTTTCTTTTCTTCATCACATTTCCATCTACTTTTCTTCAGTTGAGGGACGAAGCCCTTGAAATGATAAATTAAAAATAATTAACTCAGCATAGCGTTTATTTTATCATTGTTTTCTTATTTAGCAAAGCTATTTTCTCAATAAAAATGCTGATTAACTAAGGTCTTTGGGCGGATACCGATATAGGGACTTAAAGCCCGCATGTGAGCATCTGGCCGATAAGTGGGATATTAAAATCTAATTTCGACATAATGCCTGCCTGACGCCTTCTCGGCTATCAGAAACTGTTTGCGCTTTTTTGTTGTTATCTGCATTATTCCACCCCCCGTTACGGTAGAGTTTTCTTTAAATGCTAAAAAACAAACCAATCTAATGATATAATAAAGGAGCAAGAAAATAACGCCAGGCTCCAGAGGACTACAATAAAAATACTGTTCATTCGCCGTGACAACATTGGGGATCTTATCTGCACGACACCCGCAATCCATTCGGTAAGAGAAAAATATCCTGATGCAAAAATAGGCATGTTGGTAAATTCTTATAATGCCGATGTGATTGAACATAATCCTGATATAGATGAAATCTACGTGTATGAAAAAGCGAAACATTCTCCGGATAAAGCCAGGTTGTCTTCCTGGTGGGACAATTTAAAAGTATTCGGGAGGATAAGAAAGGAAAGGTACGATGTAGCGATCGCTTGTGGTTCATATTCGCCCACTTTGGAAAGGTATGCTTTTTTTACCGGGGCGAAACTCAGGATAGGCTATAGGAAAAAAAAGACGCGGACCTTTTTTTATAATAAACCTGTTGTCCCCACGGTTGGTGATGAACATGAAGTAATAAGAGTGTTTAACCTCGTAAGTTCCATGGGAATAAATGGCGGGCCCGGAAAGTTAATTTTAGTCCCTGACGTTTCGGAGTTGAAAAGGTTTGAAGTATACAAAAGAAATGCGCTAAAAGGTCCCTCCAAACCTCTACTGGCGATAGCTATCAGCGCCAGAATCAAGGCAAATAAATTGTCCACGGAGAAGTTCATTGAACTTATTGATAAAATACTCCTTCAGGGAACTGCAAGGGTATTGCTTTTATGGGCGCCGGGTCCTGAAAACAATCCAACCTTTCCGGGAGATAATGAATCCGCAGAACGCATCACCAGGAAGTTTGAAGGACGCATTATTGCATATCCGACCCCATCACTGAAGTCCTTAATTGCAGCACTGGCGGGTTCCGACATGGTAATTACCCTGGATACCGGGTCTCTCCACATGGCAGCGGCACTGGGTAAGGTTACGGTGGCCATGATGACAAAGGGCAAAGCAAGAACATGGTATCCGTGGAAAACCAGGAATGTAGTCATTGCTGCTGAAAATGCGGTGGATGAAATTGAAGTGGACAGCGTATTGCAGGCGGTAAACAACGTTATGGCGTTCAGCGTTGAGCGTCATGGAGCAAAACCTGAGGAATGAAAAAACTTTTCTTTATCAAAAAACGTTTTTCTCTTCACGGCGGAGCTGAAAATTACATGAAAACGCTTGTTACTCAGCTAAAGCGCGATTACGAGATCACTATTCTTTCCACACACTGGGAACCTGCTGATGGGACGCATTTCATTCACATACCGAGTTCGAGGATCACCTCGTTCCTCTCCCTTGCTACTTTTAACGCGAATGCCTGTAAAGCGGTCAAAAGCAATGCCCCCGATTGTACCATAAGCCTTGAGAGAACACTCTGCCAGGATATTTACAGGGCCGGTGAGGGCTGCCACGCGGAATGGCTGGCGATACGGTCAAAGCTGGAGGCCTTTTATAAGAAAATCTCATTTAAAATAAATCCCCTGCATCTAAGCCTGCTCAACATGGAGAGGAGACTGTTCTCCGATACCCCCTGTATAATTGCCAATTCCAATATGGTCAAAGCTAATATTATAAAACATTACGCTGTGCCGGCAGAAAAAATTCATTTGCTCTATAACGGGGTCGATTTGGACCGCTTTAGGCCGGAAAACAAAGAGAAATGGCGTAAGAACGTTAGAAACAATCTTGCCCTGGGGCAGGATGTAAATCTGGCGCTGTTCGTCGGCTCCGGCTTCAGGAGGAAGGGTCTGCAGGTCCTGCTTGAAGCTGTTTCTCTCATCAAGAACAATGCAATGCAGGTATTGGTTATCGGCAAAGGCCCCGTGCATAAATTCAAAGCACTGGCTGACCGGTACGGCATTGCGGACAGAATTATTTTTATGGGACCTCAAAAAGAGATAGAAAAATATTATTCGGCAGCGGACGTTTTTGTACTTCCCACGCTTTATGACCCATTCAGCAATGCAACTCTTGAGGCAATGGCGTCCGGCATCCCGGTCGTCACTACAGGGAACAACGGAGCGGCAGAGCTCATAGAGAACGGGAAGGAGGGATTTATAGTGGACAATATGTTTGATGCGCAGGAACTTGCAACTCATATAGCTTCTGCGCTTTCTGGTGCACACCACATGGGTGAGGCCTCACGCAGAAAAGCCGAGGAGTTTTCGATTGAGAAGACCGCAGGCGCTTTTGGTGAAATAATAGACCAAGTAATAAATGCAGGTAAAGGTAAAGGCAAAGGTTAAGGTTAAGGGTAAGATGAGGTAAGGCACTTCTGCCTTAAGCTGGTTTCTCTATGGAATTTGATAACGTAAATAGAATCCTTGTCATAAAACTCCGGCATATCGGCGATGTGCTTCTCACTGTTCCCGTATTCAGGGCGCTGAAACAGACATTCCCCTCTGCCCTCACAACAGCCCTCGTCAATGCCGGCACCGAAGAGGTTTTGAAAGGCAACGCATATATTGATGAGATACTTGTTTATGACCGGGAGATCAAGATGCTGCCCGCTCTGCCCAGATATAAACGGGAAGCGGATTTTCTTGTACAGGTAAGGAAAAATGCGTTTGATATGACCATTGATCTCACTGGCGGGGACAGGGCTGCACTACTTTCGTACCTGTCGGGCGCCAGGTACAGGACCGGGTGGAAATCTAAAAAAGGATTCATCGGGAAAAAATATCTCTATACTCACCAAACCAGGCCTGACGTCAATGAGCATATCGTTCTGCAAAACATGGACGCCGTCCGGCCATTCGGGATTGATGCGGAAGACCTCTCCATTGATTTTTACATCCCTGATAAGGATAGAATTTATATAAGGAAAATCCTTGGCACAGAAGCGCAGGAAAAGGGACGTATTGTACATGTTCATCCGGCATCGCGATGGCTCTTTAAATGCTGGAATGACCGTTCAATGGCAGAAATTATCAGGTGGCTTCTCGACAACGGCATGACAGTGGCAGTCACATCATCACCCGCGCAGAGTGAAATCAAAAAGACGAGGGACATTCTGTCCATTGTAGGCCCCAACGAGAGACTTGTTGACCTCTGCGGAGCCACTACTATCAAGCAACTTGCCGCGTTGTCCGAAATCGCAGCCCTCTTTTTCGGAGTTGACTCCGCTCCCATGCATATCGCTGCTTCGGTCGGAACTGCGGTAGTTGCTCTTTTTGGTCCGAGCGGTGCGTTCAACTGGGGACCCTGGGATAATATAGAAAGCAAGAAACTCAAGGGCAGCCTTGCGGGCGCTCCCTATTCCAGGAGGAACGGAATCCAGACCTTCGGCATTCATACGGTAATACAGGAAGAGCTACAATGTGTGCCCTGCGGCAGCGATGGCTGCAACAGCAGCAAGACGAGTAAATGTCTTGAGGAAATAAAACCGGAAACTGTTAAGGAAATACTATCTCACCGATTGGAAGAATGGACGGGGAAATCCAAATGATCTCTGTGCTCCACACTGAATCGTCGACAGGCTGGGGGGGCCAGGAGAACAGGACCCTCAAAGAGTCGATCGGCCTCAAAAAGCTCGGCGCCAGGGTGGTCATTCTGTGCCAGCCCGGCAGTATGATCGGGAAAATTGCAGCAGCGGAAGGGCTAGAGGTCAAAACATGCAGGATGAGGAAGCATTACGACCTCCCCGCGATATCTTCAATAATGAAACTGATAGTCAGCGAGAATATTGATGTCATCAGTACCCATAGCGGCAGAGACAGCTTCTTGGCCGGAGCAGCAGGGAGAGTATCCAGGAGACAGCCGGCAATAGTAAGGACGCGCCATCTTGCACTGCCAATTACGTCGCGGTTCACCTATTCGGTTTTGCCGCACAAGGTGGTGACCACAAGCGAGTATGTGAGGCGATATTTGATCAGCGCGGGAATCGGCCCTGAAAGGGTGGTCACCGTACACACCGGCATAGACCTGAGCAGATTTGACCCTGACAACACCCCAGCCCTGCTCAGGCAGGAACTCGGCCTGGGGGCCGGTGTGCCTGTTTTCGGGACCGTCTCGATTTTGCGCATTAAAAAGGGGCATCAAATTCTACTTGAAGCCATACCCATGGTGCTCGAAAAAATACCGGATGCAGTTTTTGTGATTGCCGGTGACGGGCCGCAGCGCGAAAATATCGCAAATCAAATAAAAAAATCCGGCCTGTCCGGCAAGGTTTTCATGCTCGACTTGAGGCAGGATATTCCGGCAATCCTTAACTCTATAGACATTTTTGTGCTGCCCACGCTCCAGGAGGCCCACGGAGGCGTTTTTGTCGAGGCAATGGCAATGAGAAAGCCTGTTATCGGTACAGATGTCGGAGGTGTCGGGGAGGTCATTAAGCACGGCATTAACGGCTTTCTTATTGAACCGGGCAATGCAAAAGCCCTTGCTGATGCAATGATGGAGATGCTTGGCAACAGAGAAGGCATGGCTGCCATGGGCGACGAAGGCAGGAAGATGGTTGAAGAGCACTTCAGCGCTGAAAAGATGTGTGACAGTATGTATGCGCTTTATACCTCGCTGCTGAATGGGAGAGGCTGGTGAGACCGATACCTGTTTTAATGTATCACCATGTAAACCCGCATAAAGGCGATATGGTCACAGTAACACCCGATGTTTTCGAGGGGCAAATGCGCCATCTCCGCGAATCGGGCTATGGGACACTGACGATTGACGAACTGGTTTCGTATATTGCCGGCGAAACGGTTTTGAAGCAAAAGGCCGTTGTCGTTACCTTTGACGACGGCTGGCTTGATAACTTTCTTTATGCCTTTCCCGTAATGGACCGCTATAAAATCAATGCATGCATTTTTGTTGTTACCGATTGGGTCAACAACTCGACGACCGGTCCATCACTGTCCGTGGGAGTACCGGCACACAAGGAGTCGAAGTCACTGATAAGAAGGGGCCGTGCTGGTGAGGTAATCCTCGGCTGGGACCACATCAGGACGATGCAGGAGAGCGGTCTGGCAGAATTTTATGCCCACTCCAGGAGTCATGCGCGCTGTGCCAACCTGTCGGCCCAGGAGCTTTTGATCGAGCTGGGGGAGTCAAAGCGGGCCATTGAAAACCATCTGGGCAAGCCCTGCCCTTATCTGTGCTGGCCCTATGGGGAATATAATGATGCCGCGTTAAAGGTGGCCAGGGATGTCGGCTATAAGGCTATTTTCACTACAGTTCATGGTGTTGTCAATCCCGGATCCGACCCTTTTGCGATAAAGCGGATAGTGGTAAAAGACGGCGTTGCATGGTTCAAAAAAAGAATGGGGATATATACCAATCAATTCCTCGCGTCCTGCTACCTTAAAATAAAGGAAAAATGAGAATACATCCTCTTGACGGCCTTTTATTTGGATTCGTGAAGTTATTGAAATCTTTAGACAAGAGACAGACCGGCCTGGAACACTTCCGTCCGGAGGCAGTCAAAAATATTCTTGTGGTTTCATCGACTGCAATAGGCGATACTTTGCTGTCAACACCTGCGATCAGGGCAGTTAGAAAGAGGTATCCTGAAGCGAAAATCATTGCGCACTTTAATGCCGTGAATGCAGAGCTTTTCGAAAACAATCCCCACATCGATGGAATAATACCTTATTCCGGCGGATACAGAAGGGCCGTGAGAACTGTCCTGGAGTTCCGCAGGCACAATTTTGATCTTGCCCTCATCTTTCACGGAAATGAGCCGCAGGCAACTCCGATGGCGTATCTTTCTGGCGCCCGTTTTATCATAAAGGTACCGGTCTCCAGGGAGTACGGATTTCTTCTAAGCAATACCTCAAACGGTTTTGACAGACACTGGGACCATCACGCCATAGACGTCAGGATGAAAACAGCCTCGTTTGTCGGCTGCAGCGGAGAAAACCGGGAGATGGTACTTGTGGCTGATGAGGATGACAGGGCTGCCGCCTCATATTATCTCAGCCGTTTGGGAACGGATGAAAATGCTATACTAATAGGGTTGCAGGTTGGGGCAGCCACACTGTACAAGATGTGGCCCCATCATAAGTTTATAGAGCTAGGGAAGCGATTGCTTCAACTGAATCCCGACATCCGTATCCTGGTAACAGGCTCGCCACGGGAAAAAAAACTGTGCAGTACAGTGGCCCATGAAATAGGTGATCGCGCCTTTTCTACGGCTGCTGAGGTCTCTCTCAAAACTCTCAGAGGGTTGATCGAAAGGATGGACCTGCTCGTTACCAATGATACCGGCGCCATGCATATGGCGATAGCCTTGAAGACAAGGACCGTGTCCCTGTTCTGTCCCACCAATGATTTGGGCATTGGTCCTATCCAGGACATGCATTTGCATAAGGTTGTGAAAAAAGAAAAGACCTGCAACCCCTGTATTACCAAAAAATGCCGCGAGCCTCTATGCATGGACCGGATCTCGGTCGATGAAGTTTTTTGTTCGGCAAAGGAGTCCCTGGATTATGCTCTCGGACAGACAAATGAATAAGAAAACTGTTGCAGGCGAATATGAGAGGAGGGGAGATTACCATAAGCTGCTCCCCGCGAATTGGTCCTACTATCCTTTGTATCTTTCCAAAAAAAAGTTCGTGATTGACCACCTTTCAAAGGGTCCAAGAGACCGCTCTATCCTGGATATCGGCTGCGGGGAAGGTGTATTTGTTGAAGAATTATTGGATATAGGTTTTTTGCAGGTCCACGGAGTTGACAGCAACTACTCTTCTGACATCGTTGCGAAAGGAGATGTCCTGTCCCTGCCTTTTGATAATGAACAGTTCGATGTCGCCCTGCTTCTTGATGTTATCGAGCACGTATCCATTGAACTGCAGCCACAAGCTCTGAAGGAGGTCTTCAGGGTTGTCAAGAATAAGGGGACATTGATAGCCTCGATACCCAATCTCAGCCATTTGGCGTCAAGAATAAGGTTCTTGTTAAGAGGAAACTTTGTCAGGACCTCCTCAGTCAATAAGCATCCCGGCGACAGGCCGATAAAGGAGTTCCTTGGCCTGCTCAGGGAGGCCGGCTTTCACGTTCAGGAAAGGAAAGGCTTCTTCCCCACTGTCCCCATCCTTTACAAGCTTGTCCAGAAATACCCGGTCAGATTTATGTGGCTTTATAAACTCTCCAACCTGTTTCTTCCCTGTCGCAACCTGTGTTTCTTAAATCTTATTGTTTGCACTAAAAAAGGATAGAAAATCGTGAAGATCGCCCTCTACGAAATTACCTCTACTGTAAGCGTCGGGGGGATTCAGACCTTTGTTTGGGGCATGGCAAAGGCGCTTGCCGGGAAAGGCCATGTCGTCCACATATACGGAGGCAGCGGAGACATAAGGGCTTCCGACCACAACAACCTTACTGTCTTTACCTTTCCATATCTCCCCCGTCAAAAGGTGCCTGATTTCGGGTCCCGGTTCAGAAAAATCGGAGAAAGACTGTCGTTCAACGTGTTCTCTTTAGGCTCTCTTGTAAGAGAGCATTATGACGTCATCTATATCCACAAACCCTATGACTTGCCGATAGCTTTGCTTGCATCAAAAATGTCAAAAGCCCGAGTTGTCTTCGGCTCGGGGGGGACAGAGTTTTTCCCAGGATACAAGTATCTCGCAAAGAAAGTGGACCATTTTTTTGCATGCAGTGAATTCAATGCGTCTCAAATAAGGGAATATTGCGGTCTCAGTCCGCATGTTCTGCACAATGGCATAAATACCGAATTGTTCAGGCCAATCAGTCCCGAACTGCGCATAAGACGTGACTTGCATATCTCTGATGCTGAAAGTGTTGTTATGAGCGCATGCCGGCTCGTAGGCTGGAAAGGAATTTATTACGCTATAAAAGCAGTTGCCGAACTTATAGGCAAAGGACATTCTCTTAAATACCTGATTGCAGGCGACGGAGAAGAAAGGGGAAAATTAGAGGACCTGGCAAAAGAATCTAATATATCAGACAGCGTGGTATTCCTTGGAAGGATACAGAATTCCGAACTTCCCCTATATTACTCGTTAGCCGATATCGCTGTCTTCCCGAGTGTTGCCGATGAGACCTTCGGCATATCTATAGCAGAAGCGATGGCATGCGGGGTGCCTGTAGTTTCTACCAGAGTCGGGGGGATTCCTGAAGTCGTGACTCAAGATACCGGCCTTCTTGTGCCGCCGAGAGATGGACATTCGCTGGCTGAAGCCATTGAGTCCTTGCTGACGGACAGGGCCTTGCTCGAAAAGACGGGGGGCCTGGCAAGGGAACGGATAGTAAACAGTTTCAGCTGGGACAAGGTCGTAAGCACATTTGAAGCACTCATGGGGCCCAGCTGATGATAATTCTTTATCCCGTTCCGGAGTTGTTGCCCGATTCGAGAGCGCGCTTTATCCAAATAGTAAACACCTGTCATTCCCTGGCTGAGAAGGGCTTCCAGGTGAGGCTGATAACGGGGGTCTGCAAGGGCTACTCGATGGGGGGCATTCCGGGCTATTACGGACTTCCGGACAATAAAAACCTGGAGGTTGTCGCCTTGCCGATGTTAAGAAGGGACGCCGCGAGTTTGTTCAGATTTTCATGGCATGGCCTTTTTCACTATTCGCTTTTGAGCTATTTGTTCCTTTTTAAAGCTACTGAAAGAGAACAGGCTGTCCTTTTTGTGCGGCACCTTAAGCTCGCAGACTTTCTGCTCGCTTGCAGCAGACTGCTCAATCTGCCTATGTTATTCGAGGCCCATGAGGTCTTTTCCGAGGACAAGGAAGTGAAAACCCTCTTGCGGGAAAAAAGAGTTTATTCACGTTCGGACGGGCTTGTTTTCATATCAAAAAAGCTTGAAAAGCGCATCAAGTCAATTATTCCAGCTGCGGCAGACAAGCCGTGCATAGTTGCTCATGATGGAGTCAGAAGTGATTGGCTGTCGGAAGATTTCACGAGGGATGGAAAAAAGTATATATGCTATACAGGCAGTCTCTATCCGTGGAAGGGAATAGATGTGCTTATCGCTGCTATGGACCTTTTGCCTGATGAGACTTTGCTGATCGCCGGCGGAGGGAAGAGACTTAACGAATTAAAAGGCATGGCAGAGAGAAGGGGATTAAAGAACATAATATTTACCGGAGAGGTCCGGCACCAGTCGGTACCCGGGATACTTGCCCATGCCAAAATGGCTGTGCTGCCCAATATCAACAGCGGCCCCTCTGCCTTTTCATCGCCCCTGAAACTATTCGAATATATGGCTTTCGGCCTCCCGATAGTTGCGTCTGACATCGAGGTTTTCAGAGAGGTGCTTGTTCACCGGAAGAACGCAATGCTTGTGCGCCCGGATGACCCTGAAGCTCTCGCTTCCGGTATCAAATCTCTCCTTAAAGACACTGCCATGACAAAAAATATTGCCGTGCAGGCAAGGCAAGATGTCGCTGACTTTACCTATGAAAGACGCGTGGAAAAGATTATAGGCCTGATCAGCCGAATGAACGATATCAGCGGGCGGAGTCAATGGACACGGCAATCCGGCAGAAACGCATAAAACTGGTCTCTTATATTCCTCACGGCGCAGTGCCGGATGTGAGGGGGTTTGCACCTTCCATCGCAGCGTACAATTTAACGAAGAATTTTAAACAAATAACAGCCGTTACAATATGCAATCGGGAAACTTATAAAAAACATTACGAAGTTGATTCCGAAATAGGCCGGATTTACAGGATCAAAGAGGGAAGGATATACAGGCGATTATTCAGAAAAATTATGAGATTGGATCCCTACCCGCTCCATGCCAGGGCTGCAAAAATTGTCGACAGGATTTCGCCTGATATTTTTCACGCCCACCAGGTGGAGTTTCCTGTCGACGATTTTCTTAAAAAAATAACCAGTCCAATCCCTGTGATAGTGCACGCGCACGTGACAAATAGAACGTTTAGTTATAAATGGGGGGTCGCAGACCGGTATATTGCGGTATCAAATTATGTAAAAGAAGGATTGGCCCAAAAAGGTTACCCTGAAGATAGAATTGCAGTGATACGCAACGGAGTGGACTCTGCCCTTTTTAAGCCGGCCATCGCCATGGAAAAGGCGTCAATAAAAAGTTCTCTGCGCATCCCGGAAGAAGCCTTTGTGGTCTCCTTTATCGGCAGGATGCAGGAAGTGAAAGGGTTTCACATTTTTTTACAGGCAGCAGAAACACTTCTTTCAAAATACCCCCGCATTTATGTGTTGGCCGCAGGCCAGGAACCGGATGCTGCCAAAAGAGAGAGAAGCTACAGCTCAAGGATGGATACCAGAATTAGATTGCGTGCAGGTTATGAGGAACGGTACAGGGAATTCTCGGGCCTGCCGCACTCCGAGCTGTCGAATATATATAAAATTACCGATGTCTCGTTCCTTCCGTCTTTATCCGAGCCGCAGGGAATGGTCATGATCGAATCGATGTCAAGCGGATGCATCACGGTATCTTCAAATGTGGGAGGAATCAAGGAGTCGATTGCGAATGGAACAACCGGGTTCCTTCTTGACGACCCGAATAATGTTGATGGTGGCGTGCAACTGATTGAAGAACTGGTGGAGCATAGTGAAAAGTATGAAAATCTTAAACGCAGTGCAAGGGAATTTGTGGTGAATAATTTTGACTGGACGATCTCTGCAGGAAAATTAGAGGAATTGTGTCTGACGGTCATCAATGAAGCACAGTGAGGTAAATCGGGTATATTTGCAATTCAGACAGCACAGGGTAATTTTACTTTGCCCCCCAAAAAGTCAAAGTTTCTTTGGAGGGACAGGTTACTCCCCCCACTGTAATCCGGGCGCTCGACAGCAGAAAAACACCCTGCAATACCGGAATTGCGTAATTTGGTATAATAAACGTTGCTTCTCTGCGCTGAATGAAAGAGAATACAACAATCAGTGGCTTTGTAGTTACCGGAGGTCAATAAATGTATAGTCGCCTCATAATAAATGCCGGATATGTCCGCATATCCAGGGAGAAAGAAGAGGTGGTAATATAATCTATGGATACATCCGTGGAGAAGATTTTCAGGAGCCGCGCCTCCGGCAGTTGGAAGGATGATATCGTCATTTTCTGGCTGTTGTCCAGACCCTATATCACAAGGCTGGCTGCTGCCATGGCTTGCAGTTTTATCCTGTCGGGTATAAATGGCGCCATTGCGTGGAGTACTAAGTCCGCTGTAGACGACATTTTAATCATGAAAAAGGCTGAATACCTTTACATCCTGCCTGCGGGCGTCATCATCCTTTTCTCGATGAGAGGTCTTTTTTCTTACTGCAACAACTATCTTATGTCGTCGATCGGAGCGAAGATCGTAAGGACCGTAAGGCGGGAGGTATATGACAAGATACTTTCGCTGCCCATTGCTTTCCACGCGCGGACTTCCAGCGGAGTCATCGTTTCCAAAATCCTCAACGACATCGGCCTTCTACAGGGCACGATGGGCACTATAAAAGACTTCTCTGTCGAGATCTGTACCGTATTTGTTCTTGCAGGAGTAGCTATCTCCCGGAAATGGGACCTCGCCCTCCTCTCCTTTATCGTAGTGCCCCTGATCGTTTACAGCATAGGCAATCTCGGTTCGAGGATGAGAAAAACTACGATGACGTCCCGATTGATCATGGCCAGGATTACGACTATCATCAACGAGAGCCTTCAGGGCATAAAGATCATCAAGGCTTTCACTATGGAACAGGAACTGAAGTCAAAGAACGATCAGGAACTCGCAGATTTTTACCGGAACTCGATGAGGGAGACGCGTATCAATGAAGCATCGTATATCATTGCCGAGGCATTGGGAGGAGTTGGGATAGCTGTCATTATGTACTACGGCTTCAGCCTGGTACTTTCGAATAAAATCACTGCCGGAGACTTTGTTTCCTTCCTTGCCGCCATAGGGTTGATGTTTACACCTCTCAAGCGCCTGAGCCGGGTACATAATAACTTCCAGCAGGGCCGCACCGCTATCGAGAGGATCAGGGAGATCGTTTCATCCGAACCAGAAAAACAGGACGGTGAAGATATAATTGTAAAAGGCGATATCGTTTTCGATAATGTCTCCTTCAGATATCCGTCGGCCAACAACGATGCGTTGCGCGGCGTCGATCTGCATGTGAGACCGGGCGAGATTGTTGCCCTAGTGGGATATAGCGGCGCGGGAAAGAGCACGCTCGTTGACATGGTCGCCGGTTTTTGGTATCCGACCGGGGGGGGCCTTTATATAGACGGCAGGGACATAAGGGACCTTTCCCTCCAATCCCTCAGGAGGCACATCGGGTCTGTTACACAGGACATCATTCTTTTCGACGATACCGTAAAGGCAAATATATTATTCGGACGGCCGGGCGCAGCCGGTGAAGAAGTGATCGAGGCCGCTAAGGCAGCGTTTGCCCATGAATTCATTATGGAACTGCCCAATGGTTATGAAACCATGATAGGCGAGCGGGGAGTGAGATTGTCCGGGGGGCAGAAGCAGAGGATCACCATTGCCCGGGCGATAATTAGAAACCCCTCCATCCTGGTCCTGGATGAGGCCACCTCGTCTCTCGATACCGAATCAGAGCATCAGGTACAAAAGGCGCTTGAAAAGCTGATGTCAGGCAGAACAACAATTGTTATCGCACATCGACTCTCGACAGTTCAGAAAGCTACACGTATCGCTGTCATGAGCAGGGGCAGGATCATTCAGGAAGGCACTCACGCGGAACTGCTCGCACGTGGCGGTCTGTACCAGGAGCTGTACAGTATGCAGTTTATGAGCGTGGAATCGGCCTAAATGTGGAAGTTATTACTTCAGGGCCGATTAAAAAGAAACCTGCACAGAAATTCACCCTTAACACCGGATGATATAAAAAATTCATCAACCATACTTTTCTCTGTCTTCTCCCGTTACGGAGACAGCGTTATCGCTTTCAGGGCCATAAATGAGTTCATGGCCCTTCACTCCGAAAAGTCTTTTATCCTGGTGACCTCTCCACAGATGATCCCATATGCCCGCAGAATCATACAGGGCAAAATAGAATTGCATGAAGTAAACAAGAGAAAAAATCCCATCAAGTTTCTGGCTATAGCGAACATGCTGCGCAGGAGGAATATCGATATAGGCCTCAACCCCTGGAGCCATGGTGATGATTCAAGATTCTTTATAACATTTGCTGAAAATTTTTCGGTTTTCGGCTCCTTCCTTACGCACTCAAAAGAATATAATCTCTACAAAAGGGTACGGGAATATCTTTTGCTGAAAGCTGCGCCTGTTGCCGTCGGAAAGCCGGATATTTGCGCTGCATCTGATATACTTCTTTCACCTTTCTCAACAGATGTCACAAAAAGCCTTAACAGCAGCGATGTCGCGGCCCTCATCGGCCAGATCAGGCTGCGCTTCCCGGGCGCAACCATAACTGTAGCGCTGCAAGAGAAAGAGCGCCGCAATTGTAAGGCTGATAACGATGTATTTATTTTCGGGAAAAGCCTGAAAAGGTCAGAAGCCTTTCTCCGGTTGCTGAAATCCTCTGACCTGTTCATAGGTGTTGACGCAGGCCCATTACATCTCGCTGACGCTCTGGGGGTCAGTGCAATCGGAATTTTTGGCCCTACGGCCCCCGAAACCATCCTGGACGGCTCCAGCGCAATCCTTCCTGTCCGGCATGCATGTTTGAACGGCACATTCTGTTTTGTTAGGGAATGCAAAAAGCCTCTTTGCATACAGGAGCTTTTCAGGAGCGATTTTTTATGCCATCGTAATTACGCGGAATTTGACAGAAAAATCAGGGTAGAGACAGAAGTATGTCCTTTCTTGCGAAATAATTCCTGAACATGCCAGGGGAATAACGGGTTTAACATTGATATGGAATTATTATAGTAAAGAATAATAAAAATAAGTGATCTGTCATCCCGCCTTGTCCGGAATCGTTTTTTAAGAACACTGAAGGACGATTCCGGACAAGCCAACAGTACCGGAAGTAGGTGCTTTAAGCAGGTGCTCTTAAGCGCCGGAATGACGGCAAAAGGCGCGAAAAGACGCACGTTGAGAGAAATAGCAGCGTCCACAAGCGAATCGAGATTATCGTACCACGACAGTTATGCAAGACCTCATGACAGCACGACTTCAAAAAAGCTATTTGTTCTGATACAACTTTTCTGTAATGTAATATATAATTTATGTGTGAGCAGGGGACCGGGGTTGGCTTATAAACAATTAAGGGCCTATGAATAAATAACTTATGCATTGAGGCGCTCGGATTTGGGTCGGTTTTGACCGATCTGATTGAGCAAACCCGCAGGTGTAGCATAGCTACATTAAGGATTTTGCGACTGAGGATCGGCCAAAGGTGGACGGAAGCTGAGATGAATCAATGTGCAAGTTATTTATTCCCAGACCCTAACCTAAGGAGGATCCGGGATGAACGCTTTAACTCTCGTTTTTGTTGCACTGTTGGTGTTCGCGCTTGCCTATAGGTATTATGGCCTTTTTTTCGCCAACAAAGTGCTGGGCCTGAAAGAGGAGAGGGACACACCAGCTGTCAGTATGGCGGACGGTATCGACTATGTCAAGACAAATAAATATGTATTATTCGGTCACCACTTTGCGGCCATAGCTGCGGCAGGACCGCTGATTGGGCCTGTGCTGGCTGCACAGTTTGGATACCTGCCCGGCGCCCTCTGGATATTGATCGGAGCAGTGGTGGCTGGAGGGGTCCATGACACGCTTGTGCTTTTTGCGTCGGTTAGGCATAAGGGACACAGTCTCTCTAAGATTGCGGAAAGCGAGATAGGTAAACTAGCAGGCGGCGTCGCCTCTTTCGCCTTTCTCTTTATCCTTATCCTCACGCTCGCCGGGCTTTCGATTGCTGTGGTGAATGCCATGTTCGCAAGCCCATGGGGTACATTTACTGTCATTGCCACAATGCCTATTGCATTGCTCATGGGACTCTGGATGCATAAGATAAGGCCGGGAGATGTTGCAGGGGCGAGTATCATCGGTGTCGTGCTTCTCTTCCTTGCGTTGGTGGCCGGGCCTTATGTTGCCGCGGACCCGGCGTTATCCTCGATGTTCACCTTTACGAAAAAGCAGATTGCGGTCATCATACCCGCTTATGGTTTTGTGGCTTCGGTCCTCCCTGTCTGGATGCTCCTCTGCCCCAGGGACTATCTTTCGACTTACCTGAAGATTGGGACTATTATAATACTTGCGGCAGGCATATTTGTTGTGCACCCCGAATTCCAGATGGCCGCTGTCACCAAGTACGTTAGCGGCGGCGGACCCATTATACCCGGCAAGGTCTTCCCGTTCATCTTTATCACAATTGCCTGCGGCGCCCTGTCAGGGTTCCACGCCATCATAGGCTCAGGGACAACTCCGAAAATGGTCGGCAACGAGAAGGATATCCTGTTCATAGGTTATGGCGCCATGCTGGTTGAGGGCTTTGTTGCCATAATGGCGCTGGTTGCGGTATGTGTCCTGGTTCCCGCAGATTACTTTGCGATCAATGCTTCGCCCGAGGTATTCAAAAAACTTGGAATGGCAACTGTCAATCTGCCTCAACTCTCTCTTGCTGTGGGCGAAAAGATCCAGGGAAGGCCGGGCGGAGCTGTTTCCCTGGCCGTCGGCATGGCCTATATCTTTTCAGCGGTGCCATTCATGAAGGGATTGATGTCTTACTGGTATCACTTTGCGATCATGTTCGAAGCGGTTTTTATACTGACAGCGGTGGATACAGGCACAAGGGTGGGCAGATTCCTTCTTCAGGAGATGATAGGCAAGGCATTCCCGAAATTTCTCGAAAGGAGATGGATGCCGGGAATAGTCATAACCAGTTTCCTTTTCACGGGTTCATGGGGTTATCTGGTCTATACGGGCGACATCACAACAATATGGCCCCTGTTCGGCATGAGCAACCAGCTTCTTGCCTCAAGCGCACTGATAATAGGGACAACAATGCTGATCAGGATGGAGAAGGCGAAATACGCCTGGATGACCGCCGTGCCTGGAATCTTCATGTCCTTTGTCTGTTTATATGCCGGTTATCTGAACATCACCATGAACTACCTGCCAAAGGGCATGTATCTTCTCGCCGCGCTGTCTGTCATAATCATGTTGCTGATGGTGGTGGTGTTCATTACCGCTTTTAGTAAGTGGTATGAACTGCTGAAGGTGACAAAGTCGGTTGCAGACAAGTACGGCGACCTTGTCCTTGAACTGGTGGAAGAGTAAGGCGCCCAAAATATGAATTTGGCTGAACTAAGAGAAAAAGCGAGAGAAAACCTGAAGGGCTATTGCCGGGTGTGCCCTGTTTGCAACGGCAGGATATGCGCGGGAGAAGTGCCCGGCATGGGAGGCGCAGGGACCGGGAGATCATTTGTCGCCAACGTCGAGGCGTTGGCTGACCGGCGGTTCAATATGCGAACTATACATGAGGTCAAGACCGTTGATACTTCAATAGACCTTTGGGGAAAGAAACTGTCCGTCCCTGTTTTGGCAGCGCCCCTGACAGGGACAACTTATAACATGGGAGGCAAAATTACTGAAGGAGAATTTATTGACGCTATAATATCGGGTTCCCTGATGGCGGGAACTGTCGGTATGATTGGCGACGCTGCTGACCCTGCACTGTGGGACAGCGGGATAAAAGCTATCTCATCCAACAGGGACCGGGCCATTGCAATAATTAAACCGAGAGAGCAGAAGGAAATTGTCAGTCGTATCCGTGACGCGCAGAAGGCAGGGGCTGCAGCAGTAGGCATGGACATCGATGGGGCCGGATTAGTGACAATGGCGTTAAAAGACCAACCCGTAAGTCCAAAAACCGTTCGCGAAATAAAGGAAGTAGTCTCGTCTACGAAGTTGCCTTTTATCCTTAAAGGCGTTATGACCCCCCTCGAGGCGGAATTGGCTGTGGAAGCCGGAGCCGCCGCTATTGTCGTTTCGAACCATGGGGGCCGGGTACTGGATCACACCCCGGGGTCGGCGGATGTCCTGCCCGGAATTGCAAACCGGGTAAAGGGGAAGCTGATTGTTCTCGCTGACGGCGGCGTTCGCAGCGGCGCCGACGTCCTCAAACTCCTCGCATTGGGAGCCGATGCTGTTCTGGTCGGCAGGCCGTTGATAGTCGGCGCCTTTGGCGGCGGAGCGGAAGGAGTGGCATTACTTATCAATAAAATGAAGGATGAGCTGGTTCAGGCCATGCTGCTGACAGGGACCCAGGACGTGAAGTGCGTCAATAAAGAGATTTTATACAGCCCTTTCAATGCATGAGATATTTATTTCGTTTGCCCTAATTGTCTGCGCCGGGATTCTTTTCCGGCGCTTGAGGGTAGGCGGTCTTGATGCCGACTCCATGCGTTTGTCAATCAATGCACTGGTATTCAATCTGTTCCTGCCCGCCCTATGCATAAAGAGCGTCTATATATCAGGAATCGATATCAATACCATTCTTGTACCTGTAACAGCCGGACTCACAATTATATTCACTATGTTTATTTCCCTTGCAGCATATCACGTTTTGGGGAGAGTAACAAACATGACGAAGCCGGAAAAAGGCTGCCTCGTGATCTCAGCTACATTCGGCAATGTGGTTTACCTGGGACTTCCGGTTATTACCGGGCTTTACGGAGAAGGGGCCTCAAAATATGCGCTCTTTTACGACCTCTTGGCCGGGACCCCTCTGCTCTGGGTCCTCGGAGCCTCTGTGGCTTCGAAATACGGGGGAGGCGGGAGAATGGCGATAAGCGACTCTCTTAAAACTATAACCTCCCTGCCGCCCATATGGGGCCTCATTGCTGGAATGGTACTGAAAGCAGCAGGAATCGGGCTTCCTGAGTTTGTTGTAAACGCCCTGGATATGCTCGGCGGCCTTGTCATTCCGCTGATGGTTTTCAGTATAGGGCTGGCGCTCTCTCTGCCGAAAGTGAAGCATGCCTCTCTTATCGTTCCGGCCGTGATCATCAAACTTGCCGTGGCCCCATTTATAGCTTATACAATAGCGGACCTCCTCGGCGTTAAGGGAAACGCCCTTGCCTCCTGCTGTATCGAAGGGGCAATGCCGACAATGGTGCTTACCTTGTTGATCGCGTCGCGGTTCGGACTCGATACATCACTTGCAGGGTTTATGATCGTAGTTACCACGGTGCTATCGTTCTTCACTCTCCCTATTACGCTAAAAACAATTGGACTCTTAAACAGACTCTATTGAAGACTCCGTGCGGCAAGACTACGTGGGAATACGCCGGCTGTCCGTTTAACTTTTAGGCCCTGCAACCGGGTTAGTCAGTATACCTATCCCCTCGATTTCAGTCTCCAACACTTGCCCTTCACTGAGAAAAACCGGGGGATTTCGTTTGAAGCCTACACCTTCCGGAGTGCCGGTCAGTATTACGGTCCCGGGTAACAGAGTCATGCATCGTGACAGATATGATACAATTTGCCGGCAAGAGAAAATCATGTCCGAGGTATTGGATGCCTGCATGACCCGGCCGTCCAGGCGGCACATGATATTGACGTTGTCACAGTTAAGGTCGGTAACTATAAAGGGTCCCAGAGGGCAGAAGGTGTCGTAACTCTTTGCCCGCGCCCACTGTATATCGGAAAATTGAACTGCCCTGTTGGATATATCGTTTGCAATTGTATAGCCCAGAATAACGTCAGCGACTTCTTCTTCGGGAATATTTTTAGCTGTTTTCCCGATAACAATGGCCAGCTCAGCTTCATAGTCGATCTTGCCGGGACTGTGTGAAGGCAGCGCTACGGGATCTCCCGGGCCGCAAACGGTTGTGGTCGCCTTTATGAAAATCAAAGGCTCGGCAGGATAGGGCAGTCCGATTTCATCTGCATGCTTCCTGTAGTTGAGACCTATGCATATGATATTTGGAGGAGACACGGGCGCCAGGAGTTTCACGGAAAACAGATCCATGTCTCCCGTTTGTATTGCCGGGTTGACGAAGGGGTCGCCACAAGGATAAAGCCGCTCATTTTCGATTATTCCGTAGCTCACCTCACCGTCGGACAAGTACCTGACTATTTTCATTGCTCAACCTCTTTACGCTTATTACCTGCCGCTGCAGAAAATAAACTGCTGCCAAATCTCTTGGTAGTGAGACCAATAGGTAGATAGTATATTAAAATAACCAGGCGGTGCAAGGTGTTGGGTGTGCACCATGGTCGTGGGGCGCGCAAGACGTTTATAATTTAGATCCCTCTCCCTTTGCGGGGTGAGGGTGAGGGGGCATTTTCGAGGCAATGACAAAATTGCGAACCCATAAATCTGACGCAGGCCCCAGGGTGTTTTTATCAACGGGAGTCCCCCCCATTTTTGCCAAAACAATAATCAACCGCCTCAAGTCTTCAGTTCAAAATCATATCCTGCCTGCGTGGTACCAATTTACAAATAAAAAAATGCTATACTAAGCGCTGAATACTATGATGAACCAAAAAAATAATATGGTCCTGGAAAAAATCGAAGAGGGTTATGTCCTTCCCTTGCTTTCCCCTGTCGCCATGCGCTTCATTGATGTTGCGTCAAGCGAGACCTCGTCTGTTGATGAGTTGGCTGACCTCATCGAAAAAGACCCGTCTCTTGCCGTGCGGACACTTGGGCTCGCAAATGCGGCCTTATTCAGTAATGCAGAGCGAATCACGACCATCAGGAATGCAGCCATGAAGATCGGCTTCGATCAGATCAGGATTATGGCGCTCACGATTTCTTTCCGGGACACATTCCCGATGGGGAAAGTCGGTCCAATGGATTATGAAGAATTCTGGAAGGCATCCTTGTACCGGGCCATTATTGCAAAAGGGCTCGCCAGGACATCAGGGAATTGTAACCCTGAAGAGGCATTTGTTGCCGGACTTACACTTGAGATAGGACTATTGATTATGTTTGACCTGTTCATCAAAGGCAAGAGTGATTACATGCCTGAACCTTATCCCCTCGAAACGCTCCTTCTATGGGAAAAGGAACAATTCGGGGTTGACCACCGTGAAATAGGAGAACTCGCGCTCAGGCACTGGAAGTTCCCGGAAACGCTCCTCGAATGCCAAAAGATTCACCTCAATGAAGAACGACAGGCCACTCTTGAGCCCCTGGCGCTGCTCTGTGACACGGCCCGCAGGTTCTCTTATCTCCTCAGCGAAAAGTCGGCTGCATGGCATGTTATGTTTGCCGAAACCGAGACGACATGCGGTATTAAAAGCTCCGTCCTTACGCCACTCCTTGTGTCGGCATTCGAGGAGGTGCAGGAGATTTCACTAAGTTTGAAAGTTGAGATGAACAGGGAACGGGACCTCCTACAACTTTTAGAGAAGGCGGAATGCACACTTCAAAAGCTGACGAACACGATGGCTAAGTGGATTCATTTCGCATTCGACGGCCAAGGCCCGGACGGATCGGAATTGACTTCTCCTGTGACAAAATACTCACTGACAGAAAAACTGCAGATAGTCGCAGTTGAAATAAAAAAGCCACTGTCAATCATACGGGAGTTTCTCGATAACCTTGTCCCCGCAGTCAGTCCCGACTCAAGTGAATGGTACTATGTGCAGGCATTTAGTGAAGAGGTAAAAAAGGTCGAACTGGCAGTCTTGCTGTTAAAATAAAGCTAACCCGGGCAGCTCTTGCCAATGAATACGACAACTCCGAAAGAAGAGTCCAGTCAGAGGATAGAGAACCTCAAAAGACGGCTTGCAGCCGAAGGGCTTGACGGCGCCCTGTTCAATTACACAGTCGACGTCTACTATTTCACCGGCGCCGGACAGAATGCTGTGGTATGGATACCGATAGAAGGCGCTCCCGTCCTGCTTGTGAGAAAGAGTCTCATCCGTAGCCTGCAGGAGAGCAATGTCGAAGATGTCCGGCCTTTCCCTTCCAGCAGGGACTTGCCTGATATTATAGGTAAGCAGATAAAAAAGATCGGTCTCACCTTTGATGTGCTCCCCCTGCAACATTTTAACTTCTTCCGTAATACTATTGGGGATCGTGAGTTTCTGGATATCTCGGCAATGAACCGCGAACTGAGGTCCGTGAAATCACCCTGGGAACTTGAGCAGATGCGTATGAGCGGCAGTTTGCTCGCCGAAGCGTTCAGCAAGATACCGGACTTTCTCATGCCCGGCATGCGTGAGCTCGACCTTGCTGCAGAATTTGAATACTGTCTTCGGAGGGCCGGGATTGGTGGATACGTTCGTATGCGCGGCTTCAACCAGGAGGTAACAGGGATTGCGGCTTCAGGCGGAAACGGCGCAGTGGCCGGCTGCATTGCCGGGCCTGTTACAGGCAAAGGGCATTGGACTGCTGCCCCCTATGGACCTTCAATGGACGTCATTGGGAAAGGGGTCCCTATCATCGTGGACTATGGGGGATTTTACAATGGGTATATTGCCGATATGTCTCGTATTTACTGTTTTGGCAGCCTCGACCCCGAACTTGAACGGGCTTTTGATATCTCTCTTGGCATACAGGAATTGGTGAAAGATAACCTCACCCCCGGCAATATATGCGAAGACCTCTTCCATAGTGCGGCAAAGATGGCTGCTGAGGCCGGGCTAGGGGAGCATTTTATGGGATGTCCCGGCGAACTGGCAAAGTTCGTGGGACACGGTGTTGGGCTCGAACTGGATGAACTACCTGTCCTTGCACCGAAGCTCAAGACCCATCTTCAGGCAGGCCAGACAATTGCCGTTGAACCAAAATTCCTGTTCCCAGGCAAAGGGGCAGTGGGGATAGAGAACACCCTTGCAATAACAGGCAAGGGTTGTGAAAAACTGACCGGTCTGCCAGACGACATCGTATACCTGTAAATAAGCATGTGGGAAACCAATCAGGTCTTTCCCTGGAAACTTTTCGACCCCGGTCATAGAAAGACATTACATTAATCTTTGAACCGGATTATAAGGTTCGATCGTAAATAGCACTTTTTTGTCAAAAAAGGTAGAGTAGTGGTCATATGATTTCGGGCAAAAAACTTATTGTAATAATGCCGGCTTATAACGCAGAAAAGACTCTGCGAAAGACTTACGAAGAACTGCCTCATGAATACGTAGATGAAGTAATCCTGGTTGATGACTATTCGCAAGACGATACTTCAAAGATAGCCCGGGAATTGGGCGTGAAGACGATAATACATCTGGAGAACAAGGGATATGGAGGAAACCAGAAGACATGCTATCGTGAAGCAATGAGGCATGGCGCGGATATTGTCGTGATGGTACATCCTGATTACCAGTATTCTCCGCGGCTTGTGACGGCCATGGCCTCGATGATCGCGTCGGGTCACTATGACGTTGTTTTGGGGTCTCGGATACTTGGAGGCAAAGCATTGGAAGGAGGCATGCCTTTATATAAATACATCGCAAACAGGTTTCTCACGCTTATTGAAAATATGGCCCTTGGCGTCAAGCTTTCTGAATATCACACAGGTTTCCGGGCATTCACCCGTAAAGTGCTGGAGACCTTACCGCTTGAAGAGAACTCGGACGATTTTGTTTTTGACAGCGAGATGCTTGCCCAAGCCGTTCACTTCGGCTTCAGAATCGGAGAATTGAGCTGTCCCACAAGATACTTTAAAGAGGCATCCTCTATAAATTTCGGAAGGAGCGTAAAGTACGGATTTGGGGTGCTGGCCACCACGATGAAGTTTGTGTTATGCAAAATGGGAGTAAAAAAATTTAAGATTTTTGACGGCTGCGGCAGACACCTGCTCCAAATAAAGAAAAATGGGTAAGTCTTCACGGATAGAGAAAGAAACTTCAGCGGCTGCCTGTAGCTTGCAAGGCGTGACGGCACATGTGGACAGGTCACCGCGGTTCAAATACTTTGTTGCCGGCTTTGTTTCTTTGCTGACATTTTTAGTGTATCTCTCCAGTCTTCACAATGAATTCGTTATGTGGGATGACAACGTCTATGTATACGAGAACCCATATTTACATCCGCTCAATGTAGCTTTTTTCAAGTGGGCATTTTCTGCTTTCTATGCTACCAACTGGCATCCGCTCACATGGGTGTCCCATGCCCTTGATTACGCTGTGTGGGGGTTGAATCCGCTGGGGCACCACCTGACCAACAATATTCTCCATGCTGTCAATACGTTTATCGTGGTGATTCTGGTTACAAAACTTTTGGAGGCATGGCGCAATTCCAGTCACCAAAACCCGGCTCTGCACCCCTACCGAGAGCAGAGTTATATAGTTATTGCTGCAGTTACAGGTCTATTGTTCGGTCTTCATCCTCTTCATGTGGAATCTGTGGCTTGGGTATCTGAGAGAAAGGATCTCCTGTGCGCAATGTTTTTCCTGCTCAGCACCCTGGCTTATACAAAATATGTGAGTGACGGGGGAGGGTTAAGGAATAAGCACTACATCCTTGTCCTCTTTTTGTTTGCTCTTGCCCTGCTAAGCAAGCCTATGGCTGTAAGCCTTCCCGTAGTGTTGCTTATTTTGGACTGGCATCCATTTAACAGAATCGGTTCCATGAAATCATTTCTGTCTGCATTCCTTGAGAAACTCCCGCTTATTGCATTGAGTCTCGTTTCGTCAGTACTAACGATGCTGGCGCAAAAAGGGGCAGTAAAATCTTTTGAGGTAATACCATTGTCCTCACGGGTGATTGTGGCTGCTGAATCTCTCCTGTCATACCTTTGGAAAATGGTATTGCCTATTAATCTGATACCGTATTATCAATATCCGAAGAGCATATCATTATTTTCTGCGGAGCCCCTTTTATCGATCATCCTTGTGTCCGGCATTACGGCAGCGTGCATAGTCATGGTGAAGAAACAAAAGTTATGGTTAGCTGTTTGGGGTTATTATGTCCTTACCATGTTCCCCGTCATCGGCATCATTCAGGTGGGTGGCCAGGCAATGGCGGACAGGTATACTTATCTGCCCAGTATCGGCCCGTTCATTCTAATCGGTTTACTGGCAACATGGATGTGGGAAAAGTCCCTTCTCAGGAGAGGTGCATGGTCAGGTTGTGTTATTGTTGGAGGCATTTTGATAATGGCTTCTCTGTCATATTTAACTTTAAGGCAAGTAGCGGTGTGGAAAGACAGTTCGACCCTCTGGACTTATGTTATTGAAAGGGAACCGGAAGACGTACCTCTGGCCCATAATAACCTTGGCTATTATTACACGCAGAAAAAGCTCTACGATAAGGCAATAAATGAAATCCTGACTGCAATCAGGCTGCAGCCTGACGATACAGGTGCGCACCTCAATCTCGGCGTTATCTATCAGGCCCAGAACATGTATGACCAGGCGATAGAGGAATACCTTACTGTTATTAGGCTGAATCCTGATCTCGCCGAGGCTCATAATAATCTCGGCGTCAGCTATAAAGCCTTCAAGATGTTTGACAAGGCTATTGAGCAGTATCTGCTTGCCATTCATTTGAATCCGGATTATGCGGATGCTCATAATAATCTCGGCGTTATCTATTTGACTCTCAACATGCCTGACAAGGCCATGAACGAATTGCGGACTGGGGTTAACCTGATGCCGACTGATGCCAAGGCCCATTTTTATCTTGGCGATGCCTATCTGTCCCTCAACATGCCTAACAAGGCCATGGAGCAGTATCTGATTGCCGTCAACCTGAGGCCTGATTACGTGGATGCGCATAATAATCTCGCCGGCATCTATCAGGCTTTTAACATGCCTGACAAAGCTGTGGGCGAATTACAGATTGTTATAAAGCTGAAGCCCGATTACGCGGAAGCGCATTTTAATCTGGGATCTCTCTATTATCGGATGGGGCAGGTGGAAAACTCACGCAGAGAATTTATAACAGGATTAGAAATAAAACCGGACGACCAACAGGCACAACAATTTCTAAAAGCTATCCTCTCACACTGAAAAAACTGTAAAGTTTTTTTCACGCCGGTTTTAAAAAAACGGTTGACTTCATGGACACCTAGGATTGAATAGCGGCCTTGGTGCGAGGAGTAGAAACGGTAATTATTACTGTGGCGGAATGTCCACAGTGAGGTGTAGTCGGGTGAACCCCTCACAAAGTCAGCCTGTTACGATTTTTTGCTTGCACTGAACGTGCAATAATTTCAGTTTTGTAAAGTGACCCCAATTACAGCGCTGCGACAACGCGAACGCTTCAAATTGTTTTAGACAGCGATAAATTACGGTATGATCTCGTTCATATCAAATCTTGTTAACGTGTTTTAACATAAACGATTATCTGCTATAATATGCCTAAACTTTTCAAGCAGGAGGTCTCTAATGGCTATGCAAGGTCTTATGGATGCCGTTGACATTAAGAATGGCTCTGTTACGGTAAGAGATAAGAGCGCCGTACGCTCAATGATGGACGGTCTGATTTATGCTGCAGTCTTTGAGCAAGATGATGAAAAGAGAAAAGCGCTCTTCCTCCTTGTTAAAGAAATTGCAAAGGCATACGGCGCTGTTCCAGCCTCTATCCAGGGCCTTTATGAAGACATGGGGAGAAAATATCCCGGCTTTACCGTTCCTGCCATGAATATCAGAGGTCTCACTTACGATACTGTAAGGGCAGCTTTCAGAAAGGCACATGAATTGAAAGTCGGTCCCATGATCTTTGAGATTGCACGGTCTGAAATCGGCTATACAAAGCAGCGGCCTCTCGAATATACCGCGGTTGTTCTGGCAGCAGCTGTCAGGGAAGGACACGAGGGTCCTGTTTTTGTTCAGGGCGACCATTTCCAACTCGTAAGAAAGAACTACCTGAGCGATCCAGGGCTTGAGGTGAACTACATAAAGGGGCTGATCTCTGAGGCGATCGAGGCCGAGTTCTACAATATAGATATTGATTCGTCAACACTCGTTGATCTCTCAAAGCCGACGGTAACAGAACAGCAGAGGCCCAACTTCGAGCGGACTGCGGAATTAGCGGAGTACATAAGGCAGTTGCAGCCTGCCGGAGTTGAGGTATCGATAGGCGGGGAGATCGGCGAAATAGGCACAAAGAACAGCACCCCTGAGGAATTAACGGCGTATCTCGACGGGTTCAGGACGACTTTTAAGGGAACGAAAGGGTTGAGCAAGCTCAGCGTGCAAACAGGCACGAGCCACGGTGGTGTCGTGCTGCCTGACGGCACTCTGGCAAAAGTGAAAATAGATTTTGACACTTTGAGAGTTCTTTCGGAACATGCGAGGAAACAGTACGGCCTTTCAGGGTGCGTGCAGCACGGGGCCTCAACGCTGCCCGAAGAGGCGTTCCACATGTTCCCCGAGACAACCACGTCAGAGGTGCATCTTGCCACCGGCTTTCAGAACATTATGTATGATAGCTCCGGTCTTCCTGCAGAGTTCAGAAAAGATATCTACGAGTTCATATCAAAAGAATATGCAAAGGAGAGGAAAGAAGGGCAGACCGAGGAACAGTTTATCTACAGCACCAGGAAAAAAGGCTTTGGCCCACTGAAGAAAAAATGGTGGGATTTGCCGGCAGATATAAAAAGCCGCATAATAGAGGACTTGGAGAAGAAATTCGGATTGCTTTTTGAGCAGCTGAAGGTTACAGGTACGCAGGACATATTAAAAAAGACCATCAAGCCTGTGACTGTGAAAAAAGAAATCAGTTTGTCTTTACTGGGGCTGTAGAATTGACCACCGTAGATAAGCCGGCATTGGATCAAAGGCTTCCAACAATTCAACAGGCAGCCCTTGCAGGTAAAACTGTTCTTGTGAGATTTGACCATAATGTAGTGAAGGACGGAGAAATTAAGGACCCCTTCAGGATTGACAGGACCTTTGGCACACTGTATAACATTGTTGAGCGGGGCGGCAGGCCGATCCTAATGACCCATGTGGGGAGGCCGAAGGACAAAAAGACAGGCGACATCACCTGCAGGGCAAGTGAATCAGTTGGGCCTATTGTCGAATATCTTGAACACAAGCTGCATACCACCTTCCATATCCCACGGTTCAATATTGACCCCAAACTTGGAATAGTGGGTATCGATACTTCCATTAATCTTGCCATCCGCAGCCTGCGCGAACATAAAATCGGGGGGATATATCTTCCCAATACCCGGTGGTTTCAGGGAGAGGAAGCAGGGGGAGAGGCACGTGAAAACTTCGCACTACAGCTTGCAGGCCTCGCAGATGTTTTTATCAATGACGCCTTCGGCTCATGGCAGCCCCATGCCTCGACATGCGACGTGACAAAGCATTTGCCGTCCTATGCGGGATTTTTAATGCAGCAGGAAATAGCCAATTTAAATTCCGTTATCAATCCCGTACGTCCCTTTATTGCCGTTGTTGCGGGGGCAAAATACGACACAAAAATCGGCCCCCTCTATGCCATTTATGACAAGGTTGATAAACTGATTCTGGGTGGAGTAATTTATAACGCCTTCCTTTGCGCCAAATATGGGGTAAGGATCGAAGGGGTATCGGATGAAGATATTACGGCGGCAAGAGACCTTGTTGAAAAAGACAGGACCAACAATAAAATTGTCGAGCTGCCTTACCTTGTTGAATCAGATACCCTTGAAGGGAAAGTTGAAGGGAAATACAGGTCTCTCTCGATCAAAGATTTCAGCCATGGGAAACAATACAAATATATCCTCGATATCGATGCCCGTTCTTTTGAGGACGCGGCAGTGACAGACAGCATTCTTGGCGCCAGGACCATTTTTGTCAATGCTGTAATGGGATACACCCCTCATTTTGCAGAGGGCTCAGCGGCATTGGACAGCACGATCGACCATAACAGGACTGCTATTAAAATGTACGGTGGAGGAGACACACTCCAGGAATTTAAGAATTTATGCCCCGGCCTTTATCTTTCGGTGCTTGATAATACTCAATACTACTTCTTTACGGGCGGGGGTACGGTCCTCACTGCTATAGAACAGGGGAGTCCTTACGGACTCGAGCCGGTCCAGGCGTTGATGGAAAATAAGATCACAAAAAAGTAATTTTAAATTATAAATGTTGAATTAATACTGAATCCTTAATTTAAGATTCAAACTTCAACATTCAGCTTTTTTCGAAAACGAGGAGGGTCCAATGGCAAATATTAAAAAGATAGGAGTCATTACAAGCGGAGGTGATTGCGGAGGTCTTAACGCGGTCATTAAAGGGGTGTCACGGGAGGCGTATGCCCATGGAATAGAGTCAGTGGTCATCCCCAACGGTTACGCCGGTCTCTACAACCTTGTGGAACTCGCATCAGTCGTCCTCCTTAATGCGGAGAGGATCAGCCGCATCGAGGCATCGCTCGCAGGAAGCGAGGCAGGCCATTCACGGGTAAAAATCAGTAAGATAGCAGACCCTCAAAAATATGAACGCATTAAAGAGGGCCTGAAGAAATTTGCAATAGACGCCCTGGTTATAAGCGGTGGAGATGACACAGGGAGCGTTGTTGTTGACCTCGGGTCCCAGGGCATCCCCTGCGTGCATGTCCCCAAGACCATGGACCTCGATCTCCAGCCATACAGTGTAGGCGGCGATTCAGCTATTAACAGAATCGCTGTTTTTACCCGGGATCTGAAAACCACGGGGCTAAGCCACAACCGCATTCTGGTAATCGAGGTGTTCGGCAGATACGTGGGGCACACAGCGCTGCACGGGGGGATCGGCGCCGAAGCCGACTGCATATTGATACCTGAAATCCCTGTTGATTTTGACGAAGTTTACGACCATATGAAAACCACTTACTGTAACAGGATTTTGCGCAGTGATGTTAAGTCGGGGACCTATATAATTCTGGTTTCCGAGGGCCTGAAAAATGCCAGTGGTGATTTGCTTTATGACGAATCTGCAGGAGTGGACGCTTTCGGACACAGAAAGCTCGCAGGAGCAGGGAAATATGTCAGGCAGCAACTTGAAAAACGACTGAAGCACGATCCGGCGATGAAGGAGTTTATGATAGAGACAGGAATGTATGCTCCAGGTGTGTATGAACTTCCTGAAGTGCGTGAAGTCACACCGGGTCATCTCGTCAGGTCCGGAGGTTCTACCGCCTATGATGTGAATTTCGGCTACAGGGCGGGGGCCAGCGCAGTGCTTCTGCTGATGGCGGGAAAATACGGCAATACCGTTGTCGATGTGGAGGGCAAGAAGATCGGTTATATGGCAACAACTGAAGCCATTAAACGGCGGGAAGTTGATGTCGCTGAAATCGCCCTTTTTGAAAGCCTGGGCACCTGCTTCGGGCGCAAGCCGGAGAAGTATGTATTCGAATTTGTGGAGAAAAAAATGCCTATAGCCAGGCTTTTTTAACATATTACTATGCACGAAAAAAACAAAGGCATAGTCGGTATTATTGTTGGGGGAGGTCCTGCCCCCGGTATCAATGGCGTCATTAGTTCGGCCACTATCGAGGCCATTAATCAAGGTAAAACCGTTATCGGCATAAAAGGGGGCTTCAAGCCCCTTTTTGAAGGCAACACCAACTGCGCTCTTCCTCTCGCTATTTGTGATGTTTCAAGAATACATACTCAAGGCGGCTCTATTTTAAGGACCTCCCGGGACTACCCTGATAAAGTTAAGCAGAAATTCCCGGTATTGATGTCCACGCTCAAACAACTCGGTATAGACTATCTTGTTACAGTCGGAGGCGAAGGCACTCTGTTTATGGCCAACTGGATCGGGCGTGAATCCAGGGGTGACATGAATATCGTCCATGTCCCCAAAACTATCGACAACGATATCCCATTGCCCGGGGGTGCTTCAACGTTTGGCTACCAGACGGCGCGGCATCTGGGAGTGGAGATTGTCCAAAATATAATGGAAGACGCAAAGACCACAGGCAGGTGGTATTTCATCACCACTATGGGCAGGCATGCCGGCCATCTTGCATTAGGCATCGGAAAGGCTGCAGGCGCAACAATAACACTCATTGCGGAGGAGTTCGCTGAAGAAAAGGTGTCTTTCAAAAAGGTTGCCGATGTGCTTGCAGGCTCTGTCATAAAAAGGCTGGCCTATGGCATAGACCACGGGGTTGCGGTCCTTGCCGAAGGCATTTCCGAGAAATTCGATTATGAGGAACTCTGCGACTATGAGAAGGTCGAAAAAGATGAAACCGGGAGGCCAAGGCTTTCTGAAATCCAACTCGGAAGGGTGTTGAAAAATTTTGTCATGGAGACACTTGAGTCTCTGGGCATAGACACTACTATTGTGGACAAGAACATCGGTTATGAACTGAGGGCTGCTGCCCCCATCCCTTATGACCTTGAATATACGAGAGACCTTGGCTACGGCGCCATCCGGTACCTCCTTAAAGGTGGCACCGATGCCATGATTGTGCTCAGTGACGGGCATTTGAGGGCTATCCCTTTTGCCGAAATGGTGGACTATCCCACAGGCAAGATAAAGATCAGGACAGTGGATATCACTTCTGAAACCTATGAGGTAGGGCTGAAGTATATGAGACGATTAACGTGCGACGATTTCGAAGGAGAGCGACTGCTGCGCCTTGCCGACACAGTGCATCTGAGTCCCAGCGGGTTTGTCGGCAGATTCGGCTATCTTGTCGGCATCTGAGGTGAAATAGTCTGTGAACATCCAAGGGGACGATCTTGAGAGGGCTGAAAGACTCAAGATTGTTCTTCAGGCCCTCTATGAAGTCAACAAAAGGATCCCTATTATTGTTGAGGGGAAAAGGGATGTTTCTGCCCTAAGGAAAATAGGTCTGGTGGGCGAAATCATCTCGCTCCACGGCGGCATGGGGATATACGAATTCTGCGAAGATATAGCTGAAAGGTTCCACCGTGTTGTTCTTCTTATGGATTGGGATGATAAAGGGGAGCAACTATCTAAAACTGTAGCAGCACATTTAAAAGGCCTATGGGAGGAATTTTCCCCGTTCAGAGAAATAATAAAGGTCCTTTGCCAGAAGGACATAAAGGACATCGAGGGGATTCCTCTGCTCCTTGAACGGCTGGCGGGGGGAGAAGTTAAAGTTGGAGAGACAGGGGAACCAGAGGGCTTCCTCGGCGATATTTGATGACAAAACGTCTCGGGAAGAAAGGCGAGGACATTGCTGCGGACTATCTTACGGGAAAAGGTTATAAAATCCTGCACCGCAATTACAGGACTCCGCTTGGCGAGGCTGATATGATCATGAGCGACAATGATGTCCTTGCCTTTGTAGAGGTCAAGGCAAGGACCGGCAACGCATATGGAGAGCCTTTTGAGGCCGTGGACTTCCGGAAACGGGAAAAGATAAAGAAAATAGCACTCTATTATCTAAAAGTGCATAGGGTTGAACATCAGGTCAGGTTTGATGTAGTGAGCATTGTCTCTAAGAATGGAAGAGAAGAGATAAATCATATAATAGGAGCTTTCTAAGAACAGGCAATAGGCTATAGGCAATGGGCAATAGGGAAGTCAAAAGATAAAATGGAAGTCATTTATGTTTTACCTATAGCCTTTAGCCTATTGCCCATTGCCTGTTTTTGAGGTCTTATGTTCGTCTATCTTAATAATGAGATTGTACCTGCGGTAGAGGCCAAGGTTTCTGTCTTTGACCATGGTTTTTTGTACGGCGATGGCATATACGAGACGATGCGGGTCTATGATGGTGTGGTCTTTTTGATCGAGGAGCATCTTAACAGGTTGCGGCGTTCGGCCTCGCTTATAGGGCTTGATCTTCCCAAAAATGATGCCGACATCCGGTCAGCTATTTATGACACGCTTCTGGCAAATACTTTGAGCGATGCATATGTCCGTTTGACGGTCTCGCGGGGATACGGGGAGATAGGGCTTGACCCGGACCTATGCAAAAGGCCTACTTTTATAATCATCGCAGAAAAGTTTAAGAACTATCCGCGGTCTTATTATGAAAATGGAATACGACTGAAGATAGCCTCGGTTAGGAGAAATCTGAAAGAGGCGCTTAATCCGCAGATTAAATCGCTTAACTTTCTAAATAACATCCTTGCAAAAATTGAGGCGAAGCAGGCCGATGCTCACGAAGCGATAATGCTCAACGCAGCCGGCCATCTTGCAGAAGGCACTGTAAGCAATCTCTTCTTTTTAAAAAACAGCATACTCCAAACACCGTCAATCGAATGCGGCATCCTTGACGGCATCACGCGGGCGCTGGTGATCGATCTGGCCCTAAAAAATGGGACCTCTGTAGTAGATGGGGATTTCAGACCTGAAGACCTGTATGGGGCCACCGAGGTGTTCATCACAAACTCTACTATGGAAGTTATGCCGGTGAGCAGGGTTGATGAAGTGTCTTTCGACGTAGGGGAAACCGCCAGACTGCTTTTGTCAAAATACAAACAAGAGGTGAACGGTTATGTCAGAGAAAAAAAGGGGGAAGGGCCCTCATTATGGGGCTGACAAGCTTTCTCCCGGAGAATTAGCACGATATATTGATCAGACACTCTTAAATCCGTATGCTGCAGAAGCGGACATAATAAAACTCTGTAAAGAAGCAATACGGTATAATTTCCATTCCGTTTGCATTCACCCCTATTACGTTCCGCTTTGCAAGGCCATCCTGAGCGGATATGACATAAGAGTTGCCACCGTGATAGGGTTTCCGCTCGGCATGACGGTGAAAAACTCTAAGGTCTATGAGGCGATGCAGGCGGTGATCTACGGCGCCCAGGAACTTGACGTTGTAATAAATATAGGGGCCGTCAAGTCCGGGAACCTCGATTTTGTAGGCGAAGAGATTTCCGAGATACTGTCCGCAACCAGGCCTGTTGTCGTTAAAGCAATTATCGAAACCTGTTACCTGAACGAGAAAGAGAAGCTTGCCGTTACTGAAATAGCGGTGAGCTGCGGGGTTGCTTTCATCAAGACATCAACGGGATTCGGGACAAAGGGTGCAACAGTAAGAGACGTTAAACTGATCAAAAATCTTATTAAGGACAGAGCTGAAATCAAGGCATCCGGCGGCATCAGGACATTGCCTCAGGTCCTGCGTTTTATACATGCAGGGGCCACGCGCATTGGAACGAGTTTCGGGCCGGAAATAATGCGGGAAGCACTGGCAAACTGAAAACGAACGAAATATGAATAAGGAAGGGACCGGCAGGGGCAGGTTGTTTATTGGAGCGTTGAGACTGGTGATAATTCCTCTATGCCACGATAAGTACTGGCGGTTTCTTCCTGTGGCAAATAAATAAAACAAAAAAGATGTAAAACTCAAATGTTTTATATATTGACAACTAATTTAGAAGGTAACCAGTGCCGGCGTGGAAATAATGCAGTAAGCGCCAGCGAGCTGTCTAGCTTTTATTCGGGTATTTGAGAGTAGAGGTAAACGGAAATGAAGGCGAATGCAAGAGGCATAATCCAGGGAGCGGCAAGCGGGTTGATCGCCCCTGTGTAGCCGAGGGACAGAAAGACGGAATATCCCAGCCAATAAACAAGGCTTATCAGAAGACCCATCCCTGCTGCGATAACGCCGCTGTGCGATGAAGATTTTGCATGGAGGATTTTCCGCAGCGCTTTGTGGTCACCTCCTACCGACAGCGATATGCCCAACAGCAGCATGAAAAAGTTGATAAGCGGGTACGATAGCCGGGAGCTTATGTCGACACTGAGTTTGATGTTCTTAAAGCCGGCCTCAGCAAGCCTGCGCTGGTATTTTATTAACTCGAGCATGCTCATTTCCTCCACTGTCCAGAGGTCCTCCCGGAATATCTTTGGGGATTCGATATTCGGGTATGCCATTTCCTTCAGGCTGGATATCCTGCCGTTAGACATATCGTACAGCGTAACGGTTTTCAGCTTCCATGCCGAGCCTTCCCATTCGGCAGTTTCGGCATTTATCCGTTCTTTCAGCTGCCCGGCATCAAACCTGAAAATGCTGACATCCTTTGAGATATTCTTGTCGGGTAAATAAAGCCCGATACGCACTATGGAGCCGTCCTTTCCCCTCATATAGAGGGTGCCTTCCTTGAAGGTCACCTCTTTCTTTTTTTCCGTTATTTGGTTTCTTATCGACTTTAGTCCTTTTGATGTGACCGGAATTACTACTTCCTCAAGAGCAAAGCCGAGCAGGGTCAGCACCAATCCGATGACTAGGAAAGGCAGGAGAATGCGTTTCATTCTTCCGGAGGCGGCCTTAATGATGACGATTTCCTTTCTCTTGATCGCCTGGGAGAAGATAAAGAGGCTGGCAAGCAGCGTTGACATTGCCATAAGGTAATGGAAATATTTTGGAATCGTCAGCACAATATACTCAAAGAGCAATTTCAGAGGGGGCTTATGCGGCATGAATTCGTCAATTTTGTCGATAAGGCCGATTATACTGAAAATAAGCGAAATGCCGAGCCCCAGCACAATAAGGGCTTTCAAGAATTCCTTTATATAAAGTTTTTGTACAATTAACATAATAAAATCGGGTTATAGGTGATAGGTCATAGGTAATAGGCTAGAGTCAGAGGCTTTAGCCAAATTCAATTCTTGGCATATCTCTATTACCCATGACCCATTACCTATAACCTGTTGTTTGTTCATCTCCTGTTCACCTTTTCGAACGCCACTATCGCGAATACCGACAGTATAGTAAAGGAGAGCCAGGCACCGGCGATGAGGGGCAATTTGCCTGACCGCGCCAGATTCTCGCCATAAATGAGCAATGTATAATAAACAGCAAATACAGATAAACCCACAGTCAACCCTCCCAGCTTCCCGGACTTTCCGGCCATAAGAGACAGAGACGGGCCAAGGAAAATTATTATAAGGCATATGGCTGGCATCGACACCCTCCGGTAAAATTCAAGAAGATAGGAAATCTTTTTATCGGGGGTCGTTCTTGCCCCCTCGAGCAGCTCGAACGGGGTCATTTCGCTGTTTTTCCGGTCACCAGGATCAATTGACGGCGTTAACTTGAAATGATACTTCCCGAATTGTATCTCGGTAATTATTGCGTTGTTAGTAATATAAATGTGGCCGTTAGAGAGAGAAAAGCTTAAGGTATCATTTTCAGGCACTATTTCTCCTTCCTTTGCAACGATTATTTTCTGTTCATCCTTTTTCCGTTCATCAACAATAAAAATCCCCGACAGAATGGTGGGGGCTGGTTTTTCTCTCACCATTATCATAATGTCCTTAAACGCCGTATTAAATATGCCTTCTTCAATAGTCATCGGCGCCCGCTTGGTCAGTATTTCAGTCAACCCCTTTCTCAGGAAAGTGCTTCCTTTGGGACTGAAATAGAAGCTAATCCCAATGCCGGCAATAAAGCATACCAGCCCCAAATAGACGACGGGAACGGCTATGGCCCTGAACGGCATGCCGCTCGTCTTCAGTATGGTGATCTCGTTGTCGGTACCCATTCTCCCATAAGCGAGAAGAACGGACAGCAGCATAGCCATAGGTATAGTGAGGATAAGTATCTGAGGCTGCAGGTAAAAAACTATTTTTGCTATATCTGAGGCGGATGCTCCCACGCCCGCAAGGAGCCTGCTCAAGCGCAGTAATTTTTCCATCATGAGCGTGAAATTCAGGAAAAGAATGGACAGGAAAAAAGATGAAAGCAGTTCTTTTAGAATAGACCGGTGAATTAATAGCATGCCATGTATAAAATATCCTATATTTAGTAAAAAGGTCAAAAAAGAGATAGTGGTCAGCCGTAAAGGCTGTGAAGCGTGAAACGTGAAAAAAGGCCGTGAGACGTGAGTCGTGAATCGTGAGAAGGGAACACAAAGTCCGTTTTTTTACTTTTTTTTCTATTCACGTTTCACATTTCACGCTTCACAGCCTTTACGGATTCCGGACAAGCTGGAATGACGTCTTGGCGCGACCCACATCCATGACTCGCACCCATGTTGACGCAATTGCTTTTTAGCACGATTTGCATTATGCTAAAAGTATCAAATATCAGGAGGTATGAGCATGGTTACCATTACAGAAAAGGCAGCAGAAAAAGCAAAGGCCATATTGGCTGCAGAGGGTAAAGACAGTTGGGGTCTTAGAATTTATAGTGCCGGAGGTGGATGCTGTGGTCCATCCTATGGTCTTGATATAGATGAGAAACCGCTGTCTGATGACGAGATTATTGAAAAAGACGGTTTGAGAGTGTTTGTGGATAGAAATATGGCTGGCACGCTTGCAGGTATGCAGCTTGACTACCTGGAGGATGAAGAACGGGAAGGTTTTACGCTTTCAGGGGGCGCTGCTCCTTCATGCGGTTCCGGCTGCAGCAGTTGTGGATAAAGGACTGCAGGTCATGGGTTATAGGTTAATGGTTACAGGGCCGGAAAAGGATTTTGTTTCTTTTCCTATTGCCTCTCGCTTATTACCGGGCGCCTGTATTTGATATGTTTCCTATACACCGTTTCAGGAGATTAAGAAAAAACGAGGCTATCAGGAGGATGGTACGGGAAACCGCCATTTCTCCTGATTGTTTTATTTATCCAATGTTTGCTACCTACGGCAGAGGCGTCAAAAAAGAAATTTCCTCGATGCCAGGCTGCTACCAGGAGTCCGTTGATGTTATAGTCGACAGCGCAAGAGAGGCGCATTCCCTGGGCATACCGGCAGTACTGCTTTTCGGCATACCCGAGAACAAAGATGAACTAGGCACATCCGCCTATGATGAGAAAGGCGTGGTGCAGGATGCTATTAAGGCCATTAAAAATGCTCTGCCGGAACTATACGTGATAACGGATGTGTGCATGTGCGAATATACGAGCCACGGGCACTGCGGGATTATTGAGAAAGGCGATGTGGACAACGATAAAACGCTAAGTCTTCTTGCCATGGAAGCAGTGTCCCATGCAAGGGCGGGGGCCGATATGATTGCCCCTTCAGACATGATGGACGGCAGGGTTGCTGCTATAAGGACCGCACTTGACAATGAGGGGTTTATGGCCACCCCGATAATGTCTTATGCCGCAAAATACTCTTCCGCTTTTTACGGACCTTTCAGGGAAGCTGCAGAATCCACCCCACAGTTCGGAGACAGGCGCACTTACCAGATGGACCCTGCAAACAAGCGTGAAGCCCTGAAAGAAGTTGCGCTCGACATAGAAGAAGGCGCTGATATTATCATGGTAAAACCGGCGCTGGCTTACCTTGACATAATTGCTTCGGTGAAATCCTCGTTCTCCCTTCCGCTTGCTGCATATAATGTAAGCGGTGAATACTCAATGATTAAAGCTGCTGGACAACTCGGCTGGATTGATGAGAAAAGGGCCATGATGGAAATGCTGCTGTCGATAAAACGTGCAGGCGCCGACCTGATAATAACCTATTTTGCAAAAGAAGCGGCAAGAGTTTTAAACAGTTAACGGCAAGCCGCAATAAAGTGGAAATTTGACCTTGCAGGCACTGACCTGCTGACTTCAGCCTTTTCACGAAACATGCGGCAATGCCAACTGGAACAACTTTCAAATTCACCGACAAACAGAGAGTGTGAGGAACTTCAAGATGCCTAGGATAACTACTTATAACGCGCAGTTTTGTGATATGCAACTCCGGACTAGGTTTTTCCCCGTAACTAACACGTGATGGGAATGGTCAGCACTGACAGATTTTCTTGGAATCAAATACCCAGACGATCGTAGGCGGGTGTGATGTGTCCCTCCCTCTGACTCTTAATCCATCCTTTATTCTGTCCGCTTAACTCAACCAGGAGATTGGCGGCGTATGTGTAGCTGTTAATAAAATGACTGAATGCCTTCACCTCTTTACAAATCCGGATGAGCACCATCAATCCCTCTAGCTTCTCACCCCACTCAAGGAGCAACTTAAGCCTCTCTATGGTGGAGTTCGCCTTCGTGATCGAACCCACAACCTCTCGGCTCTTCTGCCTCAATTCGCTGCCGAGACTGTGCTTGCGGTAACGGCTAAAGCTCCTGACGATCTTCTCAAAATAGATCGTCAATTCCATCCCCTTCTTATAGATAGGCAGATGCTCGTATCGGGCCATGATCTTGTCTCATACCAAAAAAGTGGCGTGCAGGGGGAAAACTCCCCTGCACGCCCAGCCTCAAATAACCAAATGACAAAATTACCAAATCACTGAGAGCTCGCTCCATGTCCACCGCGCACACACCAGACGAAGTAGCTGAGACTCTTATCGCCGTTGAGTATGACGCCGCCGCCATTGTAGAAGTACACGAGCCACGCGTCGGCGGTATTGCTGACATTGGTAGTAGCCGACCAGTAATAATTCGACTGCACGTTGCTGAATGGATTCCCGGGGGGGGAGAGTAGGGTTGTTAACTGTCGGATACCACAGACTCGCCAGTTCCTGGAGCGAAGGTAGCCGCCAGCCTAAACGGCCTCCTGTGGTCAAAGCGTTACAATGAGTTGCCGCAGACGTTGTACCGTTCCATGTCCAGGGAAAACTCGTAATGCTTGGCGACTGCTCCCAGACTAGACCCGTCTCGTTGTCCAGGACGGCAGCATTGCCCATGTTTGTCAGTACTATAAACCGGGTGTTTGCAGGCAAAATCTGGTTCCATGACGGCACTCCATAATATCCGTTACCCGCAGCGATGGGAACCAGATAAGCGCCGGCCCAATCGGCATGATCATTAGCAGTAGTAGTACCGACATTCACGATCAACTGCAACGTGCTTTTGCCGTCAAGATTAGGCACGTCAACTTTTACTGTCGGAGAGGCATGGGTCAATATACCGCTGTCATACACCTGTACGTTATCTACCCATACCTGGAAGTCAACCGATCCTCCGCTGACGACTTCGTCGTCTATCCCTATGTAAGAAACGAACTCCGTGTAATTCCCTCCAAGGTTATAGGTGATTACAGAAGGAGCATGACAACCAATGCCCTTGGGATAAACTATTCCATGTAGCGTAATCGGGTTTAAAGGAACCCCGGGATCACCATTAGCTTTATCCAGTTTCGGCGCTCCGTTCCACCCATTTGTCGCAGATATCCAGGTGAGATTACTTATATAGACATTTGCGGCAATAGCGCCGGCAGCGAAACAAACTAGGTTTAAAGCAAATACCAATAGAACAACGAACGTTAGACAAAAACTATACCTTTTCATAACGATACCCTCCTTATCGCACGACTGGTTAATAAAATCATGAAGCAACGGTGCACTCCCTGCACCCCTGCTACTGACAAGATGTTCTACTTGTAATGTTCGAAGTGAAGAGGAGGTTCCTGCTCCCACCATCTAACTACTACATATCACGTTTTCCTTCAGTTGGCAATTCCCCCAAAAGGAGGATTTTTATAAAGAGCAATGAGATAGAAGGCATGGATTACCGGTGAAACATTTTGCGTAGCATTTCGATTAAGATGTGCGGTCTTCCAGAAAACCAATTTTGGGGAACTAACAGATTTTCTCGATAATTCACGCGAAGTAGTTTTCGGGTATGGGCAAAGTTATTAGAAGAATCTAATATCCAGAGAGGCTATATTTCCGAGTGTACCCGGCATAAAGTTGCGGCAATCTTAAACTACGTATAGCAGGAAGCATTCTTGTCCCCGAAGCAACGCAGCCTTTTTCTTACGATGTATGTTCACACACTATGTTTCACCAAGCCTTCGAAGAAGACTTTCTGAAAGGAAGATTTAAAGTTTCCTTCAACAATTAGGACGTTCTGTAC
>Ga0181533_1000138_pt1 | contig 91802 bp, 92 predicted proteins | sample PEATcosm2014_Bin_45_FD_119772 | JGI IMG/M metagenome (GOLD analysis project Ga0181533, IMG submission 119772) | Peatland microbial communities from MTU Mesocosm Facility, Houghton, MI, USA - PEATcosm2014_Bin11_60_metaG | ecosystem: Environmental > Terrestrial > Soil > Wetlands > Peat | place... | reverse complement strand
GGTTTGTCGATCGCGCCGGAGTTGGCGATCGGCGATGGCGCGCTCGGCTTTTGGAAAGCCCTCGACGAGGCGTTGCCGACGACGCGCCATCAACGGTGCTGGCTGCACAAGACGACGAACGTGTGAAGACGCATCCAACCATGACCCGGCTCGCTCTTGGGCGCATGTCATTGTTTTATTGTGGAAACTCTTCGCCCAGCAAGCGTCGCTTTTCCTGCGACAGGCCACACGCGCCCAACACAGAATTCCTCGCATAATCAGCGATATACGTTCAATTTTGGGCGGGGTATGGTTGGATGCGTTTTCACATGGTAGTCCGACCAAGGACGGGTGAGCCTGCAGTTCATCGTCGATCGGTTGGCGGAGATCGGCGCCATGAACGCTCGTCCGCGTGACCGTGAGCGCGGCGGTTCCTGTAACGCTCGGGCTGGCCAGCGCCTCTAGCCCGACAGAGAGACGTTCCCTCGGCGGCGCCGCCGTTCGCACGGATTGGTCAGTTTCTGGCGGCGTCTTGTCTGTACGCCGGGATTTCCTTTCTTCGCCTGGAAAGCCGGACCTCTTGTGAAGGATGTTCGACTTCCGCCACGTTTTCTCCGGAGGATGCTGTTCCGCGCGCGGACCACACGGCCTCTCCATGGCTTGATCTGGCCGAAGGACGGCTGCGCCTCGATCGCCTGGGCCGCAACGGCGGCGGATCGACTTTCTTCCCCTGGGCTTCGCCCATTCCTCGCGAGGCAAGAAAGTCTACCGCCGCCATCCTCCGCTGCGCTCCGGCCCGGCTCACCCCATCGCGCAGGCGCGACGGGGACCCCAAGCTACGGGTGCGTCGTCGATCGCCTTCAGCCTCCCGATCGCCATCGAGATCCGCGGTGGTCGCGGGCTCGAAACAGCTTAGGAGAAGTGACATGGCCAACATCGGTTCCTTCAAGAAGTCCGGCAACGAGTTCCAGGGCGCGATCGTCACTATGAGCGTCCAGACCAAGGGGGTCCGCATCGTTCCCGAAACCAACCGGGCCAACGACAACGCCCCCAGCCATCGGGTCTTTGTCGGCCGCGCGGAGATCGGGGCCGCCTGGTCGAAGCGCTCCAACGAGGGCCGCGACTATTTCTCGGTCAAACTGGACGATCCGAGCTTCAACGCGCCGATCTACGCCAACCTCTTCAACGACGAGGACGGCGAAAGCTACACCCTCATCTGGTCACGCAGCCGCAAGACCAACGGCGAGTGAGCCGGACCCGCCAAAACGCCCCGCTCGGATTTCCGGGCGGGGCTTCGGGTCCGCAAGTTGGCGCCGCCGACGCGCCCCCGCCTTTTTAAAGCTTCGACCCGTTCCGGCCATTCGCATCCAAGGCTTGGATGACCCGAATGGCGCAACTGCCACCCCGACGTTTGGGGCACAAGGCTGTGCAACTGGCGCCCAGGGCAGGACCGTCTCACCCGCCTTTTGGGTATCACGACGCAAGATCGATAAGCGGAGGAAGTGGGTTCAATATTTCTGTTGACGGAGCGGGCCGAACTGCGATTTTATGGGTACTAAGAGTGATACACAAAGTCGCCCCGTACGCTGATAAGCATCTGATTGTGCTTGATTGTAGAGAGCTGGCGTTTTGTCCCTCCCTCTCCGCCAATTGCTCTCACTAATGCTTTCAAATAAAGAACTTCTGCGAGGGGCGCCTCGTCGGTCCTGCTTGCGGCGAAGATCCGACATCGCGGGATCGATTCGATAGCTCCGTCGAAACGCGCGACGCGATAGCTTGGGTGCACGGCTTGTTCGTTCGGTTCGCAGTGGGGCCGGGCTCGAAATGTTGTGGAGCGGGCCCAAATTTGACAAGCGCCTTGTCGACTTCCCTAATGTGATCCCGAAACCCAATTTTTTCCAGGAACCGTCGGGACGCGCGCGAGGGATGGGACGGCGCCGACGAGAAAGCCCCGCTGCCCATTTCGCCATTCGGCTCGGCGCGCGCATGTCGTCCCAACCGAGGGTTCAGGAGGGCCCAGTCATGCGCGCGATCGTAGCCCACGCCGCCAAGGATTTGCGGATCGAGCGCGTTGATGTCGCCGAACTCGGCGCCGACGACGTTCGCGTCCGCATCGCCGCCGGCGGCATTTGCGGCTCCGATTTGCATTATTACAACCACGGCGGCTTCGGGCTCGTGCGCCTGCGCGAGCCCATGGTGCTCGGCCATGAGATCGCCGGCGTCGTCGAGGCCGTCGGCGCGAACGCGCGGCGCGTCCACGTCGGCGATCGCGTCGCCATCAACCCCAGTCGCCCCTGCAACCGATGCAAATTCTGCCTCGAAGGGCGCCAGAATCAATGTCTCGACATGAGGTTTTACGGCAGCGCTATGCGCTTTCCTCATGTTCAAGGCGCGTTCAGCGAAGTGCTCGTTTGCGAGGAAGCGCAGGCTCATGTCGTCGCCGACGGCGTGTCGCTCGGCGAGGCGGCGATGGCCGAGCCGCTCGCCGTCTGCTTGCACGGCGCCCGGCGCGCCGGGCCGCTGCTCGGCAAGAGCGTTCTCGTCACGGGATCGGGACCGATCGGCGCGCTTTGCGTGATCGCAGCGCGCCGCGCCGGCGCGGCCGAGATCGTCGTCACCGATGTCGCCGACGGGGCGCTGGCCTTTGCGCGCAAGGTCGGGGCCGACGTCGCCATCAATATCGCCGCGGCGCCCCAAGGGCTCGCGCCCTATGCGTCCGACAAGGGCGAATTCGACGTGATGTTCGAAGCTTCCGGCAATGAAGCGGCCGTGCGGGGCGGCCTCGACGTCGTCAGGCCCGGCGGCGTCATCGTTCAGCTCGGCCTCGGCGGCGAAATGAAATTGCCGATGAACGCGCTGGTCGCCAAGGAGATCGAGCTGCGCGGGACGTTCCGTTTTCATACGGAATTCGCCCTCGCCGTCGCGCTCATCGGCAAAGGTCTCGTCGACGTCAAACCCTTGATCTCGGCGACGCTGCCTTTCACCCAGGCGAAGGAAGCGTTCGAACTGGCCACGGACCGCAACCGCTCGATGAAGGTGCAGCTGTCGTTCTGAAAACGAGACGGCGAACGCGCCCTGGGCGGTCTGCGGCGCGATCGAAGCCCGCATCGGCGGCGAACGCGGGCGTTCTGGTCAGCCCGCATCCCCGGCGGAAGGCAATTCGACGCCCGTTATTTTGGCGATCATTCGCGCGACGGAGGCGTCGTCGTCCTTTTCCATCTTGGCCGCCGCAGTCATGAGAAACATTTGCAGCGCGGTGGCAGCGATCTGCAGGGGAAATTTCTCCCGGCGGCCCATTTCGCTGACGATCCCGAGATCCTTGGTGAATATCTCGACGGCGCTCCTCGGGCGATAGTCGCCCTCGAGAATATGCGGCACGCGATTTTCGAACATCCAGGAATTGCCGGCGGACGCCGTGATGACCTTATAAACCGTCGGCAAATCGAGGCCGAGTTTGGCGGCGAAGGTCATCGCCTCGCACGCCGCCGCGATGTGGGCTCCCGCCAAGAGCTGGTTCACCATTTTGAAGGCGGCGCCGGCGCCCGCCGCATCGCCGAGTTCATAGACAGTGGCGGCGATGGAATTGAGCACGGGCCGCGCGCGCTCGAAGGCGAGCGCGCTGCCCGAAGCCATGACGGTCAGCTGCCCCGCCGCCGCTTTGACGGCGCCGCCGCTGATCGGCGCGTCGAGGTAATGGAGGCCGCGCATTTCCGCTCTCTTGGCAAGAGCGCGCGCGTCGTTCGGGTCCATGGTGGCGCAAGACACGATGCAGCCGCCCGGCTTCATCGCCGCCGCCGCGCCGTCGTCGCCGAAGAGCACGGCCTCGGTCTGGGCGGCGTTGACGACGACGACGACGGCGACATCCGCGCTCTGCGCCGCGTCGCCGGGGCCCGCCGCCGCGCGACCGCCGCATTGGACAAGTCTTGTCGCCGCGGCAGGATTGATATCATACCCGGCGACCTTGACGCCGGACCGGACGAGGGACTGCGCAATGCCAAGTCCCATTGACCCGAGGCCGATCACGCCGACCGTTGTTCCCACGTCGTGGCTCATGACGGAAATTCGCCGCCTCCCCTTCGTCGCCCTTAGCGAAGCTCTGTCCGCTCTCGTCGCCGATCTCGGCCGCGCGATCGCCATTCACGGCTTAGCGCGCCGGCGCTCCATCGACTTGTCAAAAAATGATAGCGCTGTCATACCGGCATCATCGAGGGTTTCGTGCATAAGTCAACGCGCGATCCGGCGCCGGGCCAGGACATTGCAGGTTTCCGGCGCGCAAAGCGCTGGCGGGGCCGCGATTGCGGACCCTGTGTGAGCCGCCAAATCACGAGATCGACGAAGGGACAATCATGAGAGGCGACAGCCAACCTTCGCGCCGTCGATCCGGCGTTACGCTAACGGACGTCGCCAAGCTCGCTGGCGTGAGCGAGATAACCGTGTCGCGAATCATTCGCAACAAAGGTCCGGCGGCGGATCGGACGCGCGACAAGGTCATGGCGGCCGTGAAGGCGGTTGGATATGTTCGCAACCGCGTCGCCGGTTCCCTGGCTTCCGCCGACTCGAACCTGATCGGCGTCATCATCCCGTCGTTGTCCAACATCGTTTTTCCCGAAGTTTTGCGCGGCGTCAGCGCCGCACTGGAAGCATCGGGATTCCAAGCGGTCGTCGGCGTGACCAACTACAATCTCGCCGCGGAGGAGGGGCTCGTCAGCTCGATGCTCGGCTGGAAGCCCGCCGCGATGATCGTCACCGGCGCCGAGCATACGGAGGCGACGCGCCGCTTCTTGGAGCAAAGCGGCGTGCGGATCGCCGAACTCATGGACATCGACGCCAAACCGATCGACATCGCCGTCGGCCTCTCGCATCGCCGCGCCGGCTACGATACGGGCGCGTATCTCATCGCGCGCGGCTATCGCCGATTTGGCTATGTCGGGCACGACTGGAACGCGGATCGCCGTGCGAGGCTTCGCTACGACGGTCTTGTCGAGGCTCTGCGAGAGAACGGCCTGTCGCTCGTCGACCAGGCGATCGGGGACGGGCCGAGTTCGACGCTTGCCGGCCGCGCCTTGCTCGCCGATCTCTTGAAGCGTTCGCCGACGATTGATGTCGCTGTATTTTCAAACGACGATATGGCGGTGGGCGGCGTGTTCCACTGCATGGCCGCGAATATAAAGGTCAAGCAGGATTTGGCTTTGTTCGGCTTCAACGGGCTGGAGATCGGTCAATCGCTGCCGGCTCCCTTGTCGACGATCCGGTCGAACCGCTATTTGATCGGCCGCGTCAGCGTCGAAAAGATTATCGAGAGTCCGCTTAGAGGGAAAGATCCGATCGTCGTCGACACCGGTTATGAAATCATGCCCGGCGCAACGGCGTGAGCGACGGACTTGGTGGACGAGGGATCGGCTTCTAACGCGGCGGGAAGGCTTGAAACATGCTGTTGGGGGTGATTGCCGATGACTTGACGGGGGCGACGGACATCGCCCTGATGCTTTCGCGCGAGGGCATGAAGACGGTTCAGCTGATCGGGGCGCCGTCGAGCGAGATCGATCTCGAAGGCGCCGACGCGGTTGTCGTCGCGCTGAAATCGCGAACCATTGCGGCGCCTGAGGCCGTCGCTCTGTCGGTTGCGGCGGCTGTCGCGTTGCGGAAGGCGGGCGCTGAGCAATTGCTGTTCAAGTATTGCTCGACGTTCGACTCGACCGACGCAGGAAATATCGGTCCTGTCGCCGAGGCGTTGCTCGAATTGACAGGTTCCAACCTTACGATCGCGTGCCCCGCGTTTCCCGCCAATGGACGGACGATTTATCACGGTCACCTCTTCATCGGCGACACGCTCTTGTCGGACAGCCCGATGAAGGACCATCCGCTGACGCCTATGCGCGACTCGAATTTGGTTCGCGTCTTGCAGCGGCAAGTGAAGTCCAAAGTCGGGTTGATCTCGATCGGCACGGTCGAATGCGGCGTCGAGGCGGTTCGTCTTGGTCTTGAAGCGGCGAGGTCAGAGGGGAAAAGGTTTGTCGTCGTCGATGCGATCAGAGACGAGAATCTGCGCGTCGTCGGCGCCGCTTGCGCGCAAATGCCTCTGATCACGGGAGGGTCCGGCATCGCGATGGGGCTGCCGAGCAATTTCCGCGCGGCGGCTAAATTGACCGCGCGCGCTCCGCTCGCGACGCTCGCGGCCCCAGCGGGAAAGCCGGCGATCCTCGCCGGTTCGTGTTCCCAGGCGACCCGCGAGCAAATTCGAGTCGCGATTGAGGCGGGAACTCGCGCTCTTCGAATCGACCCCCTGGCGATCGCCGCCGGCGCGACGACCGCGAGTCAGGTCGCGAGTTGGGTCATCGAAAATACGGGAGACAGGCCGGTCCTTCTTTATTCCAGCGCCGACCCTTCGACCGTTCGAGAGGCGCAAGAGAAACTCGGCCCAGAGCGTGCCGGCGCGATCGTCGAAGACTTGCTCGCCGAAGTCGGGAGACTGTTGCTCGCAAACGGATTCAGCCGGTTCGTCGTCGCCGGCGGCGAGACCTCGGGCGCCGTCGTTGCCGCGCTTGGCGTCACCGCGCTGCAAATTGGGCCGGAAATCGATCCGGGCGTGCCATGGACGCGCAGCATCGGGGCTCCGGACGTTGCGCTCGCGCTGAAATCGGGGAATTTTGGCGCGCCGGATTTCTTTCTGAAGGCTTGGACGAAGTTGGCCTAGCCGCGGGCAGGGGCGCAATTCGATGAGCGACGAGTCCAAATCCCGTGAGGAGATTTGCCGTGTTGGCCAATCGATCTTCCAACGCGGCCTGACCTGCGGTTCGACAGGCAATATCAGCGTCAGGCTTCCCGACGGCGGCTGGCTCATGACGCCCACCAACGCCTCTATGGGCGCCCTCGATCCCGCAACGCTCTCGAAGTTCGACGCCAGCGGTCGGCTCGTGGATGGCGATCCGCCGACCAAAGAGGCGTTTCTTCATTTTTGCATGTATTCGCAACGCAAGGACGCGACCGCGGTCGTTCATCTGCATTCGACGCATTCGGTGGCGGTCAGCATTCTCGCCGACGTCGATCCCAATGACGTCCTTCCTCCGCTCACGGCTTATTTTGTCATGCGAGTGGGAACGCTTCCCCTCGCGCCTTACTTTCCGCCCGGCGACCCGGCGCTCGCGAAAGCCGTCGAAAAGCTGGCCGGTCGCCATCACGCGGTGCTTCTCGCCAATCACGGCCCTGTCGTCGCCGGCTCCTCGCTCGCGAATGCGCAGTTTGCGGCCGAGGAACTCGAAGAGACGGCAAAACTGTTCCTCATGCTGCGGTCGGCGCCGACCCGCCCCCTCACCGCGGAGCAAGTGAACGAGCTGAGAAAGCGGTTCAATTTGCCATGAGTCGCAAGGGGCTGCGCGGCGCTGGACGCGCGCGCGGCGGTCGCGTTCGGATAGGATTGACAGCGCTACCATTGGCGCGCAGAAAAGCGCGGGGTCGCGACCATCTCAGCGCGATCGCGGCGACGTTTTCGTGGCCGGTCGACGTAGGAAACCTGCGAAGCGCGACGCCCGCATAGCGCGGGCGCGTCGGCGCTCGCGGGGAGGCGACGGGACCCTGGAGTCGGGCTTGAAGAACAGGACCGCCTTGGCGCCGGGCGCAAGCGGCGGGTCGGGCAAAGCGATTGTGACCGACTCGGTCGTCCGCGTCGACGGCGCCCTCGTCGGCAGCGTTTGAAAATATTCCAGGGGGGACGATTGCGATGGACCAGAAGGCGATCATCGAGATTTTGAAAGGCGTTTCGACGGCGACGATCACGACGCTTCTGTTGAAGAAGGGATTGCGCAACATATGGATGCGCGGCCCGCGGCCGCAGCGCGACGGCCAGCCGCGTCTGGTCGGACCGGCCTTCACCTTGCGCTTCATTCCCGCGCGCGAGGATCTCGCGACGACCGATGCATGGTCCTCTCCGCGTTCGACCCGCGCCGCCATCGAGGACATGCCAGCCGGGTGCCTCGTCGTCGCAAGCGCCATGGGCGTCAGCGACGCCGGCATCTTCGGCGACATTCTTTGCGCCCGTATGGTCAAACGGCAAGTCGCGGGTCTGATCACCGACGGGGTCGTGCGCGACATCGCCGGCGTGCGCGCCACCGGCCTGCCGATATGGTCTCAAGGGACCGCGGCGCCGCCTTCCGTCGCAGGGTTGCTCTTCGAGGGCTGGCAACAGCCGATCGGATGCGGCGGCGTGGCGGTCTATCCCAACGACCTGATTGTCGCGGACCAAGACGGCGCCGTCGTCGTTCCCGCGGCCCATGTCGAGCACGTCGCGAGCGCCGGTCCGGAACAGGAACGGCTCGAGGAGTGGATCATGGGCGAGGTCGGGAAGGGCGTTCCTCTGCCGGGTCTTTACCCGCCCGACGCCGCCACGCGCGCGCGCTACGAAGCCGATTCGTCCAAGAGCAAGTGAAGCCAATAAGGAAAGTTCGGGGCGCCAAGATGAAACTCACCGAAAACGCCGCCGGCGTGTATGCGATCGCCGTGACGCCATTCGATCCGGCAGGCGCCGTCGACTTCGCCTCCATCGACTCGATGATGGATTTCTACGCCGGTTGCGGCGTCACCGGCTTGACGATCCTCGGCGTGATGGGCGAGGCGCCGAAACTCGACGCGCAAGAGTCTTTGGCGGTTATCCGCCGCGTGTTGGCGAAGGCCGGAGATTTGCCGATCATCGTTGGCGTTTCTGCGCCCGGCTTCGCCGCGATGCGCACGCTCGCGCATGGCGCCATGGAACTCGGCGCCGCCGGCGTGATGATCGCGCCGCCCTCGAATTTGCGGACCGACGACCAGATCGTCGGTTATTATCGACAAGCCGTAAAGGCGATCGGGGCGGACATCCCGTTCGTGATTCAGGATTATCCGCTCACCTTTCAGGTCATTATGACCCCCAAGGTGATCCGCGAGATCGTGCGAGAACTTCCTTCTTGCAAGATGCTGAAACACGAGGATTGGCCCGGCCTCGAGAAGATATCCGCGTTGCGCGGCTTCCAGGCGGACGGCTCGATGCGCCCGATCTCCATTCTCTGCGGCAATGGCGGGCTCTTTCTTGATTTCGAAATGGAACGCGGCGCTGACGGCGCCATGACAGGCTACGCGTTCCCGGACATGTTGGTCGACGTCGTGCGTTATTCCAGCAGCGGCGAGCGCCAGAAAGCTCATGATCTCTTCGACGCTCATCTGCCGCTGTTGCGATACGAGCAGCAGCCGGGCGTCGGCCTCGCGGTCCGCAAATATGTGCTGCAAAAGCGCGGCGCCATCGCCTCGGACAGTCAGCGCGCGCCTTCGACCGCGCTGTCCGCGCAAGCGAAGGGGGAGGTCGACTTTCTTCTCGAGCGGCTGGCGCGCCTGGATAGCCGCGCCGCGTCCCGCGGCAAGGCGTAACGCGCGCGAGATTTCACGTCGCCGGGGCGCGCCGTTTTTCGAGGCTCGCGCTGAGCGACGCGCAGGCCAAGCCCAACAGTGCGACTAGCGCCGCGGCGAGCGGCACGGCGGTCAATCCAAAGCCCCCGTCGATCACCAAGCCGCCGAGAAATGCGCCGCCGGCATTGCCGAGGTTGAAGGCGCCGACATTGAGCGCGGAGGCGATATTGGGCGCCTCCTTGGCGCTGTCGAGAACGCGCGTTTGCAACGGCGGGATCGTCCCGAACGCCGCCATTCCCCACAGAAAGAGGACAACGACGGAAGCAATCCTGTCGTGACTGGCGAGCGCGAACGCCGCGGAGAGGAGGGCGAGCAGAACGAGAAGTCCGATCAGGGCGCGCGTGACGCCGAAATCGGCGAGCTTGCCGCCGACATTGATGCCGACCGTCAGGCCAACGCCGAGAATGAAGAGAATGACGGTGACCGCATGCGGCGAGAAGCCGCTGACGTCTTCGAGAATAGGCACGACATAGGTGAAGAGCACGAAAACGCAGCCCCATCCGAGCGTCGTCGTCAGGAGCGCGAGCATGACTTCCGGCCGACCGGCGATCATGAATTCCTTGCGGACGTCGATGCCGCCCTTGCTGGAATCGGCGGGAATGAGCGCGGCCATCGCGACAAGCGAAACAAGACCGAGCGCGGTGATGGCGGCGAAGGTCGCTCGCCATCCATAGAGCTGGCCGATTAAGGTTCCCAAGGGAACGCCGGCGATGTTGGCGATCGTCAACCCGCTGAACATCAACGCGACCGCGCCGGCGCGCCGGCTTGGCGGGACGAGGTCCGTGGCGACGACGACGCCGACGCCGAAAAGCGAGCCATGCGCCAAAGCGGCGACGACGCGCGCGATCATCAACATCGCGTAATTCGGGGAGATCGCCGAGAGGAAATTGCCGCCGATGAAGATGCCGAGCATCGCGAGCAGCACGAGCTTACGCGGCATTCGGCTTGTGGCGATCGCCAAGATCGGCGCGCCGACGACCACGCCCATCGCGTAAGCGGTCACGAGCCTTCCGGCGCCAGGAATGGAGACGCCGAGATCTCTGGAAATGTCGGGCAAGAGGCCCGCGATGACGAATTCCGCAGTGCCGATCGCGAAGGCGCTGAGGGACAAGGCCAGGATCGGAAAGGGAAAGCCCTGCGCCTTCGTCGCGGAAAGAGCCGTCCTGGTCACGTCAGCGGCCCTTCGCGGCGGCAATGAATTCGTCCTCGGAATATCGCCGAAACGGGCTCTCCCACAGCGCATAGCCCAGCTCGAGATCGCCGCCCCGTTCGCGCAGCCAATCCAGGGATTTTCCGGTCGGCTCGAATTGCTCGAACACCAGCGCGCGCCAGGGCGCAATCGTGCGCGCCGTTCCTTCATCTGATGGCATGGATTCCCCCGCTTCGACGTCCGACGCTGGCGGACGTTCAGCCCGCATATTCCATGATGTAGAGACCGGCGCCGCTCCAGTCGGTGCAATAGCAGAGGCCATTCACGTCGACGAACACATCGGCGGAATGCAGCACGACCGGTCGATTGGGACGCGGGTCGATCAGCTTTTTTGGCGCCGGCGGGACGCAGGCGGCGACTTCGTTAGGGCGCAGGGGATCGCTGATGTCGTAAACCCGCACGCCTGCGTTTTGATAGGTGGCGAAGATCAGCGTTTCGCTTTGGAAAGCGCCGGGTCGGTTCTCATGAAGATTATGCGGTCCGAAATGTCCTCCGACAGCGACATAGTCGCGGTCGTCGGGCAACGGAAACGTGGAAATGCTGATGGGGTTCGACTTCACGTGATTGTCGAAAACCCAGATCGGTTTGAAGCCGTCTTCCCTATTATCGAGAACCGTCTCATCGAGGACGACCAGCAGTTCGCGTTTGGGCAGCGGCAAGCAGTTGTGCGTGCCGCCGCCGAAGGGAGGCGCCCAGTTTTTATGGACGATTTGGCGAGGGCGCCTTTTGTCGGAAACATCGACTGTGACCAGGCAGCCGTCGCGCCAGGCGCAATAGGCGATGTCATCGGCCACGACTGCGTGGTGCAGTCCGTAGCGCCCGCGCTCGAGCGGCCAATCGGCCTTTTCCCCGGCGGCGAGATTCATTCCCGGCAACCAGTAGCGACCCACGATCTCCGGCTTGGCCGGATTTTGCATGTCGATGATGATGAGAATGTAGTCCGAGAAGCCGTCGAACATGGCCGAGGCGTAAGCCCAGCGTCCACCGACGTACCAAATACGATGCAGCCCCGTTCCTTCGACGGGCATGAACCCGATTTGGCGCGGCGCCGCCGCATCGGAGATGTCGAAGACCGCCATGCCCGCAGACCAGGTGCGCGCGCCGTGATCGCGCCCGTGCGCGCCCGCCTTCGGCTTGTAGTAGTTGCGTTCGTCCGCCATTTCCGGCTGGGAAAACATATCCCTGCCGTGGACGAGCAGGAGGAGATCGTCATGCGCCTGAAGATGCAGGCTCCAGGTGTTGGGCGGATTTTGGATATAGTTGACCGTCTTCGGTCGCCTGGGATCGCGAACGTCGACGACGGAAAACCCCTTCGAGCAGACATGGCCGATATAGGCGAAGCCGTTGCGCACCATGATCTGTTGGCCATCGGAGCGGCCCGCCTGATCGGAATGACCGATCAGGCGCATGTTGCGAGCATAGCTCGGCTCGAGAACGCCGGTCTTGGCCACTGCGCTCCTCCCGACGAAGTCTAGGTTCAGCCTTTGTATTCGACGATATAGAGACCCGCGCTGAAGTCGGTGACGTAGCAGAGGGCGTTCTTGTCGACGAACACGTCGGCCGAGTGCAGCACGATCGGTCGATTGGGGCGGGGATCGACCCACTTGGCCGGCGGCGGCGGCACGAAGGCGGCGACTTCCCTAGGTCGGAATTGATCCTTGATGTCGTAAACGCGCAAGCCCGCGTTCTGATAGGTCGCGAAGATCAATTCAGAGCTGACGAAACTGCCAGGACGGTTTTCATGGACATTGTGCGGCCCAAAATGACCGCCGACCTTCAAATAGTCTTTGTCCGACGGAGCCGGGAACGTCGAGATGCTGATCGGATTCGATTTGACCTGATTGTCGAACACCCAGATCGGCTTGAAGCCGTCCTCCTGATGGTCGAGCACGGTCTCGTCGACGACGATCAAGAGATTGCGGTCCGGCAAGGGCAACGCGTTGTGCGTGCCGCCGCCGAAGGGCGGCGCCCACACTTTGTGGACGATCAGCTTGGGTTTCGCCTTGTCCTTGACGTCGACGACGGCCAGACAGGCGTCGCGCCAGCTGCAATAGGCGATATCGTCGTGAATGATTGCGTGATGCAGCCCGAAGCGGCCATTCTTGGTCGGCCAGTTCGCCTTTTCACCCGCCGCGACATTCATTCCCGGCAGCCAATATTTGCCGGCCATGACAGGTTTCTTCGGGTTTTTCAGATCGATCGTGATCAGGATGTAATCGGAAAAGCCGTCGAGCAGCGCGGAAGCGTAGGCCCAACGCCCGCCGACGTACCACATGCGGTGGAGCCCGGTGCCCTCGACCGGCATGAAACCGATTTGCTTGGGCTCTTCCGGCTTGGAAATGTCGTAGACGGCCATGCCCGCGGACCAGTTGCGGCCGGTCGATTCTTGCTTGGCGTGGTGATCGACGGAGCCCTTGTAATAGTTCTTTTCGTCGGCGAGCTCAGGCTGCGCGAACATGTCCTTGTTGTGCACGACGAGCAGAAGGTCGTCGAAAGCCTGGAGATGCAGGGTCCATGTGTTCGGCGGCGCGGCGATATATTTGACGGTCTTGGGCTTTTTCGGATCGCGGACATCGACGACGGAAAAGCCCTTGGAGAAGATGTGACCGATGTAGGCGTAACCACGATGCACCATGATTTGAACGCCGTCGCAACGACCGCCCTGATCGTTGTGGCCGACCAGGCGCATATTGCTCGTTGCGTAGTCCGGTTTGGGAAGTGTGGCATTGGCCATCGTCTCGTCTCCATCTGGAACGGTTGCGGCTACCCGCCGCGCTGCTCGGCGCCGGCGCCGACAAACATCGAAAGCAAGGGCGGCGTTCGCGCCGCCGCCCTCCGTTTGGGTCGGGTCTACCTCAGGGGATCAGTTCACGCCCCAGATCTTTTTGTATTGGTCCTTGTAGCCGTTGCCGGGGTCGAAGATGTTCTGCGCGCCGCCGTCCTTTTCGATATTGTCCGGCGTGAACAGATGCACCGGCGGGACGTAGCCGCTGGGCTTCTCTCCGGCGAAGGCGCGGTTCAGCTCATCGACGATCTGCCAGCCCTGCAGGTGCAGCGGCTCGGCGACCGTCGCGATCTGATATTGCTTCTGCCGGATGCGCTGGAAGGCCGGGACGGAGCCGTCGCCCGCGGAAATCTGCTGGGGATAGCCGGTGGCGGGATCAATGCCGGCGGAGACCAGCGACGGGGACGAGAAGTCATAATAGAGGTCGTTCACGGCGATCGAATACGTCCAGGCCTTGCCGTATTTCGACAGAAGCGAAGTCGTCAGCTGGCCCATGCGGTTGGCGAGATCGCCGATCGGCGTATCTTCCACCGACAAGACCTTGCAGCCCGAGCAGCCTTCAATCGCGGCCTTTTCGGCATTGGTCTTGGCGGTCGCGATCGCGTAGATCGAGTCGGTGAATAGCACGACGCCCGCTTTGCCGTCCGACTTCACGACGGCGTAGAGACCCGAGGCCTTGGCGACTTCGAGCGGGTCAGTGGTGACGTTGTAGAACACCTGCGGAATGCCTTCGAGCGCGCCAGCTTTCGGACCCGCGTGCCAACCGACGATCTTGATGCCTTCAGCCGCGGCTTGCTCGACAACGGGCTGCTGCTCCTTGGCGTCGACGCCGCCAAGGATGATCGCGCTGGGCTTCAGCGCAATCGCCTGGGTCATCGCCGAGGTGCGCGCGGGAACCGAGCCCTGGCCGTCAAGGATGCGGAAATCCCAACCAATCGCCTTGGCGGCTTCGGCCGCGCCGTCTCCCGCGCCCTGCGCGCCGCCGTTGCGCTGATCGGTCGACACATACACGACGAGCTTCTTGCCCTGCGCCTTCGGGCCCGACGTCGGGCCGGTCCAAGCGGTGACGGGCGCCGTGACCGTCGCGATGTATTCCTTCGCTTTCGCCATATAGGCGTCGTCGGCTTGCGCCGCGGCGACGCCGAGCGCGAGGATCGCGCTGGAGGCCAGAAGGCCCCGCAATAGGAAACCGGATTTCAACATAGATTCCTCCCTGTGATTTGCTGACGAGTTCCTGGGCTCGTCAGGCCGGCGGCGCCGGCGTTTGCGCGAAGGCCGAATTCGGCCCCCGATACTGGCGAGAGCTCGTGTCCTAGCTCTGGTCCTTAACGATAACGATCCGAGCGGGTCGAACGACCGTGCGTCGGCGCTGAGCAAAAGCCGCCAGCGCGATCGAAACGACCAATGTCGTGCCGTTGAAGAGGGGTTCGACGAAGAAGGCTCCGCCGAGCTGTTGGATGCCGGAAATGCCGACCGCGAGAATGAGGACGCCGAACACGGTGCCCCAGATGTTGACGCGGCCCGGCTTGATGGTCGTCGAACCGAGGAACGCGCCGACGAGGGCGGGCAGCAAGTAGTCGAGGCCGACATTCGCCTGACCGATTCTGAGCTTGGCGGCGAGGACGCAGCCCGCAAGTCCCGCGATAACCCCCGAGGCGACGAACACCCCGATTACATAGGTGCGCACCGGAATGCCGTTCAGCGCCGCCGCCTTCTCGTTCGCGCCGATGGCGTAAATATAGCGTCCTATGGGAAGCCGCTCGCTGACGATCCAGAGCAAAATCGCCAATGCGACGACATAAAGGGCGGGAATCGGGACGCCCGCCACGGAAGTCGTGTTGATGGCGATGAAACCTGGCGCCAGCGTGCCCATGATCTGACGGCCTTCGGTGTGCCAGAGCGCCAAAGCGTAGAGGATTGTCCCAGTTCCCAGCGTCGCGATGAAGGCGTCGACCTGCGCGATCTCGACGAGCACGCCGTTGAGCAAGCCCACCAAGCCCGCACAGGCGATGACGATCACGATCACGAGCGGCCAGGGCAGGCCGTATGTCACCTGCAGACTGATGGCCAGGATGTGCCACATGACGATGCCGAAACCGACGGTGAGGTCGATGCGGCCCGCCATCATCGGCAACGTCGCCGCCAGCGAAAGCATGGCGATGATCGCCTTGTCGCTGAGGATGGAGCGCACATTGAGCGAGGTCGGGAACGTGTCCGGCAGCAGGATCGAGAAAAAAATGATCAGCAGCAGCGTCAGGATCGGCAAGCCGTAGACGGGAAGGATACGGCCGATGGCTTGCCATCGCGAAAGCCCCGCCAGCTCCGGTCGCGTCGGCTCGAGTGCGCTGGACTTAATGGACTGCATGATAACCCCAAGCCGGATCTTGATTGGTTGCGTCCGCCACCGCCGAGTGCTTGATATTTGCAGACGCCGCGCCGAGCAGGTTTTCGACGGAAAGGTCGGTTGAAGAAAGTTCCGCGACCACGCGCCCGCGGTCGAACACCAGCGCACGGTGGCAGACCTTGGCCACCTCCTCGAAATCGGTCGATACGATCAAGATCGTGGCTCCCGCCTGGAGCGCGACGTCAAACAGCCGATAAATCTCCGCCTTCGCGCCCACGTCGACGCCGGCCGTGGGATCTTCGAATACATAGACTTTGGCGGCCAAGTGGAGCCACCGCCCGACGACGACCTTTTGCTGATTGCCGCCCGACAGCAGCTCGATCGCGAGCGTCGGATCGTTCGGCCTCAGTCCGACCTGTTCGCCGAGCACCCGCGCGGCTCGCATTTCGCGCGCCGGCGCCAGCCATGAGAAAAGCCCAAACCCGGCTGCGACTGGATTGAGAAACAGGTTCTCTCGCACCGACAGGTTCGGCATGATGGATTCGCCGGCGCGATCCGCGCAAACAAGATTGACGCCATACCCCATCGCTTCTTGCGGCGAACGCGGGGCGATCACCTGACGATCGAGCACGATCCGCCCGCCCGTGGCTGGGGTCACCCCGAAGAGCGCGCGGCCAATGGCTTCTTGGCCCGCGCCTCGCAGGCCCACAAAACCAACGATCTCGCCTGCGTGCAACTTGCAGTCAATGGGGCCGACCGCATCGATCATAAGGCGATCGAGTTCGAGTCGCGGCGAGCCTTGGCGTTCCGCAGGCCGGCGAAAAATCTGAGAGGGCTCGCGGCCGACGATGAGCAGAATAGTTTCGTCAGGCGTCGTCTCCTTCACGACGCGTTCGCCAGCGACGCGTCCGTCGCGCAGAACGACCATCCTGTCGGCGATTTCGAAAACCTCATCCAGCCGATGCGAAACGTAGATCATGCCGACGCCGCGATCACGCAGGCGACGCAAGGCGACGAACAGTCGCACCACTTCGTCGGCAGGCAGACTCGCGGTAGGCTCGTCGAGCACAAGAACCTCGGCGTCCGCCGCCAGCGCGCGGGCGATCGCGACAAGGGACTTCTCAGTTCGACTGAGGCTCTGAATTCTTAGACCCGGGTCGATATCGGCGCCGAGCTTTTCCAGCGCGGCGACGGCGCGAGCGTGCGCCGCGTTCCAATCGATCAAGCCGCGACGCCAGGGGAACCCGAGCGTAAGGCAGATGTTTTCGGCCACCGTCATCCAGTCGATGAGACCGAGATCTTGATGGATGAACGCAATCGGCAGGCGCCGCACCGAGGTTGTCGCGTCCGCGCCGCGGAAGGTCACCTTGCCTGCGTCAAGGCTATAGACCCCCGCGAGGATCTTGATCAGGGTCGACTTGCCCGCGCCATTCTCGCCGAGCAGCGCCAGAATTTCGCCGGCGTTGAGGTGCATGCCGACATCGCTTAGGGCCTGCGTGCCGCCGAACTGCTTCGACACGCCGCGCACGGCCAAAATTTCGTCGCCGCGCGTCTCACCGCCGGCGTTCCGGTCGGCGGCAGCAAGGCTTTGCCCCCCAGCGTCCATCAACGTTTCCTCTTGCCGTCGGGCTCGTTGGCCCAATATCCGCGATTCCGCGGTTAACTTGTCGCGCAGCTTCCGCGATCAGCCGCCGGTCCCGACGCCAAAACGCGGCTGGCCTCCGCCCTTCAGCACACGCCACAATCGATTAGGTTGGACCGCGACAGCGCTAACTTCAATCGCCCACTTGCCCCCGCCACGAAACACGAGTAGAAAAATCCAGTAACCTTGTCAATCTGATTCTCATTGGCCGTCGGGTTTTAGTTGAGATATCGCAGCATTTTCAACGAAGATGCGGACAAACACGAGACGATTCCTCTAATGTCCTCAGAAGATGTCAGACAGCTTGGTCGGGCGGGGATCATCTCTGGCGCCGACGGCGAGAATTGGGGCTCGCTGGCACAGCCTCCGCGCCTGGGGGACCATTTGTCGACCCGGATCGCCGAGCTTATCGGCCGCGGGGAGTTCGACAATGCCGGAAGACTGCCGTCGGAAATTGCTCTCGCGAATCGATTTGGCGTCTCGCGCCCGGTGGTGCGAGAGGCGCTTTCGCACCTCCGATCAATGGGCTTCATCGTGTCCCGCAAGGGTTCGGGCAGCTACATCAAGAAGCCGTCGGAGACTTCGCCTCACTTTGTCGGCGCGGTGGGCTTCGGGCCCGTCAACAGCCTCGCCGAGGTCAGGAAGTGCTATGAGTTCCGGATCGGGCTCGAAGGAGAGGCGGCTTATTTCGCCGCCCAGAATCGCACGCCGGAAATGCTTGCCGCGATGCGCGAAGCGCTGGAGCGGATGGAAGCGGCGGCGTCGAGCGGAATGCTCGGCATGAGCGCCGATCTTGAATTTCATATCGCCGTCGCCCGAGCCTCCGGCAATGAGTTCTTCGAAGCCGTGATGCAATCGATGCGCATGCCGATCGAGTTCGCGATCAATCTCGCGCGCAGCCTGACGCTTACACGGCCTCTCGAACATTTGAGCGCGGTGCAGACCGAACATGTCGTGATGTTCGAGGCCATCGAAGCGCGGGATAAAGAGGCCGCGCGGCTCGCCATGCGCACGCATATCGAAAACGCGTGCTTGCGCGTCTTCGAAGGGCCCGGCGGCGGCGCATCGCGAACGGGGGAGCTCAAGAGCACGACAAAATCTGAGGACGTTTCGCGATGACCGTCTCGGCGCAGCCGCGAACGGGCGGGCGGATTCTTGCCGATGCGCTGGCGCGCAACGGAGTCGAACGCGCGTTCTGCGTTCCCGGCGAATCCTATCTCGCTCTCCTCGACGCGCTCTATCAGTCGCCGGTTGCGGTCAATGTGTTTCGTCAGGAGGGCGGGGCGGCCATGGCGGCCGAAGCCTGGGGCAAGCTCACGGGCCGGCCCGGAATCGTGATGGCGACGCGGGGGCCCGGCGGCACGAACGCCTCCGCCGGACTCCACGTCGGACGCCAAGATTCCACGCCCATGATCCTGCTGCTGGGACAGGTCGCGCGCCGCATGCGGGGTCGCGAGGCCTTCCAGGAAATCGACGCCAAGAACTTCTTTGGCGAGGTCGCCAAATGGGTTGAAGAGATCGACAGCCCTCAGCGCATTCCTGAGATTGTCTCGCGTGCGTTCCATCAGGCGACGTCGGGCAGGCCAGGCCCCGTCGTGCTCTCGTTGCCGGAAGACGTGTTGCGCGAAACCGCCGTCGTCGCCGACGCCGAACCTTGGGCGCCGGTCGAGGCGTCTCCAGATCGAAGGCTAATGGCGACGCTGCGGGACCTTCTCGCCGCCGCGAAGCGACCGTTCGTCATATTGGGCGGATCGCGATGGAGCGAGGACGCGGTGGCGGGCGTTCGGCGTTTCGCCGAGCGCTTCGACCTGCCGGTCGGCTGCTCGTTGCGGCGACAGATGCTGTTCGACCACGATCATCCGAACTACGCCGGAGACGTCGGCATCGGCGTCAATCCCGCGCTTGCGCAACGCATCAGGCAGGCTGACGTCCTGCTTCTCATCGGCGGGCGCATGGGCGAGGCGCCGTCTTCGGGCTATACGCTGATCGAAAGTCCCGAGCCGCTGCAAAAGCTGATCCATGTCCACTCTGGCGCCGAGGAATTAGGGCGTGTTTATCGGCCGACGCTCGCAATCAACGCGAGCCCAACCCTGTTCGTCGCCGCGCTCGATGACCTCGCGCCGCCAGATAGGTTGGAATGGTCGGCGGAAACACGCGCGGCGAACGCAGCCTTTCGCGCGTGGTCGACCCCAACGGCGAATGTCGGACCTGTTCAACTTGGCGAGGTGGTGACGTGGCTCCGCGGCCGCTTGCCTAACGACGCGATCGTCGCCAATGGCGCTGGAAACTATTCGGGCTGGGTGCATCGCTTCTTCCGATTTCGCGGCTTTGGGACGCAGCTTGCGCCGACGTCCGGCACCATGGGCTATGGTCTTCCCGCCGCGATCGCCGCCAAGCTCAAGTTTCCGGAACGCGTCGTCGTCGCTTTCGCTGGAGATGGCTGCTTTCAGTTGACGAGCCAGGAATTCGCCACCGCCGTGCAATACCACGCAGCGGTAATCGTCGTCGTCGTCAACAATGGCGTGCACGGAACAATTCGCATGCATCAGGAACGCGACTATCCCGGTCGAATTATCGCGACCGATCTCGTGAACCCGGATTTCGCCGCGCTTGCGCGCGCCTACGGCGGTCATGGGGAGACTGTGGCGTCGACCGAGGAATTCGCGCCGGCCTTCGAACGCGCCGTCGCTTCACACAAGCCGGCAATTATCGAAGTGAAATTCGATAGCGAGGCTATTTCGACGTCGACGACGCTTTCCGCGATCCGGGGCAAGGGGAAGCGGTAAACGCGGCCGCGCGCCGCTATTTGAGGGTGATGTGGCGGAACAGCATCTCTGGATCAATTTCATGAACTTCTACGGACAAAGCGATCGGCGTGGACGGCGGCAACGCGGAGATGGCGTTTTTGGCGGCTTTCAGCAGACTTTCGCCCAGAGACTTTCGGTTCTCGATCGAGCGACCGGCGCGAAGGCGAGCGGTAATGTGCAAAAAGACGTTCTCGGGGGCGCCGTCGGCGATGAGATAGATGTCTCGCGGCAGCGCGCGCGAGCGCACCGACGCCGGCTCGAACAATCCAGATTCGACGGCGGCCCCGTGCAGCGCGCCCATCAATCCCCTCACCTCCACTTGAGGCGCAAGATTGCTCGAATATTCGACCAGGATATGCGGCATGTTTTCGCTCCCTCGCGATTAAGGACTAACACGCCGCGCAGGGATCGGCGAACCCGTTTTCGGCGATGCGGAAGCCCTCCCTCAGGGCTTCGTTCTCGATGAGTCAGCCCCGCGTTTTCATTCCCGATCCCATCCACGCCGACGGCTTGGCGCGACTGCGCGAACGCTTTGTCGTCGACGCGCCCGAGACGGCGCCGGACGCCGCGGGGAGACGCGCGGCGTTCTCGCAAGCCGACGCCGTCATCGTCAGGAACTTGGCGATCGATGCGAGGCTGATGGATTCCTGTCCGCGGTTGAAAGTCATTTCGAAGCACGGCGCGGGGGTCGACAATATCGACATCGCGGCGGCCACCGAGCGCGGCATCGTGGTGGCGAACGTGCCCGGCGGCAACGCCAACGCAGTCGCCGAAGGAACTGTCGCGCTGATGCTCGCCGTCCTTCGCCAAGTTCCATATGTCCATGGTCTCGTGGTCTCGGGCGAATACGCAGCGCGCTGGCGCTTGCAATTCGGACAATTGTGGGAGCGCACCCTGGGCGTTGTAGGGATCGGCAATGTCGGCGCGCGGGTGGCGAGAATTTGCGCGGAGGGCTTCAAGATGCGCGTTCTCGCCTACGATCCGTCGCTGTCCGAGTCGGACGTTGAGAAACGAGGCGCGCAGAAAGTCGCGGATTTGAAATCGCTGCTCGCCGCCGCCGACGTCGTCACCCTGCACCTGCCGATGAGCGAGGGCGCCTTCCATCTCATCGGCGCCGGAGAATTGAAGGCGATGAAGCCTACGGCGATTCTGGTCAATGCGGCGCGTGGTCCTCTCGTGGATGAGCGCGCTTTGGCGCAAGCTCTGAACGAAGGTCGCATCGGAGGAGCGGGGCTGGACGTGTTCGAGGTCGAGCCGCCCGCTCCCGACAATCCGATCCTGAGCGCGCGAAATATAGTCTTGTCGCCTCATACGACTGGAAATACGATCGAGGCGGCTCGAAACCTCGCGGTCGCGTCCGCCGAAATTGTTCTGAGGGTCATGAACGGGGATCGGCCCGACAGCTTCCTGAATCCGACGGTGTGGGAGAAGCGAAGATTGTTCGACTGAACGCCGACGACCGGCGCCCGATCAAATTGCTCCGCCGACGGGCGTTTGTTTGTCGCGTCGAAAAGAATTGCAATAGGATATCAAGGGAGGGGACTTCCGATGTGGTATGGTCAAATCGAGGGGACTGACATCCTGGTCCTCGATCCGCGCTTTAAGGCTTGCTTTGCAGGTCACGTGCGCGTCGAGCGCTTGTGGACAGGGGCGCGTTGGGCGGAGGGTCCGGCATGGTTTGCGGCGGGCCGCTACCTCGTTTGGTCGGACATTCCGAACAATCGCATGATGCGGTTCGCCGAACCCTCGGGCGAAGTCTCGGTCTTCCGCGAGCGCTCCAACAATTCAAACGGCAACACTGTCGACAATCAAGGTCGGCTGGTCACATGCGAGCATCTCACGCGCCGCGTGACTCGCACCGAGATCGATGGCTCGATTTCCGTCATCGCGGAAAAGTGGAACGGCAAGCGCTTCAATTCGCCCAATGACGTCGTCGTGAAGTCGGACGATTCCATCTGGTTCACCGACCCTGCCTATGGCATCGACACCGACTATGAAGGGGATCGCGCCGAGCAAGAGATCGACGGCTGCTATGTTTATAGGGTCGACGCCAAATCCGGCGCGGTCGCCGCAGTCGTCACCGACATGGTCCGCCCGAACGGCATCGCCTTTTCGCCCGACGAGAAATACCTCTACGTCGCCGACACGGGCGCGACGCACAAGGAGAACGGTCCGCGCCACATTCGCCGCTTCACGGTCGACGCAGACGGCGCGAAGCTGTCGGGCGGCGAGATCTTCGCGGAGTCCGCTGCGGGGTTGTTTGACGGCTTTCGCGTCGATCGGAATGGCCGAGTCTGGACGAGCACCGCAGAAGGAGTCCATTGCTACGACTCCGACGGCGCGCTGATCGGCAAGATCCTCATTCCCGAAATGGTCGCGAACGTGACTTTCGGCGGCGCCAAGCTCAACCGCTTGTTCATTTGCGGAACGACGTCGCTCTATTCGATCTACGTTACCGCGAACGGGTCCAAGCTCGGTTGACGGACGCTCGGATTCCCTGACCATGCGGATCACAACGCCGATGTCCGACGTTCCCCTACGGATGCGAATCGATGGCGCTGTCGCGGTCGTGACAGGCGGAGCGCGCGGCATTGGCCGTGCGACCGCTTGGTCGCTTGCCGATGCGGGCGCGAGGGTCGTCATCGCGGATTTGGACGTCGCCGCATCCGGCGAGGTCGTCGCGGAAGTCGCCGAACGGCGCGGCGAAATTTGGGCGCATCGGGCCGACATCGCTAGAGAAGACTCCGTAGACGCGCTGTTTGACGAAGTCGTGAGGCGGGAAGGGCGTATCGACGTCTTGGTCAATAACGCGGGCATCGCCATCCGGCGCCCCGCGGTCGATCTGGCCCTCGCCGATTGGGAAAAGGTCGTCGCGGTGAATATGACCGGCGTATTTCTCTGTGCGCGCGCGGCGGCGCGTCATATGATCGCGGGCGGCCGGGGCGGCGCCGTCGTCAACGTCGCTTCCATCATGGGGCTTTCGGGCGGCGGCCTCTATCCCAACATCTCCTACCAGACGAGCAAGGGGGCGGTGGTGAACATGACGCGCGCCCTGGCGATCGAATGGGCGCCGCATGGGATTCGCGTCAACGCCGTCGCGCCGACCTATGTTCGCACGCAACTCACCGCGCCCCTGTTCGAAGACCCGGCGATGGCGGCGCGGATCGAGGCGATGACGCCGCTCAAACGCCTTGCCGAGCCCGCAGACGTGGCGGCCGCGATCTGCTTTCTCGCCAGTCCCGCCGCCGCGATGATCACTGGCCATGTGCTGCCGATCGACGGCGGATTTCTCGCTCAATAGGACAACGATTGCGTTCCGGCTTCGCGCGTTGGCTTGGCTCGCGACCTAGGATTGGCGGACACGATGGACTGGAACCTCGACAAGCGAACTTTCATTGTCATCGCAAGTTCGCGGCGATAGCGTGAGCCGCGCGCGAAAGGCTCAAAATGCCAAGCTCTCCGAGGCGTTCCGTCCTCCCTCCTGATCCGCCGGCCTACGTCGAACCTGCGAGCGGGCGGCTCTATCGCATCGATGAACCGCGCTGGCGCTCCGAGGAGGGTCTGCCTCTGATGATCACGCCGCTCGCTGGCCTAGGTCGCGACGACATCATGCGGGATCGACGCTCCATTTGGCGCTACGCCGCCGCGCTTCCGATCGACGTCGCCGATCCCGTGACGATGGGCGAAGGCTGCACGCCGCTGGTCGAGCGCCGCTGGAATGGCGCTCGAGCGCACTTCAAGCTCGAATGGTTTTCGCCGACCGGAAGCTTCAAGGATCGCGGCGCGTCGGTGATGATTTCGGCGCTGCGCCAGCAGGGCGTGACGAGAGTGCTCGAGGACAGTTCCGGCAATGGCGGCGCCGCCGTCGCGGCTTACGCGGCCGCGGCCGGCATCCAGGCCAAGATCCTGGTTCCCGCCTATACCCAGCCCGCCAAGACGGTGCAGATGCGCGCTTACGGCGCCGAGGTCGAACTCGTCTCCGGCTCTCGCCAGGATACTTCCGATGAAGCGATCCGACAGGCGAGCGCGATCTTCTATGCGAGCCACAATTGGCAGGCGTTTTTTCTGCAAGGCGCGAAGACTCTCGCCTATGAGCTCTGGGAGGATTTGGGTTTCCAGGCGCCCGACAACGTCCTCATCCCCACGGGAGCGGGCAGCAACATCCTGGGATGCGACATCGGCTTCGGCGAGTTGTTGCGCCGGGGCGAAATCCAACGCCTGCCAAGGCTCTTCGCGGTGCAACCCGCGAACTGCGCGCCCCTTCACGCCGGCTTTGTTTCGGGCGCGGCGGACTTCATGCCGATCGATCCGAAGCCGACGATCGCCGAAGGGGCCGCGATCGCGAAGCCTGTGCGGGCTGGTGAAGCGCTCGCGGCGATCCGCCGCTCGGGCGGCGCGGCCCTTGCCGTGTCGGAAGCCGAAATTGTCGCCGCGACTTTGCAATTGGCGAGGTCCGGCCTCTACGCGGAACCCACATCCGCGGTCGCCGCCGCCGGCCTATCGGCGCTCGTGCGCGAGGGCGCGATCGGCAACGAAGAGACGACTGTCGTCGTGCTGACCGGCAGCGGGTTGAAGGCGACGCAACGGTGGGGTGAGTTGATCGAGGCCTAGCCTTCGCGGGCGCGCGCTTGTTTCTTCAGCTCCAGAATGGCGGCGGGCTCGGCGACGGCCTGCATGGGATTGCAGCGAATGTCGCCATCGAGCGTCGCGCCGGCCTCCAGGCCGGCTTCGAACGCTTGTTCGAGGCCGCTGGTCAAACCGCGCAATACCTCTCCTGAATATCGCGATCCGCTGCGAGCGCAGCCGCGTCGCTTTCATAAACGACCTCGCCCTGATCAATGATGACCGCGCGATCGGCGAGATTGAGCGCCCATTCGACATTCTGTTCGACAAGCAGCAGGGTGACGCCTTGCTCGCGTAGCGCGCGGAAGAGCTGGCCCATCTCCTCGACCAGAATTGGCATGATTCCCTCGGAAGGCTCGTCAAGCAGAAGCATTTTCGGCTTCGCGATCATGGCTCGGGCGATCGCAAGCATTTGCTGTTCGCCTCCCGACAGGGTGACCGCATTTTGCCCCAAGCGCTCTTTCAATCTTGGAAAGGTCTCCGCGATCTCGTCGATCGCCCGATCTTCGCGGATCGCCCTATTGGCCCTGAGAAGACCCAACTGAAGATTCTCGCGCACCGAAAGACCGGGAACGATGCGCCGATCCTCAGGCACGTAGGCCAATCCGAGATTGAAGCGCGCATGGTCCGGCAGCGGCAAAAGCTCTCGCCCCGCGAATTTTACCGAACCGCTGGTCCTCGCGATCAAACCCATTACGGATTTGATCGTCGTTGTCTTGCCCGCGCCGTTTCGCCCGATCAGCGCCAGGATTTCTCCCCGCCCGACCGCAAACGTCAGGCCATGAATCACGTGGCTCGGCCCATACCAGGCGTTGAGCGAGGATATTTCAAGCATAGCCGGCGCTCCGTCCGAGATAAACGCTTCGCACGCTCGCATCGGATTGGATCTGGGCCGGCGTTCCATCCGCGATGAGTTGGCCGTGGTGCAAAACCAGAATGCGATCGCTCAATCCAAGGATCATCTTCATTTTGTGTTCAACGAGAAGGATCGTCCGATCCGCAGCCAACCGCTCGATTAAGACCACCATGTCCTTGGTTTCTTCCGGCCCCATGCCGGCCGTCGGCTCGTCGAGCAATAAAAGCTGCGGATTCGCCACCAGCGCTATGGCAATCTCCAACGCGCGCTGTTCGCCGTGCGATAGCGATGCGGCCAATTGGCCGCGCCGGCTTGCGAGACCGACGCTGATTAAAGCTTGCTCCGCCTTGTCGGAAATATCGCGGAACGACGAGCGCGGCGTCCAGATATTGTAGCGAGAGCGAAACGCCTGCGCCGCGATGCGGACGTTCTCGTGCACCGCCAACCGTGGGAAAATATTGGTTATCTGGTAGGTCCGCGCGATGCCGAGATGAACGAATTCATGTTGCGGCGTTTGTCCGAGGTCTCCCCCCTTGAATCGGATAGAACCCATTGAGGGTCGCAACGCTCCGGAGAGAATGTTGAAAAACGTGCTCTTGCCGGCTCCGTTGGGGCCGATCACGGCCGTGACCCGGTTCCGGCCGAAACTCGCCGTGACGCCCTCGAGGGCCTTGAAGCCGCCAAACCAACGGCCGAGATTTTCGACCTGGAGAATATCCGCGCCGCTCATGAGCGCCTCCCGCCGGAGACCCAGGCCAGCAGCGTGCCCCATATGCCCTTAGGCAGGTAGAGAACAAAGGCCATAAACACGACGCCGAGGATCAGTTGCCAATGGGAAGTCCATTGCGACAACACATCCTCCATCACGACGACGGCAAATGCGCCGATAAACGGACCGAAGAACGTTCCGGCTCCTCCAAGCAGCGTCATCATCACGACCTGTCCGGATGTCGCGTAGCTGAGCGTGTCGAGCGGCACGATCGACAAGTGCAAGGCGAATATCGCCCCGGCAAGTCCGCACAACAATCCCGAAAGGACGAAGGCGAGAAGCTTGGTGCGCGCGACGTCGAAACCGCAAGCGATCGCCCGAACTTCGTTCTCGCGAACCGCTTCGATCACCGCGCCAAAGGGTGAAGCCAGAATGCGCGACAACAGCCAGAGTGCGAGCGCGACGAAGACGAGAATGACGTAATATTTGACCACCGGATTGAGAAAGTCGAGGCTGAGGCCTCCGATGCCGACTCGAGCGACGGTGAAGCCGCGAAGCCCGTTCTCGCCGCCGGTCCACGACGAGGCCTGCAAGGCGACGTAATAGACGAGCTGCGCAAGCGCCAGCGTGACCATGGCGAAGTAGATGCCGCGCGTGCGGATCGAAAGCGCGCCGATCGCCGTGGCGAGCAGCCCGGCGGCGAACATCCCCAACGTCATTCCCACAAACCAGTTGCAGCCGAACTGACCGATGGCGATGCCGGTGACGTAGGCGCCGGTTCCGAAGAACGCCGCGTGACCGAACGACAGCAGCCCCGTGTAACCGAACAGCAGATTGTAGCCGACGGCGTAAAGACCGTAGATGAGGACGTTGACGGCCAGAGCTTGCGACGGCAGCACCCAGGGAAGCGCGCACAGAAGGGCGATCGACAGCGGCACACGCCATTGCGTGATTTTTTCCGATGTGAGCCAACGCCAAGTCGATCTGTCGGGCTGGAATTCGAACGCCGTCACAGTCCCTTCGTTTGCAGCGCTGGCGCCTTGGCTCGCGGCGCCGAACAAGCCTTGCGGCCTGGCGAGCAAGACCAGAGCCATGAAGGCGAACATCGCGATCGTCGCCATTTCCGGGGCGAAAAGCGACGTCATCGAGACGATGATTCCGACCAACAATCCGGCCGCCACGGAACCCAGCAGGGACCCCATGCCGCCAATGACGGTGACGACAAAAGCCTCTGACAATACGGTCGTCCCCATTTCCGGATTGACGGAACGCATCGGCGCGGCGAGCACGCCGGCCAGGCCGGCCAGACCGGCCCCGACGGCGAAGACCACGAGCCACAGCTTTTGCATGTCGACGCCCAAAACGCGCATGATCGCGGGATCGCGCGCGCCGGCGCGGACGATCAAGCCAATCTTGGTTTTTTCCAGACCGAGCCAAAGCGCGATCACGACGAGGGCGACGACCGCGACGACAAACAATCGATAGATCGGGAAATAGCCGATCCCGATATTCGCGACCCCACGCAACGCCGCGGGCGTTTCGAATGGAATGCCGTCCGTGCCGAATAGAATGCGAACGCCTTCGACGAGAATATAACCGAGGCCGAAAGTCAGCAGGATCGGATCGTCCGCGGAGCGCCCATAGAGGGGTCGGATGAGAAAGCGTTCGATCCCAAGGCCGAGAATCCCGACCGATATCGGGGCCAGAAGCGCCGCCCACCAAAAACTGCCGGTGAGCGAGAGAAATAGCACGCCCGCGTAGGCGCCGACCATGAACAAGTTGCCGTGCGCGAAATTGACGACGCCTAGGACGCCGAAAATAATCGACAGTCCGAGCGCCAGCATGACCAGGATGGCGCCGAGCGCGACGCCCGAAAAGAGCTGCATGGAGAGAAGCTGAATGTCCACTGCCACGCTCGCGCTCGGTTGGCCTGATCAGAGAGCCTTATGACCCAACTCTTCGCACGAGCGAAGCGTCGCCGGATCGCCCGGTTCGCTGGCGACGATTTTGAAGAGATCGACGTCGCTCTTCATTTCGGATTTCGCCTTCGACTCGATCACAAACACGGATTGAACCGATTGGTGATCGCATTTGCGATAATTTTGTGGGCCTTTTGCAACATCATATTTGAGTTCCTCGAGGGCCGTGATGACCTTGTCCGTGTCGGCGCTTTGCGCCGCCTTGACCGCCATGAGCAGGGAGCGGATCGCCGTATAGCCATAGGCGCCGTAATCCGTCGGGATGGCTCCGCCGTTCGCGGCGCGAAACGCGTCATTGAACGACTTGGCTGACGGGGTGCTTTCCTCGAGACCCCAGTAGTAGTTGGTTCCGCCGACGATTCCCTCGAAGACGTCGGCGCCGCCGGCGAGACGCTGGTTGTGGAGCAAAACGGGAACGACGATGCGCGAGGGGCCTTTCAGGCCGAAATCAACGGCTTGCTTGATCGAATTGGCCTGATCGCGCCCGAAGTTGCAGATGCAGACGATGTCCGGCTTCAGCGACAGCAAACGAGGCATGAAGGCCGAATAATCAGGGGCGCCGAAGGGATGCAGAATTTCGGCGACGGTCTCCACGCCGATCGGCGCCGCATTGCGCTTGAACGCGGCGAGCATCTCATGACCATAGGCGTAGTCGGCCGCGAGATAGGCGATCTTCTGTCCCTTCTTGAACGCGTAACGCGCCACGGCGCCCGTCGTCATTTGCGGGTTCATCGCTTCATGAAACGTGAAGCGGGAAAAATCCTTGGCCTCGTTGATGGTGTCCGACTGACTGATCGAGATGTAGATCACCCCCCGCGCCCGCGTGACCTCATTGACCGACAGTTGCACCGCGCTTGAAAGAGCGCCGACGATGAAGTTGGCCTTGTCTTTCTCGATGAGTTCCAGCGTCCGCGTCGCCGCTTCGCCGGGATTGAGCTTGTCGTCGCGAACCAACAATTCCGCCAAGCGGCCGTTCAGCCCGCCTGCGTCGTTGAACTGCTTGACCGCCAGTTCGGCGCTCTTGACCTGGTCCTTGGCTTCCGCGCCGAAGGGCCCGGTGATCGGAACGGGAAACCCGATGCGGATCGCGCTGTCGTCGGCCCGCGCGACGTAAGGCGCCCCGACGGCGGAGAAGGCCGCGATGGACGCCGCGCCTTTGATGAGGCTCCGGCGCGAAAGAGGCTTGGATGGGCGTCGAAATGAATCTGTCATTGTTTCTCTCCCGTTCTGTGTTTGCTGTGCGGCTGGATCGAAGCTCAGACGACGCCTAGCGCGCGCAGGATGCGCTGCGGCGTCATGGGAATTTGCGAAATCGAGGCGTGAAGCGGATCGAGGGCGTCATTGACGGCGTTCAACGCCGCGCCCGAGGCGGCCGACGTTCCGGCTTCGCCGCATCCCTTGGCTCCCAGTTCCGTATCGCGAGTGGGCGTCTCGACATGGGCGATGGCGATGTCGGGCATTTCGCAAGCCATGGGCACGAGATAGTCGGCCAGCGAACCGTTCAGCAATTGACCGGCCTCATCGTAAAGGCACTCTTCGAACAGCGCCGCGCCGAGCCCTTGCACAACGCCGCCTCGGATTTGCTCGTTGACGAGCATCGGGTTGATGATGCGTCCGCAATCTTCGACGACCCAATGTTTCAACAGTCTGACAAACCCCGTCTCGATATCGACCTCGACCAGGCTGCCGTGGATTCCATTCGCGAAGGCGAAGGGAAACCCTTTCGGAGCGAAGTGATGCGCGATCGTCAAATCTATGTTCAATTCCGGAGGCAGCGTGTCCGATCGAAAATAGACCAGCGCGGCGAGTTCGCCCAATGTCATGCGGACAACGCCGGTCTCCCGTTCGATCAGCCGTCCCTCGGAAAGATCCAGATCGCTCGAGCGGGATTGCAGGATCGCGCTCGCGATGTTCAGGATATTCGCTTTCAGCTTGCGTGCGGCTTGCAAGGCGGTTTCGCCGCCGATGCCCGCGCCGCGACTTGCCCAGGTTGCGCCGCCGTGCGGGGTGGTTTCGGTGTCGCCGGTCATCACCCGCACGCGTTCTCGATCGACGCCGAGCTGATCGGCGACGATCTGGCCGATGATGGTCTCGCTGCCTTGTCCCTGCTCCGTCACGCTGATGGCGCATTGCACGTCGCCTGAAGGCGTCACCTTCAGAACGCAGCCGTCCTGCGCGGAAATGTGGGCGCCGCCGACGCCGTAGAACGCCGGCGAGGGGTTGGTGATCTCCACGTAGGTCGCAATGCCGATGCCGCGATAGATTCCCTTCCGGCGTAGACCGGATTGTTCGGCCCGCAGAGAGGGATAGTCCATCAGGCGATGCAGCTCGGTAAGACATTCGTCGAGAGAAAGGCGTTCGAATTTGTACCCGGACGCGGTCGTATGCGGATACATATCGCTGGTGACGTAGTTGCGCCGCCGAATTTCGAACGGATCCTGATTGAGCGTCCTCGCGGCGAGATCGACCAGGCGCTCGGTCGCCGCGCAGGCGATCGGGTGCCCCACGCCGCGATACTGGCTGGTTTGCGTCTTATTTTGAAAAATTACGTTCAGGTCAGCTTTGTAATTGACGATTTTATAGGGCGCGCCCATGAGCCGGATGACCTGATTGCCTTCGACCGCGCTCGTGCGCGGGTAGGCCGAGTAGGCGCCGATGGCGGTGTCGTCTTCGACCTTGAGCGCAAGAAACGTCCCGTCGCTCGCCAGCGCCAGCTTCGCGCGCAAGCGATGATCCCGCAGATGAATGTCATTGAGAAAAGACTCGCTGCGGTCGGCTATGTACTTGACCGGACGTTCGGCCAATATGCTCAGCGCCACCGTCGCCATGTCCTCGGGATAGACGTGGAGCTTCATTCCGAAAGAGCCGCCGACATCGGGCGCGATCACCCGCACGCGCGACTCGTCGAGAGCGAAATGACGCGAGTAAATATCCTGGAATTGGTAGGGCGTCTGAGTGGAATGATGAACCGTTAGCGCGCGTTCGCCGGGTTCGAAGTCGGCGATGAGCGAGCGGGGCTCCAGCGTCACCGGCGTATGACGGGCAAAGGTCAATTCGGCTTCGACCACAGCCGCCGCGTTTTCAAAGGCGGCGCTGACGGCCCCGCTTTCGATCGACGTCTTGAAGGCGATATTGTCCCCGAGGTTCTCATGGATCAAAGGCGAATTCGGAACGCGCGCGCGGTCGATGTCGACGACGACGTCCAATTCCTCGAAGACAATGGCGATGGCTTCCGCCGCGTCTTCGGCTTGCGCTCGGGTGTCCGCGAGAACGGCGACGATCGGCTGTCCCGCCCAGACCGCTGTCTCCAAGGCGAGCGGATATTGCGGCGGCGACTTCATGCCTTTGAAATGCTGAAGCGTTCCCACCCAGGGGCTGCAAAGCTCAGCCAGATCGCGCCCCGTGGCGATCATCCTGACGCCGGGCATGGCGCGGGCCGCCGACGCATCGATCGAGACGATCCGCGCATGCGCGTAAGGACTCCTGGCGAACGCGGCATGAAGCATTCGCGGGAGCTGGATGTCGTCCGTGAAGCGCCCGCGCCCGGCAAGCAGCCGTTTGGCGTTCGGCCGCGGAACGCTCTTGCCGATATAGCTGTTCGGGCGATCGACGGGGGAAAGCGGACCGCTCATGACCGTGGCTCGAAATCGTTCGGCTTCACAGCCGCGCCACGCCGCCTTGCGGTCGTCTCAATGGCGTCGACAATGGCTTCGTAGCCGGTGCATCGACAGAAGTTGCCGGACAGCGCATCGCGAATTTCGTCGCGCGTCGGCAAGCCTCCGGCCTGCAACAGTTCTTGCGCCGTCATCAAGACCCCGGGCGTACAGAACCCGCATTGGAGCGCATTGCGTTCGTGAAAAGCTGCCTGCAGATCGACAATGGCGCCGCTTTCGGACAGTCCTTCAATGGTCTGAATGTTCGATCCGTCCGCCTGCACCGCCAAACTGAGACAGGAATGAACGACCCGACCATCTTGGATGACCAGGCACGCCCCGCAGGCGCCCATCTCACATCCCACATGGGTCCCGGTCAGGCGCAAGCGATGCCGTATCAGGTCAGCGAGCGATAGACGCGCTTCGACCCAAAACTCTTGGCGCTCGCCGTTGATCGTCAGCGAGACCGGAAACTGGCGACTCATGAAGCCGTCGCCCCCGCCGAAGCCGATAGGCGCAAGGTGTCGAGCCGCCGCCGCAACAGAACGCCGGCGAGATGCCGGCGGGTCGCGGCCGAAGTATTTATGTCTTCGCTCGCCGCGGACAGATCGTCCGCGAGCGCGCGTTGGCTCGCGGCGATATCCTCCTCGCCCAAGGCGGTCCCTTTGAGCGCGGCTTCCGCTCTTTGGGCTCGTTGTGGCGTCGGGCCGACGGAGAGGAATACGATGCGGATGTCCTCGACGATTTCAGCGCGAAAATTCGCGGCGATGGCGACGCCGACGACAGCGTAGTCGCCCCGTCTCCTCGCGAGTTCGTCAAAGCAACTGCGCGCGTTCGGCCCCGAGATGGGAAACCACACGGCCGCCAGGATTTCATCCGGCTCCGCCGCGGTTTCATAGAGATCGAGGAAGAAGTCGTCCGCATCGACGAAGCGCACGCGGTCGCCGTTGTGCAGTTCGACGCGAGCGTTGAGCGCGAGGGCGACCGCTGGAAATTCCGACGCCGGATCGGCCAAGGCGATGGAGCCGCCCATCGTCCCTTTATTGCGAATGGCGGGATGCGCGACCCACGGGGCGGCTGCGGCAAGCAGGGGAACGCGCGCGGCGATTATCGGCGAGGAGAGAACTTCGGCATGACGCGTCAGAGACCCGATGCGCACTTCGCTTCCGCGGATTTCGATGCCTCTCAATTCACCGATGTGGGCAATGTCGATCAGCAATTCCGGCGACTGAAGCCGCAGATTCATCGACGCCAGGAGGCTCTGGCCGCCGGCGAGATATCGAGCTTCCCCCTCGCAGTTGCGAAACGCCGCGACGGCGTCGCTGACGGAATTCGCGCGAAAATAAGCGAAGCCGCTCGCCTTCACCGTCCCTCCCCCCGGTCAAATTCGGCCGCATTTGAGATCGATTGTTCTCAAACATGGCCGCGGTTGAATTTGCTGTCAACAAAAAGATACCATTTGGTCTCAAATCGCTCGGGTTCGGGCGACCGATGCTTCGCGACATCGGTCCGCGAGCCGAAGGAGTCACGAATGCCGCAAAAGAATCCTCGCAAAAGCCCGGCGAATTCGGCGCCGGCCCGCAAGCACATGAAGGCCGCGGAACGCGAGAAGGTCATTCTGTCTGCAGCCATCCGCTTTTTTGCCGAACAAGGATTCGAAGGGCAGACGCGCGAATTGGCGAAGCGGGTCGGCATCGCCCACTCCGCCATCTATCGCCATTTTCCCAGCAAGGACGCGTTGATTGAACGGGTCTACGAGCACGTCTATGTCAGCCGATGGAACCCTCAGTGGGAATCGATCATCACCGACGGATCCCGGCCGATTGAAGACCGACTCATTCAATTTTACCGAGAATATGTCGATCGAATATTCGATTACACATGGGTCCGCATTTTCGTTTTCGCGGGTCTGCGTTCCTACAATATCACCGGGCGATATCTGACGCTCGTGCGCGAGAAGTTTATCATTCCGGTGTGTCTCGAACTGCGCAAGGACATGCGATCTGCGACTTCGCCGCAGTCGCCGGTGACAGAGCGCGAGCAGGAGGCGGTGTGGGGCCTGCACGGGCAAATCTTCTATATAGCCATCCGGAAATTCGTCTACGGAACGCCTGTGCCTGCCGACCTCGAGCAAACGATAAGCGACCATGTGAAAAGATTTGTCAGAGGCTCGATGCCCGAACCCAAAGGGGTCTAGGTTTTCGCTTCGGTCTTGGCGCAACCGTTGGAAGTCAAGGCGGGCAGCGGCGATTCAATGAGGACCGCCGTCGCGCCCAATCGACAGACGACGAAGATCGCGAACGCCTTCACATCCTGTCGCTTTCACCGAGCCGCGTCGCCGCGGCGGTAGTCGAGCGTGAGTTCGTCCAGCTTCTGCTTGAGCGCCGGGTCGAGCCGGTATGTCGCGGCCGCAAGGGAATCATCGAGCTGATCGGGGCGGCTCGCCCCGAGCAACGGCGCGGTGATCGCGGGGTTGGCGAGAGTCCAGGCGACCGCCAGAGTGGTCAGCGACGTTCCGGCTTCGTGCGCGAGGCGCTCCAGGCTCTCGACGGTCGAGAAGGCGCGATCGTTCCAGTAACGATCCTGGTACATGCTTCCGGCGGTCCCCAATGTGAAGCGCGTGCCCGGCGTCGGCGCGGAGCCGGGCTTGTATTTGCCGCTCAGCAATCCCCCTGCGAGGGGGTTATACGGAATCACGCCGAGGCCTTCTTCCAAAGCCAACGGCAACAATTCGCGTTCGATCTGTCGGAACAGCAGGTTGTAGCGCGGCTGAATCGAGACGACGCGCGCCAGGCCCTTGAGATCGCAGAGGCCCAACGCCTTGGATACGCGATAGGCGAAGAAGTTGGACACGCCGACGTAGCGCGCCCGGCCGGACCTCACGATCGCATCCAGCGCATCCAGCGTTTCCTCCAGGGGCGTCGCGGAATCGTCTCCATGCAATTGATAGAGATCGACATAGTCGGTTTGCAGGCGTCGCAGCGAAGCGTCGATGGCTTCCAGCAGGTGTTTGCGCGACGCGCCTTGGTTCCAGGGGTTAGGGCCCATCCTGCCGACCGCCTTGGTGGCTACGACAAAGGACTCGCGCTGGCCCTTCAGCCAACGGCCGACGATTTCTTCGGTGCGGCCGGCCGTCGGCAAGCCGCCGCCAAGCGGATACACGTCCGCGGTGTCGATGAAATTGACGCCCGCCGTAGCCGCCTTGGCGAGAATCTCGTGGGCGACAGCTTCATCGGTCTGCAAGCCGAACGTCATCGTGCCGAGCGCGAGCCGCGAAACCGCAAGGCCGGTGCGGCCGAGACGCGTGGTGGGGATGCTCATACGATCAGGCCCTCGAGTTAAAAAAGCAAAACGCCCGTCGCCGCACACGAGCGTCGAGGCGAGCGATGGCGGGATCGCCGCTGGGATCGGCCGCGCGGACGTCCGTCATTGCGGCGACTATCGCCGATCGAGCGCAAGCAGGCAATTTAGAGACAACGAAGCCCGCGACCGATCGGAGCGAGAGTTCGGCCGGGCCGCGTCGACTTCGCCGGCCGCGTCGCGACGCTCGGCCCCGGCGCCGCTGGAACAGTCCCGCGAGAATGCAACGGCAATGCCGGGCGGTGCGCGCATCGCAGGTTGCAGGTATGGTCGGTCCCATGTCCAGATTCGTTCGCTTCGTCTTCGCCGCCGCGTTGGTCCCCGCAGCCGCCTCCCCCGGGGTGGAGACGGCTTACGCGGACGCGGCGCTGATCGCGCGCGGACACGCAATCGCAAAATATAACTGCAGCCATTGCCACGCCATCGGCAGGACGGACGCGAGCCGCGATCTCAGGGCGCCGCCCCTGCGCGCCCTCTCGCGCAAATATCCGCTCTCCGGGCTCGAGGAGTCGCTGGCCGAAGGCATCATGGTCGGCCATGAGGGGCTGCAAATGCCGCACTATCAACTCAGCCCGGCGCAGATCGAGGCGCTGCTGACCTATATGGCGTCCATTCAGGTGAAGTGAGGAAATTGCAGGTCTCGACGGCGCCGGCTCGTTAAGAAAGCTCCCGGCTTCGCGAGCCGCAGGCGAAAGACGAGGCTCGTATGATATAAGGACCGGCGCGCGCGAAGATCGCGGCGGCGGCGGCGGCGGCGCTTGCCGCGAGATTATTTCTCGTCAGGCGGTTTGAGACAGTTTCGTTCCCTCTCGCATCGTAAGGTTTGTGAGCTTGGCGCAGCGACGAACGATCCGCATCAACCGGGCTCCTGTCCTCACCCTGTGGGCGGCGGTCGTCGCGGAAAGGTTGGGGTTCGATCCCGACGCCGCGCTGACGCTGGGACGCGCGGTCGCCGGCCTCAACGCCCACTCCAAAGGCGTCTCGCTCGGGCTATTCGAACCGTCGTCGAAGGCGGTCAATGAGCATCTTCAGAGAGCGAAGACCGGAACCACCGCGCACGTCGACCTGCTGCACCGCGCCGTGCCCATCGTCAGGACGGCCGCCGGCCTGCGCGCCGTCAGTAACGATCGTCCGATTTCGTCGGACAGCGTGGAACGCTATCTCGAGAGCAAATTCGGCGAAAATCTCGACCCGGCAAGGCGCGCAATGGTCAATCTGGCGCACTCGATGCCGACCGACGAAATCGCCGCGCGGGCCTATAGCCTCTATGAGGAGTTCCGCCCCGCAATTCCGGCCGGCGTCAAAGGCTGGGGCGCGGCGGGGGAGCTTGATCTCGATCTGATCGACAGGCTCAGCGAGAGGGTTGGAGGCGGCTCATGACGAAGCGCGTGTTTTGTCTTGCGGCGTTTCCCCCGCGCCTTCCGCCCAGTCGGCGACGCTCGTGCGCAAGCGGTCGGAACCCAGGAGAAGCGCTCGCCTTGGCGATTAATGCGTTTGAACCGAAATGAGTCGGCGGTCTAGGGCGAACGCCAGAGGTTCGGCGGCGCCCGGCGTAGCCGGAGCCACAGAGGCGAACGCATCGAGCGCGCGCTCGTCGGCGGACGTCTCCGTGAGGGCGCACCATTCCAGGAACGACGCGAGGTCGACGACGACGAGCTTTGCCTCGACGCCCGCCAGCGCCAAACCGAACTGAAGACCCCAGCGTGCGTCGAGCCAGTCCTCGTAATCGCAATAGCCCGCCAATGCGCAAATCGCCGCTTGCGCGCGCTCGAATTCTTCCTCGGCGACAATTCCGACAGTGGCAATCATAATCATAACCCACTCTCCCGAGGCAGCAAATTCTCATGCTGGTTCTAAGAAAGCTCAAATCGCAAACCTGGCCATAGGTTAAATTCGATTTATTTTTCCCCGCAATCGCGCATCGCCCTGCGATTGCTGCAACTGATCGTGAAGGTTACTCGGCATTGAGATTGTGGCCAGTGTTGGCGCACGAATTCGCTAAAATATAAGGCGTATTTGTTCGATTGACCTCTCGCAAACTATCGGCCTAACTCCCTCGGAAAGTTGCGATCGTAATTTTCGGCCATTCCGCCAAACCGCCCTACTTACGAGTGCGCTCATGCGCGAGTATTCCGTCATGCGCTTCAAACACCGCGACCAGGATCACGCGGCCGCGCGTTTCCCGCCGCCAAGCCTGTCGCGGCGCGCGCCGCCTTTCTCCTCAAAATTCGGCATGCTCACCGCGGTGGGAAAAGGCGCCAGCCTGACCGCAGAGCAAGCCCGCCTGTGGGGAAATGCCCTCCGTTTCGTATTTGTCGTCTGTGGCTATGCCGGGCTCGCCCTTGGCGTTCATCTTGGAGCCGCCAGCGGGTTCTGATGGGAAGAAGCTTTTGAATTGAGCTTCCCAAATGTCGGGCGCATGCGCGAGACCGGAGCGCCTCTCAGAAGAATTTCGCGCCGTTCCCTCCATGCCTCTCGACATGCGCTCGCTCGGGGTCGCCTCTATAGATTGACGGCCTCGGTGAAGATTTGTGCGGAGAGCTGGTTATCGAAAACGACCGCGATTCCGTCTTTGAAGTGTCGCACGACGCGAGCTGAAGTGTGACCAACCGTCACCGGCGAGCCGATAGGCGGGGCGGCGGCGACATTGAGCGCGGCCCCGGGTATCGAGACGTCAATGAACGCGGCAAGATATTCTCGCCCGTCTGGGGTCTTAAGCGTCGTTTTTCGGTTACAGCGCTCGATGCGTTCATACCGGCGATTGTCTGACGCGCCGCCCACTTTGTGCTGTGTCACCCAAGCGATTTTCTTTTCGAGTTTCTGCCGTTTCGCAGCCCTCGCCTGAATCCTGACGGCGAAACAATTATCGAATTGGCGCGCGATCATCCCTTCAATTCGGCCGATCTGGTCAATGTATGCGACTACGCGTTCGCCGATAAGTCCATTGCCAAGACTTCTGCACGCGATGCCAGAGGGCGAGACGTCGATAGTCCAGCAGGGATGTTCAACACGATCGCTGAGCATGTAGCGGCCGGGAAGCGTCAGTTCGACGCGCTCATAATAGCGGCGCTCTTCGAACTTTGTCCCCAATATTGGCGCGGCGTCGCGGATCATCGTTCTCTGCCCCGAAAGCTAACGGTCTGGCTGCGCGATGGCTAGTTATCCCCAGGGTTTATCGGGAAGCCCTTTAAGCATTTGTTACACACAGAGAAGCGTTCGAGAGGCATGGTTTAGGAATGCTATACCAAATCGCAGGCTTTAGCGGGATGCCGGTGAAGTGTTTTGTCTGGCGGGCTCGACGCCGATAAATGGGAAAGAGCGGCCAGCCGCCGTCTCATCGGCTCCGGTTTTTCGCATTGCCGGCGCGTTGAAAAATTTTCGCACGTTTCGCATGCGACAAGATTCGCGCTTGGGATCGCCGGTCGTTCGCTTTGGGGCGAGGGCGTCATGAACGGCGATCGCGCCGGAGACGCGACCTTGGGCGCGGAGGGAGCACGGGCAAGCGCGCCGAGGGTTCAAAACCCTTCTGCTCCGCGACAGCCGGCTTGACGCACGCCTAGAACGCCAGCCGCCCGCCCACCAGCGCCAGCGTGCCGGCGAGCACCGGTCGCAGCACGCGATCGGGAACGCGCGAGGCGAGCGCGCTGCCGATGGCGATGCCGGGGACGGAGCCGATCAGCAGGGAGGCGAGCAGCACCCAGTCGATCGAGCCGATCCACCAGTGGCCGGCGCCGGCGATCAAGGTCAAGGGCACGGCGTGGGCGATGTCGGAGCCGACGATGCGGACGGTCGGCAGTTTGGGATAGAGCATCAGCAGCGCGGTGACGCCGATGGCGCCGGCGCCGACCGAGGAGATCGAAACGAGCACGCCGAGCACGGCGCCGAGAAGCACGGTCAGCGCGGCGATTTGCCGGTCGTCGAGGCGATCGAGCGTCGCCGCGACTTTTCGCAGCAGCCAGGCGCGAAAGATGAGCGTGATCGCCGTCACGATCAGCGCAAAGCCGAGGACTGTCGTGATCACTTCGCCGACCGATTTGGTGTCCCGGCCGAAATGCCCGAGCAGAACGAGCGTCAGCGCCGCCGCCGGCACGCTGCCCGAGGCGAGCCGGCGGGTGATCCGCCAGTCGACCGCGCCGTTGAGGCCGTGGACCGCCGACCCGCTGATCTTGGTGAGCCCGGCGTAGAGCAGGTCCGTGCCGACGGCGGTCGCGGGATGGATGCCGAACAGCAGCACCAGCAACGGCGTCATCAACGACCCTCCGCCGACGCCGGTGAAGCCGACCAGGGCGCCGACGGCGAGGCCGGACAGCGAATAGAGAGGATTCAGTGAATGGACGAATTCGAGCATGAAGACGGTTTCCGATAATGATCGCGCGGAGAATGATCCTGCGAAGTCGACGCGGTCTCGCGCCGCGTGAGCCGCCCGGTCGAGGCGGGGGGTCGCTGCGGCCCATATTTATGGAATTCAATGTCCTCGGCTCGCGGCAGGCGATCCGCGGTGAAACCGGATTCGTCGACGTCCGCCAGCGATTGGAGCCACCAGCGCAGCGCTTTCGTCCAGCCGGCGAGGCTCCGGAACAGCGAAGGCGAAACGGCGTTGTCGCTCATCGGCGATCCTCGACAGCGAACCCCTCAGGGAACCAAGCTATCAATATACAAAAATAATAGAGTGAGTCAACTCATTTGGGAATCGAACGAGCGGGCGCTTATGCGCGGATGACAATTTCGCTCGGGCGGCCTAAATACGCGCGGGGCGCCCGTCGCGGCGCTCGACGAGGCCGCGCGATGAATCGGGAGCCGAGCCAACCGACCTTCGGACCGTCGCCGCGCCGTGCGAGCGTCGGCGTGCGCGTCGGGCGTGGCGTCGGCGCGGTCCTGGTCGGCGGCGGCGCGCCGATCGCCGTGCAGTCGATGACCAACACCGACACCGCCGACGTCGAGGCGACGGCGCGGCAGGTCGCGGCGCTGGCGCGCGCCGGCTCCGAGTTCGTGCGCATCACCGTCGATCGCGACGAGGCGGCCGCCGCCGTGCCGCACATCCGCGATCGGCTCGCCGCGATGGGCGTGAACGCGCCGCTGGTCGGCGACTTCCACTACATCGGCCACAAACTGCTCAGCGAGCACCCCGCCTGCGCCGAGGCGCTCGACAAATACCGCATCAATCCCGGCAACGTCGGCTTCAGGAACAAGCGCGACGCGCAATTCGCAAAAATCGTCGAGATCGCGATGCGCAACGGAAAATGCGTGCGCATCGGGGCCAACTGGGGCTCGCTCGATTCTGAGCTGCTCACCGCGCTGATGGACGCCAACGCGGCCTCGGCGCGGCCGCTCGAAGCGCGCGCGGTGATGCGCGAGGCGATGGTCCAGTCGGCGCTGCTGTCGGCCGCGCGCGCCGAAGAAATCGGCCTTGCGCGCGACCGCATCGTTCTGTCCGCCAAGGTCTCCGCCGTGCAGGACCTCATCACGGTTTATCGCATGCTCGCCGAACGCTCCGACTACGCGCTGCATCTCGGCCTCACCGAGGCGGGCATGGGCTCGAAGGGCATCGTCGCCTCGTCCGCCGCGCTCGGCATCCTGCTGCAAGAGGGGATCGGCGACACCATCCGCGTTTCGCTGACCCCGGAGCCCGGCGGCGACCGCACGCTCGAGGTCAAGGTCGCGCGCGAGATCCTGCAGACCATGGGCTTTCGCGCTTTCGTACCGCAGGTGGCGGCGTGCCCGGGATGCGGGCGCACGACTTCGACGGTGTTCCAGGAATTGGCGCGCGACATCGAGACCTATCTCGCCGACGCGATGCCGGTGTGGCGGCGCAGCTATCCCGGCGTCGAGGCGCTCGAGGTCGCCGTCATGGGCTGCATCGTCAACGGCCCCGGCGAGAGCAAGCACGCCGACATCGGCATTTCCTTGCCCGGCACCGGGGAGGCCCCCGCCGCGCCGGTGTTCGTCGACGGCGTGAAGACGGTCACGCTGCGCGGCCCGACCATCGCCGCCGAGTTCAAGGCGCTGGTCGAGGGCTATGTGGAGAAGCGCTTCGGCCGGGGCATGGCGGCGGAGTGAAGAGGGCGCTCGCGGCGCCCTCGTTGCGCGGTGCGCCGTTGTCGCAGGCCCAAGCATTTCCTTGACCAAATGTTCCTGATATGTTCTCCTCGCCAAAGTTGGCGATTATCCGAGAACAGGGAGCACGGATATGGGCGCGGTTCCGTTCATGCGCTTTTTCCGCCTGGCCGACGGCGGCGTCCAATGCGGCGACGACGGGCTGTTCGTCGGATCGACGCCGATCCTGCGCCGCTCGCCGCGTCCCGGCGGCGGCGGGTGGGCCGCGCGGCCGTCCGACGAACTCGAGCGCGATCTCAGCGCCTGTTACGGGCTTCCGATCGACGTCGCCGCGAAGCGCGAGGGATTGGCGGGCGTCGCGCGGGCGCTGGAGCGCGGCGATGTTGCGCTCGCCAAGATCGCGGCGCTTCTGCTGCGCTTCCCCGATCCGCCCTCGCTCGCCAAGGACGCCCCCGAGCGCGGTTCGCGCGAACTGGCGGAACGGCTGTTCGAGAGCGGTCTGCTCAAGGAGTGGGACGAGTCGAAACACCCACGACTCGGCGGGCCGCCGAACCGCGGCCGGTTCGCGGTGAAGCCGGAGGACCAAATTCCTGCGGACTCGCCCGCGCCTTCACAGCGCTCTTTGGTGCGTGATGCGTTCAAAGCGGGCCTCCGACTGGGACGAGCGCTGATCAAGAACGCGGCGGAGGAGGCCCTGGCCGCCGGCAAGCTGGCGCTCTGGATTGCGCCGAAGGTCGCCGTCCCCATCCCGACGATCGTCGACATCCTCGACTCGAGCGAGCTCAACCGCGGCGAGCAGCAAGTCCTCGACCAATTGCGCTCCAGCCTCGATCCGCCCAAGACGCTCGAAGAGTTGCAGCAGGAGCCGACGCAGAACGTGTTGGGCTATGAGCGACACCATATCGTCGAGCAGAATCCCGACAACATCGCCAAGTCGCCCGCTGTCGAGGCGATCGAGAAGTTCGGCCGCGCGGTCATCGACGATCCCAGCAACATCGTCTGGGTTCCTCGCCTCACCCACGAGCTGATCACGGGGTATTACAACGCGATGGACGACGACGATCCGGTGGGGCGCACGCACAGGCAGGTCGTCGGCGCCTTGGACTACGCCGATCAGCGCGCGGCGGGGCTGGACGCGCTGCGTCGATACGGAGTGCTGCAATGACTCCCGAAGAATACGCGACGATGCCGACCGAACGGCTGCTGCGGCTGTTCGCCGAGACCGCCAGGCAGAGCGGCGCCGGTCGGGTCTTCCAGTACGCGGGCGGTTCGGCGCCCGCCGATCTGGTTGTGCCGACGACGGCGGAAACCAAGGCGGGCTTCACGGAAAACGCCGCTATCGCGGGCGCCTTGCGCGTCAATGCGACGAAGCGCGAGATCGAGCCGTTGTTCGACAGCGACGATCCGGACGTCCGCCTGTGCGCGGCGATGTTTTTCAGCGACTTCGCCCCGGACTTGGCTCAGGCGGCGCAGCATGGCGTGATGGCCAACGTTTCGACGCGCGAGGCGCTTGCGTTGGGCCGGCGAGCCCGCCAGCCGCCGCCGCCGCGACCGACCCTGCAGGAGATGACTGACGAGGCGCTGGTCGCGCGCTTCCAGGACGCGGCGGAGCGGCAGACCGCCTGCCGTTTCACCGAATGGCTTCACGATCCGAAAGATCTCGAGACGCGCAACGCCGTCGTCGGCGAGTTGACCGCAATCCTCAGGGAAATGAAGCGACGGGGCATGCTGGCCAGGCTCTTGCCTTTTCTCGACAGCGCCGACGTGACGGCCCGCTTTCGCGCCGCTCAGGGATGTCTGCGTATTGCGCCGGACAAGGCGGTACCCGTGCTGGAGGGGGTCGCCGCCACGGCGGAGATGCAAACGCGGATCGCGGCGGACACCACGCTGGAGAATTGGCGCAAGGGAGTTTGCCTCGTCGACAAGCTGTAAAGCCGCGCGCGTGTGGCGCGCCGGCGCCGATTGCGCTACCAAGCGCCAAAGGCGCGGGAGCCCGCGCTTCGGAGCGCGCTCATGTACGAACCCCCGCTTCACCGCCAAGACGATCTCGCCGCCCAGCACGATCTGATCCGCCGCCATCCCCTCGGCCTTCTCGTCAGCCATGGGCCGCAAGGCCTCGTCGCCAATGCGATTCCGTTCCTCGTCGACGCGGGCGCCTCGAAGCTCGGCACGCTCAGCGCCCATATGGCGCGCGCCAACGGGCAATGGCGCGACCTTGTCGAGGCGGGCGAGGCGCTGGCAGTGTTTCAGGGCGCGGACCATTACGTTTCGCCGTCCTGGTACGCGACCAAGCGCGAGACCGGCAAGGTCGTGCCGACCTGGAACTACGTGATGGTCCAGGCGCGCGGGGTCGCGCGCGTGATCGAGGACGAGGCCTGGCTTCGCCGGCAGATCACCGCGCTGACGCAGTCCCAGGAATCGTCTCGCCCCGCGCCGTGGGCGGTGGGCGACGCGCCCGAGGATTTCCTCGCCGCGATGGTCAGGCAGATCGTCGGCCTCGAAATCGAGATCGTGGACATCCGCGGAAAATGGAAGGCGAGCCAGAACCGCTCCGCCGCCGACCGCGCCGGCGTCGTCGCCGGCCTCACGGCCGACGGCGACCCGCAAGCGCTGGCGATGGCGGCGATCGTGCGCGAGGCCGCCGCGAAATAAGGCGTTTCGCGGGCGGGGAAGGCGCCTCGCCGTTTCTCGAAAATTAGGGCTTGACTTCGACGTGTCGAGATATATCTTACTGCAAGATATATCGTGAGATGTCTTATGACCGCGATATATCGTAACATATCTCACAGAGAAGGTAACAACAATGTTTCATCGTTATTTCAAGGGATTCGATCGCGAGCGCGGCGCGCACGACGGTTTCGGCCGGGAGCACGGCTTTGGCCGGGAGCACGGCTTCGGCCGGCATGGGCGCGGCGGCGGGTTCGAGCCGCGCGAGGGACGCATGTTCGACAGCGGCGATCTCAAGCTCGTCATTCTCGCGTTGGTGGCGGAGAAGCCGCGCCACGGCTACGAGATCATCAAGGCGCTGGAAGAGCGGGTCGGCGGCGGCTACAGCCCGAGCCCCGGCGTCGTCTATCCCACGCTGACCATGATCGAGGACATGGGCTACGCCATCGCCGCCCAGGAACAGAGCGGCCGCAAGCTCTACACGCTCACTGCCGAGGGCGAGGCGTTCCTCGCCGCCAATCGCGCCCAGGTCGATGCGATCTTCGCGCGCCTCGACGGCGTCAACGGCGACCGACGCGGCGAGATCGCCCCGTTGCTGCGCGCGATGGAGAATTTGCGCATGGCGGTGCGCCTGCGCGTCAAGCGCCGCGACGCCACGCCCGCTCAAATCCAAGTGATCGCCGACGCGCTCGACGCGGCGGCCAAGGCGATCGAGCGGGCCTGAGCGGCCTGTCCTGAGGCCGGCGCCGCGCTAGACGCCGTGCGCTTTCAGCCACGTCGTCGCCTCTTTCCATGAGGCCTCGGCGTCCGCCTTGACGTAGCTCGGGCGATAGTCGGCGTAGAAGGCGTGGCCGGCGTCCGCGTAGACGATGATGCGCGAGGCGCCGCCGGCCGCCGCGAGCTTGGCTCGCATCGCTTCGATCTGATCGAGCGGGATGCTCTTGTCCATGCCTCCGTAGAGCCCGAGTACGGGAACCTTCAACTCGCCGACGACATCGGGCGGATTCTTCGGCCTGGGGTCGCTGACGGGGTAGGCGAGCGGCCCGTACCATGCGACGGCGGCTTTCAGACTCGGATTGCGCGCGGCGTAGAGCCAAGTCTGGCGCCCGCCCCAGCAGAAGCCGACGACGGCGGCGCGCGCGAGGTCGGCCGCGCCGCTCGCCCGGGCGAAGCGAAGCGTCGCGTCGAGATCGCTCGCCACCTCCGCGTCGGATTTCTTGCCGACGATGTCCACCATCAGTTTGGGGATATCCGTTTCCTTGGCGGCGTCGCCCTGGCGCGCGAAGAGCTCGGGCGCGATGGCGTAATAGCCGAGCCGGGCCCAGCGGCGGCAGACGTCCTTGATGTGCTCGTGGACGCCGAAGATCTCGTGGACCACGACGATCGTGGGGAACGGCCCGCCGGCGGCGGGCATGGCGCGAAAGGCGGGAATGTCGGCGTCATCAGCGGGAACCTTCGCCTCGCCCGCGATCAGGCCGTCGGCGGAGGTCGTGATCGTCTGCGCCCAGACCGGGGACGCCGCGGCGCAGAAGCCGAGGCTGAGGCTCGCCTTGACCAGGGCGCGACGCGTGAGCGGCCCGCCTCCGGGCCGCAGGGAGGCGACAGGGTCCGAATCGAGCATCGCGCTGGCTCCATCGAATTGCAATCGTTCCGCGATATTGTTTCGCGCCGACGCGGCGGCGGCAACTCAAATCCCCGTCATTGCCAATTCGCCTCTCCAAATCGCGCGGCGAACGATTGCAACTCCTCTTGGAATTGACGCAAATCATGGCCCGGCGCACCATGGCGGCTAAACGAATTTCAACCGGGTCAGCAAAGGCAGGGGCGCGATGTTCAAGCACATTCTCATCCCGACGGACGGCTCCGAGCTGTCGCTCAAGGCCGTCATTTACGGCGTGCAACTGGCCAAGGCGGTGGGCGCGCGCGTGACCGCGATCAGCCTGATGGAGCCATACCAGGTCGCCTCGATGGACGCCGTGCTGGTGGCCGAGACCGCCGAAGAGCACGACGCGCATGCCGCCGGGATCGCCGACAAGGCGCTCGAACAGGTGAAAATGGCGGGCGAGGCGGCGGGCGTGCCGGTGGAAACGCTGCGCGAAATCCACGATCAGCCCTACCGCGCGATCATCGACTGCGCGCTCGCCAACAAATGCGACCTCATCGTGATGGCCTCGCACGGCCGTCGCGGCGTCTCCGCGCTGCTCGTCGGCAGCGAGACCACGAAAGTGCTGACCCACAGCGCGATTCCCGTGCTGGTCTACCGATGACGCGGCAAAATCGCGCCTTCGCTCGCTTCCAGCCTTGACGCGGGCGCGGCGGCGCCCCTTCGCTCGCGCATGTGATGAGCGAAGGAGCCGTCGATGCCCGTGCATTTTTCCGCGTCCGAAATGTCCGCGCGAAAGCAGCGGCTCCTCGCCGCGATGGCGGCGCGCAAGCTCGATGGGCTGCTGTTGTTCGCGCAGGAGAGCCACTATTGGCTCACCGGCTACGATACGTTCGGCTTCTGCTTTTTTCAGTGCCTCTATGTCGGCGCCGACGGCCGCGCGGCGTTGCTGACGCGCTCGGCCGACCTGCGTCAGGCCCAGCGCACTTCTGATATCGAGGACATCCGGATCTGGAAGGACGGCGAGGGCGCCGATCCCGCGCGCGATCTGCGCGCGATGCTGGAGGATTTGGGCGCGCGCGGACGTTTCGGCGTCGAATTCGACAGCTATGGCCTCACGCATTTCAACGGCCGCCGGCTCGAGGCGGCGCTCGAAGGCTATGCGACGCTGATCGACGCTTCGTCGCTCGTGCCGCATCTCAGGACGACGAAATCGGACGAAGAGATCGTCTATGTCCGCGAGGCGGCGCGCCTTTCCGATCTCGCCGACCGCGCGGCGATCGCCGCGACCGAAGCCGGCGCCGACGAAGGCGCCATTCTCGCGGCCATGCACAGCGCGATCTTCGCCGCCGGCGGCGATTACCCCGGCAACGAATTCATCATCGGTTCGGGCGCCGACGCGCTGCTCTGCCGCTACAAGAGCGGCCGGCGCAAGCTCTCCCGCGACGATCAGATCACGCTGGAATTCGCCGGCGTCAGCCGCCACTATCACGCCGCGATCATGCGCACCCACGTCGTCGGCCGGCCCAAGCCGCTGCACGCGCCCTACCACGCCGCCGCGCTCGAGGCGCTGCTGGCCTGCGAGGCCGAGCTCAGGCCCGGCCGAACCGCGGGCGACGTCTTTTCCGCCCATGCGCGCGTTCTCGACGCGCATCGCCTATCGCGCCATCGCCTCAACGCCTGCGGCTACGCGCTCGGCGCGAAATTCACGCCGTCCTGGATGGACGCGCCGATGTTTTACGAGCGCAACGATTTTCTCATCGCGCGCGATCAGGTCTATTTCCTGCATATGATCCTGATGGACAGCGACAGCGAGACGGCGCTGTGCCTCGGGCGCACCTATCTCGTCGGCGTTCACCATGCCGAGCCGTTGAACGCCCCTGATCTGGACCTCGTGCGCAAATAGGGTTAGCAGAACGTTAAAACGACCGTCCGCGTTCGGCGCGCGGCGGAGGAGTGTTCTGGCTTGATGCGTTCCACGGCGGAGAAGGTTTGGAAGGGGCGCGCGACGCTGGCGCGGCTTTGCGTCCTTGCGGCGCCGCTTGCGCTGTGCGGATGCGTCGAGGTCGCCGCCGATCTCGCGCCGAGCGCGGAGGCCCATCGTCAGATCGCCCGGCGCGAAGGCGTGAGCCTTGCTCAGGCGAGCGTCGCCGTCGTTTCCATCGAGGGCGCGCCCGGCGCGATTTCGGCGAGCTTTTCGCAAGCGCTCGAGCGCGAGGCGCGAGCGCGCGACATCGTGGTCGTCGACCCCGCGAACGCGCGCTATCTCGTGCGCGGTTATCTCTCGGCCTCTCTGACCGAGGACGGGGCGTCGATCGAATATGTCTGGGACGTCTTCACCGCCGACAAGCAGCGCGCGCAGAGGCTCAGCGACGTGATCGCAGTCAAGGGATCGGGCGACGACCCGTGGGCGCTGGCCGGAGACGCGGCGCTGAAGAGCGTCGCCGCCAAGAGCGCGGACGATCTGGCCGCGTATCTCTCCAACACGCCGGAGGCGGCCGCGGCGGTCGCGCAGGATCCGGCCGCCGGGACGCCATTGAGTTACGCGCCGCTGCAATAGGCCGTCCGCCAAGGACCGTCCCGCCACGCATTCTGTGGATAGCCAGGCGCGCTCACGCCTCCGTCATCGGAGCGTCGTATTGTTCCCGCCCGGCTCGGCTGCTATGACCCGCCCCGTTCCCCGCCCGGCGCCGCGAAGTCGGGCGGCGACGGCCATCGCGCGTTTGGAGCCGCCGTATGCAAGGCAAAATGAAGATATTGGCGGGCAATTCCAACGGGCCGCTCGCCGAGGCGATCGCCGCTTATCTCGGCGAGCCGCTGACGCGCTGCCACGTGCGCCGATTCGCCGATCTCGAGATTTTCGTCGAAATCCTGGAAAACGTGCGTGGCCGCGACGCCTTCATCATTCAGTCGACGTCCTATCCGACCAACGACAATCTGATGGAGCTGCTGATCATGATCGACGCGCTGCGGCGCGCTTCGGCGCAGCGCATCACCGCGGTCATTCCCTATTTCGGCTATGCGCGACAGGACCGCAAGCCTGGCCCGCGCTCGCCGATTTCGGCCAAGCTGGTCGCCAATCTCATCACCCGCGCCGGCGCCGACCGCGTGCTCACCGTCGACCTGCACGCCGGCCAGATCCAGGGTTTCTTCGACATTCCCACCGACAATCTGTTCGCCGCGCCGACGATGGTGCGCGATATCAGGGAGCGCGGCCTGGTCGACAATCTGATGGTGGTCTCGCCCGACGTCGGCGGCGTGGTGCGCGCTCGCGCGCTCGCCAAGCGCCTCGATGCGCCGCTCGCCATCGTCGACAAGCGGCGCGAGCGCGCCGGCGAATCGGAAGTCATGAACATCATCGGCGACGTCGGCGGCCGCCACTGCGTGATGCTCGACGACATCGTCGATTCCGGCGGCACGCTGTGCAACGCCGCGGACGCGTTGTTGGACAAGGGCGCGGCCAGCGTTTCGGCCTATATCAGCCACGGCGTGCTTTCGGGCGGCGCGGTGGCGCGCATCGCCGCCTCGAAGCTCAAGGAGCTCGTGATCACCGACACGATCGCGCCGACCGAGGCGGTGCGCGTGGCGCGCAATGTCCGGGTTATGTCGATCGCGCCGCTGATCGGCGAGGCGATCGCCCGCATCGCCAAGGAAGAAAGCGTTTCCGTCCTCTTCGACTGACCGCTCGGGCTCGATCGCGAGCGCGCCCCTGGAACATCTCACGCTCCGCGACGATGGGTTCCGACGCTTGCCCAGGCCTCGAGCGCGGCCTAGTCTGCCGAGGGTCCGGGCGCGCGCCTTTCCCATGCAAAAGGGGCGGCGCGCGGCTCGTCGTCGGCGAAGGCGAGGCGCTTGACTCTCTTGCGGCGGCAGGCAGTATGCTTGACCATTCGGTCAAGAAATCTTGCCCGAGCAAGGGGTTCCGCCGTTCACGCGGCGGTCGCGTCGCCCGGCTCCGACGGTTAGCCCGGTCGAAATGAACAGAGGGAGATTTGCATGACCGGCCGCAAGCTGTCTGCTGTGTTTTCGGGCCTCGCCGCGGCGTTGCTCGCTTCGACGGCGGTCTTCGCCGCCGACATCAAGCCCGCCGTGATCTACGACCTCGGCGGCAAGTTCGACAAATCCTTCAATGAAGGCGTCTTCCATGGCGCGGAGAAATTCAAGAAGGACACAGGCATCGATTTTCGCGATCTCGAAATCCAGAATGACGCCCAGCGCGAGCAGGCCTTGCGCAAATTCGCCAAGGACGGTTTCTCGCCGATCATGACCGTCGGCTTCGCCTGGGCGACGGCGCTCGACAAGGTCGCCGGCGAATTCCCGGACACCAAGTTCGGCATCATCGACATGGTCGTCGACAAGCCCAACGTGCAGTCGATTCTTTTCAAGGCGCATGAAGGATCGTTCCTGGTCGGCGTCATCGCCGCCAAGACTTCCAAGACCGGCAAGGTCGGCTTCGTCGGCGGCATGGACATCCCGCTGATCTCGCAATTCGGCTGCGGCTATGCCCAGGGCGTGAAATATGTGAACGACAAGGACGAAGTGTTCGCCAATATGACGGGCACGACGCCGGCCGCGTGGAACGATCCGGTCAAGGGCGGCGAACTCGCGAAATCGCAGATCGATCGCGGCGCGGACGTCGTCTACGCCGCCGCCGGCTCGACGGGGCAGGGCGTCCTCAAGGCCGCCGCCGACGCCGGCAAACTCGGCATCGGCGTCGATTCCGACCAGGACGGCTTGTTCCCGGGCAAAGTGCTGACCTCCATGCTCAAGCGCGTCGACATCGCGACCTACAACATGTTCGAGGCGGCCAAGGACGGAACCTGGAAGCCCGGCTTCAACGTGTTCGGCGTCAAGGAGGACGGCGTCGGTTACGCCTTGGACGAATACAACAAGGCGCTGATCACGCCCGAGACGAAGGCGGCGGTCGACGCGGCGAGAGCCGACATCATCTCCGGCAAGATCCAGGTGCGCGACTATATGTCGGACAACAAGTGCCCGGTGTGAGGCGCAGCCATTGATCGAGGAAAACGCCATGGCCGGACTTGTCCCGGCCATGGCGCGGCGGACGGTTCGGCATGTGATTGCGTGAAATGAACTTGCCGTCGCCTGGGGGGCGCGTGTGACAAGTGAATCCAGCCAATCCGCGCCCGCCATCGAACTGATCGGCATCGACAAGCGCTTCGGCGACGTTCACGCCAACAAGGACGTCAATCTGCGCGTCGAGCGCGGCGTCATTCACGGCATCGTCGGCGAGAACGGCGCGGGCAAGTCGACGCTGATGTCGATCCTTTATGGCTTCTATGAAGCCGACGCGGGCGAAATCCGCATCAATGGCTCGCCCGTGCGCATTCGTTCGTCGCGCGAGGCGATCGGTCACGGCATCGGCATGGTGCATCAGCATTTCATGCTCGTGCCGACGCTGAGCGTGCTCGAGAACGTCATGCTCGGCGCCGAGGGCGGGCCGCTCCTGGCGCCCGGCGCCGCCGCCATCCGCGTCAGGCTCGCGCATCTGGCCAAGGAATACGCGCTGGAGGTGGACCCGGACGCGATCGTCGGCGAATTGTCCGTCGGCCTGCAGCAGCGCGTCGAGATTCTCAAGGCGCTGGTGCGCGGCGCGGAAATCCTCGTGCTCGACGAACCGACCGCGGTGCTGACCCCCGCCGAGGCGGATCAGTTGTTCGCCATGCTGCGCGTCCTCAAGTCGCAGAACAAGACGATCATCTTCATCACGCACAAGCTGCGCGAGATCATCAGCCTGACCGACCGCGTCTCGGTGATGCGGCGCGGCGAGATGGTCGCGACCTTCGAGACCGCCAAGACCTCGCCGCCGGAACTGGCCGACGCGATGGTCGGCCGCAAGGTCATCCTCAAGATCGAGAAAGGCCCCGCCCATCCCGGCAGGATCGTGCTCGAGGCGCGCCATCTGACGGTGCGCGACGATCGCGGCGTCACGCGCGTCGACGACGTCTCCTTCGCGTTGCGCGAAGGCGAGATCGTCGGAATCGCCGGCGTCGCGGGCAATGGGCAATCGGAGCTTCTGGAGGCGCTCGCCGGCATTCGCCCGCTCAGCTCCGGCGAAATCCTCATCAATGGCGCGGCGCCGCCGCCAGCGAAGCGCAATCCGAAGGGCGTGCGCGCGCTGGGCGTCGGCCATGTCCCGGAGGATCGTCATCGCGTCGGTCTGGTGATGCCGTTCGAAGCCTGCGAAAGCGCGATGCTCGGCTTTCAGGACGACCCCGTCTATGGTCGCGGCGTTCTGTTCGACCGCAAGGCGATCATCGCCGACGAAGCGGCGAAGATGGAGGCCTTCGACATTCGCCCGCGCGCGCCGCTGCTCAAGACCGCCAACTTCTCCGGCGGCAATCAGCAGAAGATCGTTCTCGCCCGCGAAATCGAGCGCAACCCCGGGATCATGCTGGTCGGCCAACCCACGCGCGGCGTCGATATCGGCGCCATCGAATTCATCCACAAACGCATCGTCGCCCTGCGCGACGCCGGCAAGGCGGTGCTGCTGGTGTCCGTCGAACTCGATGAAATCTTCGCGCTCTCGGACCGCATCCTCGTGCTCTGCGCGGGCCGGATCACCGGCGAGCGGGTCCCCGAGGAAACCAACGCCCAGGACGTCGGCCTGCTGATGGCCGGCGTCAGCGAGCGCGCGGCATGAGCGCGCCGCGCAAGCCGCTGCCCGCTTGGGCCGACGTCGCGCTGATCCCGCTCATCAACGTCACCGCCGCCTTCTTCATCTCGGGGCTGGTCGTCACCGCCATCGGCGAAAATCCTTTCGAGGCGGTGCGGCTGCTGCTGGTGGGCGCGCTGGGCGATCTCGAAGGCATCGGCTTCACGCTCTTTTACGCGACGAGCTTCATCTTCACCGGGCTCGCGGTGGCGATCTGCTTTCACGCGGGCCTCTTCAATATCGGCGTCGAGGGCCAGGCCTATATCGGCGGGCTCGGCGCGGCGCTTGCTTGTCTTTATCTCGGGTTTTTGCCCGGCTATTCCCTGGCGTTCGTCGCGATAGCGGCGGCGGCGCTGTTCGGCGCCGCTTTCGCGGCCATACCCGGCTATCTCCAGGCCAAGCGCGACAGCCATATCGTCATCACCACGATCATGTTCAATTATATCGCCTCGGCGCTGATGGGCTATCTCCTGGTGAAAGTGCTGCGGGCGCCCGCCCAGATGAATCCGGAAACCCCGCCCTTTCCGCCCGGCGGCATCGTGCCGCAGTTCCATGAAGTCCTCGCCCTCGTCGGCGTGAAATGGCCGGTCACGCCGTTCAATCTGTCGTTCCTCATCGCGCTCGCCGCCGCGCTCGGCGTCTGGGCGCTGATCTGGCGGACGCGGCTCGGCTACGAAATCCGCACCGTCGGCGCCAACCCGACCGCCGCCGTCTACGGCGGCATTTCGCCCGCGCGCATCACGATCCTGACCACGCTGCTGTCGGGCGCGCTCGCCGGCGGCATGGCGGTCAACGTCATCCTCGGCGAGGAGCATCGGCTCATCCTCGAATATACCGCCGGCTTCGGCTTCGTCGGCATCGCGGTGGCGCTGATGGGGCGCGCGCACCCCGTCGGCATCGTGCTCGCGGCGATTCTCTTCGGCATGCTCTATCAGGGCGGCGCGGAACTCGCCTTCGACAAGCCGAAGATCAGCCGCGACATGATCGTCGTCATTCAAGGCCTCGTCGTGCTGTTCGCCGGCGCGCTCGAACACATGTTCCGTCGGCCGGTGGCGACGCTGCTCGCGCGGCGCACCGCCGGCCCGCCGATCTGAGGGCCTGAACGCCATGGAGACCTTCGACGCTTTCATCGTCATCTTCGGCTCCGGCATCCGCCTCGGCGTGCCGCTGATTCTGGCGTGCCTCGCCGGGCTGTGGTCCGAACGGTCGGGCGTCGTCGACATCGGCCTCGAAGGCAAGATGCTCAGCGGCGCCTTCGCCGCGGCGACGGTCGCCACATTCACCGGCAGCGCCTGGGCCGGATTGGCCGGCGGCGTCTTGGCCACCGTCGCCGTCTCGCTGATTCACGGTTACGCCTCGATCGATCAACGCGCCAACCAGATCGTTTCGGGAACCGCGATCAACATGGTCGCCGACGGCATGACGGCGCTGGTCGGCAACGCGATCTGGTCGCAAGGCGGACGGACGCCGCAACTGCCGGCGACCGCGTTGTTCAATGCGATCGATCTGCCTTTCGCCGAGAGCTTCGGCGCCGTGCCGATTCTCGGGCCGATCTATCGCCACCTGATCTCCGGCCACGACATCGTCACCTATTTCGCCTTCGCGCTCGTGCCCATGACCTATTGGGCGCTCTACCGCACGCGCTTCGGCCTGCGCCTGCGCGCGGTGGGCGAGAATCCCGCCGCCGTCGACACCGCCGGCATATCCGTGCGCGGATTGCGTTACAGCGCCGTCGTCATCTGCGGCGTGCTCGTCGGTCTCTCCGGCGTCTATCTCTCCATCGCCCAGGCCGCCTATTTCCAGCCGCATATGAGCGCCGGCAAGGGCTTCATCGCGCTCGCCGCATTAGTTTTCGCCAAATGGCGGCCGTGGCCGGCGCTGGCGACCTGCTTGCTGTTCGGCTTCCTCGACGCGCTGTCCATTCGCTTGCAAGGCGCGGTCCTGCCGGTCATCGGGCCGGTTCCCGTGCAGGCGATCGAGGCGCTCCCCTACATCTTGACGGTGGTGCTCCTCGCCGGCTTCATCGGCAAGGCGATCCCGCCGAAGGCTTCGGGCGTTCCCTATGTCAAAGAGCGCTGACGAGATGCTCGACGCGCTGTTCGCGGCGGCGAAAGCGGCGCAGGGGCGAGCCTATGCGCCCTATTCGCAGTTCAAAGTCGGCGCGGCGGCGCTGGGGCCGAGCGGCGCGATCTACGGCGGCTGCAACGTCGAAAACGCCGCCTATCCCGAAGGCGGATGCGCGGAGACCGCGGCGATCGCCGCGCTGGTCCTGGCGGGCGAGCGGCGCATCGTCGACCTCCTCGTCGTCGGCGACGGCGAGGCGCTGTGCACGCCGTGCGGCGGCTGCCGCCAGCGCATTCGCGAATTCGCCGATGTGCAAACGCGCGTGCATGTCGCCGGGCCGGAAGGTTTGCGCGCGACGTTCACTGTGGAAGAATTGCTGCCGCATTCGTTCGGCCCCGATCATTTGTCGCGATGAGGGGCGCGCGCCGCGCGAATGAGAAATTGCTTGTTATATGAAATCTCTATATATTGGCCACAATGAAGAAAGTCGTCCTGCTCGATCCGGCGGTCGCCGCGATGCGCAAGCATCGCAACATGGCCGAGCGGATCGCGGGCAAGTTGACGGCCTACGCCGAGAATCCCGCTTCGGTCGCCAATCAAGTCACGGAATTGCGCGGCCAGCCGTTCAAGCGATTGCGAGTGGGCGACTTTCGCGTTCTTTTCGAGGAAACCGAGACCGAGATTATCGTTTCGGATATCGGCCCTCGCGGCTCGATATACAAGTGAAAGGAAGCTGGCCATGAACGCCAAATTCATCGTGACGCCCGGCGGCGAGAAATTGGCCATTCTGCCCGCCGACGAATACGAGACCATGCGCGATGCGCTCGTCCACCAGAGCGCGATGAGCGATTATCGCGCGGGCCGGACCGGAGCCCTGGCGCTCGATGAAGTTCAGGCCTTGCTCGCGGCGCCGACGCCGCTCGCTTTCTGGCGTGTCAAGCGCGGCATGACCCAAGCCGCGCTCGCCAAGGCCGCCGGCACGACACAACCCCACGTCGCCGACCTCGAATCCGGCAAACACGGCGGTTCGCTCGAGATCATGGCGCGCGTCGCAAAGGTCTTGAACATCGCCGTCGACAGCCTGGTCGCGGCGGACTGAGGCGGCGCCGACACGCTCTGAATATCGATCTGGGGGATTCGCGAGGGAGGGGGACGTTGACCGTACAATCGGACGCCGCGCTCGCCGCGCTCGCTGAGCGCGGCGTGGCGTCCCTGCCGCCGCTCGGCTTCGTGCTCGGCTCGGGGCTCGGCGCCCTCGCCGACGAGGTCGAGGACGCGCTCGCCATTCCCTATTCCGACATCCCCGGCTTTCCCGCGCCCAGCGTCGCCGGCCATCGCGGCCGCCTCGTCGTCGGCGCTCTGGAGGGGCGGCGCGTGGCGCTGTTCCAGGGGCGCGGCCACTATTACGAGCGCGGCGACGCGCGCGCGATGTTCGTTGCGATCGAGACGTTCAAGCGGTTAGGGGGGCGCACGCTGTTTCTCACCAACGCCGCCGGCGGCCTGCATACGCATTGGCGCCCGCCGACGCTGGTGGCGATCACCGATCACATCAATTTCGCCGGCGCCAATCCGCTGATCGGCCTGCCCAATGACGATCGCTTCGTGCCGATGACGCGAGCCTACGACCGCGCATTGCTGGCGAGCCTGAAGGAGGCGGCGCGGACCGCCGACGTCGATCTGCACGAGGGCGTCTACATGTGGTTTTCCGGCCCGAGCTTCGAGACGCCGGCGGAAATCCACGCGGCGAAAATTCTCGGCGCCAGTCTCGTGGGCATGTCGACGGTCCCCGAAGTGCTCATCGCGCGCTTCTTCGGCTTGCGCTGCGTCGCCGCCTCGCTGGTGACCAATTTCGCCGCCGGCCTCTCGGGGGGCGATCCCAGCCATAAGGAGACGCAGGAGTTCGCCGCGCTCGGCTCGCAGCAATTCCGCCGCCTGCTGCGCGCCTTCATCGCCGCGCACGACGACGAGCCACAGGGGCGCGCCTGATGCTGCCGCAAGAGATCATCCGCGCCAAGCGCGACGGCCAGGCGCTCAGCGGCGAAGACATCGCCGCCTTCATCGCCGGCCTGACCTCGGGCGCCGTCACGGAAGGACAGGCCGCCGCCTTCGCCATGGCGGTGTTCTTCCGCGGCATGAACTTAGAGGAGCGCGTGCATCTGACGCGGGCGATGACGCGATCCGGCGTCACCCTCGACTGGCGCGCGGCCGATCTGCCGGGTCCGGTCTTGGACAAGCATTCGACCGGCGGCGTCGGCGACAACGTCAGCCTGATGCTGGCGCCGATGCTGGCGGCCTGCGGCGCCTATGTCCCGATGATCTCCGGCCGCGGCCTCGGCCATACCGGCGGCACGCTCGACAAGCTCGATTCGATTCCCGGCTATGTCTCGCAGCCCGATCTGACGCTGTTTCGCCGCGTCGTGGCGCAAGCGGGATGCGCGATCATCGGCCAGACCGCCGATCTCGCGCCCGCCGACCGGCGTCTCTACGCCATTCGCGACGTCACCGCGACGGTCGAGTCGATCGCGCTCATCACCGCCTCGATCCTGTCGAAGAAGCTCGCGGCGGGGCTGCAAGCCCTGGTCATGGACGTCAAGACCGGCTCGGGCGCCTTCATGCCGACTTTGGAAGGCGCGCGCGATCTCGCGCACAGCATCGCCGGCGTCGCCAACGGCGCGGGGTTGCCGACCGTCGCGCTGATCACCGACATGAACGAGCCGCTGGCGAGCGCCGCCGGCAACGCCGTCGAGGTGCGCAACGCCGTCGACTATCTCACCGGCGCGCGGCGCGACGCTCGGCTTCACGCGGTCACGCTCGCGCTCGGCGCGGAGTTGTTGGTTCTCGGCGGCCTGGCGAACAATATCGACGCCGCGCGCGCGGCGCTGGAGCGCGCGCTGGCGAGCGGCGCCGCCGCCGAGCGCTTCGAGCGCATGGTCGCCCTGCTCGGCGGCCCCAGGAATTTCCTTGGCTCGGCGCCGGCCGCGCTTCCCGCCGCGCCGGTCGTCGTCGCGGCGGCGCCCGGCCGCGCCGGCTTCGTCCAGCAAATCGACGTGCGCGCGGTGGGCCTCGCCGTGGTCGAACTCGGCGGCGGCCGGGCGCGCGCCTCGGACGCCATCGACCCCGCCGTCGGCTTCACGCGGCTCGCCGGCCTCGGCGCCGAAGTCTCGCGGCAAAATCCGCTCGCGCTCGTTCACGCCCGCGACGAAGCGCGCGCGTTCGCCGCCGCCGAGCGCCTGCGGGCGGCCTATACGATCGGCGCCGCGCCGCCGGCAGCGGCCGATCCCATCGTCGCGCGCATCGCCGAGGCCGGCGCATGACCATTCTGTTCGCGGCGACGGGATGGGACCCGGCGCCCTGGCTCCAGCGTCTGCGCGCGCTCTTGCCCGATCATCCCATCGTGACCCCGCAGGCGCTGAGCGACCGAGCCGCCGTCCGCTACGCCGTCTGTTGGCGGCCCCGGCCGGGCGCGCTGGCGGATCTCCCCAATCTTCAGGCGATCTTCTCGCTCGGCGCCGGCGTCGATCATCTGTTCCAAGACCCGCGCCTGCCGCAGGTTCCGATCGTGCGCGTCGTCGACCCCGACCTCACCGCGCGCATGAGCGAATGGGTCGTGCTGCACGCGCTGCTGCACCTGCGCCAGTTCCGCCGCTACGAGCGCCAGCAGCGCGAGCGCGTGTGGGACGACGACGACGACCAACCCGCTGCGGGGCAAGTGCGCGTCGGAATCCTGGGCCTGGGCGAACTCGGCCGCGACGCCGCGCGCAAGCTCAGGGCGATCGGCTTCGACGTCGCGGGCTGGAGCGCGAGCGCGAAATCCGAGCCCGGCGTCGCCTGTTTCCACGGATCGGACGGTCTCGACGCGATGCTCGCGCGCACGGACATCGTCGTTTCGCTGCTGCCGCTGACCGAGGCGACGCGCGGCATTCTCAATGCGCGGCTGTTCGTAAAATTGGCGCGCGACGGCCGCCTCGGCGGCCCCATCCTCCTCAACGCCGGCCGCGGCGGTCTGCAAAATGAGGCCGACATCCTCGCCGCGCTCGACGCGGGCGTGCTGAAAGGCGCCTCGCTCGACGTGTTCGAGAAGGAGCCGCTGCCGCGGGAGTCCCGGCTTTGGACACACCCGGCCGTGTTCGTCAGCCCGCACAACGCGGCGGTCTCCATGCCAGGCGCGGTGGCGGGCGCCATCGCCCGCCAGATCGAGGCGTTCGAGCGCGGCGAGGGGCTGCGCAACGTGGTGGACCGGGGGCGGGGGTATTAGAATCGCTTCCGCTCAGCCTGCCCCGTCATTGCGAGCAAAGCGAAGCAATCCAGACTTGGGCCGCAGGAAGTACAGCTTCCTTTCAAAGGCGCCGGAGTTCAGAGCGCCGAGTGCTCGGTTCTCTTGGCTTCGTCTGGATCGCTTCGCTGTCGCTCGCGATGACGGCGTCGATATTGACGATGGGCGTCGCGGGCCCTTTAGGCGTTTAGGTTTTCATAAAGGTCCGTCCAGTCGGGATTGTCGCCCTCGATCAGCGCGAGCTTGTTGGCGCGGCTGCCGGCCTTGATTTGCTTTTCCCGCGCTATGGCCTCGTCGTTGCGCTTGCTCGCCATGGTGTAGACGCATGGTCGTTTCATCGGTCCCTCCTTTCGGCCGTCTACCGTCATCGCGAGCACTTTGCCCGCGATGACGGCCTTCCCCGAATTTTGGAATTGTCTTTCGGATATTCAGAATTCATGCTAATCTTTCCGTTCGTGTTTTCCTTACTGCGGCCCCCAGCCGCGAACCCGAACGAGAGCCCCGCCATGCCTCCTCCTTCGTCCGCCCCCGTCGTCCGTCGCACCGCCCGCGAACGCGAGCAGCGGCGGATTCGGATTCTCGGCATGGTGCAAGCCGGCTTTTCCTATGAGGCGATCGCGCGGGACGAGGGTCTTTCGCGCGAGCGGGTGCGGCAGATCGTGGCGCAATCGCTGCGAGAGCCGGAGGGCGGGACGCGGCTCGATCATGCCCGCGTGCAGCTCGCGCGGCTGGAGCCGGCGTTGCGGCTCGCCGCGCGCGGCGTCGCCGACGGAGAGTTGCGCGCGATCGACCGGCTGCTGCGGGTGCTCGACCGGCTCGACAAATACGGCGCCGTCGCCGAGGCGCCAGAGCCCTACGAGGGGAGTGCGCGCGAGCGGCTGCTGACCAAGCTCAACCAGATGGCCGAGCGCATGAAGGCGGCGCGGACGCAGCCGGACGCCGGCGAAGAGCCGCCCGACGACGCCGAGGACGAGGGGACGGACGAGGAAAACTTGGAAGACGGCGATTCCGCTTTGGGCGCCTTGTAAGCCTTTGATGTCCCCCGATTCGCCGAAGAGAATTTTTGGAAAAGTTTGGAGAAAGCGGGCCGGGATTTGGAGAGGCTTGGCGAAAACCTTGGAGGCTCGCGTAGGCGCGGCGGCTGGCCGCGCCTCTCGCCGCGGCCGCGATCTTTCCCAAGCCAGGCGCTTCGCGCCGGACGCGCTCGGCGCCCGGCTCAACAGCCCGCTCCCTTTCCGAATCGTCCCCCTCAGCCTAAATCAGACCCATGACCGGCGCGCCCAAGTCTCCGTCAACCCGCGAAACCGAATTCGCCGCCGCCCCGCTCGAGGAAGAGGCCGACGAGGCTTCCGCGTCGCTGGATTTCGACCTCGACGAAGCCGAGGCGCAGCCGGGCCCGCTGGCGCGCGGCGCGGCGGCGATCAAGTCGTTCTGGAAGCACGCGCCGCTCGGCCCCGGCGTCTACCGCATGATCGGCGCCGACGGCGAGGTGCTCTATGTCGGCAAGGCGCGCTCGATCAAGAAGCGCGTCCAGAGCTATACGACGCCGGAGCGCCAGACCATCCGCATCGCCCGAATGATCGCGCAGACCGTGTCGATGGTCTTCGTCACCACCGAGACCGAGGCCGAGGCGCTGCTGCTGGAGGCCAATTTCATCAAGCAGCTCAAGCCGCGCTACAACGTGCTGCTGCGCGACGACAAGAGCTTCCCCTATATTCTCATCACCAGCGGCCATGAAGCGCCGCGCCTCGTCAAGCATCGCGGCGCGCGCTCGATGTCAGGCGATTATTTCGGACCCTTCGCCAACGCCGGCGCGGTGTTCCGCACCCTCAACGCGCTGCAGCGCGCCTTCCTTTTGCGCACCTGTCCGGACAGCTATTACGAGAACCGCACGCGGCCGTGCCTGCTCTACCAGATCAAGCGCTGCTCGGCGCCCTGCACCGGCGAGATCGCGCTTGACGACTATGCCGAGCTGGTCGCCGAGGCGCGCGACTTCCTCTCCGGGCGCAGCCGCGCGATCCGCCAGCGCCTCGCCAAGGACATGAGCGAAGCCGCGGAGGCGCTGGAATTCGAAAAGGCCGCGCGCCTGCGCGACCGCATCTCCGCGCTCTCGGCGATCCAGGGCGAGCAGAACGTCAACCCGCGCTCGGTGCCGGAGGCCGACGTGTTCGCGATCTGCGAGGAGGCGGGGCAGTTCTGCATCGAGGCGTTCTTCTTCCGCACCTACCAGAACTGGGGCAATCGCGCCTATTTTCCCCGCGCCGATCGCGCGCTGAGCGCCGCCGAGGTGCTCGATTCCTTCCTCGCGCAATTCTATCTCGAGCGGCCCGCGCCGCGGCTGGTGCTGCTCAGCCACGAAGTCGCGTCGCGCGAATCCCTGCGCGACGTCCTGAGCGCGCGCGCCGGCCATCGCATCGCCGTCGGCGCGCCGCGGCGCGGCGAAAAGAAGGAGCTGGTCGACAACGCCCTGCGCAACGCGCGCGAGGCGCTTTCGCGCAAATTGGCGGAGGCGGCGAGCCAGGAAAAGCTGCTCGGCGCGCTTCGAGCGGCGTTCGGCGTCGCGACGCCGCTTCGCCGCGTCGAGGTCTACGACAATTCGCACATCATGGGCGCGAACGCGATCGGCGCGATGATCGTCGCCGGGCCGGAAGGCTTCGTCAAAAACCAGTACCGCACCTTCAACATCAAGAGCGCGGCGCTGACGCCGGGCGACGATTACGCGATGATGCGCGAGGTGCTGAGCCGCCGCTTCGCGCGCCTCGCCAGGCAAGCGGCGGAAGCGCCCGCGCACGCCGATGACGGCGCCTTTCCCGAGCGGCCCGATCTCGTGATCATCGACGGCGGGCGCGGGCAGTTCGAGGCGGCGCGGCAGGTTTTCGCCGAACTCGGCGTCGAGGGCGTGCATCTCGCCTCGATCGCCAAGGGGCCGGACCGCAACGCCGGGCGTGAAACCTTCTTCGTCGAGGGGCGCGAGCCGTTCAAGCTTCAGCCGCGCGATCCCGCGCTGTTCTTCGTGCAGCGGCTGCGCGACGAGGCCCATCGCTTCGCCATCGGCACGCATCGCGCCAAGCGCAAGAAGGAATTCGTGAAAAGCCCGCTCGACGAAATCCCCGGCATCGGCCCGGCGAGGAAGCGCGCGCTGCTGCACGCTTTCGGCTCGGCCAAGGACGTCGCCCGCGCCGGCCTCGCCGACCTCGAGAAAACCCCCGGCCTCAACGCCGCGACGGCGAAGCTGGTCTATGATTTCTTTCACGAAGTCGACAGGGCGTGAGCGCGCATGGTAGGGGCGGGCGCCTCTGAAGGACGCATCATGCTCGAAGGCCTGCCCCCCAACAACGCCACGCATACGCTGCGCCTCGTCAGCGACGAAAAGCGCGCGCGCGCCGTCGCCGATCTCATCGTCGAGAGTTTCGAGCCGGCCGAGGCCGCTTCGACCGCCTTCGAGACCGAGGAGCGCTGGCCGGGTGGCGGCCGGGCCTGGCTGGTCGAAGCCTATTTCGGTTTCGCGCCCGACGAGGACGCTCTTCGCGATCTCGTCGCCGTCGCCGCCGGGCCGGATGCGGCGAAGGCCGTCGAGTTCGGCGTCACGGAAAAGCGCGACTGGGTCGCCAATTCGCTCGCTGGATTGGCGCCGGTGCGCGCCGGGCGCTTTCTCGTCCATGGCGCGCATGACCGCGCTGCGCTTCGCGCCGGCGACGTCGGCGTCGAGATCGAGGCGGGCCTCGCCTTCGGCACCGGCCACCACGGCACCACGCGCGGCTGCCTCTTGCATTTCGATCGCGTTCTCAAGCGCCGCCGGCCGCGAAAGGTCCTCGACGTCGGCTGCGGCGCCGGCGTGCTCGCCATCGCCGCCGCCGAGGTGTTGCGGCGCAAAGTGTGGCTCGGCGACATCGATCCCGTGGCGGTCGAGGTCGCCAACCAAAACGCGCGCCTCAACGGCGTCGGCGCCTATTGCAAGGCGATCGTCTCGCGCGGCGTGGAGAATCTGCAACTGCGCGAGGGCGCGCCTTACGACCTCGTCTTCGCCAACATCCTCGCCAAGCCGCTGCGCCTGCTCGCGCCCTCGCTCGCCGCCGTGACGGCGCCCGAGGGCGAGGCGATCGTCTCGGGCCTGCTGCTCAGCGACGCGCCGGGCGTGCTGGCGGCATGGCGCGGGCAGGGGTTTCACCTCGCCGAGCGGATCGATTTGGAGGGTTGGGCGAGCTTGCGGCTGAGGCGGTGAGGGGCGAGCGCCGCCTCAATCAAACGCCCGCGCCGCGATCCCCGCCAGGTCGGCCTTCCCCGGCTCGACGAAGGGGCCTTCGAAACACTCGGCGGAGAAGCGCGAGGCGACCATCGTCGGCGACCAATGGTCCGCCGCGACGCCCATTTTCTTCTTGAGGAAGCGGACGAAGTCGACGGGCGAGGAGACTTCGCGCCAGACGCTGGGCAGAAACAGGCCGGCGGCCCGGCCGTCGCGCAGCAGGAGGCCGTCCCGATCGGGCCGCAACTGGGCGATCAATTCCTGTTCGCTTCGGCAGGGGATCGGCGCCGCGGGCGAAAGCACCGAGATCTTGATCGTGATATCAGGCAATTCGGCGCGCTGGAGCGGCGCGAAGCGAGGATCGCCGAAGCCGGCCTTGACCGCATTGGCGCCGACGTCTCCGGCCAGAGGCCGGTGCGGGAACAGCGAACCGACGCAGCCGCGTAAGGACGCGCCGCGCTCCAGAGTGGCGAAGGCGGCGCGGTGCGCCGTCAGGCTCGGCGGCAGACCCGGGTCGGCGACAATATGGGGCGTCGCCCCGCCATGGGTCGCGGCGAAGTCCAGACACGCCGAGGCGATGGCGACGAGACGATCCTGATCGAGTTTTCTGAGCCGCGCCGCGCCCGGATATTCGAACGCGAAGGCGCCGTAGCCGACGACGCGATCTCTCGGGCCGCCTGCCTGATCCGACCCAGCGAAGGCCAATCCCGTCGCCCGCATGCGAAGGCTGTGCGCGCGGCGGATCGCGCCCTTCAGGCTGACGAAGCCGCAGGCGTTGGCGGGGCCGAGTTCGCTCCAGCGGCCGCTCTCGATCAGGCCGCGCGTCTCGGCGTCCTGAGCGCGCGCGGCCTCGCGGGCGAGAAAATGCGAAAGGTCGGAGGAAATGCAGATCGCCGTCTCCGGTCCGCCCCACAGGCGGCGCAGCGCCTCCTCGACGAGGTCGGGCGCCGCGTCGCCGACCAGCACCGGCGCGATCTCGAGCTTTGGGATCAGGCGCTGCAGAAAGATCAGCAGCATTTCCAGGCTGTGCTCGCCCTCGAACGGCCTCGCGTCGACGGCGACCTCTTCGAGCGGCAGGATCGATCGCAGCGCCTCGCTCGCCACCGGCGCGACGCCGAGCGGGGTCGACCACGCAGCTGCGGGGTGAACGGCGAGGCCCCGCAACGGCATGCGGTGATTGGGGCCGAGAATGACGACGCGGCGCAGCCCGCCCGTCAAATCCAGCGCGCGCAGCGCCTGTGCGGCGACGGCGCCGGAATAATCGATGCCGGCGTGGGGAACGACGACCATTTTCGCCCGGAAGGGCGAGGGGGGCGCAGCGGCCAAAGCGGCGTCGATCTTGGCCGCCAAGGCCGTCGCGTCGCGGGGATAGAAGAGCCCCGCGACCTGGGCGGGGTGCGCGCCGAGCGCGCGAGGGGGGAAATTCATCGGGCCTTCCCACAGGTTCCGGCGCTCTTCAGAAATCTGCGCCGGCGCGCCGCGGCGGAACTACTGCCCTGGCGCGCGCACCCTATATAGGGATCGGTATCCCCGAATGGACCAGCCCTTGCGCATCGTCGACCATTTTTCCCGCCCGCTGCCTGACGGGCGAATTCTCTGTGAAGTCTGCCCCCGCGCCTGCAAGATCGGCTTAGGGCAGCGCGGGCTCTGCTATGTCCGGCAAAACGTCGACGGCCATATGGTCCTGACGACGGACGGATTGTCGTCCGGATTCTGCGTCGATCCGATCGAGAAGAAGCCGCTCTATCACTTTTACCCCGGCAGCTCGGTGCTGTCTTTCGGAACGGCGGGCTGCAATCTCGCCTGCGCCTTTTGCCAGAACCACGAAATCTCGAAGAGCCGCGAAGTTGGTGCCAGCGCGCAAAAGGCCACGCCCGAGACCATCGCGCGCGCCGCGGTCGAACTCGGCTGCGCCTCCGTCGCTTTCACCTACAACGACCCCGTGATCTTCTTCGAATACGCCGCGGACGTCGCGGCGGCGTGCCATGAGCGCGGGGTGAAGACGGTCGCGGTGACGGCGGGCTACATGTGCGCCGAGCCGCGCGCCGAATTCTTCCGTTGCATCGACGCCGCCAATGTCGATTTGAAGGGCTTCACGGAAGACTTCTATCGCCGCCATACGGCCTCGCATCTCGCTCCCGTGCTGGACACGCTGCGCTATCTCAAGCGCGAAACCGACGTCTGGCTGGAGATCACCACGCTGCTCATTCCCGGCGAGAACGATTCCATCGCGGAAATCGACGCGATGACGCGTTGGATCGCTAGGGAGTTGGGGCCCGACGTTCCGCTGCATTTTTCCGCCTTCCACCCGGATTATCGCATGACCGACCATCCGCCGACGCCGAAGGCGACGCTGGATCGCGCCCGCGCGCAGGCGATCGCCAACGACCTGCATCACGTCTACATCGGCAATTGCCGCGATCCGCATCGCCAGACGACGTTTTGCGACCTCTGCGGCGCCGCCCTGATCGCGCGCGACAACTATGACATGACGGCTTACGCGCTCGACGCCTCCGGCGCCTGCCTGGAATGCCGCCGCCCGCTGGCCGGCCGCTTCGCCGCCGAGCCGGGCCATTGGGGCCGCAGGCGCAAGCCGGTCGACATCGCGGCTTTCGCCTAAGAGCGGCGCCAAGGCCTCAAACGAACATCGCGCGGTCGCGCGTCACGCTCGCGATCAAGTGCTCGCACACCGCGCGGATGCGCCCTAAGCCGCGCGTGTCCTGGTGGGTGACGATCCAGTAGCTGCGCGTGGCGCGGCGCTCGGGGAGGATGCGGCGCAAATCCTTGAAGCGGCGCGCGATGAAATCATGGGCGACGCCGAGGCCGAGGCCGGCGCGCAGGGCTTCGAGCTGGGTGACGGCGCTGGCGCATTCGAACGAGGTCGGCGCGCCGCCGTAGAGTTCGCGGATATAGTCCAGCGCGCTCGAAAAGGCGTATTCCTCGACATAGCCGATGAGGCGATGGCCCGCGAGTTCGCCGACTTCGCGCGGCGGCTCGTGCGCTTTGAGGTAGGCGGCGCTGGCGTAGATTCCCAGACTGTAGTCGGTGAGCTTGCGCGCGACGAAGCGACCCTCCTCGGGCTTGTCGAGCACGACGACGATGTCGACTTCGCGCCGCGCCAGCGGAATGATTTGCGGAACCGGGGCGAGCTGGATGCGAACGCCCGGATTGCGTTCGACGAAATCGCGCAACGCGCTCGCGAGGTAGTAGGTCGAGAAGCCGTCGGGCGCGCCGATGCGCACGACGCCGGTCAGCTCGACGTCGACGTCGGAGATTTCCGCCTGCGCGTGCAGGAACGCGCTCTCCATTTCCTCGGCGGCGGCGAGAAAACGCTCGCCCGCGCTGGTCAGCCGCGCGCCGGTGGTGCGTCGATCGAACAACCGCGCGCCGAGCGCGGCCTCCAGCGCCGCGATGCGCCGGCTGACCGTGGCGTGGTCGAGCCGCAGCCGCCTGGCCGCCGCGACAAATTGTCCCGCGCGCGCGACCGCGAGAAAGACCCTCACGTTATCCCAGTCCATAATCGTCGTTTAGCACAATTGCGCACGCCCGTTGCGCGTAATCGGCGATTGCTGTGCAGGAAAGCCTGATGCATAAAGACGGCCAGCAACGACGTCTCGGGGAGCGAACCATGGTCGAGTACGGGCACTTCATCGGCGGCAAGCGCGTCGCGGGAACTTCGGGCCGGTCGGCCGAAGTGTTTCAGCCGATGGACGGAACGGTGCGTGGCTCGGTCGCGCTCGCCTCCGCCGCCGAAACGCGCGCTGCGGTTCTCGACGCCAAGGCGGCGCAGCCCGCATGGGGCGCGACCAATCCGCAGCGCCGCGCGCGCGTGCTGATGAAATTCTACGACCTCATCGCCAAGAACACCGACGAGCTCGCCGACATTCTCGCGCGCGAGCACGGCAAGACGATCATCGACGCCAAGGGCGACATCCAGCGCGGCGTCGAAGTGGTCGAATTCGCCTTCGGCGCGCCGCACCTGATGAAAGGCGAATACACCGACGGCGCCGGCCCCGGCATCGACCTCTATTCGATGCGCCAGCCGCTCGGCGTCGTCGCCGGCATCACGCCGTTCAACTTTCCCGCGATGATCCCGCTGTGGAAGCTGGCGCCGGCGATCGCCTGCGGCAACGCCTTCATCCTCAAGCCGTCCGAGCGCGACCCCGGCGTTCCCATGCGTCTGGCCGAACTCTTCATCGAGGCGGGCGGCCCTCCCGGCATTCTCAACGTCGTCAACGGCGACAAGGTCGCGGTCGACGCGATCCTCGACGATCCCGACATTCAGGCGATCGGCTTCGTCGGCTCGACGCCGATCGCGCATTACATCTATTCGCGCGGCACGGCGAGCGGCAAGCGCGTGCAATGCTTCGCCGGCGCCAAGAACCACATGGTGATCATGCCGGACGCCGACATGGACCAGACGGTCGACGCGCTGATGGGCGCCGGCTACGGCGCGGCGGGCGAGCGCTGCATGGCGATCTCCGTCGCCGTGCCGGTCGGCCAGAAGACGGCGGACGAACTGATGCGCCGGCTCATCCCGCGCGTCGAAGCGCTGAAAATCGGCCCCTCGACCGACTCCTCGGCCGATTACGGCCCGCTGGTGACCAAGGCCCATCTCGACAAGGTGAGGTCCTATGTCGAACTCGGCGTGAAGGAAGGCGCCAAGCTCGCCGTCGACGGGCGCGGCTTCAAAATGCAGGGCTACGAGAACGGCTTCTATCTCGGCGGCTGTCTCTTCGATCACGTCACCAAGGACATGCGCATCTACAAGGAAGAGATTTTCGGCCCCGTGCTCTCGGTGGTGCGCGCGGCGAGCTACAACGAAGCGCTGGGCCTGTGCAACGATCACGAATACGGCAACGGCGTCGCGATCTTCACCCGCGACGGCGACGCCGCGCGCGACTTCGCCTCGAGAGTCCAGGTCGGCATGGTCGGCGTCAACGTGCCGATCCCGGTGCCGGTGGCCTATTACACCTTCGGCGGCTGGAAGCGCTCCGGCTTCGGCGACCTCAATCAGCACGGCCCCGATTCGATCCGCTTCTACACCAAGACCAAGACCGTCACCGCCCGTTGGCCGTCGGGCGTGAAGGAGGGCGCGAACTTCAGCATTCCGACGATGGGGTGAGGGCGCGAGACGGCGACAATGTCGTGCTTTGCCGCCGTTCTCCATGCATGCTATCATAAATGATAGCGTTCGAGGTTTGCGATGGCCCAGGTTCTCATCCGTAACGTCCCGGACGCGGTGCTCGAAGCGCACCGCTCACGCGCCAGATCGCATGGGCGGTCCCTGGAGCAGGAGTTGCGCGACCTGATCGAGCGGTCTGCGCCCTACACGCCTGAAGAACGCCTGGCCGCCGCGGAGAAGTTTCAAAGCCTGACGCCGCCCGGACGTCGCAGCGATCCGGCGAGGCTCGTAAGAGAAGATCGAGATCGGTGAGCGAAATCGTCGTCGACGCGAGCGTCGCCCTTTGTTGGTTCGCCCGTGAAAACGACACGGTCGCCGCAAATCGTCTGATCCGCAGCTCCGCGGATCTCATCGCGCCGTCGTTGATGCTCGCCGAGCTCGCTAATGGTTTGTGGAAGAAGACGCGGCTCGGTGAGATCGGCGCTGATATCGCGAGCGCCGCGATGAACGAGATACGCCGCTTTGTGCCGCAGTTTATCGAATTGGCGGATTTGGCGGCTCCGGCGCTCGCGCTGGCGCGCGAACTCGATCATTCGGTCTACGACTGCGTCTATCTCGCGCTGGCGCGGCGCCGCGCCGCGCCGTTCGTAACGCTCGATCGCGGCTTTGTGGCTGGCGTCACGGCCACCCGCTACGAGCGCGATGTCGTCCATCTCGCCGATTGGACCTAAGAGGCTTCGCCAATGTTCACCCTCACCGCCGACCACGCCGCCGTCCGCGATATGGCGCGCTCCTTCGCCGACGAGCGCATCGCGCCCAACGCGCTCGCTTGGGACGAAGCCAAGCATTTTCCTGTCGATGTGCTGCGCGAGGCGGCGGCGCTCGGCATGGCGACGATTTACGTGCGCGAGGAGCACGGCGGCTCCGGGATGACGCGGCTCGACGCGGCGCTGATCTTCGAGGCGCTGGCGACCGGCTGCCCCTGCGTCGCCTCGTATCTGTCGATCCACAATATGGTGGCCTCGGTGATCGACCGCTTCGGCTCGCCGGCCCTGCAGGCGCACTACCTGCCCAAGCTCGCCAAGATGGAGCTGCTTTCGAGCTATTGCCTGACCGAGCCGGGCGCCGGCTCCGACGCCGCGGCGCTTTCGACGCGCGCGCGGCGCGAGGGCGATTCCTATGTCCTCGACGGGGTCAAGCAATTCATCTCCGGCGCGGGAGCGGCGGACCTCTATCTCGTGATGGCGCGCAGCGGCGCGGCGGGCGCGGCCGGCATCTCGGCGTTCCTTATTGAAAAGGGAACGCCGGGCCTGTCGTTCGGCGCCAACGAACGCAAGATGGGTTGGAACGCGCAACCCACCCGACAGGTTATTCTCGAAGGCGCGCGGATCCCGGCGGCCAACCGCGTCGGCGCGGAAGGCGACGGCTTCAAGATCGCCATGGCCGGGCTCGACGGCGGGCGGCTCAATATCGGCGCGTGCTCGCTCGGCGGCGGCGAGGCGGCGCTCGCCAAGGCGCTCGTCTACGCCGGCGAGCGCAAAGCGTTCGGGCGTCGAATCGCCGATTTTCAGGCGACGCAATTTCGCCTCGCCGACATCGCGACCTCGCTCGAGGCGGCGCGCTCGCTGCTGTGGCGGGCCGCCAGCGCGCTCGACGCGCAATCGCCCGACGCGACGCGGCTGTGCGCGATGGCCAAGCGCGTCGCCACCGACGCGGGGTTCAACGCGGCCAATGACGCGCTGCAGGTGTTCGGCGGCTATGGCTATCTCTCGGAATACGGCGTCGAGAAGATCGTGCGCGATCTGCGCGTTCATCAGATTCTCGAAGGCACGAACGAAATCATGCGCGTGATCGTCGGGCGCGCCTTGACGAAATCCTGAGCGCGCCGACTGGGACGACTGAGGGGGAGGGTGGAAATGTCTGCTGTCGCGTTCATCGGGCTTGGCAACATGGGCGCGCCGATGGCCGCCAATTTGATCAAGGCGGGGCATTCGGTTCGTGGGTTTGATCTCGCGGAGGCGCAGCGCGTCGCCGCCGCCTCGTCCGGCGTCGCGATCGCCCAAAGCGGGCGCGCCGCGATCGAGGGCGCCGACGCCGTCGTAACGATGCTTCCGGCCGGCAGACATGTTTTGAGCTGCTGGGCGGATCTCTTGCCGGCGGCCAAGAAGGGCGCGTTGTTCATCGACTCTTCGACCATCGACGTCGCCAGCGCGCGACAAGCCCACGAAGCGGGCGCGAGCGCGGGCGTTCTGACCCTCGACGCTCCGGTCTCCGGCGGCGTCGGCGGCGCCGGCGCGGGGACGCTCACCTTCATGGCCGGCGGCGCCGACGAGGCCTTCGCGCGCGCCAAGCCCCTCCTCGAGGCGATGGGCAAACGCATCGTCCATTGCGGCGGGCCCGGCGCGGGACAGGCGGCCAAGATCTGCAACAACATGATCCTCGGCGTGACGATGATCGCGACTTGCGAGGCTTTCGTTCTCGCGGAAAAGCTCGGCCTGTCGGCGCAGGCGCTTTACGACGTGGCCTCGACTTCGTCGGGCCAATCTTGGTCGCTCACCACCTATTGCCCGGTTCCCGGACCGGTTCCCGCTTCGCCCGCCAATCGCGACTACAAGCCCGGCTTCGCGGCGGCGTTGATGCTGAAGGACTTGCGCCTCGCGCAGGAGGCGGCCGCGGGCGCGGGCGCGGCGACGCCGCTGGGCGCCGAGGCCGCTCAGCTCTATCAGCTGTTCGCGGCGGCGGGCCGCTCCGGCGACGACTTTTCGGGCATCATCAAGTTTCTGCGCGGCATGACGGCCGGCGCGAAATCTGAATGAATGTTCAGAATAGTACGGTCGCGGCGCGATATTTTCGGCGATCCGTCGATTTGGGCGCCCCATCGCCGTGTTTTGGGCAAATAGGCGCCGATTTCTCAGCCGACCATTCGCGCGAGCGCCGGGGCATCCCGTAAATCCGGCGTAGCCGAAAGCCGCGCCGCTGCGGCGCGAAGCTAGGAAATTGGAGGCAGCTCATGCGCGCATTCTTGAAGAAGTCGACCGCCGTCGCCTTGACGGCGCTCTTGCTCGGCCTCGGCGTCGCCGCCGCGACGACGACGCCCGCCGAGGCGGCCGGCGTTTGGCACCACGGCTATTGGAGCGGCGGCCGTTGGTACGGCGGTTGGTGGGGTCCGGCGGTCGGCCTGGGCATTCTCGGCCTCGCCGCCGGCGCGGCGATCGCCTCGCAAGGCCCCTATTACGGCCCCGGCCCCTATTACGGCCCCGGCCCGAACGGGTGCATGGCCTATCAACCGGTCTACGACCAATGGGGCCGCTACCTCGGCCGCCGCTGGGTCAACATCTGCCAATAGGCCGCGTCTCCCGCAACGTTTCGCCGGCGTTTCTCTCCTCCCGGTCGCCGGCGTGCGGCGCGCCGTCGCTTTGAGCCGGCGCGCCTGAAGGCCCCGCTCACCGCGGGGCCTTTTTTTGCGCGCGCCGCGACATCGAAATTCGTCCGTCGCGACGGCTCGGGGCCGCTTAGGCGAGCTCGACTTTCGCCAGCGCCTCAGCCTGCCTCAGCCCCAGCGCGTCGACATCGAAGCCCTCGATCGCCTCTTCGAACAGGCGATGAAAATTCATCGCCGCGCCCAGGCGCAGGAACGCGCCGCCGAGGCCGACCGCGGCGCGGTCCATGAAGACGAATTCGCGGGGAACCTTCAGGCCGCCGCCTTCGGCCTTGAGCGCTTGCATGACCGCGAAGAGCTCGCGCCGGCCGTAATCGCCGGGCTTGACCCCGTCGGCGATGGTGCGCACGCGATCGTCGATCAACGGGCCGTAGAGGAAGCGCGACCAGATGTTCAGCGCCGCGATCGTCGCGCGCGACAGATCGGAAAAGCCCCAGATTTCGTAAGCGTGGACGATGCGGGCTTCGTCGGCGCTCTCCAGCGCCCGATAAAGCTCGACGACGCCGCCGACGAAGCTCGCGGGAAAAATGCGCACGCAGCCGTAGTCGAAGAGATTGACCGCCTCGACCTCCTGCGCCTCGCCTTTTCCCTTCGCGACGACGGAATAATTGCCGAGATGCGGATCGCCGTGAATGACGCCAAAGCGCGAAAACGGCCGCCACCATGCCTCGAACAGGGCGAGCGCGATGCGATTGCGCGTCTCGGCGCCCGCGCGCTGGAATTCCATCAGCGGCGCGCCGTCGAGCCATTCCAGCGTCAGCAGCCGCCGCGTCGAAAGCTCGGCGAAGACCTTGGGCACGCGCACCAGCGGGCGGCCTTCGAGCATCCGCGCGTAGAGCCGCGCCAGCTTGGCCTCGCGCACGTAGTCGAGCTCCTCGCGAATGCGCGCGCCGATCTCCTGGGCGATTTCGCGCGTGTCGATCGCCGGCCCCATCCGCCGATGGATCGAGAACAGCAGGGCGAGCTGCGAGAGGTCGACCTCGACCGCGGAGGCCATGTCCGGATATTGCAATTTGCAGGCGAGCTTCTCGCCGCCGAGACTTGTCGCGCGATGCACCTGGCCGAGCGAGGCGGCGGCGGCCGGCGCGAGGTCGAACTCGGCGAAGCGGGCGCGCCAGTCGGCGCCCAGTTCCGCCTGCATGCGGCGGCGCACGAAGCCGGCGCCCATCGGCGGCGCCTGCGATTGCAGCGTCATCAGCTCGCTGGCGTAATCGCCCGGGAGCGCCTCGGGGATCGTCGCCATCATCTGCGCGACCTTCATCATCGGCCCTTTGAGCGAGCCGAGCGCCTCGGTCAGGGCGCGCGCGTTGTGGCCGCGCTCGCCGCCCATCAGGCGGCTCGCGCCCACGCGCGCCGCGAAAGCGCCGGCGTTGACGCCGAGATTGGCGTAGCGCCGGGCGCGGGCGGAAAAGCGATCGCCTTCTTCGTCACGCGTCATAAAGTCGCTCTCCGTTTCCCTGGCTGCGCTCTCTTAGGCCTATTGCTCGCCGTTGAGCGAGGCGAATTTGCGGCGCGGCCGCGCCCGAGCTCACCGATGAGCTCATCGACAAAGCCACCGAGGGCTGCGAAGATCAGCCAGAGGGACGAGCCGGAGGGCTCCGATCGGGGAGGACGTCATGCATCGTGGCGAACCGCTGTCTATCTATGAGACCGAAGTCGCGGCCGACTGGATCGACTACAACGGCCATATGAACGACGCGGCCTACGCCCTGGTGTTCAGCCGCTCGCTCGACGCGCTGATGGACCGCATCGGCCTCGACGCGGCCTCGCGCAAAGCGAGCCGGCGCACGCTGTTCACGCTGCAAATGATGCTGCACTATTTCCAGGAGGCGAGCGAAGGCCAGGCGTTGTCCGTGCGTTGCCACCTCTTGGAGCACGACGAGAAGCGCATGCGCGTCTGGCTCGAAATGAAGGCCGGGCGAGAGGGCGCGATTCTCGCCGCCAGCGAGCAGTTGCTGCTCTCCATCGATCAGGGCGAGGACGGCGCGCGCGCCGCGCCCTGGCGCGCCGAAACGAGGGCCGCGCTCGACGCTCTGGCCAACGCTCAGCGCGGCCTCGAAGTCCCGCCGCTGGCGGGGCAGGGGGTGGCGCTGAGGCGGCAGTAGGGTGTGTGTTAGGGTCTGTCAGCAAACAAGCGCTTCCTCCGTCATTGCTTCGCTTTGCTCGCAATGTCGGCTTCTCGACTCCGTTAATTTCTGACAGCGCCAAACCCGCCCCCTCACCGCCCCGTCCATTTCGGCTTGCGCTTCTGCGCGAAGGCCGACAACCCCTCTTTGGCGTCCTCGGTCATCGCCAGCAGCGGCAGTTGGCCTTCCATGAAGGCGAGGCTTTCGTCGAACGACATCGCGGCGATCGCGCGTAAGGCGTATTTGCCGCGGCGGATCGCGGTCGGCGATTTGTCGGCGATGCGGGCGATCAGCCAATCCACCTTCGCGTCGAGTGCGGCGGCGGGAACGACGTGGTTGACGAGGCCCGCCTCGCGCGCCGCGCTCGCGTCGAAGCTCTCGCCTGATATCGCCCATTCCGCGATCAGCCGCGGCGGCGCGATTCTCTGCAGGAGGCTCAACACCTGCATGGGAAACAGGCCGACCTTGACCTCGGGAAGGCCGAAAACCGCGTCGTCGCTGGCGACCGCCATGTCCGTCATCGCGAGGAGACCCATGCCACCGGCCATGCAGGCGCCGTTGACCCGCGCGATGCTCGGTTTGGCGGCGCTTTGCGCCAGCCGCAGCATGTCGGCGTAATCGCCGTTGGGGCGCGAAAAGTCGAAGGCGAAGGACCCGCCGGCTTGCAAATCGGCGCCGGCGCAAAACGCCTTGTCGCCGGCGCCCGTCACGACGATCACGCGCACGTCCGCGTCGGCCTCCGCTGCGCGATAGCCCGCGACGATTCCCGCGATCACGCCGGCGTTCAGCGCGTTGCGCCGCTCCGGCCGATCGATCACGATCCACAACGCGGCGCCGCGTTTCTCGATCCGGACATCCGAGGTCTTGGACATGACGTTCTCGCTATGGCGTCGCGGCGGGCGGCGGTTCGATCTCGGCGAGAATGGCGCCGGCCGCGGCCTGGTCGCCCTCCGCCACATGCAGGGCGGCGACGATCCCCGCCGCGGGCGCCCCGTGGACGTGCTCCATTTTCATCGCTTCGAGCGCGATGAGCGGCTGGCCGAGCGCGACGCTCTCGCCGAGCTTGGCGAGCACCGCGACGACGCGGCCGTTCATCGCCGCGCGCAGCTTGCCGTCGCCGCCGGCGGCGCTGGCCCGGCGCGGCGGCGCGAGCGTCGCGTCGCGGCAGGCGAAGGCGACGCCTCGGCTCAGCCAGTACAGCCGATCGCCGGCGCGCAGGAACGTCGCGCTCTCCGCGACGTCGCCGACGCGAAAGCGCAGCGTCTCGTCGTCGAGCGCCTCGACCTCGATCGAAAATTCCGCGCCGTCATAGGCGAGCGCATAGGCCCCGTCGCGGCGGCGGAAAATCTCGACGTCGTGGATTGTCCCTTCGACGTCGACGCGCGTCGGCGCCGCAAAGGCGGAGGCGAGCGCGCGGCCTTTCCTCCAGGGCTGCGCGCCGCGCTGGGGGAGGCGGAAAAGCAACGCGGCGAGCGCGGCGGGCGGGAGGAGATCATCCCGAGGGCGCGCGAGCAGCGCCTCGCGGCGTCGCTCGACGAAATCGGTGGTGACGCCGCCCGCGACGAAATCGGGATGGCGAAGGCAGGCGGCGAGAAAAGTTTGATTGGTCGTGACGCCGAAGGCGATGGTCTCGTCGAGCCCGCGCGCCAGCTTACGCAACGCTTCCTCGCGCGTCGCGCCATGGCTGACGATCTTGGCGATCATCGAATCGTAATAAGGGGGAATATCGCCCTCGGCGCCCAGCGCGGTTTCGACGCGCAGCCCCTGGGGCGCCCGCCAGCGCAGCATCCGGCCCGATTGCGGCAGAAAATCATGCGCCGCGTCCTCCGCGCAAAGGCGCGCTTCGATCGCGTGGCCGGAAAACCGGACATCCTCCTGCTGGAGCGGCAGCCTTTCGCCGCCGGCGATGCGCAATTGCAGCTCGACGAGATCGAGCCCGGTGACGGCTTCCGTCACCGGATGTTCGACCTGGAGGCGCGTGTTCATTTCCATGAAGTAGAACGCGCCGGCCGAATCGAGCAGAAATTCGAGGGTGCCCGCGCCCTCGTAGCCGATCGCCTTGACGGCCGCGACCGCGACCGCGCCCATGCGCTGGCGAAGCGCGGGCGACACCGCCGGGGAGGGCGCCTCCTCGATCAGCTTTTGATGGCGCCGCTGCGTCGAGCAATCGCGTTCGCCGAGATGAATCGCGGCGCCCCAGCGGTCGGCGAGAATCTGGATTTCGATATGGCGCGGCGCTTCGATCGCGCGCTCCAACAGCACCGTCGCGTCGCCGAACGCGCCCTGCGCTTCCGATCGCGCGGCGCGCAGGAGTTCGGCGAACGCGGCTTCGCTAGGCGCGAGGCGCATGCCGCGTCCGCCGCCGCCCGCCGCCGCCTTGATCATCAGCGGGAAGCCGATTTCGCGCGCCGCGGCGGCGAGAGCCGCCTCGCTCTGCTCGCCGTCGTAGCCGGGAATGCAGGGAACGCCGGCTGCCCGCATGAGCGCCTTGGCGCCGGCTTTGTCGCCCATGGCGCGGATCGCGGCGGCCGACGGCCCGATGAAGACGAGCCCGGCCGCCTCGCAAGCCGCGGCGAAGGCGGCGCTCTCGGCCAAGAAGCCGTAACCGGGATGGATCGCGTCGGCGCCGCTCGCCTCGGCCGCGGCGAGGATATTCTCGATCCTGAGATAGGATTGCGCCGGCGCCGGTCCGCCGATCGCGATCGCCTGGTCCGCCTCGCGCGCATGCGGCGCGTCGGCGTCGGCGGCGGAATGGACCGCGACGACGCCATAGCCGAGCCGCCGCGCGGTGCGCATGATGCGCAAGGCGATCTCGCCGCGATTGGCGACGAGGATCTTGCGAAACGGCGTGCGTTTCTCCACCAGGGGAGCGCTCATGGCCGCGCGACCGAGAATTGCATCGGCTGCGGCGCGCGCCGCTCCGCCTCGCGACAGATCGCCAGCGTTTGCGCGAGGACGGCGCGCGTGTCGCGCGGGTCGATGATCCCGTCGTCGAGCAGGCGGGCGCTGGTGGCGAAAGCGTCCGTCTGAACGTCGAATACGGCCGATATCTCCGCCTTCATCTTGTCGCGCCTGTCCTTGCCCAGCGCCGCGCCGCGCCGCGCCGCGGCGGCTTCGGCGACGATCGCCATGGTTTCCGCCGCTTGCTCCGCGCCCATCACCGCCGTCTTGGCGTTGGGCCAGGAGAAGCAGAAGCGCGGATGGAAGCCGCGCCCGCACATGCCGTAATTGCCGGCGCCGAACGAGGCGCCGCAATAGAGCGTGATTTGCGGCACGCGGGCGCTCGCCACGGCCTGGATCATCTTCGCTCCGTGCTTGATCATGCCGCCTTGCTCGGCCGCGCGCCCCACCATATAGCCCGTCGTATTGTTGAGATAGAGAATCGGCGTGCGCGTCTGGCAGCAGGCCTGAATGAAATGCGTGGCCTTGTTGGCGCCGTCGGGATCGAGCGGCCCGTTGTTGGTGACGATTCCGAGCGCATGGCCTTCGAGCGCGGCGCGCCCGCAGACGGTGGCCGGTCCGTAATTCTCGCCGAATTCGGTGACGTCGGAGCCGTCGACGATGCGCGCGATCGCCTGCCGCATGTCGACCGGGCGCTTATAGTCAATCGGCATGATTCCGAGCAGCTCCTCCGCGTCGTAGAGCGGCGGGCGATGCTCGCTTGGCCCGCCGGGCCTGTCCCAGGCGAGGCCGGCGATGATTTCGCGCGCGATGCGCAGCGCGTCGCGGTCGTCTTCGGCCAGATAGTCGCCGAGGCCGGAAACGCGCGTATGCATCTCCGCGCCGCCGAGTTCCTCCTCGCTGGCGATTTCGCCGGTCGCCGCCTTCAGCAGCGGCGGCCCGGCGAGAAACGCGCGCGTGCGGCCGCGCACCATCACGATGTAGTCGGAGAGCCCGGTCTGATAGGCGCCGCCGGCGGTCGACGAACCGTGCGTCACCGTCACGACGGGCAGGCCGGCCGCCGACAAAAGGGCGAGATTGCGGAACAGCCCGCCGCCGCGCACGAAATCCTCGACGCGATAGCGCAGCAGATTGGCGCCGGCGCTCTCGACCAGCTGCACATAGGGCAGCTTGTTCTCCAGCGCGATTTCCTGCGCGCGCAGGGCTTTGTCCAGGCCCATCGGCTGCAGCGCGCCGGCGTCGATGCCGGCGTCGTTCGCGCTCACGAGGCAGCGCTTGCCCGAGACGAGGCCGACGCCGACGATCAGGCCGCCGCCGGGAATGCTTCGTTCGGCGTCGGCGACGTCGAAGCCGAATCCGGCCAGGGTCGAGAGTTCGAGGAACGGCGCGTCGGGGTCGAGCAGCAACGCCACGCGCTCGCGCGGCAGCAATTGCGCGCGCTTGTGGAACCGCTCCTTCGCCGCCGCCGAAGCGGCGCGAGCGCGCTCCTCCAGGGAGCGCAGGCGGTCGATCAGGGCGAGCATGCTCGCGCGATTGGCCTGAAACGCGGCGCTCGAGGGCGCGATCGTGCTTTCGATGATGGCCATGATCGGCTCGATCGTCAGGCGGTGAAAGTGTCGGCGAATCGCTGGCGCAACTCGACCTTGCGCAGCTTGCCGGTCGCGGTTTGCGGTATGTCTTCGAGAATCCGCACGAGTTTCGGCGCCTGAAAGCCGGCCAGGCGCTCGCGGCAATAATCCGATATCTCCGCTTCGCTGACCGTCGCCCCCGGTTTCAGCTTGACGAAGGCGCTGACCGCCTCGCCCCATTGGGGATGCGGCAGGCCGACCACGGCGGCGTTGAGCACGGCCGGGTGGGCGAGCAAAGTCTCCTCGATCTTCACCGAGGCGACGTTCTCGCCGCCGGACTTGATCATATCCTTCTTGCGGTCGATGAACAGGATTTCGCCGTTCTCGTCGATCAGCGCGAGATCGCCGGTGTGATGCCAGCCGAATTTGCGCGACGCGGCGGTCGCCTCCGGATCTTTGTAATAGCCCATCATCACGTTCGCCCCGCGATGCACCAATTCGCCGATCGCGCCGCGAGGCAGCAACGCGCCGCTGTCGTCCATGATCGCGCTTTCGTTGACGATCAGCGATTCTCCCCAATAGTTTCCAAAGCGCTCGAGCTGACGCTCCGGGCGCGACGCCGTCGTGGCCGGATACATCTCGGTCTGGCCGCTCATCAGGGAAAATTCGGGACAGAGCTCGGCGATCGCGCGTTCGAGCAGGGGGCGCCCCATCGGCGCCATGGCGTAGTTGCAGCGCCGAAGGGACGAGAGATCGAAGTCCTTGAATCTGGGATGGTCGAGCATCGCCTGATACATCAGCGGCAAGCCGATGAAGACGGTCAGGCGCTCGCGCTGGACCGTCTCCATCGCCACGAGCGGATCGAAGCCGCGCATCAGCGCCACCCTTCCGCCGACGGCGAGATAGCTCAGCATCAGCACGTGACCGGCGCAGTGGAAGATCGGCATCTGGCCGCTGATCGAATCGGCGTGCGTGAGGCTCGATTCGATCGCGTTGCTCATCACGGCCATCACCACGGCGAGATGGCAATGCATCGCGCCTTTGGGGCGCGAAGTCGTGCCGCTGGTGTAGATGATCATCGCCAGATCGCGATCGTCGATGGCGATATCGGGCTCGGCGTCGGACTGGCCTTGAAGCAGGGCGTTGAATTCCATCAATCCGGCCGCCGCCGATTGTCCCGCGAGGTCGATCGCGACGAGATCGAGGCCGCGTTTGGCGAGCGCCGCGCGACGGTCCGGCTGTACGTAAAGGTAGTCGTCGATCAGAGCGAAGCGGACGCCGGCGTGATCGAGAATGTAGTCCATGTCGGCGGGAGCCAGCAGGGTGTTGATCGGCGTCCACACCAAGCCGGCGCGATGCAGGCCGAACAGCCCTTTGACCATGTCGATCGAGTTGTTGCAGATCGTCGCCGCCTTGTCGCCGGGCTTCAAGCCCCGCGCCAGCAGCGCATTGGCGAAGCGATTGGCGTCGCGGTCGATCTCCGCGAAGGTCGCGCGCCGAGCGCCGTCGGTCAGCGCGACGCGGTCGGGATAGCGCCGCGCGGCGCGGGTGAGGAGGTCGCCGATCGCGACCCGCCCGATGCGCCCTGGACCGGCGACGCCGCCCGTCGCGCTGAGATCCGTCATGCCTTCCTCCTTAGCTGTTTCGCGCCGCCCGCTAGGCGGCGGCCCCCGAAGGACGCAGATGAAAAATTTGCCGGGCTTCGGCGGGACTCGCGATGTCCCGCCCGACCTCGCGCGCGAGCCTGGCGAGCGCCGCGACCAATCGACCGTTCGACGTCGCTTTGGCGCCGTCGGGCAGGTAGAACGTGTCTTCGAGGCCCGTGCGCAAATTGCCGCCGAGTTCGGCGGCGCGCCGATGCAGCGGCCAGATTTCGGCGCGGCCGATCGCGGTGACTTGCCAAACCGCCTCGGGCGCTTTCAGCTTCAGGAGAATGGGCAGGAGATCCGGATCGGCGGGCATGCCCGAGGCGACGCCCATGACGAAATTATAGTCGAGCGGGCCCGAAACCATGCCGACCTCCCGATACATGGCGACGCTGCGCACGATGCCGACGTCGAAACATTCGAATTCCGGAATCGCGCCCGCCGCTTTGATCACGTCGAGATAGTCCTGAATTTTCTCGACCCGGTTGTCGAACAGCATCGGCGGCCAGGCCCAGGCGCCGTCGGCCTTGACCTTGAGATAGTTCAGAGACCCGGCGTTGCAGGCGGCCATTTCCGGCCGCGTTTGGCGCAGGCAGTCGAGCGCGCCGGCATAGTCGGGCCCGGCGACGCCGGAGGTGTGATTGATGATCACGCCCGGACAGGCTTCGCGGATGGCCTGTTGTATCTCGCGCGAAACGGAAACGTCCCAGGAGGCCAGATGGCCCTTGCCGGGCGCCTGCTGGCGCAGATGGATGTGCATGACGCTGGCGCCGGAATCATAGGCCGCCTTGGCCTCGCGGGCCATCTCTTCGGGCGTGACGGGGACGCGATGCTGCTTCGGGTCGGTCAGCACGCCGTTGAGCGCGCAAGTGATCACGGCCTTGTCCACGACATCGGCGTCGTCGGCTTGTTCGATCGTCATCGGCGCTCCTCCCATGCGACGCGCGGAATCGTCGCCTTCTTGTTTGGACCTTTGCGGTGGGTCGGCGGAGAAAACCACGCGCCGGCCCGTTTGTCATCGTCGAAGCGCGCGCTGCGCTCGCTTCAACGCGTCGCGGGGACGTTCTGCTCCTCCCCAGCGGCCAGCTCCGCCGCCAGGGCGCGTCGAAAGCCCTCACGCGCCTCGAGCCGGCGCCGATAGTCCGCCGTCGCCGGGCCGAACTCGCCGTCGAGCCGGGAGAATCGGGCGAGATGAAGAGCGTAGCCGACCGAAATATCCGCCATGGTGAAGCGTCCCGCGCACAGGGTCTCGGCTTTCGCCGTCGCGGACTCGACCGCGCGCAACCGCGCCAGGAACCATTTCGCATAGTCGGCCGCGACTTGCGGGTTGCGCCGCTCGACGGGTTCGAAGCGCGCGTAGCGCAGCACGACGGCCTGCGGAAACGTCAGCGTCGCCTCGCCGAAATGCAGCCAGTTGTGATAGGCGCCGTAGTCCGGCTCATCGACCCCGACGGCGAGCGGCGTCGGCTCGCGCCAAGTCGCGAGATAATGGCAGATCGCCGCCGATTCCGTCATCCGCGTCTCGCCGTCGATGAGCAAGGGAATCGTGCCGAGCGGATTGATCGCGAGATAATCCTTGGCGAGCGCGCGCGGCGGGAAGGGCAGCATCTTGAGCTCGTAGCGTAGACCGAGTTCCTCCAGGGCCCAGAGTGCGCGAAACGAGCGCGCGCCGGCGCAATGATAAAGCGTGATCATCGCGACGCCCGCCCCGTTATTGGCCCATGCCGGGCAACGTGCCCATGCCCTTGCACAGCACCGACAGCATCACTTCGTCGGCGCCGCCGCCGATCGACGCCAGACGAAAATCGCGATAGGCGCGGCTGACCGGCGTTTCCGTCATGAAGCCCATGCCGCCCCAATATTGCAGGCAGGCGTCGGGCAGTTCGCGCCCGAGGCGTCCGGTCTTGAGCTTGGCCATGGTGGCGAGCTGGGTGACGTCCTCGCCCGCGATCATCGCCTCGGCGGCGCGATAGACCAGCGAGCGCAAGAGTTCGACCTCGGTCTGCAATTCGGCAAGGCGGAAATGCACGGTCTGATTGTCGAGGATGCTCTGGCCGAACGCCTTGCGGCCGCGGGCGTAGGCGATGGTCTCCGCGATGATGAGTTCATGCGCCTTGAGGCACGAGGCGGCGGCCCAAAGGCGCTCCTCCTGAAATTGCAGCATCTGATAGGTGAAGCCGCGGCCTTCCTCGCCGATGCGATTGCGCTTGGGCACGCGCACGTCGTCGAAGAAGATCTGCGCGGTGTCGGAGGAATGCATGCCCAACTTGTCGAGCTTGCGCGCCACGGTGACGCCCTTGGTCTTCATCGGCAGGCAGATCAGCGACTTGTTGCGATGCTGGGGACCGTCGCCGGTGTTGGCGAGCAGGCACATCCAGTCGGCTTGCGCGCCGTTGGTGATCCACATCTTGCCGCCATTGATGACATAATCGTCGCCGTCGGAGCGCGCGCTGGTCTTGATCGCGGCGACGTCCGATCCGGCGCCGGGCTCCGAAACGCCGATGCAGACGACCGCGTCGCCGGCGATGGCCGGCGCCAGGAATTCTCGACGCAACGCGTCGGAGCCGAAGCGGGCGAGCGCCGGCGTCGCCATGTCGGTTTGTACGCCGATCGCCATCGGCACGCCGCCGCAACGAATGGCGCCGAGCTCTTCGGCCATCATCACCGAATAGGAATAATCGAGCGCCTGGCCGCCGTATTCGGTCGGCTTGGTGAGGCCGAGGAAGCCGAGATCGCCGAGCTTCTTGAACAATTCGTGCGCGGGAAAGGCCTGCCCCTTCTCCCATTCGTCGACGAACGGGTTGATCTCGGCGGCGATGAATTTCTGCAGCGCGCGGCGCGCCTCCTCGTGCTCGGGCGTGAACAGCATGGCTCGCCTCCTCCGGCGTCTTTTTTTGGTTTCGTCCGCGATCTCCGAGCGGACCCGACGTGGATCGGCACGATAGCCGCTTCAGGCCATCGGCGCGAGATGCGGCAAGATGACGCGGCGGTCGCGACGGCTTCCGATCTATGTCGGAGCGAAAGTCACTTTCGCGCCTCTTGCGTTCGGCGCTTCCAACGGCGCCCCGGCTTGAGTTCGGCGCCGAGCACGTAACGATCCATGATGCGACGATGCCGGGCTTGGCGCGCCTCGCTGCGGTCGGCCGTCGCGTTTTCCAACGAGGCGTCGGCGGGAACGGCGGCGGGTCTGGCGGCGACGATCGCGCGCGCCGCGAGGGAGCTGGCGAGGGCTTGGGCCGTCGCGACCTCGCGCTTGGATTTCGCGCCCGGCGACCGCGCCTTGGCCTTTGGCCCGGCCTCGGCCGTCGTCCCGCCGACCGCCCGCGACGCGACCGCCCGGAATTCGACGGAAGATTCCTCGAAGGATCGAGGAGACGGCGGCGCGAATTCCCGGCTCGAGTCTTTCTTCGTCCGCGTCTTGGGCTTGGCCGCCGGGCCGAAACTTTCGCGCTTGCGTCGCGGCGGGGCCGCGGCCTCCTCGAAAGGCGACGCGATCGGTTGGAGGTCGGCGAGGCTGGGAAGAATCCGGCCCTGAGGCCGCGACGGCGGCGTCTCGGCGGCGGTCGGCGCCTTGCGCTCGGCCTCGAACAGCGCGGTCGCGCCGAGATGGCGTTCCGCTCCCGCCGCGGCGCCGGAGAGCGCCGGCTCCGTCAACCAACCCTTTCCGCCCGTATTCGTCGGTCGTCGTTGCCGCCGAACCTCGACGACGAATGCAGGGGGCGGTCGCTTCATTGGAGCCTTCGACGTTCGGGGTTGGGTCCGGCCGACCAATCTTCGGAGCGAGTCCCGATCGACTCAGCGGGGCGCGGCGTCAAAGCTGAAGGACAAAGCCGCGAAAAAAGCAATATGCCTCGAACGGGTTCTTAACTCCTGCCGCCCGGGATCGCCTCGCTCGTCCCCGCTCCTGGCTCTGACGCCGAATCCGCCGCGACCGGGTCCAAACGCGCGCTAATCCGATGTTAACCCTATCGCAGGCTTAACTGAACGTATAAAAGCCGCTTCTGAGCCGACTTGCGGGCGCTCGCAACGCAAGTCGGCTTGGAGCCCTTTGATAAAGCGGGATTTTGAACGGAAAACCGGTGTCCACTTTTCCGAAATCCTGCTTAGGGATCGTTCGGGCAAGCCCAAGTTTTGGCCCATTTGCGGCGCAGACCCGCCCGATCCGAGCCGACGGCCGTCCCGCCCGAACGCGAAGCCAACCCTCCCCGCCCCTCGTGAGGTTGCCCCAATCATGAACGCCACCGACGCCGCCGCAACGGTCGCCGCCGATCCCGAGACCACGCTGCTCTCGATGTTCTGGTCGGCGCATATCGTCGTCAAGATCGTCATGGTCGGGCTGCTGGCCGCCTCGTTCTGGAGCTGGACGATCATCGTCAACAAGACGTTGCTCTTCTCCAAGTTCAAGCGCGCGATGGACGGTTTCGAGCAGATCTTCTGGTCGGGCCAGTCGCTGGAGGAACTCTACGGATCGCTTTCGCAGCGGCCGAACTCGGGCGCCGCGAGCCTGTTCGTCTCGGCGATGCGTGAATGGAAGCGCTCGTTCCAGAACCCCACCGCGTCCTTTCGCGGCCTGCACGCGCGCCTCGACAAGGTTCTCGACGTTTCGATCGCGCGCGAGGTCGAGCGGCTCGAGTCCAATCTGTTGTTCCTGGCGACCGTCGCCTCGGCGGCGCCCTTCGTCGGCCTCTTCGGCACAGTGTGGGGCATCATGACTTCGTTCCGCTCGATCGCCGCCTCGAAGAACACTTCGCTCGCCGTCGTCGCGCCCGGCATCGCGGAGGCCCTGCTGGCGACGGCGATCGGACTGTTCGCCGCCATTCCCGCGCTCATCGCCTACAATAAATTGCAGGGCGACGTCGCCAGGGCGCAGGCGCGGATGGAAAGCTTCGCCGACGAATTCTCGTCCATTCTGTCGCGGCAGATCGATCAGCACGCGTCGGGCGACAAGGCGGCCTGAGGCCGGAGGCGACGGCAAGGAGAGCGAGCCGATGGGCATGGCGATGGGCGCGGGGCGCAAGAGCGGACGCGGGCGGCGCGGCGTGCCGCGCTATGGCGCGATGGCCGACATCAACATGACGCCGTTCATCGACGTCATGCTGGTGTTGCTGATCATCTTCATGGTCGCGGCGCCCTTGCTCACCAGCGGCGTCGCGGTCGACCTGCCGCAGGCCAAGGCCGGCGCGCTCAACGTCGAGCAGAAACCGATCGCCATCGCGCTCAACGACCAGGGGCAATTGTTCCTGATGGACCAACCGATCGCCGACGCCGACCTCGTCGACAAATTGAAGGCGCTCGCCACGGACGGCGCCGATCAGCGCATCTATTTCCGCGCCTCGAAGGTCGTGCCCTATGGACGGGTCGCCGAGATCATGGGCGCGGTGACCGCGGCCGGCTACAAGAAAGTGGCGCTCGTCACCGAACCGGATACGCGGTGAAGCGAGGCCTGGGGTGAGCGACCAGCCGTCGAAAACAGGGCTCTACGTCTCGGGCGCGCTTCACGCCGCGCTGCTCGCGTTCATCGTCATCGGTTTCGCCGCAGCGCCTAAATTCGAGGACGCGCCCGAATCGATTCCGGTCGATACGGTCACGCAGTCGCAATTCAACGAAATCATGAAGGGCGAGCGCGACGCCAAGCCGGTGAAGGAGCCTCCCGCCGAGCCGACGACGCGCCAAGCCGCGATCGAACCGCCGGCCGTCCCGACGCCCCCCGAGCCGCCGCCGGAACTCAAGACGGCCGACGAGCCTACGCCCACGCCGCCGCCCCCGCCCAAGCCCGCGCCGCCGCCGCCGCCGCCGAAACCGGCCGCCGAGGACGCGCCGGCGCCTCCAGTCAGGCCCAAGGAGACGCCGCCGGAGAAGCCCAAGGCCGACGCGCTCGCCAAGCTCCTGGAGAAGTCCAAGCCCGACGAACCGGCCAAGCCGCAGAAGGCGTACGATCCCAACGCCATCGCCAAGCTGATCGGCCAGAGCAAGTCCTCGGCCGATCCGACGCCGACCGGCGCGGCCACGCCGCAGGGGTTGCCCAACCAGCACGCGGCGCGCATGTCGCCCTCGCTTTCGGCCGCGCTCGACGCATGGCTCACCGACGCCTATCTCAATTGCTGGACGCCGCCGCCGACGATGCCGGAGGGCGAGCGCTATGTGGCGGAAGTGCGCGTCGCGTTCAACGCCGACGGCACGCTCGCCGGTCCGCCCACGCTGCTCAATCCGCCCACCGATCCCGCGTGGCGGGCCCACGCGGAAAGCGCGATGCGCGCGGTGCTGAAATGCAATCCGTTGCGCGTGCCGCCGCAATACGCCCCATATTTCGAGCAATGGAAGACGAAGACCGTCCATTTCGACCCGCAGAGCGCCCTGGGCTGATCGAGGCGCGTCGACGCCGAACTTAAAAAAGCGAGACCGTGCCGTCATGATGATCGAAAAGTTGTTCTCCCGCTTCGCGGCCGCGCTGTTGGCGTTGGGCCTGGCCAGTTCGGCCGCGCGCGCCGCCGGCGACGTCTATGTTCACGCCGGCGCCAATTTCACGCCGGTCACCGTCGCCGTGACGCCGCTCGCCGGCGACGACGGCGCGACGAAGATCGGCGCCGTCATCGTCAACGACTTCGCCCATTCCGTCTTCCTGCTGCCGCTCAATCCCACGAGCTTTCCCGAAAACGTCGCCAATCCCGACGCGCGGCCGAACGTCGACGCCTGGAAGACGGTCAACGCGCAATTCGTGCTGACCGGGCGGGTGGCGGGCGCCGAGGGCGGCCGCATCGCCGCGCAGTTCCGCCTCTGGGACACCGCGACCGGCGCGCAGGTCGCCGGCCAGCAATACACCACCGACGCCGCCAACGCGCGCCGCGTCGGCCATCTCATCGCCGACGCGGTGTTCTCGCGCATCACCGGCGAGAAGGGCTTCTTCGATTCGCGCGTCGTGTTCGTCGACGAGAACGGCTCCAAGGAGAAGCGCCGCAAGCGCCTCGCGGTGATGGACATGGACGGCGCCGACGTCAAATATCTCACCAGCGGCGACAAACTCGTGGTGACGCCGCGCTTTTCGCCCTCGGCGCAACAGGTCGCCTATATGTCGTTCGGCGACGCCGATCCGAAGGTGACGCTGCTCGATCTGGAGAGCGGGCAGCGCGAGGCGGTCGGCAATTTCCCCGGCATGACCTTTTCGCCGCGTTTTTCGCCCGACGGCCAGCGTATCGTCATGTCGCTGTCGGAAGGCTCCGCGGCCAATCTCTATTCGATGGACATCCGCACGCACACGACGACGCGCCTCACGGAAGGCAGCGGCATCGACACTTCGCCCTGCTATTCGCCCGACGGTTCGCAGATCGCCTTCGAGTCCGACCGCGGCGGCACGCAGCAGATCTACGTCATGAGCGCCAGCGGCGGCTCGGCCAAGCGCATCTCGTTCGGCGAGGGGCGCTATTCGACGCCGGTGTGGTCGCCGCGCGGCGACCTCATCGCCTTCACCCGGCAGAAGGACGGTCTGTTCGGCATCGGCGTGATGAAGCCCGACGGCTCGGGCGAGCGCATAATCACCGAGGGCTACCACAACGAAGGCCCGACCTTCTCGCCCAACGGCCTGTTCCTGATGTTCTTCCGCGACCCCGGCGGCGAATCCGGCGCCAAAATCTACATGGCCGACATTTTCGGCCACGGCGAATTCCCGGTGCCGACGCCGGGCTACGCCAGCGACCCCTCGTGGGGGCCGCTGATGAATTGAGGGCGAGGGCTCCCCTCTCCCGTTCGGGAGAGGGGCCGGGGGTGAGGGTTTACAAGGCGTCGACATGGTCTCCGAACCGCATCGTTTCGCTCGCGGCCTGCGCAGGGGTTCGACCTCTGCGGAGGACATTTTGTGGGCGCGGCTGCGCGGTTCGCGCTTTCACGGCGCCAAATTCAAACGGCAGGTTCCGGTCGATCGGTACGTCGTGGATTTCTGCCGCCACGCCGCGCGGCTCGTCGTCGAGATCGACGGCGCGCAGCATGGATGGCAGTCTCCGTACGACGACGGCCGTACGAGGACACTCGAAAGCGCCGGTTTCCAGGTGGTGCGTTTCACCAACGAGGAAGTGCGCGAAGACCTCGAAGGCGTGTTGCGGAAGCTTGGGGAGGGGTTGCGTCTGCCGTTCGACTAGGTCGAGCGATTGGAGACATCTCTTTAGACCCTCACCCCCGGCCCCTCTCCCGAACGGGAGAGGGGAGGGGCGCGCGATGTAATTCGCTGCCGCCTGCTGCCGCGACAATCGCTTCGCGGCGATCGCAAATCGCGCTACGTTGGCCTTCGCAGGCGTCGGTCCAACGGCGGACGCCGCGCGAGAGTGAGGCCCTCATGCCGATGGCGATAGGCTTCATCTTCATGGCGACGCGGCGGGACCGCACCGTGCCGCAGGCGCGCGCGCTGATCGAGGAAGCGCTGGCGCTCGGCGTCGCCAACATCGGCTTCAAGGACGTCGGCCTGCCGCGCGAGGCGCTGAAGGAACTGGCGCGAGCGATCGAGGCGGGCGGGGCGCGGGCGTTTTTCGAGGTCGTTTCGCTCGATCGCGACAGCGAACTCGCTTCGGCGGCGGCGGCGGCCGATTTCGGCGTCGACTGGCTGCTCGGCGGCGTGCGCGCGAGCGAGGTCGCTCGAATCGCGCGAAGCGCCGGCATCCTCTATGCGCCGTTCCCCGGCACGGTCGTCGGCCACCCCAGCGCGCTCGTCGGCGCGATCGAGGAGATCGAAGCGAGCGCTCGGGCGTTTGGCGCTATCGAGGGCGTCGCCGGGCTCGATCTCTTGGCCTATCGCCATTCCGGCGACGTTGCCGCCCTGCTGCGCGCGGTCGTCGGCGCGGTCGACAAGCCGGTCATCGTCGCCGGCTCGATCGACCATCCCGGCCGCATCGCTATGGTCGCCGCGAGCGGCGCGGCGGGTTTCACCGTCGGGTCGGCGGCGATCGAGGGCGCCTTTCCCGCGCCCGCGCGCGAGTTCGCCGCGCAGATCCGCGCGATCCAGCGCGCCGTCGCCGCCGGCCCGTAAAGGGTCCGTCGAGTTCGTCCGCCGCGCTCTTCTGAAGAAAGTTTCGCCGATGAAATTCCGCCGCTTCGCCGTTTTCGCCGCCGCCTTCGCGGCTCTCCTCGGCGGCCGCGCTCATGGGGCGCCGCAGCCCGTGACGTTTCCCGGCGCCGACGGCCTGACGCTGCAAGGCTGGCTCTATGCGCCGACCACCGAGGGACCGCATCGCGCGATCGTCGCGCTGCACGGCTGCGCTGGCCTCGTCGGCGCCGGCGGGCTGCCGAGCGCGCGGCACGAGGACTGGGGCGAGCGCTGGGCGCAGGCGGGCTTCCTCGCGTTGTTCCCCGACAGTTTCGGCTCGCGCGGCCTCGGCCCCCAATGCAAGGTCAGCGATCGCGACGTGCATCCGAGCCGCGAGCGCGTGGCGGACGCCGACGCGGCGCTGAAGTTTCTCGCCGCGCGTCCCGACGTCGACGCCAAGGAGATTTCGCTCGTCGGCTGGTCGAACGGCGGCTCGTCCACGCTCTATGCGGTCGAGCCGAAGCGCGCGCCGGCCGGCGCCGATTTCGCGCGCGCCATCGCGTTCTATCCGGGCTGCCGCGCGCCGTTGGAGACCGGCCGTTGGCGCACGCGTCTGCCGCTGCTGGTGCTCATCGGCGCGATCGACGACTGGACCCCCGCCGAGCCCTGCGCGGCGCTCATCGCGGACGCGAAGGTGAAAGGCGAGCCGGCGGAGATCGTGACCTACGCCGGCGCCTATCACGACTTCGATCACCCCGATCTGCCCGTCCATACGGTCGACGGCCTCGCCTACACCGCGAACGGGGGCGGCCAGGCGCATAGCGGATCGGACCCGGCCGCGCGCGCCGACGCGATCCGGCGCGTCATGGACGCGCTGAGCCGTTGAAGGAGCGCGCGCCGCGGTGGCGCGCTACTTTTGCTCGGACTGCGGCATGGCGGCGACGATCTTGTCGTAATATTTGACGACGAGATCGATGTTGCCGGGGAACTTGACCGGCTCGACGGACTTGAGCGCGTCGTTCAATTCCTCGAGCGCCTGCTTCTTGTCCGCCGCGGGCATCTTCTTGTCGGCCTGAACTTCGGCGATCTGCTTCTTGAGGACGACGTCGGCGCCGACGTATTTCTTGGTCTGCGGATCGACGCCGTCCGACACCAGGCCGATGTTCGCGCCGATGCTGTCAAATTCGTCGTAGCTCGCGAACTTGTACTTCTTCGCAATCGCCTCCAGCTGGGCCATGAGTTTCGGGTCCGGCTTGTCGCTCGCCCCTTCCGGCAGTTTGGATAGGATCGGCTCGATCTCGGCCTGCGCGGCGAGATACGCCTGGACCTGGGCTTCGCTCAGCGCGACCTGTTTCAGCGCTTCGTCCGGCGCGCCGGGTTGCTGGGTCTGCGCGAAGGCGGCGCTGGGGCCGGCGATCGCCAAAGGGGCGAGGCAAGCGATGCTCAGGGCTGTGGCGAGCGAGGGAATGAAACGAGCCATTTTATCCTCCGGGGTATCGGGCGTCGAACCGTGCAAGTTTTGCCGACCGCGCGCAAGTCCCGGCTGAAACCGACTGCGAATTATGACATTCGCGGCGAAGCGGTGGAAGCCCGGACCACGGGCCTCCCTCGGCCGCCCGGCGCTCAACTGCGCTGCGGCGCCGGCGATTCAGGCCGGCGTGCGACGGCGCGCGGCGCGAAGACTTTCGAGAGGGTGAAAATCGTCGCCAGCGTCGCCGCGTAGACGACCGCCTGCAACACCGACGGCTGGTCGGAATAGCCGACCAAGGTATGCAGCACGCGACCGAAGAGACTTGTGTCGGAAAGGATCGCCGAAGTGTCCCACGCGGTGTCGCCCAGGACCGATACGACGCCGGCCTGCTGGAGAAAGCTCACCGCCTGAGAGGCGAGGCCAGCGGCGAGAAAGGTGATGAGCGCGCTCGTCACCGTGAACAGACGGTGCGCCGGAATCGTCACCAGGCCGAAATACGTGACCGCGCTGACAGCCATGCCGGCGACGAGGCCGAGCAGCGAACCGATCACGAGATCGCGCGCGGTCGCGCCGCCGGCGGCCACGAGACCATAGAGGAACAGCGCGACCTCCGAGCCCTCGCGCATCACCGCGACGGCGACGACGATCGCGAGGGCCGCGAGCGAGCGCGCGCCGCTGCGCACGTCCTGGCCGAGCTTGCGCGCCTCGGCGGCGAGTTGGCGCCCGTGGCTCGCCATCCAGATGTTGTGCCAGGCGAGCATGCAGACGGCGAGGCTGAGGATCGCGGCGTTGAAAATCTCCTGCCCGACGCCGTTGAGCGCGTCGGCGATGACGCCGGCGAAAGCCGCGACCAGGCAGGCGCCGAGAACGCCGCCCGCAACGCCGGCGCCCGCCATCAGCCGGCTGCCGCGCACGCCCTTGGTGACGGCCATGACGATGCCGACGATGATGCCGGCCTCGATAACTTCGCGGAAAACGATAATCAGTGCGCCGAGCATCGCCCGTCCTTTCCCTTCACTCCGAGACGATCGCGCCTTGCGCGGTGTCCTGGTGGAAATCGCCAAAGAACGAGAAGCGACCAGGGCCGAGCGGCCGTATCCTCACCTTGCCCTCTTCGCCCGGCGGAATCACCTTCTCGATCGCCGGATTGTGCATTTCGAACTCCTCGGCCGTGTCGTCGAGATTCTTGACGCTGACGAAAAACGGCTTGCCGGTGGGCACATGAATTTCAGCGGGCGTGAAGCGATGGTTCTTGAGCGTGATCGAATAGGTCGCCAGGTCGTCGGCGCGGGCGGCGCCGACGACGGCGACGGCCAAAGCCGCGGCGCAAGCGATGGTGCGAAGCGAATGCGTCAAGATCGTCTCCTGGTGGTGTGAAATCGCCGTCGGCCCCGGATTCACGAGGCCGCTTCAAACAGCCTCTGGCCGATGAACTCGCCCTTGGCGGCGCCGCGGGGAATGGCGAAATGGGCGCCGCCGACGTTGGTGACGAACTGGTTCATCATGTCGAAGCGCGACATCCTCTCGAAGATCTTGACGAAGCCGTTGCCGAGGTCGCGC